>FWPV01004376.1_pt1 | contig 30324 bp, 34 predicted proteins | sample 2228371 | NCBI WGS metagenome assembly FWPV01 (sample SAMEA103939776, study PRJEB20133) | metagenome | reverse complement strand
TGAACAATTGATTCGCTCACTTTTCTGGAAAATGGTATTTCTGCCATCAATTCTATGCCTTCTTTATCACAGAATTTTTTAATTTCTTCGCTATTAGAAGGATTAATATCAAATTTGTTTATGACTACTTTGGTAGGAACGCCGAAATGTTTTGACACCTGAGCAACTCTTTGCATATCATGAATGCCGGAAAGAGTAGGCTCGGTCACAATTAAAGCCAGGTCTACACCAGTTATGGAAGCGATGACCGGACAACCAATGCCCGGAGGCCCGTCTATGATCACATAATCCATACATTCCTTTTCTGCCATCTCCTTTGCGGTCTGCCTCACCTGGGTCACCAGTTTCCCTGAATTTTCTTCAGCAATACCCAATTTTGCATGCACCAGAGGACCATACTTTGTATCAGAAACAAACCACTCTCCTGAAACATTTTCTTCGAGTATAATCGCACCTTCTGGACAGACATAACTGCAAATCCTGCAACCCTCACATGATATTGGATCGACTACAAAATCCTCACCTATAGCATCAAACCGACAGACTGAAATACACTGGTTACATTGTTCGCATATATCTTTGTTAATTTTGGCTGTTACACCACTTCTGAATTCATGCCTTTCTTTTATTTCTGGATGTAGTAAAAGATACAGGTCTGCTGCATCCACATCACAATCCACCATGACCTTATTTTTGGCCAGAGCTGCAAGAGATGCGGTTAATACAGTTTTTCCTGTTCCACCTTTACCACTAATTATTACTATTTGTTTCACTTTGCTCTCCCTGTCACAGATAGTTCATTTTTAATTTGGTCAAATACTTGCTGGAAATTCTGAATATATTCTTTCTTTTTTTCTACCAGAGGAATGCCTTTCGAATACAAAAATGCAATGTCCCTGTCAAAAGGAATACGCATCAGCACAGTAATATTATTCTCTTCACAGAAAATATCAACCTTTTGATCTCCAATATCCGACCGATTCAAAAGTACGCCGAAGGGGATGGACATCTTCTTCACAACCTCTACCGCAAGGATCAGGTCATTCAGCCCGAATGGTGTTGGTTCTGTAACAAGTATACAGTAATCACTTCCTTTTATTGAGGCAATGGCAGGACATGATGTACCAGGCGGCGCATCAATTATTACAGTACGCTGCGGGTCTATATTCTGTTTTACCATTTTAATCAGATGTGGAGACATTATTTCTCCGATTTTCAACCTTCCATGTATGAAATCAATGCTTCTGCTTGTACCGCGTTCAACAACACCTATCTCCTTGTTTACTTCTTTTATTGCCTGCTGAGGGCATAGAAGACTACAGCCGCCACAACCATGACAAAGGTGAGGAAAAATTAAAACCCCTCCCCGTGAATCTTTATCTTTCGGGAATACCGCTATTGCATTGTAGGCACATACATCCCTGCACCTTCCGCAATAATCACATCGGGATTCATCAACTTCGGGGACAGAAATCGTGGCGGTTTTTTTATTTGTTATATGCGGGTTAAGAAATAAATGTGCATTGGGTTCTTCTACATCACAATCAAGAAATTGAACATTGTTCAATGCTAAAGCCAAATTCACTGCAACCGTGGTTTTTCCGGTACCACCTTTTCCACTTGCAACAGAAATTATCATTTTTCTCTCCTGAAATGTTTATAGTTTCGCAATTTTTATTCTTTTTATGGAAATTGTCAAAAAGAAGAATTTTATTTATCGCAAGGTCTTATTTCACAGGGCGTATTGCGCCCGCAACAGGTCTGTTCTTTACCACACTGTGGAGTTAGATTGCCCATGGAATAGTTAGTCCTGGAACCCTTTAAAATGAACCCGCTACCGCCTGTTATTACCTTTCTTGTTCTTCCTTCGCATTTAGGACAGTTCACCACCGGGGCTTCCTTCATAGAATGCTGGATTTCAAAGGAATGCCCACACTGTTCGCATTTATATTCATAATTTGGCATACAAGCTCCTGAATCTTTTATTTGTTTTTATCTTCTAAAGAAAGCAGAGGCGTGATTATTCCGTCAAAAGCCTTTGCAGTTTCAGAATTCATGTGGTACTGAATATAAGGTTTTCCACTATCACCAGCTTCAACCATTAATGGATCAAGAGGAATACTACCCAAAAATGGTACACCCATTTCTGAAGCCATTTCTTTTCCTCCACCGGCTTTGAATATATTTATAGTCTTGCCACAATTAGGGCAGACAAAACCGCTCATATTCTCGACGACTCCAAGAACTGGTAGGTTTACATGCCGACAAAAGGTAATAGCTTTACGTACATCTATTAGTGACACATCTTGAGGTGTTGTAACAATAACTGCACCGTCTGTATCCTCAAGCAGTTGTATTACTGACATAGGTTCATCACCTGTTCCAGGTGGAGAATCAACTATAAGGTAATCTAAATATCCCCATTTTACATCTGTAAGGAAATCCCTTATCAATTTATGTTTTAAGGGTGCCCTCCATATAACTGCATCATTCTGGGATCTAAGTATGAAACCAATAGATATGACCCTGAGATTATCATTGTATACAATAGGCGCAAGTCCAGTTTCTGTCCCCCTCAGTGAACTACCTACTAACCCCAACATTTTGGGAATGCTTGGGCCATGTATATCCACATCCATTAAGCCCACTTTTTGTCCTTTCATTGAAATTGCTACAGCAATGTTTGTTGCTACAGTGCTCTTTCCTACACCCCCTTTTCCAGAAAGCACAATAACCTTATGCCTAATCTTGCTTATATTGTCCTGCAGCGCGAGCTTTTCACGTATTTCCTCGATCTCCTTTTCGCTTGGCAAATTCTTGGTAGAACATTTTGAGACAGTTTTGCTCTCTTGGTCATTGCTCATACTTCACTTTTTCTCCTTTCTCTTTTCTCATGTGAATATTAATTACTTCACAATTTCTATAAATTTCGAGTATTGCCCTAGCAAAACAAATATCATCAGGAAATTGGCATTTAACCATGGTCTTTTGCTCCAACAGGTTCTCGGGAGTATTCAATTCTGCTAATATGGCATAGATATCAAAGAGCAACTTTCTAAAATCTCCCGGTAAATCGCTGTTTCTCTTTATCGACCTTTCAAAGTCAATAAAATACTCTTTTACGGTATCAATACTTTCAGAAAAAGTGCTACATCTGTAACACACTGGATCTTTATTCAATTCTTTAAGGGCATTGAAAATAAAACTCAATACCCTTAGCAAACTGATATGGTTTTCTTTGCTTATCATTTTTAAATCATTCCCTTACCATTTTACATCCGCATTTAGGACAATTTACGGAATAGCATGGTAAACCTGGTTGGTGCGTAACTCTTTCTCCGCATGAGGGACATACACAATAACCACCAGGGCCAGCACCTGACCTCGTTCCACCCATCCTGCCTTGCCTCACTCCTCTTGCTCTTCCCATACCTCTTCCCCCAGCTTGTCCTCCTGATCCTTGTCCTTTTCTGAATGGCATCTTTTAACCTCCTCTTTTATTTGCCTACATGCATGCCAAAATGGGAGTCAGCAGTTGGTCCTTGAGCTGTTTTTAAATCACCCTTTTTATATTTTTCTATCGCCTCTCTAACACTGCCTGATACACCTGTAATAACTTCAATCCCAGCAGCAGTTAAAGTCTGAAAAGCATTCGGTCCAACATTACCTGTTAGCACTGCCTTGACTTTTTTCCCTACAACAAATTGACCTGATTGTATTCCAGCTCCTCCCATAGCATCTGTATTAGGATTTTTTACAGCTTCAAATTCTAAAGTATCAGTATCCAGAATAATAAAATACTGGCATCTTCCAAATCTTGGATCAATCATTGAATCTAAAGAATTTCCTTGTGAACTTATACATATCTTCATAAATTCACCTCTATTTGTGTTCGCATTTTTTATGTTTTTTATCATGTGGATGGTCACACTGACTTTTCCCACCCTTAAGTGTTCCCTTAATAAACTCAGAGATAACTTCTTCTACTTTTCCAGACACCCCTACCAGAGTCTTTATGCCAAATTCATTAAAAAATCCTATTGCTCTTGGTCCCATACCCCCAGCAATGACATATTGAACTCCTTTATTGTGCAAAAGTTTTGGAAGCAATCCCGGCTCATGTCCCGGGTTTTCCATAATTTCTGTATATTCCACTTTTCCATCGTTAATATCTACAAGTGTATATAAGGGACACTTACCAAAATGCGCAGCTACAAAATCTCCTTCAGTTGCAATAGCTATTCTCATATCTTTAACCTCCTTTTATTAAAAAAGAATTTGTTATTGCGAGCGATTTTAAAAAGCATATCTCAAAGGAAGGGGGGATTGAGCATGCCCTTTATGCTCGCAATAACAAAAATATATATTTATTCTCCTTCTTGAGATTGAGCCTTCTCTAATGTTTTTATACGGCTTTGAACTTCCTCGAGTTCTTTCTTGAGAAATTCTGCCTCCTCTCTTAAAACATCAATTTCTTCCCTAGCAGTTGAGGCATAGGGATAACCCCAAAAAGGTTGATAACCGTATCCTGCCCTTGCCCAACCAGGTAATCCTGTTGCCCAATACCAGTGTCTCCAACCACATCCTCTACCAAACAAGCCACGTCCCCTACTCCAACCACGACCGAATCCAAACCAGCCTCTTACTGGAACTGGATTCGCGTAACCTGGCATACCAAAGCCGCTACAATATCCAGCTCCCCGACCTGTCTTTGGTCCCATCCCAAGAGGACCTGTTCTGTCGCCAAGTGGCATGTTCCTCACCTCCTTTTTTGTAAATGATAATCATTATCAATTTTAGAGAAAAATTTTTATTTTATGTTACATCTATCACACAATCCATAAAATTGGATTAGATGATTAGTTATTTTGAAATTATATTTTTTTGAGAGTCCTTTTTCCGTCCTTTTGAGCAATTCTATTTCATCTTCAATAAAATCTGTATAGTCTATAATTCTTCCACAACCTGTACATACTAAATGGTGATGATGACCGATGCTCTTAGGTCCTTGAGAAAGCTCGTATCTGGCTCTGCCGTCTCCAAAATCAAATTTAAATACCAATCCCATTTGAACAAGTAATTCTAAAGTGCGATATACAGTTGTCAGACCAATTGCAGGGTAAATTTTATGAACAGCGAGGTATATATCTTCAGCACTCAAATGTTCCGACGTTTGGCTTAAGACATCCATAATTACTTGGCGTGGCATAGTTAATCGATATCCACATCCTTTAAATTTTCCGTGTAGCCACGGTGGTCCTGTTCCATCTCTCCAAGGCATTGTTATCTGCATCTCCTGAATCTCATTTTAATATGGATGTGTACCAAGTATTACTTCTTTATTAAATTTTGATTCGATCTTTTTCTTTAAATCCTCAACATCAATCGGACATTTTGCAGTTTGAGTAGCTTTCATAATACATGTTCCTAAATGGATTGCATCAATTTGCCTATCATAAAGTTTCCCCATATCCATCATAAGTGCAACTTTCGGTATAACCAAACCCGGGCAATCTCCGCAGTCATCCATGCCAATAACTTCAATTTCATGGTTTTTCCAACGCTCATATTCTCCAGCCTTTTCTGCAATGCCTTTAAAACACTTTAAGCAACCACCAACACAACTCGTCCCTTTGATTTTCTTACATGCAATAATTGCTATTCTTTTCTTTTCCATGTAACCTCCGTTAATGATAATGATTTTCATTATTAATATGAATTATATTATCCATTTTTGTCAAGATTTTTTTCAAATTTTGTTACGGAAATATCATTTATGCACTATTTGTAAAAATCATTATTGCACATGTTAGCAGATCACTTGTTTATTTGACGGAAAGCGATACATTATTTCGTCATTCCTGCCTTCAGAGGAATGACGAAATAATAAAGCAATCACTTACCTAATAATATTTGTATAAATGTTTTCCAATATGAACAAGAATGATTTTACGTAATAGATTTTTTAATTTTAAGAATAACATTTCCGTGATAAAATATTTTTAGCCTGGAGGGATATTCTAATAATAAATATCAATAATTTAATAAATTTGTCGCGTTAATTAAATTTTTGAGCAATATCTGTATTTTTCGGGTTAAAATAACAAAGATTATAATATATAATAACTTATGAAAAAAACCGATGGTAAAGATAAAGAATATCCCATGCTCGCAGAGAAAGCACGTGCTGCGGGTTGAGCTTCGAAGATAAGTCCGGGGGACTTGACAGAAATCCTGAGTGGTCTTACATTCGAAAAAGATCCAAACCTTCTTGTAGGAATTGAAACGTGTGATGATGCTGGGATTTATAGGATTACTGATGATATTGCACTTATTCAGACCCTCGATTTCTTTACGCCAATCGTGAATGACCCTTATGACTTTGGTAGAATTGCTGCTGCAAACGCATTAAGTGATGTCTACGCAATGGGCGGTAAACCATTAACAGCGATGAATATAGTTTGCTTTCCAATCAAAGATATGGATAAAGCTATATTACGATCTATTATAGAGGGTGGTCTTGATATTATTCATAAGGCCGGAGCTATTATGATTGGAGGACATAGTGTGGAAGATCCAGAACTAAAATACGGGCTTTCTGTAACGGGTATAGTTCATCCTGAAAAGTTTTTAACTAATGCAGGGGCAGTGCCTGGCGATCTTCTCGTTCTAACCAAACCACTTGGCACAGGAATTCTTGCAACTGCTTTGAAGGCAAAAAAACTTGATGAAAAAATCATAAATCAGATTACAGAATTAATGGCTACACTGAATAAGGACGCTGCTGAGGTTATGACGGAAATTGGTGTTCACGCTTGTACAGATATTACCGGATTCGGATTATTAGGGCATTCTCTTGAGATGGCTAAAGCAAGTAAGGTAGGGTTGCGGATCTATACAGAAAAAATTCCAGTGATTCCTGAGGCTAAAGTTTTTGCCTCGATGGGGATGGTTCCCGCGGGTAGCTTTGCAAATCAAAATTTCTGTCGCCATAGTCTCGATATTGATCCATCAGTAGATCCGATTCTTTTGGATCTTATATCTGATGCACAAACGTCAGGTGGTCTTCTTATTTCAGTTCCAGAAAAAGGGGCACCTTTACTTGTACAAAAATTAATGGAAAGAAATACGCCATCAGCTCATATCATAGGAGAAGTTTTGGAAGGACCTATCGGCATAATTCAGGTTCGGTAACGAACTACTATTGTATACTAATGCTATAACCGAATATAATATTAAAGCTTTATCTATATTAAAGAAAGGGGGTGACTTTCTTGAATAAAAGATTCCTCATTGCAATTTTTCTTACTTTTATCGTTTTTATGGGAATATCCTTTGCTGGAAGCGAAAGCGAAAAAAAGGGCATAATGGTTCCTCTTAGTGTCCCACATGCAGCAAATATACATCAGATCACAGGATCAGTTATAGCTGTTGATCATATTAGTAAAAATATTTCTGTCCAGAAAAAAAGGGGTGAAAAGGTAATCGGAGCGGTAATCACCATCGATAGCCAAACCGAAATTAGAGAAGGTGACGCCTCGAAAAGTCTATCAGACATAAAAGTTGGCGACAAAGTAATCATCAAATATACTAAGAGTGATAATAGAAATATTGCTAAGAATATAGAGATTATTGAATCTGAAAAGAAAAGTTAAAAAAATAATCTATTTGCAGGGATATTTGATGAAAAAGTTTTATCCGTCTATCCCTGCAAAATTTTATAAGCCTTCACCTTTTAAAAAGACAGGAACACATTCTTACACCGTAACTCCTCTGGATTTACGTAATATGCTGTATGTCAAATAATATCGTTCTACAAGCAGCTATTATCAAGCATTTAAAGCTTATTTTATAAACCTGTTACGTATTCAAAGCGGAGTTACCGATTAATCTTTGAGTAGCACTATTTTTTTGGTTTGATATTGGTTTTGATATTGGTTGCCTCAATGTACTGATTCGTAATCCGGATGGTCATACATTATTGCCATACGGTTTACTATAAACCTGTAGGCAACTACCAGCATGGCGACTACCCCGGCAGAAAGTGCTATCTCCGTCCAGGCGGGGTAATATTTTTGTGAAAGAGGAAGATACCAATTATAAGCAACGATAGATACATTAAGGCGATTCAAAATGACACCAAGAACAGTGAGAAAACCGGTAAAGCGAACAAGTGAGGCCTTCTCCTTGCGCGCAGCATGTGTAAAGAGAAGAGCAGGTAGCAGAACAAAACCGAGGAGTTCTACAAGATACCAGTAACCATAAGGTGTATTCAAATATGACCAGTTATTATAATGAGCTAAATCAAAGATTTTGAGGATAAAATAAATAAAAAGTGCTGATGCCGCTGCTTTTCCAAGACCAATAGTCTGTCTATCAAATTTAGCCTGATCAAAATGCTGTAACTGCCTTTTAAAGACTTTATGTGTAATCGTACTCTCAAAAATAACCATACATATTCCTGCAAAAATGGCCGATAATAGGAAAAAAACAGGTAAAAGCACAGAATACCATAGTGGATGTAACTTGCCCGGCACAAGAAGATATAACCCACCAAGGGCGGATTGATGGCCTCCAGCAATTATTACCCCGAAAATTGTTGCCCAGATAGCCAGTTTGACAAAAAACTCACGCAATTTCCTTAAATTTAACCACTCGAAAAGTGCTGGGCTCCATTCAATAAGACATATATTTATATATAAAAAGAAATGCCAGCCGATTAGAAAGAGTATCGATGAAAATCCCCACGAATAACCCAAAAGATAGGGGACGCGATAATAACGACCAAGATCAAACATAAGCGCAAACACTGCAAATAAATATCCGAGTAAGCTTGAAAGGATGGCCGGTCGGACAAAATGATGATACTCTTTCATCCCAAACAAATGAACTGCTGTTCCAAGAGTAAGACCTGGGGCTGCCAGGGCAATCCCAACAAGTATATCAAAACCAATCCACAAACCCCATGGATAATCATCAGAAAGATTTGTAGCAGGTCCTAATCCAAAGAAGAGACGATATATCATTGCACCTATACCCGCAGCTATGAAGACACCTGCAATTAAATTCGGAAAGTTAAAATTACTTATAATATAATCCCTTGGCGTCATTCCAAGAAGTATTTTCTCTCTGAACCAAGAATTAGTGTTTTTCGCCATGGCTTTCTCCTTTCCCCTCCGAGGAAGTTTCATGGCTCGATCGTTGCCTTTTACGAGCTTTCGATATAGCATAATAAGCTCCGAATACAAGTGGCCATGCACCCACAATTTCAAACATCTTTACAGCAAAAAGATATCCTTTACTTAACTTGGGTATAGGCGTTTCGCCTACATCTGTTCTCAATCCAATCTCATTGAAAGGAACGGAAGAAAGGTATAACCAACTGGTACCACCGACTTCCTTCTCTCCATATACATGATTTACGTATTTGTTAGGATTATTTATTATCCTTTCGTGAGCTAATTTAAGGATTTCACTTCTTTTCCCAAAACACATAACCTCTGCAGGACATATCTCGACGCATGCCGGAACAACTCCTTCATTAATAATTCTATCGAAACACATAGTACACTTGGTAATTTGTGGATTCAGAGGTTCATAATACTCATAGGCAAGCACATCAAACGGGCAGGCAAGCATACAATAGCGGCATCCTATGCATACATTAGGCAAATGTAATACTGGACTGATAGATGTTTTTCTATAAGCATCAACAAAACACGACGATAAACATCCCGGCTCAACACAATGCATGCACTGTCTTTTAACATAAATAGGTTTACCATCTTTGGAACTATAAAAACGATTAACTACGGTAAAACTACCCGCGTGCATTCTTCTTATTTTTTTGAAGACATCATCTTTACCGGCTGCGGACTTTTCAAATTCAGAAATAGGTTTATTGGGATTTTTATTCCACTCATTACATGCCCATTCACATCTTCTACATCCTATGCATCGCGTTGTATCGACAAGAACGGCGTAAGGCTCTTTCGGAATAATATTTTTTACTTTCTCATATAACCTGTAATTTTTTTCATTAGCAACATTCTGGGCATAAGCATTTGTCCCCGTTCCTATTAATGTCGAACCTGCGATTACCAAACTTTTTTTGAAGAAATCCCTCCTGCTAATTCCCATATACAGCCTCCGCCCTAATATTTGGTTTCCTGGTTAAGGATATAATAGAAAAATATAAATATAAACATTGCCAAAACGGCAATAGCATATTCATAACCCTTTGGTGTAAATATCTGTTCAAGAATATACCACATCTTGTCTCCTTTCTATTTGAAAGAAATCTGTCGAATATCTAAAGGATATTTTTGACGTTTCTCTTTTTCTTTATGACACTCTTCACATTTTCTCGCCTTCTCGAGATCCATTTTTTCATGACAACCTATACATTGGTTATGATAGGCTGCAATTAATTTTGGTTTGTTTTTGTTCTGTTTATCGAAGGTTAAACTGTGGCAGTTCCTGCAATATGGAGGCGCATCTTTTTGGGCTTCAGCCTCTGACCTGCTCTGGTGATGACACCCATTACAGATTGTCTCCATCTTAGCGTGGAAATACTTTCCCATCTCACTGTCATTAGAAATTTTTACCAATTCTTCGATAATCTTAAGATGTGGGAATTTTGACGGCTCATATTCTCTTTCAAGTATTTTTATTTCTACCTCTTTTTTCACTTTTTCTTTATCAAGACCTACCACAGAAAGTGGCGATGGCATTGGAAGCCCTTCCTTTTTACCAGTATGACAACGAGCACATGTCTCTTTTTTAGGACCTTTTGTTTCTAAATCCATAGGCATTATAGCATGATGACAACCCGCGCATTTTTTATCTTCTTTAGCAATATTATGACATCCTGCACAACTTCTGTCGGAAAAAGGCTCATGATAGGCATTAGCGATATTTACCCACTCACCGTCTGCGATACCTACTAAAGTATGACAATCCTTACAGGCATTTAACGTTTCATGGTGACAACCGCGGCATGTCTTTGACTTTTGCTGATGCGTTTTATGATTAAATGAAACTCCCTTCATCTTGGCATTCTCTATATCAATAAATGCCCTTTCAGGTTGACCACTATCTGGTCTCGGAACTTTTTCGAGTTCAGCGATAGTTTTGTATTTACCAGTATGACACTTTGAACATTCAAGTGGTGGTCTTTTTTCTTCTTCCTTTGTGGCTGTTGCTATCTTCGTATCCTCCCTCGAATAGAACAAATGACAATTAAGGCATCTTGTATGAGAAACTTTTCTTATGTCAAACCCCTTTTCTTTCGTAATCTGCGATATTTTTGCAAGCACAGGACCTGCTTTTCTTTCAAGGTCATGACAGTAATAGCAAGACCATTCCTTTCCTTCCTCATAAACTAATTCCTCATTATAAATATGATGACAAAGATTGCAATTTTCCTTGAAATCCTTCTCTTTAAGCTTCTTGTCATGATCATCGTGTAATTTAAAGTCGAATTCTACCACAGGGTACTTAAAAAATGTAGAAGCTATTTTTTCGACGTGGCATTCACCACAGGTTATTGGACCTGATTCTTTCTTTTCTCCGGATTTCTCTTTATGACACCCTATGCATTCGTCATGATAGGCATTCATATATGAATCTGCATCCTTTTTCTTAACTTCTTTAGGAAATTCAAATCTCAAAAGTGTTTTATCCGTATTGAGTGGATGACATTCCTGACAGGTTTCCCATTCTTTTTTGCCTTCTTTAATTAAGGCATCAGTATGCTTTTTATGATCAAAAACTACCTGAGGACGTTGTAATTCCCCAAAAATTTCGGTTCGGGCAATACCAATCTTATTGTCAGGTTTAACCTCTTTTACTGGTTTTATTGCTTTTTTGATTAGCATAGGACCTTCCGTAGAATACACGCCGGTTAAAGTAATAAAACCAAAGAGTAGAAGACTCAAAATTACACCCGCAAAAATTATCTTTTTCTTCATAACCCTTCCCTTTTTATTAATCTCTATCTAATATTAAAACCGTTTTATAATTTTTAAGTTCTTTCTACGCTTTTATTTCATCTGGCACTAACATTGTTTTCTCGAGTAACTCATCAAAAAACATGAGTTTTACAGGCAAATTCCAGTATTTAATAACATCCTTAAGACCAACATTACAGTTATGACATGGGGCAATAACGATCTTCGCACCCGTTTTTAATATCTGTTCTGCCTTCACTCTATTACCCTTTGCTTTATGTGATATCCACTGGGCAAGCACCGCAAGACCTCCGCCAGCATTACAACAGAAGTTATGTTCTTTGTTAGGATTCATCTCTGTAAAGTCTTCACAAGTTTGGCGAACAATATATCTGAATTTTTCTGCTGCTCCTGCTCTTCGAATAATATTACATGGGTCCTGCAGAGTTACAGGTTCTTTAATTTTCTTTGCAGGGTCAATCTTTAATCTTCCCGTTACTAACAGTTCATAATAAAATTCGCCAGGTTGTAAAACCTCGTATGGTATTTCTTTATATCCCATTATCGTTGGAGCCACAAAACTTGTGGCAAATCTTGGATGCCCTCACTCAGTAAGAACCATCCTTTTAACTCTTAATCGCGCTGCCGTTTCATATAATCCCTTCACAATTCTTTGCATTGTGACCATATCACGAATAAACATAGGCATATTACTACTATCCCATCCTTCCTTGGAAGACATCGTCCAATCCACTCCTGCCACCTGCATTATCTTTGCAATCCTATCTATGTGATAAAATCCCGATTTTGGTTCTGCTGCAAGAGGGAACCAAACAATTTCTGCTCCTTCTTTATCAAGTGGAATTCTTAAATTTTTAAAATCCGGTGCTCCTTCCTCCTCACGCCATAATATAGCATCAATATAATCATTCTGTGACATCCATACTTGATTCAGTGTTGCCATGAAAGCCTGATTCATCTCCATCATTCTTTGAGGCACAACACCTAAAAGGAAACACATCCTCCTTACCATGCCGATAATAAAAGTAATATCAAGTCCGAAAGGACAGTACATACTACACCGATGGCATATATTACATTCAGTGAACACTATCCTTGCACATTGCTTTACAAATTCTGGATCAACTTTTCCTTTTCTGTTTATTAACTCCCACGCAGTCATCCTCATCTTTGCAACGGGTGCATATGTTGGATCTCTATCATTCGACAGGTACCATTGACATGCTTCTGCACATAATCCACAGTGTATACAAGTCTCAATTATCGATCTTATTCTTGATGAAAGCTTTCCAAATACTGCGTTGTAAGCTTTCTCTATCTTCTCAGGTGTAAGATTTTTAACCGTTTCATCAAGTCCAGGGTCTTTAATAGGGTCTCTTATATATTTAGGAAAGTCCTTGCTCACTACTTTGTCTTTTAACTCTTGATTTTTTCCACTATCTATCTTTGCAGACATAAAATCACCTCATAAAATAATATAATTTATTAAATTAAATTTATTATTTAAATTTACCAATCTTTTGACTTCCATAAAGCAAATTGAGAACCCATCAAACTTCTTGTAAGGAAAAAATAGAACATATGAGCTAATCTTGTTAGAGGAATGCTTATAAGCATTATCTCACCAAATATAATATGAAGATTTAGCATTGCCTTATACGGTAATAACCATTGATGATACGCCAAAAACCCTGATAAAAAAGTAAAAAAACATATTGCGATGAATAAAATATCTGATTTAAATGTAACAAAACTAACAGTTGGACTAAAAATTCTTCTTAAAAAGAAATAAACAGCTGCGATTATAACAACTATTGTAAGGATATCTCCCAGCGACTCTGGTAAAGTCCACCATGAGATACCCCATGACTCATACCAGAGCAAATTATGTGCTAAGAGAAAAATAGGTGTAAATACCAAAGATATATGAAAAGAAAAAGTGATAATCGTAAATAGAGGTCTTAATCTCCAACTTCTTGAGCCAAATGGGATTAACCAGTGAGCAAGAGATCTTAAAGAAGCCTTAAGACTCATCAGTGGAAATACAAACTTCTCCATTTTAGCCTGATTAATTAATACATAAAGCTTATAAATACTTCCTACAATAAAAATAATAAATGCAACCCATACCATCGGCCCTCTTAAAATATTGTAGAGAGTTGTGCTTTCTAAGAATCCCATTTTACCTACCTCTATGAAAATTATAATTCATCAACTGAAACTACTTTTCTATAATATTTCCCATTTTCTAAACACCGAATAAGAATTTTTTTGCCATCTGGACTAAATTGGGGTTCCCATAACCATTCATATCCTTTTTTTGATGTTTTACCATCTATCACAACAAAATATTTTCCTTCCTTTTCAGCTCTTACTATAATCCTATCTCCCGAGGGACTAAATATTGGGTCCCAAACCATATCAAAATTCTCATACCATGCAACGCCATCAACAGCTATAGTGTATTTATTGTTGTTTTTTACTGCTACTGCTACCCTTTTACCATCTAAACTGAATACGGGGGTCAAAACCATCTGATTAAATGTTGTATTCCATGGTTCACCATCAACAGCCACAGTCCACTTCCCAACCTCCGGAGCAACTACTGCTGCAAGTTTTTTCCCATCGGGACTAAACCTTTGTCTCCAAACTTGAATAAAAAATTTCCAAATTGGAGATCCATTCATTGCAAGTGTCCATCCTTTTGGTGTTTGTACCGGTGCAACAACATCCTTCGTTCCTGGTTTAAAGGTTGGTTCCCAACATGCACCGAAAACATTATTCCATAACACTCCATCCACCGCAATAGAATACTGGGACAAATCTGTCATTGCGGTCAACGCTACATGCGAACCATCATCACTGAATGTACACCCCCAAACACTAAGAAAAGAGTTATCCCAAGCTTGTCCGTCAATAGCAGCTGTGTAATTCTTCTCATAGAACCAACTAATATCAAGCTCTCTTCTGGGCCTAATCTGAACATGAGATGCCGTTCTTTTACCATCAAGGCTCATTATAAGGTCTCTTGCCTCAGGGAAAGTATTTTCCCACACAACACCATTTAGACATACACCACTTGTCATCTCGCCCGTTCTTATATTGACCGCTATACTCTGACCGTCGGGGCTAATAGTTAGATTCCAAGCCATCTCAAACTTTTCTTCCCACATTTCCTTATTCACAATAACCGACCATTCATAATCTCTATATCCGAGACAGACTGGTTTATTATCTGCAGTAAACTTTAAAGAATACATCCTTTCAAAAAGTTCATCCCAAACTTCTTCATTCATTTTAAATGTAAATTTTCTTTTTTCAGGCTGGACTATAGCGGCTATATTCTCACCGTCAATAGAGGGGGTTAATTCCCGGATATCGATAAAATTGCTTTTCCATTCATTTATATCTGCGATTAGTTTTTCCTTTGTATCCCAATCCCAGGTTGCTTTATCGCTCATATAAAATTCCTTCTCCTTTTAAGAAGTATTTGGCAGGTATTTACATTATCTAAAAAAATTAAGATATTCATTCTTTCAAAATCTCAATCTCTTCTACTTTTCAACCTTCGATTCTTTCTTGGCAGCCTTATTTATCGTTGGTAAGCAAAATTATCATAGATTATCAAAAAAGTCAATATCCTCTTCGAATTTTTTCTTAATTTTTATTTTAAATTTTTATCTTGAGATTATCTCAACTTAAAAGTTTAGATTTGAACTTAATAAAATTTTATTTGACTTTTTCTGAAGAAATATTTTTCTGCATAAAGATTATGCAGTCTTTACAAGCTGAACCCGATGATTTAGTGCATATCATTTGATTTAATTCCCAACAGGGCTTTGACCTATTTTTAAATGCTAAACAATTATTTCTATCTTTTTCAGCACATTCTTTTATTTCCCAACATGGAGCATAATCCAGAAGTCTCTTTATACCTTCTATACTGATCTTCTTGTTATGAATCAAGTCTCTTATACAAAAAAGCCATTTTATATCATTTTCAGAATAAAATCGGTTTTTATTTTTTCGAGTAGGATGTATCAAACCATGTTTTTCATAAATCCGTAAAGTCTGATTCGTTGTTCCTAATAAATCAGCCACAACCCCGATAGTGTAAAGAGGCATGTCGCTCTTCATTCCTGTAAACTCTTTTTTCCGTTTTTTATTGCTCATTAATTAATCTTAATACTGTTAGAAATTAGCCTCTTTGATAATTATATAACATTTTTTAAAAAACCAAAATTTGCAACCGCGTAAATTTTATTAAATCTAAAATTATTGCCATATTTATGATTTTTCAATTATAAATATAGTAGCTTATGATTATGTCAGTCATACAAAAAACTACTATCATCATAATATAATTCAAATGCACAAGAAACAAATTAAAATTGGAATCGATCAATTCAACAAACTCTGGCCTAAGAGGCTTAGAGGGTCAAAGGTGGGTCTTCTTGTTCATGGCGCATCTGTAAATAAAAAGTTAAACCATACGATTGATTTATTCGTCCGGTCAAAACACTTCGAGTTAAAGGCAATATTTGGTCCTCAACATGGATTATTCGGCGAAACACAGGACAATATGGTCGAATGGGAAGGATTTGCAGATCCTAAAACAGGACTTCCTGTTTTCAGCCTGTATGGACATACTCGTAAACCTGAGTATTCAATGCTGAGAGACATAGATGTATTCGCGATTGACCTTCAAGATATCGGCTCCCGCTACTATACCTTCATATGGACAATGGAACTTTGTATGCAGGCATGTGAAGAAAATAACAAGCACCTAATTATACTTGATAGACCAAATCCTATCGGAGGTCATATCACAGAAGGCCCTGTGTTAAAATCTAATTATTCTTCGTTTGTAGGTCGCCGACCTCTCCCAATTCGGCATGGAATGACAATAGGTGAAATAGGTAATTATTTTCACAATACCTTTTATAATTCCCTTAATTTCCATATCATACCGATGATGGGTTGGAAAAGAAGCATGTGGTTCGATGAAACCGGCTTGCACTGGGTTATGCCGTCTCCAAACATGCCGACGCTTGATACGGCGATGGTATATCCAGGTATGTGTCTTCTTGAAGGGACAAACATAAGCGAAGGGAGGGGAACAACAAGGCCGTTTGAAATCTTTGGCGCTCCGTTCATTGATCCATATAATCTCGTCTGCAATCTTAAGAAATTCAAACTACCCGGCATTATTTTTAGACCTATTTTTTTTCAGCCAACATTCCAAAAATATTCTGGTAAATTGTGCGGTGGAGCGGCAATTCACATAATTGATAGAGAAAAATTTAAACCTTTCAAAACAGGAATCGCTATTTTAAAAACAATTTACGAATTATATCCAAAAAATTTTGAATGGAAAAAACCTCCATATGAATATGAAAATCAAAAGTTACCAATAGACATACTAGCTGGGACCGATAAGATAAGAAAAGATATTGAAAAGGGAGAAACCCTTGAACGAATGGAAGAGTGGTGGAAGGATGAATGTTATGATTTCGATAAGACATTAAGAAAAAAATACTTAATTTATAAATGAATATCTCAGCATTTATCTTATCAGCTGGCTTCGGCGAAAGGCTCAGACCGATTACAACGCATATTCCTAAACCACTTCTACCTATTCTTGGGAAACCGATCTTGCAATTAATTATTGAAAAGATCTCAAAACTCAATCCACAGCAAATTTTAATAAATCTCCATTACAAAAAAGAGCTAATAGAGGATTGGTTAAAATTCTTTCCTGCTGAAGGTCAAATTATAAGATTGCATGAAAAAAACATATTAGGAACTGGCGGAGCGTTAAAAAATGCAGAGAAATTCCTTAAGGGGAACCCTTTTATTGTTTATAATTCTGATGTATTATCAGACATAGATTTAAGAAATTTTATAGATTATCATCTTTCCTCCAACAGTATTGCTACACTTGCCGTCCACGACTATAAAGAATTTAATAAACTCGAGATCAATGAAAAAGGGTTTCTCAAAAAAATACAAAAAGACGTAAAAAAAGGTTTGCTTGCATTCACTGGCATAGCTATTTATAACTCCGCGTTTTTGAGACTTTTACCTCAGGGAAATTCGAGCATTGTAGACACATGGATGAGTGCAATAAATAAAGGATATAAGATCGGCACTTTTGATATTAGTGGTACATACTGGAGAGATATCGGCACACCCACTTCTTATTTCAAAGCTGTTATCGATGCACTCAAAAAGGAAGGCGAGATGGTATATATCCATCCCTCGATCGATTGGTGTGGTAATCTTGAACTTGAAGGTTATGTTATCATCGAAAAAAATGCTACAAAAATTCCGGAAAAAGATTTAAGACTTAAAAACTGTCTGGTTCTACCAGAGAGCCATTTAAAAGAATCCATCTACGAAAATAATATAATCTTCTCTAAATCAAAAATACAACTAAATGAAATGGATATTTTAGAACATGAGGTTAATAAAAAATATATCTTAGTCGGTTCAGGAGGATCAGATAGAAAATATTACAGAATTAAGGAAAATAACAGAACAATAATACTGATGCAATCAAACAAAAATGATGTAGATTTTATTAGACACCTGGAATATACAAGTTTTTTCAGCAAGTATGGTGTTAGCGTTCCAAAACTTTTAGATTTTGACCTTCAAAAAAAGCAAGCATATTTCGAAGACCTTGGAGATATAACATTATATTCATGGTTAAAATGTCCTCGAAGTCAAAACGAAATAGAGGAAATGTATAAAAGGGTTATAGATATATTAATTTTGATTCATACAACGGCAACTGCACACGTAAACGAATGTCCACTACTTAAAGATAGAATTTTCGATTATGAACATTTTAGATGGGAGACAAACTATTTTATAGAAAGGTTTGTTCAAGGCATAATGAATATTGATGTAAATGAATTTTCAGGTATAAATGAAGAATTCCACAGGCTCGCATTAAAAGTGTCATTATTCCAAAAGACAATTATTCACCGGGATTTTCAATCACAAAATATAATGATAATAAAAAAAGGTATTCCTAAAATAATAGATTATCAAGGGGCAAGGATCGGACCCCCTGCCTATGATGTTGTATCATTGATATGGGACCCTTATCGGAGCATCGATGACAATATAAGAGAAAGGCTTGTCGATTATTATGTTTACAAGATAGCCAAAAATATGCGCAGGTTTTCAGAGGATAAATTCAGGGAAACTCTTCTACCCTGCCGACTCCAGCGACACATGCAGGCACTTGGTGCATATGGTTTTCTGAGTAAGATAAAGGGTAAAAAGTATTTTTTGAAATATGTACCCCATGGGTTGAGATTACTCATAGAAGACGTAAGGATCTCAAAAAAAGAATACCCAAAGCTTTTTGAATTGATAGAAAAGCTACAATTGAGGCAACAAAAAATAATTGAGTTAACCCAAAAAGTCCAAGTAGAATAATGCGGATATTTCGAAAAAATTTATTTTTCGACTCCTCGGGATACCAAATATTTTTTATCCGTTAATCGTTATCCATATAAGAAACATCTTCTTACGGACAATGTCAGTAAAGGGAATTTCTTTTTCAACAATGTCTTCACTATTCAGGTCAACATAAATAATGCATTTTGGGGGTTAATTTTTTATTTATTTAAAAGCTTTGCTGCCTCTTTAGCAAAATATGTAAGTATAAGGTCTGCACCTGCCCTTTTTATCGATATAAGTATTTCCATCATAATTCTTTCTTCATCAATCCAACCAAGCTTTGCTCCCGCCTTTACGAGTGAATACTCACCGCTTACATTGTAAGCTGCCAGAGGGACGTCAAAGGCATATTTAATGTCAGAAATAATATCGAGATAAGAGAGAGCAGGCTTTACCATAACTATATCTGCACCTTCATCAATATCAAGTGCTACTTCCCTTAATGCTTCTCTTCTGTTTGGAGGATCCATCTGATATGATCTTCTATCTCCGAACATCGGTGCTGACTCTGCAGCTTCTCTAAAAGGTCCATAAAATGCTGATGCATATTTTGCAGCATATGCCATTATTGGTATATGCTCAAATCCTTCTTCATCAAGGGCATCTCTTATTGCGCCTATCCTTCCATCCATCATATCAGATGGAGCAACCATATCAGCCCCTGCCTTGGCATGGGAAATTGCCTCCTTGGCAAGTAATTCAAGGGTAGGATCATTCTGAACTTCTCCATCCTTAACAACTCCACAATGACCATGATTAGTATATTCACACAGACATACATCCGTTACTACAAATAGTTCAGGCACAACATCTTTGATGGCCTTTATCGCATTCTGTACCACGCCGTTGTCATCATAAGCACTTGAACCCCTTTCGTCTTTATATTCGGGGATTCCGAAAAGTATAACAGAAGGTATCCCTAACAAATAGACCTCTTTAGCAGATTTTACAACTTCATCAACAGACTCCTGAAAACAACCGGGCATAGATGGGATTTCTTTTTTTATATTCTTACCAAATGTTATGAAAAGTGGATAGATAAAATCGTCAGGAGAAAGCGAAGTCTCCCTCACCATTCTCCTGATCGTTTCATTTCTTCTTAATCTTCGAGGCCTATGAATTGGAAACATAATTTTAATGAGAAAATTTTATCCACAAGATTCACAACCAGATCCACAAGATGGAGCTCCACCTGTAAAAATGAAGCCCTCTTTTTCTTCATCAGCATAATAATCAAGTTGCATTCCAGATAGGGTCTTTAGTAACTGCCTGTCCACGAACACCTTTAACCCATTCTTCTCGATAATCTCGTCGTTTGGCATTTGCTTTTCCTGAATATTAAGTCCATATGCAGGACCACAACAACTTTCTCCCGCTACAAATATTCTTATACCCCACTCTGCCTTGCCTTCGCCCTCTAATATTGTTTTGGCCTTCTCAGCTGCCTTATCAGTTATAGTCATTCTTTATACCTCCAGAAATTTTATAGTTTATTTATTTAGCCTAAGCAATTTTTAAAGAAAAAAGCAAATAAAAAATATCTAAATTGAGTAGCTAAGGATATTAATCGTCATCCATCGTTTGGATAAACATCTTCAAAAAACACGGATTTCGGACACGTAAAATAAATTTCTTTTTGAGCAAAGTGTACATTATTCGGATTTTAATCGCCAATTGTTCTATAATATCTTTAATCATGTGCCTTCTTGCTTCAATAGATGTAGGAGCAAATACGCTAAGGCTTTTAATAGGCAAGTTTGAGGATAAGATATTAAGAGATATTTATTATTTAAGACGAATAACACGGTTAGGGTCAGGTGTTGTTCATAGTGGCAAGCTCAGTCACGAAAGGATGGACGCCTCTTTATCAGCACTAAAAGAATTTTCTTCGATTATTTCGGAGTCAAATGTTAAGTATATTCGCGCTGTTGCAACCAGTGCCCTACGTGAGGCTTCTAATGCTCGTTTTTTTATAGATAAGGTATTTAAGGAGACAGGTATTACTATAGAGGTTATTTCTGGTGAAGAAGAGGCGAATTTTACACTTAAAGGACTTCTCAAGTCTTTTTCTGGCACAAATTTACTCAAAAAAACCCTTTTTATAGTCGACATAGGTGGTGGAAGCACTGAATGGATTTTATATAAAGATGAAAGAGCTCTAAGTAAAGATAGTATTCCTCTTGGGGTTGTAAAACTCAATGAAGATTATATAAAATCTGATCCTGTTTCAAAGGATGAAATAGCTAAAATTAAAAATAACATAATACCCTTTTTAGAGGACATTAAAAATAAGACAGGCATTTATTTAGATGAGCAGACAATATTTGTAGGAACTGCAGGAACTTTTACTACTATTGCATCAATCGATCTTGGATTAGAAACATACTCAAGGGAAAAGGTGCATCTTCACAGAATTCCCCTGAAACGACTTCAAAGCATCTATAATGAGGCTTCACAGCTTACTCTTGAAGAAAGAAAGAGAATAAAAGGATTAGAACCTGAAAGAGCAGACTTGATAATACCTGGCTTAGTATTTACAATTAACATCATGGATTTTTTTAAATTTGAAGAACTGATTGTAAGTGATTATGGTTTGCTCGAGGGAATTCTTTTTGATATGAAGGAGCAAATTGAAAGAGGTATTTAGAAGGCCTGAAAGCCTGAAGGATGTTCCATTCAGATATTGCCCTGGATGCGGACATAGCATCCTACATCGGCTTATTGCGGAATGTATTGATACCTTAAAGATTAGGGAGAAAGTTATTGGAATAGCCCCTGTAGGATGTGCAGTTTTTGCATACGATTATTTCAATTTCGACATGCTTGAGGTAGCACATGGTAGACCACCGGCAGCGGCAACAGGGCTTAAAAGGGTACTTCCTGATAGAATAATTTTTTCTTATCAGGGGGACGGTGACCTTGCGGCTATCGGGACAGCAGAAATTATTCATGCAGCCAATCGGGGTGAAAATATCTCCGTATTTTTTGTGAATAATGCCACATATGGAATGACAGGCGGACAGATGGCGCCTACTACCCTTATTGGACAAAAAACTTCAACAACTCCTTCGGGTAGAAGTCCGAAAGTGGCGGGGTATCCTCTGCGTGTCTCAGAAATACTTTCTACAATCGAGGGGGTCTCTTTTGTTGCAAGAACTGCATTGAATTCATATAAAAATGTTACTATTACAAAAAAGGCGATAGAAAAGTCATTCAGGTATCAGATAGAAGAAAAGGGTTTTAGCTTTGTAGAGGTTCTATCACCCTGTCCTGTAGATTGGAAGCTTTCTCCTCTCGAGGCGCTGAAATGGATTGAAAAAGAAATGATATCGGTGTTCCCACTCGGAACATTTGTAGATAAATATAAGGAGAATTAACTGGAAAACAGAATCATAATTGGTGGTTTTGGAGGACAGGGAATACTTTTCTTTGGAAAGATAATTGCATATGCAGGCATGCTTGAGGACAAGCAAGTGACGTGGTTCCCTTCGTATGGTGCAGAGGTTCGGGGAGGAACTGCAAATTGCACCGTAATTTTATCAAATGAACTTATAGGCTCACCAGTTGTAACAAATCCCGACATACTTATCGTGATGAGTGATGCATCTCTTGATAAATTCCTTCCAAAACTTAAACATAATGGTCTTTTCATGTATGATTCATCCCTTATAAGAAACAGCGCAGGGCGAAAAGATATTGAGATTATAGATGTTCCCGCTACTGAACTAGCGAGTAAAATCGGGAATACAAAATCTGCAAATATGGTTTTGCTTGGCGCATTGATTGCTAAAACAGATTTGTTAAAGGTAGATTCCGTATTAGAAGCTATCGAATCCTCTATGATAGAGAAAAAAAAGATAATAATGGAAAACAACAAAAAGGCAATCATTGAAGGGATAGAGTATATTGAAAATAAGAAAAGCTAAAATTTCTGATCTTAAGCAGGTACATAAACTCATAAATGAATTTGCGAAAAAGGAACAGATGCTACCACGCTCACTTAATGAACTTTATGAAACAGTTAGAGATTTTTTTGTCTGCGAATATAATGGCAACATTTATGGTGTATGTGCTTTGCACATAATGTGGGAGGACCTTGCAGAAATACGTTCACTCGCAGTTGACATTAAATATCAGGGACGAGGGATAGGTAAAAAGCTGGTAAATCGATGTCTTAAAGAGGCAAAAGAACTTGGGATAAAAAAGATTTTTGCCTTAACCTACAATACTGAATTCTTTAAGAAGATGGGGTTTAAAGATATTGATAAGTCATCGCTCCCCCAAAAGATATGGGGCGACTGTCTTCGGTGTCCAAAATTTCCTGAATGTGACGAATATGCAGTGATCATAAATTTGTAGTTAACCCGAAAAATGCAGTTATTCGGGTTGACTCTAATAATGCATAATTCTATGAACTATAATGAGATAATCGCCCTTCGTAAGGCCTTTAGTTCTGTTAAAGACCGTCAGAAAATAAATATGCCCCATGATTTCGAAGAAAAAAAGAAGAGGTTAAAGGCTGTAAGGGAATATTCTGTCGGGAATGAAGAGCTCCTGAAAAAAACTATTCAGAAATTAAAAAAAAATGGTATCAGGGTTTTTTCTGCACATAATAAAGACGAAGCTTTGAGGATAGTTTTTGAGGAAGTAAGGAATGAAAAGGTTATTGTTAAGTCGAAGTCCAATATTACAAAGGAGATAGAACTTACAGATTCGTTGGACTCAAAAGGAATAGATGTTATAGAAACTGATATAGGGGATAGAATCCTTCAACTTTTGAAATGTAAACCATCCCACCCCACAGGTCCTGTATCACACCTTTCAGCGAAAATAATAGCGGAAAGACTTTCGAATATCTATAGGAAAAACATCAGTGAATACCCCGAAGAAATAGTAAAGGCAGTTAGGGATGAAATAAAAGATTACATTGAGAGGTCTAACATAGGGATAACAGGGGCAAATGCTATTACAGCAGAAGAAGGCTCGATAGTAATTGCCCATAATGAAGGCAATATCTATCAGGTTATGCGTAAAAAGAAACATATTATTATTACCTCGATAGACAAGATTTATCCAACTGTTGAAGAAGCCCTGAACATGATAAAGATTATTTGTTTCAATGCTACAGGTTCAATCATACCTTCATTCGTTGAAATTATAAGTGGTGTTAGTAAGACAGCAGATGTTGAAAAGAAATTTTTTAAAGGAGTGCATGCTCCAGAAGATATTGTATTGGTTTTTATTGATAACAAAAGAAGAGAAATTATAAACAAAGGCTTTAAAGAGATCCTTTACTGCATAGACTGTGGTAATTGTCTCTTAAATTGTCCCATGTACAATACAGTGGGGAACTATTTTGCTTCGGGTAAAAATCTTGGTGGAAAAGGCTTGATTTATGGTTTCTTGACAGATGAAGAGGTCAGCAAAAAGCTGGAGCTTTGTCTTACCTGTGGCCGTTGCAAAGAAAATTGTCCTCTTCAGATAGATATTCCCTCAATGATCAGAAAGTTGAGAGGTGATTTATTACCGTCAAATATCTATTATTTTATAAAATCCCATTTATTGTGGCTTTATTATAATGTAAGGTTAAAGATGCATTGATTATTCAGTCAGAGATCCTGAATCAAGTTCAGAATGACAATTATCAACGTCTTGCGTATAAAGTATCATATTGCCCTCAATCGACTTCAGCTTGTCCTATGCTGAATGAAAAATCTCCTTGACAATAAATTTACCATGCCTTAAAGTAGAGCAATTGGTAACCGATTGCCCATATGAAAATATCGTCAGGCATTAGAGATCTTGACACTTTAATCGACTCTCTATATGTAGGAGATAATGTTGTATGGGAAATCGAGGCAGGCACTTCACCTGAAATTTTTGTATTAAATTTCATAAGGCAATCCTTTTCCGAAAATGCTCATGTGATTTATGTAAGTTTTAATAATTCCCCAAATACAATACTCCAGAAAATAGGACAAATAACTAAAAAAGAACATTTTGTTTTAGTCGATTGTTTTACATCGGGTAAAGGAAAAAATGACCAAACATTTATTAAATTTTACGAGAATAATGTGGATTTCGATGTCTTGAAGGTTGAAGATCCAAAAAATATAGATAATTTTACTTCCATACTTAATTCTTTGCAAGATAGATTTCAATCAAAAGGCAGGTATATTTTTGACAGCCTTACAGGCATGCAGGATCTTTGGGGATATGAAAATAAGACATATAAGTTTTTTACATATTTATGTCCGCGCCTTTATAATCTGGGGACAGTTGCATACTGGATACTTGAGAAGGATGCACACAGCCAGCAGTTCAAGGCTAATTTGAGGCACATAACACAAGTAGTATTAGACTTGTATAAAAGAAATGATAAACTCTGGTTAAAGGCTTCAAAACTTGAAGGTAGAACGAGCAGGGAGGCATTCAAACCGCATTTATACGAGATAGCTAACGGGACAATTTCGATAAAATCTGCGAGAAAGGAAGCATTTTTTGATTTAGGTGCTAAGATAAAGGAGTTAAGGACAAAGATAGGCATGACTCAAAAGGAGTTAGCGGATAAAGTAGACCTTACGCCGAGTTTCATTTCTCAATTAGAGAGTAATCAGATAATCCCATCCTTACATTCTTTTATAAATATATGCAATGCCCTTGGAGTTAATTTTTCTTATGCTTTAGAGGAAAATCAGGTGGCACCTCCAGTTATTATAAAAAAAGAGAAAATTTTTTCTAATCCTCTGTTTAAAGAAAGTGGTGTTAGAGGATTCAATATATTAAAAGATGAGAAAGTCTCTGCAATATTAATGGTAATAGAACCTTATGCAGAAACCAAGTTTAATTTTCTGCCTTCAGAAGGCAGAAAATTAATTTACATATTAAGAGGCGATATTTCTGCAACAATAAATGGGAGAGGCAAATTTTTAAGGTCGGGAGATTCAGTCTATATCAAGACTGAGTTATTGTCGTACTTAAGAAACGAAGGGGGTGATAGTGCCGAGATACTTTTGATAAGCCTTTAGGCCAATATAATAAATAAAAAATTCTACTGTTTGAGTAATTTTCATTTACTGAAAATTTTTTGTGGGTTGAATTTAGAAATACTTAATTTTATTAAAAAAACTTAATAAATACTAAATAGAAGGAGGGGAAGATGAGTCTAAGTAAACCAAATTCGAGTGCAGCAACAGTGACAACAACAAGGGTTTCACCTTCGCCATTTTCAGGTCTTTGCGTTAACTGTGTAGATGGCTGTCCCGGATATTGTGAGGTTGGAAGATCAGCAATGAGGGGGAGAGAGATAATTTATCCTCAACCGTTTGGGAAGGTTATATCAGGTTCTGAGAAAGATTATCCTGTCGATTTTTCACATTTTAATATTCATGGAACTTGTGTTGGTGCAATAGGTTGCGAGGCTGATCCTGACAAAGCAACATTCCCATCTGTCAATATCGAGACAGAAATAAATGGAGAGGGAACTTCTATCAAAATGAAAGTTCCTTTTTTCACAGGTGCACTCGGTTCAACGGAAATAGCGAGGGTTAATTGGGAAGGCACTGCTATCGGAGCTGCGATTAGTGGTTCAATTTTGGTATGTGGTGAAAATGTTTGTGGAATGGATCCAAAGGCTGAGATAAAGAACGGAAGGATTGTTAATTCTCCAGAACTTGTAAGAAGATTTAAGATTTATAAAGAATGGTATGAAGGATACGGCACAATGTTAGTTCAGTTGAATGTAGAGGATACACGTCTGGGTGTTGCAGAGTATGCCGTTGAAAAACTTGGGGTTGAAGGAATCGAACTTAAATGGGGACAGGGCGCTAAGTGCATCGGTGGTGAGGTTAAGTTACCTACATTGGAAAGGGCGCTTCAGTTAAAACAACGAGGATATATTGTTCTTCCTGATCCTGAAAATAAAGCAGTGCAGGAAGCTCACAAGCTTGGTGGAATTGCAGAGTTTGAAAGGCACTCGCGTCTCGGTATGGTAGACGAAGAGTCGTTCTTGAAAGAAGTCGAAAGGATAAGAAAGATCGGTGCAAAATATGTAACACTTAAAACAGGTGCATATAGACCGGTTGACCTCGCAAGGGCTGTAAAGTTCGCATCTGAAGCAAAGATAGATCTCTTAACTGTTGATGGAGCCGGTGGCGGTACTGGCATGAGTCCTTGGCGTATGATGAACGAATGGGGTATCCCAACTGTGTATCTCGAAAGTCTTCTTTATAGGTATTTAAAGAGACTGCAGGAAAAAGGTGAATTTATCCCAGCTGTTGCTATCGCAGGTGGAATTGTGCTTGAGGATCAGATTTTTAAGGCAATAGCACTTGGTGCACCTTTTGTTAAGGCTGTTTGCATGGGTCGTTCAACACTTACAGCCGGAATGGTAGGAAAGACACAGGGCAAGCTTATAGAGGAGGCTTTCGGAAAAGGTAAAGAATATGAGGAGGCATTATTAAGGACATTTAATGGTGCAGCACAGCTTAAGGAAAAGTATGGGAAGGATTTCAAAAAAATACCTCCGGCAGCAATAGGTATCTATACTTATTATGACAGACTCGCGGTCGGATTAAGACAGCTTATGGCAGGAGCACGTAAGTTTGCACTTAAATATATTGATAGAAATGATCTGATGTCTTTAACACGTGAAGCTGCAGATGTGTCTGGTATTCCATATGTTATGGAAGCTGATTTAAAAGAAGTGGAAAATATCTTGGGATAAGGAGGAAGAGATGCTTAATTTAATATGTTATAAATTTTGTGCATCACCCTTTTGTATGGTTAGCTGTCCTGCAGGTGCTATAAGCATATCTGAAAAGGACAATAATATTTATGCAGATACAAATAAATGTAATAGGTGCGGAATATGCAGAGCAATGTGTTCGATTCTAAGCTTCGATAAGAATTTAAGAAGAAAGAGGGCATGGGTAAGGGAAGATTTTGGTAAAAAATAAGAATTAGTGCAGTGGGAGGATTATAATTCCTCCCACTGGATAAATCTAATCACTTCAATCTCAGGAGATAATTTTATGGAAATGGAAGAGGAGATACTGAATGACATCCTCGCATCATATAGAGGTGATAGAGGGGAAATAATCCCCATATTACAGGAGGTACAGGAAAATTTAGGATATCTTCCTGAAAAGGTGATGGCTGATATAGCAAGGTTTATAAAGGTGCCCGAGAGTCATGTTTACTCTGTTGCCTCATTTTACGCGCAATTCAGGTTGCTTCCTCTCGGAAGAAAAAGGGTAGCGGTTTGTAGAGGAACAGCCTGTCACATTAGAGGAGCACCGCAGATTTTACATAGTATCGAAAAGACAATAAATCTTAAAGAAGGTGAAACATCCGATGATCTTGAATATACACTTGAGACAGTTGCATGTATTGGATGTTGCGCCCTTGCACCTTGCGTCCGAATAAATACAGAAGTGCATGGAGACATGACACCTCAGAAAGCCGAAAAACTATTCTCCAAAAATAATGGGGGAAATTTATGAATGACAAAGTAACTATCCTTGTATGTCAAGGCACAGGGTGTGTTTCTGGAGGTTCTGAGCGCATATATGAATTATTAAAAAGCGAGATTGAAGAAATGTATTCGGAGAAAGAAATTCACCTTAAGAAAACAGGTTGCCATGGATTTTGCCAGCAGGGTCCCTTAATCGTTATTGAACCGCAAGGTTTGTTCTATACAAAAGTTCAAGAGGAAGATTTAAGGTCTATAATTGAATCAATGATAGGCTTTAAAGAACCGGTTCATAAACTTTTATATCAAGACCCTCAAACAGGCAAAGCGATTCCATTTTACAGAGATATACCATTTTATATGAAGCAAGAAAGAGCTATACTCCGTTATTGTGGCAATATTGATCCAGAAGAGATCCTTAATTATATTGAAGTTGGTGGCTATGAAGCACTAAAAAAAGTAATAAAAGACATGACACCTACGGATGTAATCTCAGAGGTAAAGAAATCTGGGTTAAGAGGGCTTGGTGGAGCAGGATTCCCTACGGGTAGAAAATGGGAGGCGTGCAGAAATGCAACCGGTGATATTAAATATGTTATCTGTAATGCAGATGAAGGTGATCCGGGGGCATTTCAGGACCGTTCTGTTATGGAAGGTAACCCTCATTCTGTGATAGAAGGAATGATAATAGCGGGATATGCTGTTGGTGCACAGAAGGGATGGATTTATGTCAGGGCGGAATATCCATTAGCTGTTAAAAGATTAAAGGTGGCTATTGAGCAGGCAAGATATGAAGGGTTTCTTGGCGATAATATACTCGATAGCAGTTTCTCTTTTGATATTGATATCTTTCAGGGGGCAGGTGCCTTTGTTTGTGGCGAATCCACTGCTCTTGTCAGATCCATCGAGGGGAAACGAGGTATGCCTAAACCCATGCCTCGTGCCAGGACAACTGAGGAGGGACTTCGGAATAAACCGACATTACTTAATAATGTTAAAACATTTGCTAATGTTCCTTTAATAATTAAAAATGGTGCTGAATGGTTTTCAAAAAAAGGTACAAAAACGAGTAAAGGAACAGCGGTGTTCTCTTTAACGGGAAAAGTCGTTAATTGTGGTCTTATTGAAGTCCCAATGGGAACAACCTTGAGAAAGATAATCTTTGATATAGGTGGGGGTATACCCAACGGCAAAAAATTTAAAGCTGTTCAAACAGGTGGTCCTTCAGGTGGATGTTTACCTGCTGATATGCTTGACTTACCAGTTGATTTTGATTCTTTAAAACAGGCTGGGTCGATCATGGGTTCAGGTGGACTGGTAGTCATGGATGAAGATACATGCATGGTTGACGTTGCAAGATATTTCCTTGATTTTACCCAACGAGAATCGTGTGGACAATGTATT
>FWPV01004375.1_pt1 | contig 30333 bp, 26 predicted proteins | sample 2228371 | NCBI WGS metagenome assembly FWPV01 (sample SAMEA103939776, study PRJEB20133) | metagenome | reverse complement strand
TTCAGTTGGTAAAGGGCAGCACGAATGTCAGAAAACGAGAACAACACTGTGAGCGCTTTTCTTATCTAATCGGAAAGGTCTATGCCATAAAAGGAGGGGCGAGGATTCCTTCTGGGGAACGCCTCGCCCCTGCGTGTGGGTATCACGCGGCTGCTGCTCAGGTGTCGCTGAGCGGGTCCAGCATCTTCAATCCATCAATCCATCGAAAATCGCCGGTGTTGTGCGTGATCAGGGTCAACTCGTACGCCAGAGCAGTGCCGGCGATGATCGCATCGCCCAGGGTCATCTTCCGCTGCTGCCGTAGCCAGATAGCCCGTTGTACGACCGGGTCAGACAGGGGCAGGATCTCAGTTGCCTGGAAGAACTGTTCCAGAAACGACCGATCCGCTTCGCTCAGCCCGTGATAGCCCAGCACCTCAATGTAGCTCACGACCGAGACCACCGGCGCGTGTTCGGCGATGAACTGCCGCAGGGCCGCCTGATCCGCCTGGGCTGCGTAGATGATGATATTGCTATCGAGCAGCATCATGGTGTACGCCCGGGCAAGGTGCGATCCTGGCGAGTCTCGCGCTGCCAGGCGATGGGGTCAGCCAGCGCGGCGAATGTGCCCGCTCGAGCCAGCTTTTCCAGCGCCGCCGCCATGGCCGGCCCGCGCTCCGCGGGCAAGGCGCGGATGCCCTCGCCCCGAAAGATGACCTGGATCTCCGTGGGTCGTGTCCTCTTGGGAGGGGTGTCAATCCACCGGACTTGGTTGCCATACAAAACAGCACGGTACGCGCTCATGTTCACCTCGCCAGCAAGTTGTCTACCAGGGATTTGCAGAGATTCAGGTGCCCGGCTTAGATTTTCCACACCATAAGTATAGCACGACACGCTATCGCCATCAAGTGTGGGATGGCGCGGGGTATCCGCCCTGTTTTTGCAGACGAGGGCGGGTTGACTCCCTCTCCCCATCGGGGAGAGGGTGGGGTGAGGGGCGCGCAGATCGGCGATGCCACCCTCACCTCGGCCCTCTCCCTACCGGGGAGAGAGGGCGCACCCGCGACATCTGGCGCAGAGCAAGGCGCAACAGATCAGGTAGGGCGGGCTGCGCCCACCCGCGCCGGGCGATGGGCGCAGCCCATCCTGGCGGCCCCGGCCTTTGCCCACAGCTTTGTGCCGTAATGAAGGGGGCGCGATTCCCTCGCGCCCCCCGACCGTTTAGCGGTTCTTGAGCACCAGCGGCAGAAAGACCCGGGTGCCCCACAGGAAACCGGAGACATCGGCAAGGAACCCATCGTAGCACGTCACCAGGTAGTCGCCCTGCGGCCCGCCGGCGATGGCCGGCCAGTCCGGGGATGAGCGGTAGGGCATGGCCTCGGCATACGGCCCCAGGCCGCCGCTGGTGGTGACCGTGCGCGCCTGGATATTCGACCCGTACTTCCAGGCCACCAGGAACTCCCGGGTGTCCTCGCTGCTGGCGACGGCCGGGATGGTGCCACCGTAGGGGCTGATGATGGTCCAGTCGTGGAGCGCGCCGGCGTCGGTGAGCAACTGGCCGGCGATGTACGCCGAGCCGTTCCAGTTGTACACGCAGGCGACCAGGTATTCGCCCACGCCGGAGAGCCGGGGGACCGAGGCGACGGCCGGGACGGTCTCGTCATTCGTCATGTAGTGGATGGGGAAAACAGGGCCTACCAGATGGACGCCGCCCGTCGTGCTGATCCGCTGGCCCACGACATCGTGGTCCGTCTGTCGGTAATCGTACCACTTCTGCCACACTACCAGGCACTCGCTGCTGGCGCGGGTATAGGCCACGTCCGGCCGCGATGGTGCGACGTCCGCCTGCAGGCCGGTGATCTCCAGGATCGTCCCTATGGCGCTCCCGTCGCCGCGCAGGGTGCGGGCCTCGATGCCCTTGTACGCCGTGCCCCAGTCCCGCTGCCAGACCACCACGTACTCGTCGGTGTTGGCGGCATAGGCCACGGCCGGGTGCCAATAGTTGTAGCCGGCGGGGGGAGCGGGGGGCGCAGCGAAACACCACTCGTACCCCAGTTGGGCGCCGTAGGCGTTGAGCCGCCAGCCGTAGATGCCATAGACGCCGGCGGTGGCCGTTTCGACCATGTAGACTACCAGGTACTCGTTGCGGGCCGGGTTGTAGGCCACGTCGGCGTATAGATTGTTGCCGACAGGCGGGGAGATCATGAACCGGGAGCCGATCAGGGTCCCGGTCCGGGACACGAACTGCCCATAGATGTAGCGGTTGGTGGCGGTGGAGGCGTGCCACACCACCAGGTATTCCTGCCACCAACTGTTGTAGGCCACGGATGGATACCACTCGTGCGCTTCGGGGGTATTGGGCGGGCTGATAAGGAACCAATTGCTGATGGGGCTGCCGATGTTGCTGACCTCTCCCCCACCTACCTGGGGGGATGGGGCGCGGTGGCCGGCCTGCGCCGGGCCGCCGGCCGCCAGCAGCAGGGCGCCGATGATCAGGATCACGAGCAAAACTCTCTGGGTGCGCATTTGTTCCTCCTTCGAAAGTGGACTCCTGCTCGCGGCGGGTATGTTACCCGCCGCGCCCTCGGCTGGCCGAACCGGTCCAGGTCTCGCGGCGAGCCAACGCGGCGCTCTCCACGATGAACGTTTCCAGGGTGTGCCAGTCACGAAAGTAGCGCGCCGGGCCGCTGAGCACGTGCTGCACCTGGCCGCGCCATTCGCTGCGACCCTCGCCCAGGTCTTCCCGCCATACCCGCACGGTGAACAACTGGGAGTGCGGCGAGGGCGAAGGCGCGCCAGAGGCACTGGGTGATTCAGGCATGGGTTCTCCACCGGGCGCAGTGCGGAAATGATGGTCACGGCCAGCGCCGTGAACCCGTGGGGGATCGGCGTCGCGCGACCCGGTACGATGGTATCAGTATAGCACGGGCAGCGTTTCTAAAGCGTTGCGCGGCGCGGGGCTTGAAAGTGATGGGGGGGGACAGGCGTTATCCACGCGCCCCGGCGCACCCCCTGGCACGAAAATCTGTAGGGGTCGGGCTTGCCCCGGTCCAGGGCGACCGCGAGGGTCGCCCCTACACGCGGGGGTTGATTTACGAGAGAGTTATCCCTGCGCCCCGGCGCACCCCCGGATACGAAAACACCACCCGGCGCGGGTTTTAACCCGCGCCAGGTACGGCGGGTAAGAAACCCGCCCTACCGCGCCAGCGCGTCGGCGATGGCCTCGTCCAGCGTCATCGCCCGGCCGGCGGCCCACGCCGCCGCAAAGGCCGGCTCGCCCAACGCGGCGCGCGCGGCCGCCACGCCGCGCTCGTGCGCGGCCTGATCGGGCGGGACCAGGGCGGTGCCGATGGTTTCCCCCAGGCGTTCCACCGCGCCAAACAGCCGCGTCGCTCGCGCCGGCTGCCCCTCGGCCAGCGCCAGGTGGCCGAACGCCTCCAGCACGTAAAAGACGCCCCAGGCATTGCCCAGCCCGTGGAGCACCGTGATCGCCTGGGCGTACAGCGAACGGGTCTGGGCATAGTCTCCCTCCAGGCGGGCCACGTTCCCCAGGAGGTGTCTGGCGCGCGCCGCCAGGTACTGGTCATCCGGCTCGCGAAACAAGGCCAGGCTCTCTTCCAGACACGAACGCGCCCGGGCATAGTCGCCCTGACAGGAGGCGATGTACCCCAGCTCGCTCTGGATCCGGGCCACCCCGCTCCCATCACCCAACGCGCGAAAGATCGCCAGGCTTTCCTGGTAGAACGGATGGACGGCGGCGTAGCCCGGCTGACGGCCAAGCAGGAACTCTAGCAGCCCCAGCCGGCCCAGGGTATCGGCCAGACGCGGCCGGTTGTCCAGCTCCCGGTCCAACGCCGCGCTCTGCTCAAAGAACGAGCGCGCGGCCGCGAAATCGCCCTGATAGTAGGCCACCTTGCCGGCCCCGCGCAGCGACTTGGCCCGCAGGTCTGGCTCGGCCGTCGCGCCGGCCCGGCCCAGCAGCTCTTCCAGCCAGCCCCGCTCGGCGGCAACCTGCCCTCGGGCCTCCCAAAAGTCCGGCAGCGCGGCGGCCAGCCGCAGGCCGGCCTGGGCGTCCCCCGGCGCGTGGGTGCTCCACTCCAGCGCGGCCCGCAGGTTGTCATACTCCTGCGTCAGCCGGCCGAGCGCGCCCGGGGGCATCGCGCCGAGCAGACTGGCCTCCAGCGATTCGGCCAGGCGGCAGAAAAAGTCCAGGTGGCGGTTGCGCACCGGGGCCTCCTCGCCGGCCTCGGCCAGCCGGACCCGGGCGTACTGCCGCGTCGTCTCGTGCAGCCGAAAGCGCGTGACCGCGCCGGCCGGCTCCACGCTCACCAGCGACTTGTCCACCAGGCCCGCCAGGGCGTCGAGCACCCGGGCGCGCTCCAGGCCCTCGCCGCCGCCGACGGATTCGGCCGCCTCCAGCGTGAAGCTTCCGGCAAAGGCCGCCAGCCGGCGGAACAACACCTGCTCGTCGGGCGTGAGCAAGGCGTGGCTCCAATCCAGCGTCGCCTGCAGCGTCTGGTGGCGGGGCAGCGCCGTCGGGCGGCCCTGCGTCAACAGGCGCAGGGCATCCTGCAAATGGTCCACGATCTGCTGCGGCGTGAGCAGGCTGATCCGCGCCGCCGCCAGTTCCAGGGCCAGGGGGAGGCCATCCAACTGCTGGCAGATCTGGCCCACGGCCCACGCATTCTCGTTCGTCACCGCAAAGGTAGGCAGCACGGCCGCGGCGCGATCCGCCAAGACCGCCACGCTTTCGTAGGGCCGGAGCGCCAGCGCCAGGTCTGGCGGGGCCTCCGCGCCCCCCGGCCGGTCGAGGGCGGCCCAGCGGGACATGTCCGGCGCAGACAGAGGGGGCACGCGCCAGGTCACTTCGCCGGCCGCGCCCAGCGCCCGCCGGCTGGCGGCCAGGATCCGCACGTCGGCCGCCGCTTGCAGCAGCGTCTCCGCCAGCGGGCGCACGGCCTCCACCAGATGCTCGCAGTTGTCCAGGATCAGCAGCAGGTGTTTCTCGCGCAGATAGGCCGTGAGCCGCGCCAGCAACGGCTGGCCGCCCTCCTCGCGCACGGCCAGCACGGCCGCTGCCGCTGGCGCGACCAGGGCCGGGTCAGACAGCGCGGCCAGGTCCACGTGCCATACGCCATCGGCGAACGCATCGAGCAACTCGTCCGCCACGGCGAGGGCCAGCCGGGTCTTGCCGATCCCGCCCGGGCCGGTCAGCGTCACCAGCCGATGCGTCAGCACCAGTTGCCTGACCTCGCCTTTCTCGCGCTCGCGGCCGATGAAGCGGGTGAGCGGCCGCGGCAGGTTGTTCCGGCCCCGGTCCGGGCGCGCGGCCGGCGTCGGCTCTGGGACGGGCGGGGCCGCCGCCGCCATCTGCAGGCCACGCGCATACGCCCGCTGTGTTTCGAGGCCCGGCTCGACGTCCAGCTCGCGGCGCAGGACGGCGGCGCACGTGTGGTAGACGCGCGCCACGCCGGTCCGGTCGCCGGTCAAGGCGTGGAGGCGGATCAGTCGCCGGTAGGCCGTTTCCAGGAGGGGGTCGTGGCGCAGCAGGCGTTGGGCATACGAGATCGCCACGCGATAGTCGCCCTCGCTTTCCAGGAGGGCGATCAGCCGTTCCAGGGCCTCGATGAACGCATCCCGCAGCCGCTCGCGTTCGGGCCGCGCCCAGTCGTCGTAGCAATCCGGCAACAGGTCGCCCCGGTAAAGGGCCACGGCGTCGCGCAGCGTCGCGGTGGAAGCGGTTGGGCCGATGGCGGTTTCAAAATCGGCGACGTCCAGGGAAAAGGGGCTGGCGGGTCGCCACTGCAAGGTGTGCGAGTCCGCGTCCAGGAAGCGGTCGGCGTCGGGCAGGGCGCGGTGCAGTTGGTGGAATAGCTTGCGGAGGTTGGTGTGCGCCTGGGCCTCGGAGGAATCGGGCCAGAAGAGGAAGGCCAGGCGGCGGCGGGGCTGGGGGGCCTGGCGATGCAGGACGAGGTAGGCCAGCAGCGATTGCAGGCGCGGGGTGTTGACGCCGGTCACGGGCTGGTCATCGTAGGCCAGGCTGAATTCGCCCAGGAGTTGGATGCGCAGCATGGGCCGAACCGTCCTCGCACGTGTCGTCAAGGTGCGCGATCAGCGCCCTGGATGAGCGGCGGGCGCCCCTCACCCTGGCCACCTGCACCCGTCAGGGTGTCTCCCCGTGGGGGCGAGGGGGGCAGCGCCGATCTGCGCGCCCTGCCCCTCACCCCGGCCACCTGCACCCGTCAGGGTGTCTCCCCGTGGGGACGAGGGGGGGCAGGGGGGGCCAGGCGCGCATTTTCGTTCCACAGAGTATGCCCGGCGCGTGAGGGTTTCCTCAGATTTCACGCTTGCACGCGCTGCTCGCGCACCAGCGCCAGCACCAGCACCGCGCCCAGCGCCAGGATGCCGGCGTTCAGGTAGAACGGCACGGCGTGGCCCCAGGCGTCGTAAACCCAGCCGCCCAGCACCGGGCCGATGGTGGACCCCAATCCAAAGGCCAGCGTGTAGAGGCCATAGCCGGTGCCGCGCGCCTCCGCGCCGCTATAGTCGGCCACCAGGGCCTCCTGGGCCGGCGTCGCCGCCGAGAAGCACACCGCCTCGACGGCCCAGGCCGCCGCGATCAGCAGGATGCTCCCGGCGAACGGGATCACCAGCGAGGTGGCGGCGGCGGCCAGCAGCCCCACGATCATCGGCCCCTTGCGCCCCACCTTGTCCGCGATGCGCCCCAGGTACGAGGGCAGGAAGCCGTAGAGGATGGCGGCGGGCAGGTAGGCCCAGACCAGGTTGGATATGGGGGCCTGGAACCGCTCTTGCAGGTAGATCATCAGCACCGGCGTGAGCAGGGCCGACGAGGCCGCCGTCACCACCACGATGCCCATGAGCACGTAGAGGCGCGAGGAGACCTGCTGGCGGGCCGGGGCCGTGGACTGCCGGGCCGGCAGGGTCTCGCGCACGCCGCGCCCGGCGAAGACCAGGGCAACCAGGGCCAGCACGGTGTAGACCGCGAAGGCCACCGCCCAGCCCAGGGCGGCGTCGTCCAGGAAGCCCATGCTGAAGAACCCGATGAACGCGCCGATCAGCCCGCCCCGCCACGCCTGCTCCTCGATGCGCCCGAACCGCCGTCCCCGCTCCGCCAGCGCCGAGCAATCCGCCACGATGGCGTAGGCCGAGAGCCACATGAACGACGAGGCCGCACCCTGGACCAGGCGCGCGATCAGCAACATGAGCAGGCTGCCGGGCCGCAGGAACAGCAGGAACGCGGCCACGTAGCCCACCACACCCAGCAGCAGGAAGGGCCGCCGGCCGTAGCGGTCCATCAGTCGGCCCAGGACCGAGCGCAGCAGCACCGTCATCAGGGAGAACGCGCTGAACAGCGCGCCGATCTCCAGCGCGGTGGCGCCCAGCTCCTTGCCGTAGATGGGCAGCCCAAAGGCCAGCAGGCCCGCGGGAAAAGAGAGCAAAAAGACCGTCCAGCCCAGGGCGGGCAGGACGCCATCTCGTGTCGTGGTGGCTGTGTCCGTGGATTCCATCGCTTCTCCCAATCACGTGTTGCGTGATTCGTGCTCCGTTACGCAACACGAATCACGAATCACGTTTTACGTTTCACGTTTTACGCCGCCCCCAACGTCTCGTCCGTCACCTCGTCGAGCTTGAGGGAGAGGACCCGGCTCACGCTGTCCTCGCCCATGGAGACGCCATACAGCGTGTTGGCCGCCTCCATGGTCACCCGGTTGTGGGTGATGATGGCGAACTGGGTGCGCGCGCTCAGGGCTTGCAGAGCCTCCCGGAACCGGCGGGCATTCGGCTCGTCCAGGGCCGCGTCCACCTCGTCCAGCACGCAAAAGGGCGTGGGGTTGACGGTGAGGATGGCGAACAGGAGGGCGATGGCGGTGAGGGAGCGTTCGCCGCCGGAGAGGAGGGCCAATCCCTGCTCGCGCTTGCCGGGGGGCCGGGCCACGATCTCCACGCCGGCCTCGCGGGGTTCTTCGGCCTCGGTCAGCAGCAGCCGGGCCGTCCCCCCACCGAACAACTGGGTGAAGTAGCGCCGAAACTCCTGGGCTATCGCCGCGAAAGCCCGGTCGAATTCGCGTTGCATCACCGTATCCAGTTCAGCGATGATGGCCCGCAGGGATTTGGCGGCCTCTTTGAGGTCCTCGGCCTGAGTGGAGAGGAAGGTATAGCGGCCCAGGGCCTCCTGATATTCGGCCGGCGCATCCAGGTTCACGGCCCCGGCGGCCTTGATCTCGCGTCGCAGCCCCGAGATACGCCGCTCCAGGGCCGCCATGTCGAGGGCCGGCGTGACCGGCAGCATCGCCCCGGTGTCGGCATCCTCAAAGCGCAGCCAGAGCTGACGCGGCCGGTCGTCATCCAGCCACGCGAATTCTCCCAGCTCGGCCTCGGCCCGGCGACGCAGGGCGTCCAGGGCCTCCTGACAGTGGGTCACTTCCAGCTCGGCGCGTCGGGCCTCGGTCTCCAGTTGCAGCAGGTTGCGCCGGGCGTTGGTGATCTCTTCCGCCAGGCGGTCGCGTTCCGCTTCCAGGTCTCGCAATTCGGCCTCGGCCGGCGCGATGCTCGCGGCCAGGGCAGCCAGGCGTTCGCTCAGGGTGGCGCGTGCGGCCTCGGCCTCCGCGATCTCGGCCTTTAACCTGGTGGCCTGTTCTGTCAGGGCGGCAGCCTGCTCCTCTTTGGCCGCGATCTGCCCGGCCAGTCGTTGGATGCTGGCGCGATGGGCCTCGAGCATCGCCTGTTGGCTGCGTTCCTCCTCCCGGCTGACCGCCAGGGCGGTTTGCGCCGCCGCCAGCGCTGCGGTCAGGTCCCGGTCCTCGTCCTGGAAGGCGCGAATCTGCCGGCGCAACGTCTCCACCAGGGCCTGGCTGGCCTGCTGACGTTCCCCGGCGGCTTCTGCCTCCCGGCGCAGGTCAGCCTCCCGTGCATCCAGCGTCGCCAACTCGGCGGCGATCTGGGCGATACGGGCCTGTTGTCGGGCCAGTTCCTGCTCCAGCCGTTCGGCCGCCCGGCCTTCCTCGGCGCCGCGCGTTTCCCGCGCCATCCGTTCGTCCGCCAGGGCCTGGATCTGCCGCGTCAGGTCGGCCACCTCGGCCAGCAAGGTCTCTCGGCGGCCGCGCTGCGCATCCGATTCCGCTTGTTGGGTGCGAATGTCCTCGTCCAGGGCGGCCAGGCGGCCGGGCAGTTCACGCCACTCGCGTTCCAGGGCCAGCAAGCCTCCCTCAGCCCGACGCTGGCCGCCGCTGATGGCCCCGCTGACGTCCACCACCTCTCCGCGCAGCGTGACGATCTGGCGCACGTCGGCGGTCTCGTGGCGCAGCGCGAGCAGCGCCCGGCGCGCCGTGGGCAGGTCTTGGACCACCAGGGTCTGCCCCAACAGGGCCGCAAAAACAGTGGCATACCGGGGATCGCAGGAGATCAGGTCGCTGGCCCGGCCCCATACCCCTTCCAGAGGGGGCAGATCCGCCCAGGTGGGGACGTGCAGGGTATCCACCGGCCAGAGGGTGACGCGGCCGGCCCCTTCGCGGCGCAGCAGTTCGATGGCCTGCACGGCATCGGCCCAGGTCTCCACCACCAGGTCTTGCAGTCGCTCGCCCAGAGCCGCCTCGATGGCCGGTTCCAGGTCTGGCGGCACGGTCATCAGGCTGGCGACGAGGCCGATGACGTGGGCCGGCTGCTTTTGCGCGATCAGGCGCACGCCATCATGTCCGTAAGGACCGGCGTGGCTCTCGCGCAGCGTGGTGAGAAGCTGAAGCCGCTCGGCCAGGCCGTGTCGCTCCCGTTCCAACGTCTGGAGCCGGGCCATCAGTTCCTGGAGGCGAGCGGCGGCTTTGCTCGCCTGGGCTTCTCGCTGCGTTCGTCGTTCGGCCAGGGCGGCGGCGCGCTGGTTCAGGGCCTCGGCCTGGGCCTTTTGCGCGGCGGCGCGTTCCCGATGGGCAGCGCAGGCGATCTGGGCCTCGGCGCGAGCGCGTTCGAGTTCCTGCATCTCTCGTTGCCGCTCCGTCCGACGCTCCTCGATCTGTGCCAGTTGCTGGTGCGCCCCGGCCAGAGCGGCGGCCTGGCGATAGGCCGTGTCTTGCGCGGTCGCCAATTCCTGCTCCAGGGCCATGCGCTGGCGTTGGCGTTGGCCCCAACGCGCCTCGACGGCCGTCAGGTGAGTTTCCAGTTCGGCGCGCTCGGCGGCGAGCCGGGCCAGGGCCGCCTGCACCGCGCTGGCCTGACGTTCCTCGTCCTCGCGAGCGGCGATCAAGGCAGGCAGTTCCGCCTGGATCGCCTCGCCCTGGCGGTGCAGGGCGGCCAGGCGTTCGGTGCGCACGGCCAGATCACGCTGTTGGACCTCGGCCTCGGCGTGCAGGGTGCTGCTTTGCCGGTGCGAGATCTCCAGCGACTCGCGGAGATGCAGTTGGCGTTCGCGCAGTTGGTCAGCCCGTTGTTCCAGGGCCGCCAGAAGCTTGCGGCCGGCCTTCAACCGGGCCTGGGCCTCGGACTCCTGGGCCTCTGCCAGCAACCGGGCTTTTTGGTGGTCTTCCCAGCGCTTGCCGTACCACAGGACCAACAGTTCCTGCAGTTCGTCGGTCAGTGCCGCATAGTCCTGGGCGCGTTGGGCCTGGCGTTGCAACCGTTGCAAACGAGGCTCCAGCTCGTTGAGGATGTCGTTCACGCGCAGGATATTGGCCTCGGTGGCCTCCAGCCGGGCGGCGGCCTCGCGGCGTTTGCGCTGGTAGGGGGCGATGCCGGCGGCCTCCTCGAACAGGCCGCGTCGCTCTTCCGGCCGCAGGCTGAGCACCTCGTCAATCATGCCCTGACCGATGACCATGTAGGTGCTCTGGCCGAGCTGGGCCTGGTCCAACAGGTCCAGGAGGTCCCGCAGGCGCACCCGGTTGTTGTTGATCCGGTATTCGCTTTCGCCGGAGCGATACGCACGCCGGGTGATAGTCACCTCGCCAAAGTCTAGCGGCAGGCGGCCGTCGCCGTTGTCGAGGGTGATCGAGACCTCCGCCAGGCCCTGGCGCGGGCGAGATGAGGAGCCGGCAAAGATCACATCCTCCGTGCGCTTGATGCGCAGGGGGCGCAGGCTCTGCTCGCCCAGGACCCAGCGCATGGCATCGGCCAGGTTGCTCTTGCCAGAGCCGTTGGGTCCCACGATGGCGGTGATGCCCGGCGCAAAGGCGAACTCGGTGCGCGTGGCGAAGGTCTTGAAACCTTGCAGGGAGAGGTGTTTGAGATACATGCAAGTCTTCAGTCCGCAGTCCTCAGTCTTCCGCAGTCGGCAGGCTGTCGGCCCTACCGCTTGCTGTAGGTCTGGATGAACCGGCGGAAGGAGCGGTCGTAGGTGCGCTCTACTTCGGGTGGGAAGGCACAGGCGGGCAATTGTTCCATCTTCAGGTGGTAGGCGATGCACTCGCAGCAGATGCCCTTGCGCGAGCACGGCTCATAGGTGCAGGCGCAGCGCTTGAGGTTGCGTTCGACGTTACATTCGCGCATGGTGAAAACCTCCTTTGATCGGATAGTGGGTTACGGTCTCAGCCGCGAAAGATCAGCCGGTGACAGGCCACGCACCGGCGGATGGGCCACAGGGTCAGCGCCAGGCCGACCGCCGGCGCCAGGAGCAGGGCCGGCCACAGCCCGATGAGGGTCAGGGCCAGGCCCACGAGGAGCAGGACGGCCCCGGCAGTCAGGCCGATGAGGAGACGTTGTGATCCGGGGAGCCGGTATGCGGCGCGCTCCCCGCAACGCGGGCAGATCGTCATGGATGAGCTACTCCCAGGCAGCATGGCCCTGATTATACCACAAAAGCGTTTTTGGTGATACAGCCCGCCCGGGGCGATTTCAATCGCTACAGCCTCTCCCGCCCGGCTCTGAGGGCTTGACAAAATGCGTTCTGCCGATTATAGTTGCTTTGAGGAGATGTGCGTATGTCCCGTGGCCTGGAACCCATCACCAAACTCTGGCTGCTCAGCCTCATCACCATCGGGATCGTGGTGGGGTTGTACCTGGTGCGCAACCTGCTGCCGCCGTTCATCTTTGCCGTGCTGCTGGCCTATCTGCTGAACCCACTGGTCGAGCTGATCCTGCGCCACACCCGCCTGCCGCGCCTGCTGGTCGTACTGTGGATCTACCTGGGCTTCCTGGCTGTGGTCGCGTTGCTCCTGGTCCTGCTGATCCCGGCCCTCACCAATGAGATTCGCCAGGCGAACGTAGACCTGCAGAACCTCATGAGCACCGTGGCCCAGTGGGTGGGGCAATATCACGTCGTGGATGTGTTTGGGACGCCGGTGGATCTGCTGCAGCTCTATCACCAGTTCGAGGCCAACCTGCAAGACGCCCTGGCCTCGGTGGCCTCGTATCTGGCCTCGCGGACGGCCGGGTTCATCTTTGGGCTGGCCTCTGTGTTCGGCTGGTTGTTCGTGGTGCTGGTGGTGGTGTTCTATCTGCTCAAGGACGCGGACCGGATCGGGCACTACCTGGCGGACCTGGTGCCCCCGGCCTACCGGGAGGACCTGTGGCAGTTCGAGCGGGAGCTGAAAGCTACCATGAACGCCTACATCCGGGGCCAGCTCTTGCTCTGCGTCATCATCGGCACGATCACCACGGTCTCGCTGAGCGCGCTGGGCATCCGCAATGCCTTGCTGTTGGGGATCATCGCCGGGTTGCTGGAGGCCGTGCCCAACCTGGGGCCGGTCATCGCCACGGTGCCGGCCGTCATCGTGGCCCTGTTTCAGGGTTCGACCTGGCTCCCGCTGCCCAATTGGGGCATGGCCCTGGTCGTCATCGTCCTGTACGTCATCATCCAGCAACTGGAGAACAACCTGATCGTCCCCAAGGTGTTGGGCGATAGCGTGAACCTGCACCCGGTGGTGGTGTTGTTCGGGCTGCTGGCCGGGGCCGGCATCGCCGGGGTATTGGGTATGCTGCTGGCTATCCCCACCATCGCCGTGTTGCGGCTGGTGGCGCGTTATGTGGCCCGCTGGTTACTGGAGAAGAATGAAGATTGAGGCCGTGTTGTTCGACCTGGACGGCACCTTGTTTGACACCGATGACGTCTGGCTGGACGGATTGCTGAGCCGGCTGGGGGGAGCGCAGCGGTTTCGCCGGCCCGGCCGATGGCTCCTGACCTGGGGTGAACGTCTCGCCAGCGGGCTATTGGCCGCGCTCGACAGCGTGGACCTGGACGACGACGTGGACCGGCTGGCCGCGCGGCTCCTGGCCGGGCGTCGTCCCCGCCCGGCCGGCGGCTATCGGTTGGTGGCCGGCGTGATCGAGATGCTGGATCGCCTGGCGGCGCGCTATCCCCTGGGCGTGGTCACCACCCGGTCGCGCCGGGGCGCCCAGGCGATGCTGGCGGATGCCGCGTTGACCCGGTACTTTCAGGCCCTCGTCGCCCGCGACGATACCCAACGGATCAAGCCCCATCCGGAGCCGGTCCAGCACGCGGCGGCGCAATTGGGCCTATCGCTGGCCGGGTGTCTCATGGTGGGCGACACGACTGCGGACGTGTTGTCCGCCAAGGCGGCGGGTGCCCCGGCCGTGGGGGTGTTGTGTGGCTTTGGCCGGGAGGCCGACCTGCGGCGGGCCGGCGCGGATCGGATACTGCCCAGCACAGCCGACGTAAGCGTGCTCCTGGGATGCGACAGAGCATAGGCCATTGCGCAGGAATAGCCAGGCACGTTGTAACATATGTCCATAGTGCATAGCACCTCTCCAATGAAGTCTTTGTACAGTGGGCAAAAATCTCTCCACGAAGAACACGAAGGTCACGAAGGAACCCCCAGAAAATCTTGGTGTCCTTAGTGCCCTTCGTGGATAAAAAAATTGTTCGGTTTCGGCTTGTCCGAGTTAGGGAGGGTGAACATGAGGCACAAGCATATCGAAGTGCCGCAAGACAAGCTCGCCGACTTCTGCCGGCGTCATCACATCTCCCGGTTGGCCCTTTTCGGCTCTGTTCTGCGAGAGGATTTTCAGCCCGATAGCGACGTGGACGTGCTGGTTGAATTTGAGCCAGGGCACACGCCGGGGTTAGCCCTGGTACGTATGCAAGATGAACTATCCGCGTTGCTGGGCGGTCGGCAGGTTGACTTGGTCACCCTGAAGTTTCTGCACCCGCGCATTCGCAAACGGGCATTGGCCGAGATGGAGGTGCAGTATGCCCGACAATGACCTTTCTGTATCTCGCACATATGCTGGACACGGCCCGCAAAGCGGTTGCCAAGACCGCTGGCCTGGAGCGGGAAGATTACGACGGCGATGAGAACCTGCGCCTGGCGCTCACACATCTGGTGCAGGTTATTGGAGAAGCGGCCAGACGTGTGTCCCAACAGACCCGAGCAGCACACCCTGAGGTCCCCTGGCGTGAAATCACCGGCATCCGCCACATCATCGTGCATGATTACATGAACGTGGATGAGGATGTTTTGTGGGAAGTTGTCACAAGTGATCTGCCGCCGCTGATTGCATTATTGGGGCAGATCGTTCCGCCAGAAGAGACTCAGTAGATGGAAATTTGTGCTCCTCGGCGGTCACAGACTGCCGAGAAAAGCGGACCGCAGCCTAAGGAGGGTTTCGTGAACATCCTGAACTTGCTCAACGCCCCCCTCATCCGCACGGTGCGCCGCAACCATGCCGCCGAGCACGCCACGATGACGTTGCTCAGCCAGCGATTGGCCGGGACACGGCTCGTCGCGCGCAGCACGCCCGGTGGGTTCACCGTGTATGGCAACGTGAACACGCAGACCTTGCGTCGGGCGGCTGAGGATGCCCTGAGCCGGCTGCAAGCCGGCGAGGTGGGCCTGGCCGTGCATCCCAACTGCGGCACGAACCTGGTGGTGGGGGGCCTGCTCACCGCCCTGGCCGCCGTGCTCACCCTGGGCCGCCGGCCCCGGCTGGACCGCCTGCCCTTCCTGGTGTTGGGCACCACCTTCGCGCTCATCGCCGCGCAGCCCCTGGGCCGGTGGACGCAGCGCTACATCACCACCTCGCCGCGACTGGATGGCGCGTGGGTGGCCTCCGTGCGTCGCCTGCGCCCCGGCGTCCACAAAGTGACCATCACCAACCAGCCGGTGCGCCCGTTCGCTGATTCGCCCGTGGCCTGATCCCACCCTTGGGGGGGTGGGCCTTTGGCACTTGGGATTTGTCATGTGGTATCTGTTATACGGCCCCGACGAATACTCTATCCAGCAGACCATCGCCGACCTCAAGGCCCAACTGGGCGAGCCGGAGATGGCGGCCTTGAACACCACCGTCTTGGAGGGACGCCAGACATCCGTGGCCGAGGTCATCGCGGCGGCCGATGCCCTGCCCTTTCTCGCCAGCCGGCGGCTGGTCATCGTCGAGGGCCTGCTGGCACAGTGGCAGCGCGGTCGCCGGCAGGCCGATGAGGACCTGGAAGCCGATTCCCCCGTGGAGGGCGGGGCCAGCGCCCGGCTCTGCGCGTACCTGGAGCACCTGCCAGATACCACCTGGCTGGTGCTGGTGGAGCCAGATGTAGACCGTCGCAGCGCCGTCTTCAAGCTGGCCCAAAAGCTCCAGGAACAGAAACGGGCCGTGGTGCGGGAATACAAGGCCCTCGACAAAGACGGCCTGGTGCGCTGGGTTCGTCAACGGGTACAGCGAGCCGGCGGGCAGATCGAGGCGCGGGCCGCGATACGGTTGGTCGAGCTGGTGGGCAACGACCTGCGCCTCCTGGGGCAGGAAACCGACAAGCTGACGACCTATGTCGGCGGGGAGCGCGCCGTCACCGTCGCCGATGTGGAAACCCTGTGCTCCTACGTGCCGGAGGCCAACGTCTTTCACCTGGTAGATGCGTTGGGCCGGCGCGACCGCCGGACCGCACTGCGGCTGCTGCACCGCTTGCTGGATGAGGGGCAGGCGACGCTCTACCTGCTGACCATGATCACCCGCCAGTTCCGTATCCTGTTGTCCATCAAGGACCTGGAGCAACGCCAGACGCCGCCCCATGTCATCCAGTCTGAGCTTAAACTCCCGCCCTTTGCCGTGGACAAAGGCCGGGCGCAGGCGCGCAACTTTTCGCTGGCCCAACTGGAGCGGATCTATCAACGTCTGGTGGAGATTGACGTGGCGAGCAAGACCGGGCAGATGGACCCGGCCCTGGCCCTGGACCTCTTCTTCGTGGAGACGTGCCGGGGCTGACCAGTTTCCATCTGGAAACCCGCCGGCCGGCTTTCCAGACCAGAACGAACAGGAACGCGCTATTCATACGAGAGGTTCGCACATGAGTACCAAATACCCTGATCTCGACCCCGATCACCTGTTGGAACCGGATACAGAGCCGACCTGGCCCCTGCGCCCGATCTCCCGGCCCCTGTTGCCGGTGCGCGATACAGTGCTGTTTCCATACATGATGACCACGCTGTTGGTGGGCCGTCATGCCTCCCTGCGAGCGGTGGATGAGGCCATGCAAAATGACCAGAGCATCGTGGTGGTAGCCCAACGCGACGTCGAGCTGGAAGACCCCAAGCCGGATGACCTGTACACGGTGGGCACGGAGACGATCATTGGCCGGGTGTTGCGTATGCCCGATGGGACCAGCCAACTGCTGGTGCAGGGTCAGCGGCGCGTGCGCATCCTGGGCTACGAACATTCGCGGCCTTTCCTGCAAGTTCAGGTCTTGCCCATCGTCGAGCCATCAGCCAGTGGCCTGCCCGTGGAGGCCCTGAGCCGGGCCGTGCTGGTCATGTTCGAAAAGTGCGTCCAGCTCAACCCGAATCTGCCGGAAGAAGCCTACGTGGCCGCCATGAACATTGATGACCCCGGCTGGCTGGCCGATTTCGTGACGGCCAATCTGGGCCTCAAGCTGACGCAACAACAAGAGATCCTGGAAACCATAGACGTCATCGCGCGACTGCAACAGGTCAACATCCTCCTGGCCGAGGAACTGCGCCTCCTGGAGCTGCAGAACGAGATCCACAGCCAGGTCCAGGAAGAGATGGATCGCTCCCAACGCGAGTACTTTTTGCGGGAACAGATCCGGGTGATCCAGCGCGAGTTGGGCGAGACCGACCCTGAGCTGCAGGAGATCAACGAATTGCGCGCCCAGATCGAGGCCGCCGGGATGCCGGAGGAAGTGGCGGCCAAGGCGACCAAGGAGCTGGACCGGCTGGCCGCCATGCCGCAGATGGCCCCGGAGACCGCCATGATCCGCACTTACCTGGACTGGCTCATCGAACTGCCGTGGACAGCCGCCACGGAGGATCGGCTCGACCTGGTCGAGGCCGCCCGGGTGCTGGAGAAAAACCACTATGGCCTGAAAAAGGTGAAGGAGCGCGTGCTGGAACACATCGCCGTGCGCAAGCTGGCCGCCGACCGGATGCGCACCCCGATCTTGTGCTTCGTGGGGCCGCCGGGCGTGGGCAAGACCTCCCTGGGACAAAGCATCGCCACGGCCCTGGGCCGCAAGTTCGTGCGCATCTCCCTGGGTGGCATCCGGGACGAAGCCGAGATCCGCGGCCATCGCCGCACGTACATCGGCTCCCTGCCGGGGCGCATCATCCAGACCATGCGCCGGGCCGGCGTGATCAACCCCGTATTCATGCTGGACGAGATAGACAAGCTGGGCTATGACTTTCGGGGCGACCCGGCCGCGGCCTTGCTGGAGGTGCTGGACCCGGAGCAGAACCACGCCTTCTCCGATCACTACCTGGACGTGCCCTACGACCTCTCCAAGGTGATGTTCATCACCACGGCCAACTACCTGGACCCCATCCCGCCGGCGCTCCTGGACCGCATGGAGGTGATCGAGCTGCCCGGCTACATCGAGGAGGAAAAGCTGGCCATCGCCAGGGGCTTTTTGGTGCCGCGTCAGCTCGAGGAGAACGGCTTGCATGACACGGGGCTACGTTTCACCGATGGCGCCATACGGGGCATCATCCGCCAATACACGCTGGAAGCCGGCGTGCGCAACCTGGAACGCGAGATCGGCAACATCTGCCGCAAGATCGCCCGCTGCGTGGCCGAAGGTCATCGGCCCCCACGTCTCGTCACTCGCCAGTCGCTTCACCATTACCTGGGCGCCCCCCGCTTCCTGGACCAGGACGCCGAAAACCAGCCGCAGGTGGGGATCGCCACCGGCGTCTCGTGGACCGAGGCCGGGGGCGACCTGTTATCCATCGAGGTATCCTTGATGGAGGGCAAAGGCCACCTGAGCCTGACCGGCCAGTTGGGCGAGGTGATGCAGGAATCGGCGCAGGCCGCGCTGTCCTACGCCCGGGCCAGGGCCAGGGAGTTGGGCGTCCAGCCCAAGGTCTTTGAGACCACCGACATCCACATCCACGTGCCCTCCGGCGCGATCCCCAAGGACGGGCCTTCGGCGGGCATCACCATCTCCACCGCCCTCATCTCCGCGCTGACCCGGCGTCCGGTGCGGCCGGACGTGGCCATGACCGGCGAGATCACGCTCCGGGGCCGCGTGCTGCCCGTAGGCGGCCTGAAGGAAAAGATCCTGGCCGCCCATCGAGCGGGGATCAAGGTCTTTATCCTGCCGAGCAAGAACCGCAAAGACATGGAAGAGATCCCCCGCAAGGCCCTGCGCGACTTGCAATTCATCTACGTGAGCAACATGGACGAGGTGCTGCCGGTGGCCCTGGAGGCCCCGGTGGAGGAGAAACCGCCCATCAGGCGGCGCCCGGCCCGGGCGTCACGTCCCAACGCCCCATCACCCACGGCAAGCCCCACCGCGCCATAAGGAGAGGTCGCCATCATGCTATCGTTGCGCACGCTGTTCCTGGGGTTGCTGGCGGTGCTATTGCTGGTCGCCCTGGCCTGGCTGGTGTGGACCGCCTTCGGTGAGCCAGAGCCGCGTGCAGCCTATGTGGACCTGGCCAGCCTGCTGCCGGCCGATCGGACGTTTGTGAACAGCGTCCCGCTCCCCGGGGCCGGCGATCAGACCCCCAGGGAATGGATCGTGTTCTATCGGCGCAAAGACGAGGCCCGGTGCATATACGGCTGTCTGTACCGGGCCGGGCCGGACCAGTCAAGCCCCCAGGCCCTGACCCCTCAATCACTCACTGCGGCGGGTGGGACCGAGGTCTGCCTGGGCGAACAGCGGTGCACGGTCGAGACCAAAGACATCCTCAAGAATCACGGCGGGCCGAGGGATCTGCTGGTCTGGGGCTATAAAGGCGATCTGCGCACCCGCCTGAACCTGTTCTACTGGGACGGCGCCCAATACGTGCACTACCCTCATTTCTTTGAGGGGGATCGCGGCGTGCTCCTGGAGGGCGAGACCATCATCGTCCAAAAAACCGTTCGGGTGGATGGGGAACCGTTGCCCCGCAATGTCCTCTGTCAGCGTGAGGTCTACGAGCAGCAGTCGAATGGTGCGTACCTGGATGTCCCCAGCCGCAGCACCATCGCCTTTCGCCATGACCGCGTCCCGGAGACGTATCCCACCGAGCCGGACGAAGTCGTGGTGGCGTTCTGCCTGCAATATCAGAACGAAAGCGCGCGCAAGCGATACCTGGCCCAGGGTGTGGATGTATCCTTCACCGCGCCGGGCGGCTTTGGCTGCATGGGATCGGCGGGCAAAGTTCAGGTATTGCGATTTCTGGCCCCCACCAGCACGGTGGGCAATTGGGCCGCCGTGCAGGTGGAGATCCAGATAGACGATCAGGTGCGAAGAAACACCACCTGGTCGTTGCGCTATGCGGCACCCCCGGCGAGCGAAAAGACAGACCAGTGGCGTTGGCAGATCGTCGGCTGTTCCAGCCAATAGCTTCCCGGCACCGTATCTGTTCGGAGATGTTCACCCTGGCGAAGGTTCGCGGCCAGATTCCCTCTCCCTGTGAGGGAGACACCCTGACGGGTGCAGGTGGCCGGGGTGAGGGTGGCTCCCCCTCGCCCGACCAGGGAGACACCCTGACGGGTGCAGGTGGCCGGAGTGAGGGTGGGAACCGCCGCGCGCGGGCAAGCCGACACGCGAAGCGTGCCCCACGATTTACGGAGAGTGCGCATTGAACGCCCAAGAGTTCCTGGCCCTCTTTGAGCAGGGTGAAGGCCCCACCCTGGAGTTCAAATCGGAAAGCGTCAAGCCTTCCAAGCTGGCGGAAACGCTCGTCGCGTTGGCCAACGCGGAGGGAGGGACGATCCTGGTCGGCGTGGACGGCCGCACGGGGATGATCGAGGGCCTGCGTAACCCCAAACAAGCCCTGGAGATGGCCATCGAGGCGACGCTGCTCTGCGAACCGCAGCTCATTCTCCCCTTGCCAGAGATCGTCAAGGTCAAGAACAGGGAGGTCCTGGTCATCACGATCCCGGCCGGCCTGCCGAACGTCTACAGCCTCCACGGCCGCTACCTGGCCCGCGTCGGCTCCCTCAACAAGCCCATTCCAGCGGCCACCTTGCGCCGGCTCCTCATCGAGCGCGGGGAGATCTCCTTCGAGATGTTGACTGACCCCCGCGCCACCTACGCGGACCTGAACCCGGCCAAGGTCGCCGCCTATGCCAAATCGTTCCGCTGGGGAAGCCACATGACCCAGGAGGAACTGTTGCTCAGCCGGGGGTGTCTGGTGCGGGACAAGGACGAATATCGCCCGACCCACGCCGGCCTCTTGCTCTTCGGACGTAACCCCCAACAGTTCTTCCTGAACGCGCAGGTGATCGTGGTGCAGTATCCCGGCGTGGAGATGGGCGACGAGTTCATCCGCGAGGACATCGGCGGCACGCTGGACGAGCAGATTGATGCCGCCGAGCTGTTCCTGGTCCGCCACATGCGCAAGAGCATGCGCCTGGTGGGCCTGAAACGTGAGGAGGTCACCGAGTACCCGGTGGAGGCCGTGCGGGAGGCGGTGGTGAACGCCGTGGCCCATCGAGACTATGGCATCCGGGGGGAGGCGATCCGCGTCAGTGTGTTCAGCGACCGCATCGAGTGCTATAGCCCGGGCCGGCTGCCCGGCCACGTCACCGTGCAGAACATCGCGGACGAACGCTTCAGCCGCAACGAGGCCATCGTCCAGGTGCTGGCGGATATGGGGTACATCGAGCGGCTGGGCTATGGCATCAACCGCATGATCCAGCTCATGGACGAGCATGGCTGTCGGCCCCCGGTCTTTGAGGAACGGGCGGGTGGCTTCCAGGTCACGCTATACAGTGCTGTCGGCGAGACACCCCCGGCGGCGGGCGTCAGCGAGCTGGCGCGCTGGCTGGAGATGGGCCTCAACGAGCGCCAGGCCCGGGCATTGCAATATCTGGCCCGGCACCCCCGCATCACCAACCGGGAGTTCCGGGAGCTGTGCCCGGACGTGAGCAACGAAACGATCCGCAGCGACCTGGCCGATCTGGTGGACCGCAACATCCTGTTGAAGGTGGGCGATAAAAAAGCCACGTACTATATCCTGAAGTAGACAATTATCGCAGATTATCGCAGATTATCCCAAGTTCCGGGTGGCGATTGCAATTGATTCGGTCACCGGCGGTTGGGATGTTTCGCCAACCAGGCCGGTTCCGCAACAGATACCGGCGTGGGAGCAGCGATGAGCGAACGGGCCGGTCGCCAGTGCAAACGGCCTCGTACACGGGGCACGATGGGCCGGTTTGTGGACTGGCGGGGGGCCTTGCCGGACATGTCTACCCCATTCCCGGCATACTGGCCCCATACCCAGCGAGGCGACCCAACGGGTCGCCTCGCCAAATATCACCAAAGGGCGCGTTCAGTGGGCTATCTCCGCCACCATCGCCACGGCGGCCGCCCCCAACACGCCCGCGTTATCCCCCAGTTCCGCCGGCACGATGCGCACGGCTTCGGCGGCCGTGCGAAAGGCCCGCTCCCGCACGGTGCGTCGCACGGGCTCAAACAGCGTCTCGCCCATGTTCGTCAGCCCCCCACCGATGACCAACACCTCCGGATTGAGCAGGTTCACCAGGTTCGCCATGCCCAGCCCCAGGTACATCATGGCCTCGTCAATGATCTCTTGGGCTTCCACGTCACCTTCCATCGCGGCCTGGGCCACCAGCCTGGCCTCCACGTTGGCCGGGTCGCCCCCGGCCAACTCCGCCAGGCGCGTGACGATCCCCCGCGCCACCAATTCCCGGCCCTCGCGGGCGATGGCCGTGCCGGAGGCCAGGGCCTCCAGGCAGCCTCGCCGGCCGCAGCCACAGTGCGGGCCTCGGGGCAAGATGGTCATGTGGCCCACTTCCGCCGCGCCGCCGGTGGCCCCGCTGTAGAGCCTGCCATCGAAAATGAACCCGCCGCCGATGCCGGTACTGACCGTCACATAGACCATGTGCCGGGCGCCGCGGCCGGCTCCGAACCGATGTTCCCCCAGCGCAGCCGCATTCGCATCGTTCTCCAGGAAGGTGGGCAACGCTAACGCCCTGGCGATCTGTTCGCCCAGCGGGATGTTCACCCAACCGGGGAGATTCGGCGGGGCCACCACCGTGCCCACGCGGCTGTCAATCGGCCCCGGCGCCCCCACGCCCACGGCGCGCACGCGCGTCGGCACAATGCCGGCCCCGGCGATCACCCGAAACGCCGCATCCACCATTCGCTCGACCACGGCCGTGGGGCCTTCGGCGGCGCGGGTCTCGCGGTAATCCTGGCTGATGATGCGGCCGGCCGCGTCCACCAACGCCGTGTTGATCTTGGTGCCGCCCAGGTCAATGCCCACGAACAGATCCGCACTCATATCACCTCCGTCTATGCTCGCCGCTCGGATGAACCGGGCCGGACGTGATCGCTCAACCTGTGCTCCCAGCGGCGACTACAGGGAGTGCCACCCGCATCGTGATCTGGATAACGGCGCAGATTCCGTGCAGGGCGGCGGTGGCAAACCGCCTTTGAGCACTTTACGGCCGGACTATTATACCATATATGCGCAGAATCGTCAGCGTCTAGACCGGGCCAGTTGCCACAGCCGCCAATAGGCCACGCCGTCGAAATAGGCCAGGAACAGGCAGAGAAGCAGGCCCACGACCCCGTCCTGGTAGCCTTGCAGGGTCACGTAGCGTCGGCGAAACTCGCGCAGGGGCTGGAGGATCAGGTTATGGGGCCGGGTGCGCAGCCCCTGTCGCCAGCGGGCTTCAGCCTCTAAGGTGGCGTAGCGGTCGTTTCGGGCGATGAAATCACGCCAACGGTCATAGTTGTAGTGGGTGAGGGGGTTCTTCAGGTAGCCGATCTCGCCGCCTGCTGGGAAGATAACCAACTCGTGAACCGGCCGATCCGGGTCATAGCGGGCCTTGTCGCGCTGCATGAGCCGGAGCTGATAGTCTGGCGACCAGCCGGCGCCGCGTATCCAGCGGCCCATGATGATGTTGCGCCGGGGCACCCACCAGCCGACTGGGGAGTCGTGCTGGATCACCTGGCGGATCTCGGCGGCCAGCGCCGGTGTGGCCCGCTCGTCGGCATCCACGAAAAAGACCCACCGCCCTTGCGCCACAGAGAGCGCGAAATCCCGTTGGGCAGCAAAGTTCACGAGCGGGTGCTGCACCACGCGGGCGCCGCGTTCCTGAGCCAACGCCGCTGTATGATCGGTGCTGAGGTCGTCCACCACCAGCAACTCGTCGCCCCATTGCAGCGTGTCCAGGCAATCGGCGATGTGTTGCTCCTCGTTGCGGGCCAGGACGACCAGGGATAGCTCCGTCATGGGGCCTCGTCCTCTGGGGTGGTGGGGAGGTCCGCCTCCCATTGTTCCCGCAGCGCGTCCAGATTGTCCACGATCTCCTCCAGGCCGGCGAACATGCCGCCGCTCTCCACGCCGGCCAGCAGCCGGGTCAGGCTGGCCGGCAGGTCCGGCGTCGGCGGGGCCTCCCCGGCCCACGTCTCCGGCGACTCAGCCGGTCGGGCTTGTTCACGCAGAGGATCCAGGTACGCGACGTACACCCAGTCAAGCCTGGGCTTGGCGGCCTCGCGGACCAGGTCCTGTACGGTGCAACCGCGTTCGCGGGCCAGGTCACAAAGCTGCGCATATTCTGAGGCAGAGAGGGTGATCTCGATGGACGTGGACATATCTCTCGTAAATCGCAGCGCACGTTTTGCGCGTCGGCTTGCTCGTGCCCTCTCCCGGCGCACCCGGCGCGGGTTTGCAACCCGCGCCGGGCGATATTTTCGTGGCTACGGGGTGCGCCGGGGCACGTGCCGGTCTCTCGAAAGAGGCCGGTGCAGCCCACATTTTAGCATCATGCCGATGAAAAATCAACTCGGATAGCGAGAGACGCGAAAAAAGCCCAAACTCGTGGGCACGAGATTTGGGCTTTATGGACTTGGGGTGAGCGATGGGATTCGAACCCACGATCTCCAGGGCCACAACCTGGCGCCTTGAACCACTTGGCCACGCTCACCATGTCACTGTCTGGCACGCCTGGGGGGATTCGAACCCCCGACCTACTACTTAGAAGGCAGTTGCTCTGTCCGCTGAGCTACAGGCGCGCAGCGGCAAGGCTATTATATCACGCCGGGCAACCCTGTCAAGTCGGTTCATCCCCGGTCACGCAAGGCCCGCTGGATCTCGCGGTCGGCCTCGCGCCGGGCGATGGCCGCACGTTTGTCGTACTGGCGCTTGCCCCGGGCCAACGCCAACTCTATTTTGGCCCGGCTGCCCTTGATGTATAGCCGCAGGGGCACCAGGGTGTATCCGCGGGTCTCGATCTTGTTCTGCAACCGGCCGATCTCGCGCTTGTGCAACAATAACTTCCGGTCCCGCTTCGGCTCATGGTTGTACCGCGTGCCCTGTTCGTATGGCGCCACGTGCGCCCCCACCAGCCATACCTCCCCATTCACGATGCGGGCAAAGCTATCGCGCAGGTTCACCCGCCCGGCCCGGATGGACTTGATCTCCGTGCCGGTGAGCACGATCCCCGCCTCCAGACGGTCCTCAATGTAATAGTCGTGGTAGGCCTTGCGATTGGTCGCTACGGTTTGGATCGCATCGCGCATCATGCACCTCGAAACAGTCGCTATTATAACATACTCCTCCCCTGGAAGCAACAAACCGTTGACAAGGCCGGGAAATGCTGCTACAATGCGCAGTGGCGTGATGCGCAGATTCGACCTGGAGGTAGATCGTGTTTCCCATCGTTGCCCGACAAGATCTGTCTGATGTGACCTGTTTGCTCGAGATCGCCGCCCCGGAGATCGCCCGCAAGGCCCGGGCCGGCCAGTTCTTCATCGTTCGCATTGACGAGCAGGGTGAACGTATCCCCCTCACCTTCGCCGACTGGGATGCCAATGCGGGCACCGTCACCACGGTGTTCCAGATGGTGGGCAAGACCACCCACCACCTGGGCACGCTCCAGGTGGGTGACGTCGTGCAAGACATGATCGGCCCGTTGGGCTGGCCCTCAGAGATCGAACGCTGGGGCACCGTGGTTTGCGTGGGGGGCGGCGTGGGCATCGCCCCCATCTATCCCATCACCCGGGCGCTGCGGGAGGCCGGCAACCATACCATCGGCATCATCGGCGCGCGAACCCAGAACCTGCTGTTCTGGGAAGACAAGATGCGCGCCGTCTGCGACGAGCTGATCGTCTGCACCGATGACGGCTCGTATCAACGCAAGGCCCTGATCACGGAACCGCTGCGCGAGATACTGGATGCGGCGCGGGGCCGGGTGGCCCGGGTCATCGCCGTGGGACCGGCCATCGCACTCAAGTTCGTCGCCCGAACCACGCAGCCATTCCAGGTCAAGACCATCGTCAGCCTGAACCCGATCATGGTGGATGGCACCGGGATGTGCGGCTCGTGCCGGGTGGAGGTGGGCGGCCGCACCCAGTTCGTCTGCGTGGACGGCCCCGAGTTCGACGGCCACCAGGTGGATTGGGACCTGCTGATGGCCCGCCAACGCATCTATCTGGACGAGGAAAAAGCGGCCCTGGAAAGATTCCTGGCTCAGGCCAGGTAGAGGTACGGAGAGGAGGAGAAGACATGGCCGTAGGTAGCAATGACCTTGAGATCGTGAACCATCGCCGTTACCCGCACCGGCCGGCGTCGCCGCGCGAATCCCGACGCGGTTGCGTGAGCCGTTACTGGGAGGCCTTTAAAAACATCGCGATCTTGTTCTCCTTCACGGTGAACTTGATCACGGTATTGGTCATCCTGATCTTGCTGATGTCGCTCTTGCCCGCCAAAGAGATATTCATCAGCCCGATCATGGGCAAGGTCTGGGGGGGCCTGCAAGACTTTGATAATGCCAAGATCGAGACCACCGTGCAGATTGACCACCAGTTGCCCATCGCGTTCCCGGTGCACGTGCGGGAGAACCCCACCACGGTACGACTGACGGCCCCGGTGTCTATGAACATGCCAGCGCGGTTCGTCCTGCCCGGCGGCGGCGGCACCATCAACGGCACTGTCACGGTGGTGATGCCCGCCGGGACCCGGCTCCCGGTCGTCATCGAGGATATGACCATCCCGGTCGCCCAGACCATCCCGGTCCAGTTCGACCAGCCGGTGACCATCTACCTGCGCGACACGGAGCTGCACACCGTCATCGGCAACTTTCAGGATTTGTTGCGGCCGTTCTATGAGCTATTGAAATGATACGCAATACGCAATACGCAATACGTAATACGTACTGCGTATTGCGTATTCAATGATTCTGTGAGGAGAACTATGCCCGTTGACCTGAACCGCCAACCCATGCCCATGCAAGACCCGCGAGTGCGCGCGCACAACTTTGATCAGGTGGCCCTGGGCTATACCTGGGAGCAGGCCCTGGCCGAGGCGAACCGCTGCATCCAGTGCAAAAAGCCCAAGTGTATGCCCGGCTGCCCGGTGGAGGTGCGCATCCCGGAGTTCATCCTGGCCCTGCGCGAGGGCAACCTGGCCGAATCGGCCCGCATCCTGAAGTCCAGAAACAACCTGCCGGCCATCTGCGGGCGCGTCTGCCCCCAGGAGACCCAGTGCGAGGAGGTCTGCGTGCTGGCGAGCAAGGGCGCGCCGGTCGCCATCGGCCGGCTGGAACGCTACGTGGCTGACTGGGAACGCGAGCATGGGGTGGAGGTGCCCGAACTGCCGCCGCCCACCGGCCACAAGGTCGCTTGCATCGGCAGCGGGCCGGCCAGCCTCACCGCCGCCGCCGACCTGGCCCGTATGGGCCATACTGTCACCATCTTGGAGGCCCTGCACGTGCCCGGCGGCGTGCTCATGTATGGCATTCCCGAGTTCCGTCTGCCCAAGGCCGTGGTCCAGGCCGAAATAGACTATGTGCGGAGCCTGGGCGTGGAGATCGTGGTGGATGCCGTCATCGGCAAGCTCTACACCATTGACGAGTTGCTCGCAGAGGGCGGGCGCGGCTACCAGGCCATCTTCCTGGGCACCGGGGCCGGCCTGCCGATGTTCATGGGCATCCCCGGGGAGAACTACAACGGCGTCTATTCTGCCAACGAGTTCCTGACTCGCGTGAACCTGATGAAAGCCTATCTGTTCCCACAGTACGACACGCCCATCAAGCGCGGCAAGCGCGTGGCCGTGGTGGGCGGGGGGAACGTGGCGATGGACGCAGCTCGCTGCGCCCTGCGCCTGGGCGCGGACAAGGTGTACATCGTCTATCGCCGCTCGGAAGAGGAGATGCCGGCCCGCCGTGAGGAGGTGGAGAACGCTCACGAGGAGGGCATCGAGTTCATGTTACTGACCAACCCCATCCGCATCCTGGGCGACCAGGGCGGCTGGGTGAGCGGGATGGAGTGCATCCGCAACGAGCTGGGCGAGCCGGACGCCTCCGGTCGCCGCCGGCCGGTGCCCATCCCCGGCAGCGAGTTCCTGTTGGAGGTGGACGTCGTCATCATCGCCATTGGCACCACGCCCAACCCATTGGTTCCTCGCACCACGCCGGGGCTAGAGACCACGCGCCGGGGTACCGTGGTGGCGGACGAGGAGACCGGCCTCACGCGCAAGGGCCGCGTCTGGGCCGGCGGCGACGTGGTCACCGGCGCAGCCACGGTCATCAGCGCCATGGGGGCCGGCAAGCGCGCGGCCCGGGCGATTGATGCGTTCCTCCGTCAGGCGTAAAACGTCACACTTGTTCACCGTCCCCCATCCGGGGCGAGTGGCGAGTGACATGGGGTGGGATTCCAGAGCCTGGAGCCGTTCGCCGCCCACACCTGCGCCTTCGACCACGTGAGCGTCATCGGCGCATCTGCATACTCTGGCTATCACGAGGAGGCTGATTCATGAATGACGCATTCGGTGTCGCCACGGCCGCCGTCTCCATCCTGGCGCCGCTGGCCCCCTACCTGGCGAAAGCCGGCGAGCAGGTCGCCAAAGATATTGGCTCGGACGTCTGGACGGGGGCCAAGAAGCTCGTGGAGACCATTCGGGACAAGTTCAAAGGCCAGCGAGAGGCCGAGTCTACCCTGGAGAACTTTATCCAGAACCCAGAGCGCCACCGCGCGGCCTTGACGGACATCCTGCGCGAGCAACTGGAGGCCGACCCGTCGTTCGCCACAGAGGTCCGTCGCCTGGTGGATAGCCCGCCTCTGCAAGAGGTGATCATCCGAGCTGGCGGCCTGGGCCTGGACATCACGCAGAGGCAAACCGTCGGCCCGGCCGGCGAGCAGCGCGTGGAGATCGGCAAGGACGCGGCCGGCATCGGCATCCGGCAGGAGATCACCTGACCCCCATGGATGTGCTCGCAGGCGGTTTGTAACCGCCATCTGCGGTCATACGGCCGTGAGCGGGCACAAGGCCCGCTGCTACGGGCTGGTTTGGAAAGAATCCGGCGCCCCAAGACGCCCCTTCCCCGGTGAGGGAGGTATGCCCAACGCTCGCACGCACTTTACCGACCGTCAACCTGATTTGGAGGCCTTTCACCGCCTCCTGGCCGACCGAGGCCCCACGGCCCCCTGGATTCTGGCCGTGGCCGGCGACAGCGGCGTCGGCAAATCCTACCTGCTGGACCGCCTCCAATACGTGGAGGCCCCGGCCGGTCTGCCCTGCCTGCGCCTGGACCTGGAACGCCCCGGCCTCCGCGTCCCCCTGAACCTGCTGGACGAACTGGTTGAAGCCCTGCGCCCCAGCCTGCCCCCGGCCGCCTGGAACACCCTCCGCGAGACCCGCCGCGCCCAGCGCGAACGCCTGGAACACCTCCGGCAGGAACTCTCCATCAAACAAGAGATGTACGTCGGCGAGCAAGGCATGATGGCCGGCAGCCAGCAGCACGTGGAGACCGCCGGCCTCTTCCGCCAGGCCGAGGCCCAGGCCATCGCCCTCGTCGGCGAGGCCGTGCTGGACGCCCTGGAGCAGGTGCCCGCCCGCCCGGTCCTGGTCCTGCTCGACACCTTCGAGCAGGTGCAGGAGGCCGGCGACCCGGAGTTCCAGGATTGGCTCTTCACGATCCTGGCCCGCGCCCACCGCCGGCTGGCCGGCCAACTGCTGGTCGTGGTGGCCGGCCGCCGCCCCCTCCGCGTCCCGGCCGACCTGCAGCCGGGCGTGGAGCAGCGCGCCCTGGGCCATTTTACCCCCACCGAGACCACGGAAATGTTGGCCGACCGCGGCCTGGCCGACCCGGCCCTCCGCCAGGCCATCTACGGCGTCACCCAGGGCCATCCCCTCCTCACCGACCTGATGGCCCGCCTGTGGGAAGAGACCGGCCGGGCCTGGACCGCCGCCGATCTGCCCCGCTGGCGAGAGACCTACGACGAGCGCGCCCGCGCCGAGTGGGTGCTGGGCCGCGTGATCCAGCGCCTCCCCCCGCCCCTGGACGACCTGCTGCGCTACGGCGTGGTGCTGCGCCGCTTCAACCGGGACACCCTGCGCGCCGTCTTTCCCGATCTGCTGGGCGCAGACCTGGCGCTCTACGACCGGCTGATCGGCTACCCCTTTGTGCGGCCGCCGGTGGGGGGCCGCTACGCCTTCCACGAGCTGGTCCGCGACGTGCAGCTCCGCTGGTTGTGGCGCCAATGCCCCGCCGACTGCCGCGCCATCCACGAGCGGGCCAGGGCCTGCTGCCAGGCCGCCTGGGACGCCGCCCCCAACGAAACCGCCCGCCAGGCCATCCTGCCCGACCTGCTCTACCACCGCCTGGCCCTGGGCGAGGCCGACGCCCTGAGCGACTGGGAGGCCGCCGTCCAGTCGGCCAACGCGCGCTTTGACTGGGCCGCCTGGGGCGAGCTCCTGGCCGCCGCCGAAGACCCCGGCATCGTCCCCACGGACGCCCTGCGGGCCGCCCGGGCCCACCGCCGGGGGGATCACGCCCGCTGGCAGGACCGCATGGACGCGGCGCTGGCGGCCTACCAGGAGGCGTTGGCCCTCTTCCGCGCCGTCGGCGACCGCCTGGGCCAGGCCAACACCCTACAGGCCATCGGCGACGTGCACAACTTCCGCAAGGACCTCGACGCGGCCCGGGCGAGCTACGACGCGGCCCTGGCCCTCTACCGCGCCGTCGGCGACCGCCTGGGCCAGGCCAACA
>FWPV01004374.1_pt1 | contig 30344 bp, 23 predicted proteins | sample 2228371 | NCBI WGS metagenome assembly FWPV01 (sample SAMEA103939776, study PRJEB20133) | metagenome | reverse complement strand
ACGCTGTAAAGGTTCAAAGACAAAAAAGTCAGCCTTGACAACTTCAGCCAGCCCTTAACTTGTATTCAATGTCCTTAGTGCCCTTTGGGGTTGGTAGACCCTTTTTCAGGAGAATCAAGATCGAATTTGTAAGAAAAAACCTTGACAAAATCTGCATTTCGCCTATACTGTCAACGGATTTGGCGGATAGGGAGGACTATAATCCGTTTGAATCTGTTGATATAACGTAACTATTCAGCCGTCGTCCAAAACTAAGGTTTTTCTAATATCAATCCAATCGATATCTAATAGAACCGTGTTACTATCAAGCTATGCTTGTGATACAACAACGCACACCTGAAGAAATACGCGCCATTTATCAAGAGGGCGAAGAAGCGGTACTCAAGCTGGTCATTGAGTTACAAACCATGCTCAGTACGCTTGCGGCGCGGGTACAGGCCCTGGAAGACCAACAGGCGAAGAATAGCCGTAACAGCAGCAAGCCCCCCAGCAGCGATGGCCTGCAAAAGCCACGCCCACGCAGTCTTCGCCAAACCAGCGGGAAGAAAGCTGGGGCGCAGCCCGGGCATCCCGGGCGTACGCTGGAGATGGTCGACCAGCCGGACCACTATCAAGTGCATCGCGTGGACGCGTGTCCGCATTGCCACACGGACCTGGCAGATGTGCCCGCCAGCACCTACGCGCGGCGGCAAGTCTTTGACCTGCCCCCGGTGCGGGTGGAAGTGACGGAGCATCAGGCGGAAATCAAAACCTGTCCGCAGTGTCAGACCGTCATCCAGGCCGAGTTCCCGCTCGACGTGACCCAACCCACCCAATATGGCCCCATCTTGCAAGGGCAAATGGTCTACTTCAATCAGTATCACCACATTCCGGTGGAGCGCACCGCCGAGATTTTCTGGGACTTGTATGCGCATACCATCAGTGATGGCAGTATTGTCCACGCCAGCGCGGTGCTGGCGGAACAGGTCGCCGCGGTGAATGCGGCGGTCAAGACGTACTTGCAAGACACGGCGGACACGGTGCATGTCGATGAGAGCGGTTTGCGGGTGGATGGACGCTTGCAGTGGGTGCATGTCGCCAGCACCGAGAACGTGACTTATCTGGATGTGAAGGCGCATCGCGGCGTCAAAGCCCATCAAGCCATCGATATCCTGCCGCACCGTAGCGGACGGGTGATGCACGACGATTATGCCTCCTACTTCAAATATCCTGACGTCCAACACGCCACCTGCAATGCGCATCACTTACGCGACTTGGTGTTTTTGCACGAACGCTATGCGCAAGCGTGGGCCGCCGACATGGTGCAGTTGTTGTTGGAGATCAAAGACAGTGTCGCCGGCGCCCGGGCGGCCGGGCAAACAGCCCTCTCCGCAGCGCAACTAATCCACTTTGAAGAGCGCTATCAGACGGTACTTACCGCTGGCTATGCGGCGAATCCTCCCCCCCTGCAGGAGCCGCATGCCTCCCCAGCCCGCGGGAAGCCGAAACAAAGCCCGGCGCGGAATCTGCTCGACCGCCTGGATAAGCACCGTAGCGCCGTGTTGGCCTTTATGTACGATTTCAAGGTGCCGTTTGATAATAACCTGGCCGAACGGGACTTGCGCATGGTCAAGCTCAAGCAAAAGGTCTCCGGCTGTTTTCGCACCGACACCGGCGCCAAGATTTTCTGCGCTATCCGCAGCTATATCTCGACCGCGCGCAAAAATGGTCAGAACGTCCTTGAGGCATTACGGCTGGCTTTAGTCGGTACACCCTTTCGACCTGCCTGCCTGCCGCCTCTCACGGCAGACGGCTGAATAGTTACGATATAACAATGGGGAGACTCTGGTATGGGACTTGTAACACTGGAAATTCGTGATCTGCACGTCAATGTGGAAGGCAAAGAAATTCTCAAGGGAGTGAATCTTGTCGTGAAGCAAGGTGAAATTCACGCCTTGATGGGGCCCAATGGCTCCGGCAAGAGCACATTGTCTTATACCCTGATGGGACACCCTCACTACGTCGTAACCCAGGGTGATGTGCTCATCAACGGCGAGAGCCTATTGGCGTTGCCATCCGATGAACGTGCGCGACGGGGTCTCTTTTTGGCCATGCAGTATCCGGTTTCCGTGCCCGGCGTGACGCTCTATTCGTTCTTACATGCGGCCACCAGTGCGGTGCGCGGTTACAGTGACACAAAGCAGAGCGGTGTACGCGGACGACTCAACGCCCATCTGATGCCGGTGCGTGAATTCCGTAAGGAGCTTAACGAAAATCTGGATAAACTCAAGATGGATTCTGCGTTCTTACAGCGTTATCTCAACGAGGGCTTTTCCGGCGGCGAGAAAAAACGCGCCGAAGTGCTGCAGATGGCGCTGCTCAAGCCCAAGTTCGCCATTCTCGATGAGACCGACTCCGGCCTGGACATCGACGCGATCCGCATCGTCTCGGAGAACATCAACCGCTTGCAGCAAGAACTCAATATGGGCATCCTCGTCATCACCCACTACCAACGGCTGCTCAACTACATCTACCCGCAGTTCGTCCACATCTTCTACGATGGGCGCATCTTCCAATCCGGCGACGCCAGCCTGGTGGATGTGTTGGAAGAGAAGGGCTACGACTGGGTCAAAGAAGAAGCGCGTGTGAGGAGCTAGTCTATGGCGACAGCGCACGAAGACCTCCGCGACCTGAAAGAGCAACAACGGTACGATTTCAAGACCGAGATTGATTACGCGCACCAGTCGCGGCGCGGCCTCGGCGAGGATGTGGTGCGCAGCATCTCGGCGCTCAAAAACGAGCCGCAGTGGATGCTCGACTTCCGCCTCAAGGCGCTGGACATCTTCAACCGCATGCCGATGCCCACCTGGGGCGTGGACCTGGGCGCGCTCGATTTCGAGGAATTCTACTACTTTATGCGCGCCGCCCCCGAAAAAGCGCGCACCTGGGACGACGTTCCGGACGCAATCAAAGACACCTTCGACAAATTGGGTATCCCCGAAGCCGAGCGCAAATTCCTCGCTGGCGTCGAAACGCAGATGGACTCCGAAGCGGTCTACAGCTCGCTCAAAGCCGAGTGGGAGAGCCACGGCATCATCTTCGTGGATATGGACACTGCCGTCCAGAAGTATCCTGATCTTGTGCGGAAGTACATCAGCACCGTAGTCCCCATTGCCGACAACAAATTCGCCGCGTTGAACAGCGCCTTCTGGTCGGGCGGCAGCTTCGTCTACGTCCCGCCGGGCGTCAACGTCGAAATTCCCTTGCAGGCATACTTCCGCATCAACGCGCAAAGTTTGGGGCAGTTCGAGCGAACGATTATTATCGCCGAAGAAGGCAGCAATGTGCATTACATTGAAGGTTGCTTTTTGGCCGGAAGTCGCGTTGCTACACGGGATGGGCTTAAACCGATAGAAACAATTGTTGCCGGCGATGAGGTGATCACGCATACAGGGCGTTATCGCAAAGTCTACCATACGATGCGCCGTCCGTATAATGGTAAGATTTATACGATTCGCTATTTTGGCGATACCGCGCAAGAATTGCGTGTGACTGAAGAACATCCGTTCCTGGCCGTTAAGCGTCAACGTAGCCATGAACGTAATCGCATATTTGATCCTCAATGGTTGCCGGCTTCAGAGCTTTCTGTGGGAGACTATCTTGTAATTCCTGTGCGACAACCCGTTAGTCAACAGGAAGCTTCGCCAAAGGTCACGATTACATTACGTCCAGCGGGGATGTTAACAGCTATTGAACGAGAGGTTAATTTTCCCCAAGAACCGGAGTTTTATCGGTTGCTCGGTTACTTTTTCTCTGAGGGACATATCAGTAAGGAACATTATTTGACCTTGTCTTTTGGCGTTCACGAAACGGCGTATATCCAAGATGCAATTACGTTGTTGACCCGTTATGGCAACAAAGCGCCAATCGAGAACGCAGTTTATCAAAATGGACAGACTTTGGTCCTTTGTTCTACAGAAATAGCGCGGGCTTTTGCTTATGAGTTTGGGAGTACGGCTTATGATAAGCATGTGCCTGATTGGGTGCTAGAATCGCCGTTACCCTTGTTAAGGGAGTTTGTGCGTGGTATGTGGCGCGGGGACGTCAGCTATGGGCCTAGAAAAAACATGTTTCGCTATAACTCCATTTCCCGTAGTTTGGCCTATGCTTTCCGTGATGCGCTTTTACGTTTGGGGATACCTGCTTCTGTGAATATGCAGCACCGTAAAGCGCCACGCCAACCTATTTATGCGGTTATTATTGCGTCACCTTATAATGCAAAATTTGGCGAAATTGTTGGTAGAGCTGCGCCAGACGGCAGTAGGAGCGGTTCGCCATTCTATTTAGACGCACAATATCTGTATGTCCCAATTCGCTCAATTACCGTTGAGGATATGCAGACAGAGGTTTACAATTTTTCGGTTGAAGAAGACGAGTCTTATCTCTGTGAAGGCGTTATCTCGCATAACTGTACGGCGCCTCAATACACAACTGCTGCTCTGCACACCGGCGTCATCGAAATCTTCGTCGGCAAGGGCGCGCAAGCGCGCTACACGACAATACAGAACTGGTCAACCAACGTCTACAACCTGGTCACGCAGCGCGCGGTGGTCGAAGAAGATGGCGCGATGGCATGGGTTGACGGGAACTTGGGCTGTTTGGCCGAAGGGTCTACGGTCACAACGCCCGCCGGGGTACGACCAATCGAGGCGCTTGAAGTGGGCGACGAAGTGCTATCTTTCGATGAAGCAAGCGGGCAGTTGGTCTTCCGCAAGGTTTTGGCAAAACGCTTTTCCGGCTATCAGCGTGTGCGTGAAGTCTCCTACGGCGAAAGGCGATTGCGCGTTACGGACAACCACCCGTTTTATTCTTACCTTTACACGCCGGAGCGGGCCAAGAAGTTGGGACGTTATCAATTAGCTTACGTCCGTGCTGATCACCTTAGCCAGGCGATTGTTCCTCGGCGTTCGGTGGATTTTGGTTCGGCTCATCGGTTAAAGATGCCGGAAGTTGAACTACCGGAAACTGTCGAAGTGGTTGATGTGACGGTGGGTGAACCTTCGGCTGAAGATGTGCCGACATGGGATATTGAAGTTGAGGGCACAGGAAATTTTGTCGCAGAAGGCTTTATTGTCCACAACAGCGGCATTACGATGAAATACCCCGCCGTTGTCCTCAAAGGCCCACGCGCGCACGGCGAGGTGCTCTCGATTGCCTTCGCGGGCGATAACCAGCATTACGACGCCGGCGCGAAGGCGATTCATCTGGCGCCGCATACATCCTCGCTCATCACCTCGAAGTCGATCAGCAAGGGGAACGGGCGCGCCGATTACCGCGGGCTGGTGCGCGTGGCGAAGGGCGCGGTGGGCGCGCACTCCAAAGTGACCTGCGATGCGCTGTTGCTCGATCCCGAATCCCGCACCGACACCTATCCCTATATGGATGTGAACGAGGACGAGTCGCACATCGAGCACGAGGCCACCGTCAGCAAAATCAGCGAGGACCAGCTCTTCTACCTGATGAGTCGCGGGCTGCCGGAGAAGAAGGCGGCGGCGATGATCGTCAGCGGCTTTTTGGAGCCGTTCGTGAAGGAGTTGCCGATGGAGTACGCCGTCGAGCTGAACCGCCTCATTGACCTGCAAATGGAGGGTTCCGTCGGATGATCGCCGCACAAATGTCCCCGGACTTCCCGTCCGTCAGTCTGCGCGACGTCGAGGCGCTGTCCGACTTCTACGCCGAACCCGACTGGATGCGCGCGGCGCGCCGTGACGCCTGGGCGCTGGCGCAGGCGATGCCGCTGCCGCACCAGAAAGAAGAAGCCTGGCGGCGCACGCCGTTGCATCGTTTTCCGCTGGATTCGCTGCGCGTGGCGTTGACGCAGCGTGAACGCGCGTCCCTGGACGATCTCCCGCCGTGCTGGCATCACAATATGGCGCCGGACGACCTGGTTTCCGGCACCCTTGTCCACTGCAACGACGCGAACTCGTATCAGACAATGCGCCCGGAGGACGTCCGCAGCGGCATCATCTTCGACAACCTGCACCGCGTGCTCCATACTCACGGCGACCTGATCCGCCGTTACTGGATGCAGGGCCGCACCACCCGCCCCGATTTCAACAAGTTCACGGCGCTCCACGCGGCGCTGTGGCACGGCGGCACGTTCGTCTACGTCCCGGCGGGGGCGCGGGTTTCCCGTCCGCTGCAATCGCTGGTGGCCTACGACGCCGATTCCGGCAGCGGCCTGCACCACACGCTCATCATCGCCGAGAAGGGCAGCCGCGTCTCGTTGATCCAGGACCGCGTTTCACAGGAGCGCCGGCCCGAACTCAATCTCGAACTGGTCGAAATCTACGCCGAGGCGGGCGCTTTTGTCCGTTACGCGAGTTTCCAACATTGGGGCGAAAACCGCTATGCGTTGAGTGTGCAAGAAGCCAACCTCGCACAGGACGCTAATTTCCTGTGGGTCAACGGCGCGCTTGGCGGGCGGATGAGCAAGGATTTTCTTACCACGTCGCTCAACGCTGCCGGCGCGCGGGCGCAGATGCACGGCTACGCTTTCGCCGTAAGCGACCAGCACTTCGATCAGAGCACGTACCAGCATCATCGCGCGCCCAACACCCACAGCAACCTGCTCTACCGCAACGTGTTGCGGGATCAGGCGCGCACCGTCTTCTACGGGATGATCCGCGCCGAGCAAGAGGCCGCCGGTATGGAAGGCTACCAGGCGAACAACAACCTGCTCCTCGACGATGCGCACGCGCACTCCATTCCCGGCCTGGAAATCCGCTGCAACGACGTCCGCTGTAGCCACGGCTCGACCACCTCGCGCATCGATCCGCAGCAGTTGTTTTACCTGCAAGCGCGCGGCCTGCCCGTCCGCGACGCTGAAGGGTTGATCGTGCAGGGCTTTCTACGCTCGGCAGTGGAGCGCGTCCCGTTGGCGTATATGCGCGAGCGACTGGAAGAGGAAATCATCCAGCGGTTCTGGGCGAATTCATGACCATTGAGTTTTTACTGCGGTAACAAAAACGGAACCCCCAGATAGGCTTGCTCCGGACGACGCCGGGGAGAGTGGATAGACCACCTTCCTGCCTGATCTGGACTTACGTTCCGCTTTCACTAATTATTATACAGTATTCGCGGGAAGTGTAAAGCCCTAAACTGTGACAATTCTCAGATGAAGTGGTTTTACTCAAAAAGATAAAAATCTGCTTCATCTGCTCAATCTGCTGACGAAAAAAGAGGCTGTGTATGTCTAACCTTACTATCGCAGCGGTCATCCTGGCTGCCGGAGGCTCCACGCGCTTCGGCGCGCCCAAGCAACTACTGCCCTGGCAGGGTCGCCCGCTCATCGCCCACGTCGCGGATATGGCGTGGATGGCGGGACTATCGCCCGTCGTCGTGGTGGTGGGCGCGGAGGCCGAACAGGTGATGCCCGCGCTTACCGGGCGCGACGTGTTTGTGCTGCGCAACTACCGCTGGCAAGAGGGAATGAGTACCAGCCTCAGCCTGGGTGTGGCGGCGCTGCCGTCGGCGGTGGAAGCGGCGGTCTTTTTGCCGGTGGATCAACCCCTCGTGGACGCGCGCTTCTTGCGCTCGCTGGTGGCATATTGGCAGCAGCACGGCGCCGGCATTGTGGTTCCGGTCGGGCGCGAGGAGCGACGTGGGACGCCGGTGCTCTTCGCGCGGCGCTTCTTCCCCGAACTGGCGCAACTCTCCGGCGACATCGGCGGGCGCGCTTTGTTTGCGCGCTACCCCGATGCTCTTGTGACTATGCGTGTCGCCGATCCCGACGTTTTGACCGACGTGGATACACCTGCAGCCTACGAAGCGTTGCTGGCGCGGCAGTCATCGTCTGCCGTGGAGTTTGGCGCGATCAAAGGCGTGATCTGCGATATGGACGGCGTGCTCTGGCGCGAGGATACGCCACTGCCCGGCTTGTCCGACTTTTTCGCGCTGCTCGAAGCGCGGCGCATCCCTTATATGTTGGCGACGAACAACTCCAGCAAGACGCCGGAGCAGTATGTCGAGAAGCTGGCGCGGATGGGCATTGTGACGAACACCACCCACGTACTCAACTCCGCCACTGCCGCCGCCGACTATCTGGCGACGCAGGCCGCGCCGGGCACGCCGGTCTACGCAATTGGTGGGCCGGGTGTCCGCGAGGCGCTGCGTTCCCACGGTTTTGTGCTGACTGAGGGCGATCACGCCGATTATGTTGTTGTTGGCTGGGACCGCGATCTCACCTGGCACAAATTGGCGACGGCGACCCTGCTCATCCGGGGCGGCGCCGGCTTCATTGCGACCAACCCCGACCGCACGTTCCCGCTGGAAGACGGCCTGGTACCCGGCAACGGCGCGCAGGTCGCGGCGCTCATCACGGCAACGGATGTGACGCCGGTGATGGCCGGTAAGCCCGGCCCATTGCTGTATGAGTGGGCGCTGGCACGGATGGGAACATCGCCGGAAGAAACGCTCGTCATCGGCGACCGGCTCGACACGGACATCCTGGGCGGCCTGCGCCTGGGGATGCCGACGGCGTTGGTGCTCTCCGGTACCACGCAAGCCGACGAACTGCCCGCCTCGCCGATCCACCCGGATGTGATCTACGACGACCTGGCGGCGCTGGTGCGGGTCTGGGCGGCTGAAGTTTGATTTTTCCGTCAGCAGATTAAGCAGAAGCAGATTTTCTATTGGCTAAGAAAAAAATCTGCTCAATCTGCTTAATCTGCTGACAATAGAGGAAACGATGGCAAAACCGAATTTATATGATCTGGATTTACCCGCGATAGAAGCGTTGTTGGGGACGTGGGGTGAGCCGCGTTATCGCGCCAAACAGATATGGGAGTGGCTGTATCGCCACCTCGTCACGGAGGTGGAGCAGATGACGTCGCTGCCGAAGGCGGTGCGCGAGCGGTTGACCCAGGAGACTGAATTGTGCGTTCCGCGCGTGCTGGCGCGCCAGGAATCCCTCGACGGGGAGACGCGCAAGGATTTGTTAGAACTGCGCGACGGACAATCGATCGAGGTCGTGCTGATGCGCTACATCGAACGCCGCAGCGCCTGCATCTCGACGCAGGTGGGGTGCGCCGTCGGTTGCCGGTTCTGCGCCACCGGGCAGATGGGCATCAAGCGCAACCTGACTGGCGGGGAGATCGTCGCACAGGTGTTGCATCTGGCGCGCGAACTCGACGCGCAAGGGCAAAAATTGACCAACGTGGTGCTGATGGGCATGGGCGAGCCGTTTCTGAATTACAACGCTACGTTGGCCGCCATTCGCACGCTCATTCATCCCGCCGGGTTTCAGATGGGCCAGCGACGCATCACACTCAGCACCTCCGGGATTGCGCCGGCGATTCGGCGGTTTGCCGATGAGGATTTGCAGGTCAACCTGGCCGTCTCGCTGCACGCTGCCACCGATGCGCTGCGCAACGAACTGATGCCGATCAATCGCAAGCACAATCTGAACGAGCTTTTTGGCGCAATCGGCGACTATCTGACCAAAACCAACCGCCGCGTCACCTTCGAGTGGGTGTTAATTGACGGCGTCAACGATACGCCGGAACAGGCCGAAGCCCTGGCCGCGCGCACGGCAGGGATGCTCGTCCACGTGAACCTCATCCCGCTTAACCCCACCGCCGGCTATGCCGGTCAACCTTCTTCATCGGAGCGCATCGAGGCTTTCACTCAGGTTCTCACCCGTCGGCATATTCCTTATACCCTGCGTTTGCGGCGGGGACTCGATATCCAGGCTGGCTGTGGCCAACTCCGTGCGCGACTGTCGTGAATCGTCAGGTAAGCGTCAGATTCACGTCAAGCAAGAAAGGTCAAAATCCGGTATAGTAAAGGTGAATAGGGTGGTCGGGGACCGCAGACAAAAGATTCTCCTCCTTCTGATGCAACCGGGGGTTTGGGAAGCCCCCGGTTTTGCATGCCTCGTTGTTGCTGCTCAACATTCTCCCTTCTTTGAAGTGACTGTTCAGACTTCGGGAAGAGGGGTACAATCTGAGAAGATGCACCTCCAAGTGAATTTGCCCAAAGTGGTCACCTTGACCGCGCGCATGGAGGTGCGGTCAAGGCAGTGCTTAATGAAGGAGCTGTTCGCTTAAGTCCAACGGTAGGATCCCGAGATTTACCCCTGCCTCATGGATCGTTCTTTCCCATATTTTGAACAGACATCTGTTTTATTTTACTTGACAAATCCCCGCTTATTATGTTATAGTATAGGAGAAGAGCACAAGGTAGCCTTGCTACCTGTGCTCTTTTTAGAGCAACAAAGGCATGCTGTATGTATGAAAGCAGTAACTTTTATGTCCATAAGCAGTTGACAAGCAGCTAAATTTGGATATGCTGATAGGGTAACTATAATTCGATTGTGACCATAGGGAGTAATATTGGCTATCGACGACGAGCTGGATGACGCACTCTTGGAAGAAGAGTTAGCGGAAGAAGAAGACACAGAGGAAGACGAAGAAGAAAACGTAGAGGAAATCTCCGTTTTAGTCGAGGAACCCTCCGGTGAAGAATATCTGCTGGCTCTGGGATATGAACGCGGGCATATCACCTATGAGGATATCCTGCGCGTGTTCCCCGAGGCAGAAGACGATGTTGACCGTCTGGATGAAATCATCGGTGCGCTGATAGAATCAGGTATCAGCGTAGGCGGCATTGACGAAAAACCCCCCACCGTTTTCTTTGAAGCCGAGGAAGACGAGGAAGAAAAGTCCGAGGAGGACATCTACCGCGCGATCGAGATTGATGATACCATTGGTCTCTATCTGAAGGAGATCGGCAAGGTCCCCCTCCTCACGGCCGAGGAAGAAGTCTCGCTGGCCATACGCATGGAAAACGGGAAAAAGGCCCAGTTCAGATTAAACAACGGGAAATATCACAGCGAAGAAAAGCGTTGGGAATTAGAGCGTGAGATCGAGGATGGAATTGCAGCGCGTGAACATTTGATCCGCGCCAACTCGCGCCTGGTCATCAGCGTCGCCAAAAAATATATCGGGCGTGGGGTACCTTTCCTTGATCTGATTCAAGAGGGCAATATTGGGTTGATTCGTGCTTCCAATAAGTTTGATTACAAGCGCGGCCATAAGTTTTCTACGTATGCCACCTGGTGGATTCGCCAGGCCGTCACCCGCGCGATTGCCGACCAAAGCCGCACGATTCGCGTACCCGTCCACATGGGGGATCAGATCAACAAGATGTTACGTATTTCGCACCAACTAACTCAACAGTTGGGGCGCGGGCCTACGCCGGAAGAGCTGGCGGCGGAAATGGAAATTCCGGTGCGCAAGGTCGAACAGATGCTCGACGTGGCACGCCGTCCCCTTTCGCTGGAAATGCCAACCGATGAAGAAGAAGAGAGCTCACTCGGCGATTTTGTTGAGGATATTGATAGTCCATCGCCACCTGACGAGGTCAGTTCGACGATGCTGCGTGACCTGTTGATGGAAATCTTGGTTGATTTGCCACCGCGCGAGGTGAAAATCCTGCAAATGCGTTACGGTCTGTTGGACGGCCAGACTTACACCCTCGAAGAAGTGGGGAAAAAGCTCGGCGTGACCCGTGAGCGCGTACGGCAAATCGAAGCCCAGGCGTTGAGCCGCCTACGCCATCCCGCCCATGCGCGGCGTTTGCGCGATTTCCTGCGCACCTGAAGAAACTGACAGGTTTTGAAAATCTGTCAGTTTCTTATCTCATCCACGTCAATCACATTTCCCCCCGCGGCGCGTGTTAAACGGTCACGAATCGCCAGCCCCAAGCCCGTCGTACCGAAATCGCGGGCTAAAATCACCGTCACATCGGCATGGTCTAACGCCCGCAGGGCAGTAAAGAGCTGTCGCGCTACCTCCTCCAACATGCCCGCCGTCCCCACGGTTTGTATGACGGCCGGCACGTCACGGAAGGCAGGAAGGTCTTCCTCGGCCAGCAACAAACCAACACGCTTTCCATGCTCGATCCCCTGCCATGCCGCTTCATGCATCGCCTGTAATACTGCTTCGCCAGACCCACGGTAGAGAATCAGTTTGGCGCGCGGCGCATAGTGCTTTGCCAGGGTGCCGGGCGAAGGCAATGTCTTTGCGGCGGCAAGAGGTTGTACTGCCACCTCCATATCACCCAACACCGCCGCCAATGCTTCACGGCTTACGCCGCCGGGCCGCAAAATGGTCGGCACAGACGTGACCAGAGAGAGCACGGTGGACTCAACGCCTACCGGTGTTGGACCGCCGTCAAGCAGAACGTCAATATAACCTTCCAGATCATCCAGCACGTGGACTGCTTGGGTAGGGCTGAGATGGCCGAAGCGATTAGCACTCGGTGCCGCAACGGGGAAGCCGGCAGCGCGAATCAGGGCCAGGGCCACAGGGTGTGCCGGCACACGCACTGCAACCGTAGGACCACCGGCAGTCACTACCGGTGGAATTCGAGAACTGCACGGCAGAACCAGAGTCAACGGCCCGGGCCAAAAACGTTCCGCCAACATGTAAGCCACCGACGGCACCACAGCGGCGACCTGGGTGAGCGCCTCACAATCCGCCAGATGGACGATCAAAGGATCATAAGCCGGTCGTCCTTTCGCCAAGAAAATACCCTGTACGGCTTCAGCATCCAAAGCATTAGCGCCCAAGCCATAGACCGTCTCCGTTGGGAACGCGACCAGTCCACCGTGCCGGAGGACGCAGGCCGCTTGCTGAACCGTAGCGGGATCCGGTTTTTGTGGGTCCACCGCTAAGACAAGTGTGGATTTCATAACACCTTTTGCAATGCGCCGCGCTCAATCAGAGACTGCGCAAAGTGCAAAACATCATTTTCTACTTGCGCCAAGTCGGCGTTAAATTCACGGGCGATGGTGTTCGCAATCTCGCGCAGGCACCGTGTTCCATCGGCCAGCTTTAACACCCGTGCACCGGTTGCATTGAGCACCACAAACTTTCCGCGTTCCGGTAACACCACCAGTAATTCATTATCGCTCTCCCGCATCACGACAGAGGGTTCTATTCTTACAACATCATCCCAACTCAGCATCAAGCACCTCCCAGAATGTTGAATCGCGCCGGAAGTGTAACGCATAAACCGGTGTCCCGGCCAAGACGGCTTCCCAACGGGCAAATGCCTCCGGCAGCCACAGTGGATCGGCCGAGATCACCGGTGTGTTCGCCACCAACTCACCCAACGCCTGGGCCGATGAGAGAGGCGCCAGGAAGACCTCTTTATCCTTCACCAGGCGTAAGAGGCAATGAAGGGGTACGCAGCGTACATCTCCCCGGCGTTTGCCAAAAGGCGTGGCGTACATTTGCCATCCCTCTCCAGAAGGCCACAGCAATACTAAGTCATCATTGAGCACCGGATCAGGAGCAGAGAAATGGGCCGCCGTTGTTTTGCCGCTGCCGGAAACGCCAAATAAGGCATAGCCCTGGCCATGATGCGCTATCCCGGCGGTGTGAAAGAGCAGCCCGCCGCGCGCAAAGACTTGCACGGCCAGGACAACCCGCAGGAAATAGCCGATGTCGGCGGGGGGGATGGTGGGATGAGCGTGTAAATCGGCCATACCGGCACCTGCATCTATGCGACCGTGGAAACCCGGTGCAATGAGCGTACATACGCCACCTCGGCAATGTGGGCGCACATCAAAAAGCGGCCCTTGCGGTTCTGCAAGGGCCGCTTGCTCGGTAATGTTGACAGACCACGGCGACACTTTAGCCGCCGGTGACCAGGAGGCCCAGACCGTATGCAGCGGCGTCAGCCAGGCTTGCGGCCCCTGCACATGGAAAGCTGTCCCCGCTATACCCAAAGCAAAGTGGGCATCGCTCACTTCCTGCGGCCCCACCACATCACTAACAGCGACAACAGCAACAAGCCTCCACCCTCAACCTTGGTCCAAAAACGCGGCAGGCCGGCCCGCACGCTGACCGTCTGGGGATAAGTGTTGCGTGTACCATCCCATTCCACTTCCTCGATACGATACACATACCGCCGGGCGGCCATGACATCGTCATCCTCAAAGCGATATGCTGCCCCGGCAAGTTCATCACCTTTGGCAGGGATTAACGTTGCATTGACCTGCACGAAATTGTCAGCAGACGCCGTAGTACGATACACGTTAAAGCCGGCCGTGCCGACCTCGCTGGCCGTCTCCCAGGAGAGTGTGACCGGCGGAATGTTGGAGAATAGCAGCACCAGTCCACTTACAAGGAGCGCCGCCGCCAGCAATATATGCATCCATCCTTGATGGCTCAACAACCATAGGTTGGTGTTACGCACTCAGTGGTTCTTTCTTGGTCAGTTGCGCCCACAACATGCGCGGACGGCTATCGAAACCCATATAATTAAACAGAAATACAGCGACTACCCCCCCCATCAATCCAAGGATCAAGCCGATAGCAGTGTTCAGCAGCGGTTTAGGAAAGGCCGGCTCACGTGGGGGGACAGCCGGCGCGGCAAAGCGCACCTCACTGCCTTCTGTCGCGGCGGCAATTGATACTTCTTGCGATTTGGAAAGCAGCGTCGAATATGCCTGCCACGCTAAATCACGGTCTTGCTGCAAATCTTTCTTGTCCTGCACCAATCGAGAAACGTCAGCATCGAGCTGGCGCACCCGCAGTTCACGCTGTGCGATCTCTTTTGACAATGGCTCATTCAATACTGAAAAGGCCAGCAGTTCTTCCAAGCCCTTCATCTTCAAGAGATCGTCGGCCATTTTATTGGCCAGGCTCACCAGCTCGGGCGTTTCAGGAACTAAATCCACCAGGCCCATCCAAGCATCTTTAGTGTAAAGCTCAGGGTAGAGTTTTTGGACTTCGGCAAAGAGTTGCGTATACGTTGCTACTTCTTGCGCCGCCAAAGCTAAGGATCCGATCTGAAACGTATCCGCATAACGCTCCAGGATATAGTCGCTCAGGCTAGGTGAAATAACCGTTGTCGCTGCGGGCGTATCTACACCGACCGTTTGTGTCAATGAAAGGGTCAAATAGGCCGGTGAGAGCAAATCGAGGAACTGATAGCCTTCACCCTCTAAACGCGCCGTGGATTTCTCGCGGATGGAGTCTTCCAAGCGGGTCAATTCGCCTTGCATTGCGGCAATCAGCGCCTCAATATCGGCGATTTGTTCGGCGGCGCTGCGATCGGGATTCAGCGCATCAATGGAGGCAGCTTGCAAATCCAGACGATCGAAGGGTAAACCTTCGGCTGCATTAAAGACGCGCGACTTGAAGGCCAGCAATGCCAAACCGTTACTGCGCGCACTGGCTTCGCCACCGGCCAATAACTGTTGGCGCATCATTTCGGCTTCCTGCAACAAACCTTCGATACGATGCTTACGATTGTAATCTCGCTCCAGATCAGTTCGCAACTGATCACGTTCTTGTTCAAAAACCTGGAGACGGGCGGCAAGCTCTGCATTGATAGCAGCTTTGAATAACTCCTCACGAATATGACGGTCGCGATAGATTACCGCCAGACGATTGGAAATCTCCGAATCAATCAGAGCACCCAGGATTTCGCGTTTGGCGTCCTGTCCCTTCTGAAAAGCAAACAGGCGATTGGTCTGCGCATCACTTAAATAAGCGTCAATCAACGCCTCACGTACTTTAACCTCTTTATCCACCACGGCCGAGATAGCCGTCTGGCGCGCACTGCGCAGATTGCCGATGATGATAGTTTCTTCGTTAATCTGGCGTTGAAGTTCGTTGATACGATCATCCTCGGACAGAAATTTTAAGAGAGCTTCTTGAGCAATGTCGTACTCCTCACGGGCTTTTTGTACCTGTTGAGTGATGTCGGTAAAAGGAGATAATGAGGCTTCGCCATAAATTTTGTTCACATGGGCCTCATAGGCTCTAGCCCACGCGTTAGCAATCAGCGCAGCTTTGACCGGATCGCGATTGGAAGCAACGATTTGGATTGTATCGCTTTCTCCGCCCAGTTCTCCGCCCTTCTTCAACTCTAGGATCTGCCCTTCAACGTTTTTCAGTAATTCGGCCAGATCGCGTTCGTCTTCATCCAGTACGTCGCTTAATTCGTCGGCAACTTGTTGCGCAATCGCGCCATTCTGCACTATACCGGCCAAGGTGTTAAGGCGTTGTTTGTTGCGCTCGACAATAGCCGTTGAACCGACCAAATTGCCATAGTCTATTGTATCCTCGGTTATGGTTTTGAATCCCGATCCCAGTGACACCTCTGCGCGGCTTTTGAGTGTCACCACAGCCGCAGAAGCCTCGTATACCGGTGGCAAGATAAAACTGAGGATGAGCGCCAATGCGCCCAATACCGCCGCGCTCAAGGCAATCAGCCACCACCATTTGAGCAAAATATCAATGTAGATTCGCAGATTAATTTCCTCTTCTTCCATAACTATCCTGTTGTCCTCCTGATTTTTTTTCAGCGACTCTTGCATATAATTGGGGGACTCGAGTAAAGATTCTTCAGATGCACAGCGATACAGTCCCACCAACATTCCCATCCCTAACCACGCAGGCCACTAAGGACTCGCAATAAGGTTAAAGATTTCTCGTGATTCACCGCAAAATGAAAATTTTGTTAATCCAAACCTTAAAATCCTTTGTGTACTGTGTATCCTTTGTGGCTTTTTCAGTGGGGTTTGTCCATTCTATCAAAAAATCTGAACAGTTACCGTCTGTGTCCCAATTTCGTATTCGCCAAACCCAGTTCTGACTCTCCTGAAAAAGCCCTTCTAACCACAAAGGACACTAAGGACTCCAAGTAAGGCTAGAAATTGCTAATGGTTCAACGCAGAAACAGTAATTTTGTTAATCCAAACCTTAAGATTCTTTGTGCACTTTGCGTCCTTTGTGGTTTTTGCAGTGAAGTCAGTTCTGTATTTGCTAGAAAGCTCATGCTATAAGCTGTTTTCCAGCGCCTGCACCATGCACAACATCCTTAGCATATAACAGTATGATCACTTCAAGTGATGGTGCTGGCATTGTAGCACATATAGGGGAAGAGGCAAGGCTAAGGGAAAAACATCTTAAAACTAGGGCGAGCGCTTACAACGAGAAATGCGAACAAGAAGGAAAACTCTAAAAAGTAAGTTCATCTGGCGCACGAGGAATCGTCATTCTCCGTCTTGGAGCCAGGGCCGGATTCCAATAAACAACCCAAGCAACTTAATTTTCAGGGTACCCAAAAGTTATCAGCCAATTTCCGGCCGTAATTGAACTATTCCAAGCTCCAGCACTATCAGGATACCGATCACAGCAAAGGGAATAAAAGCCGCGCGCCCGATGATCCAGGTAGTGGCATCCAACATTCCATGTACCAGCATACCGACCAAACTGACTATTCCTGCCAACGTTAACAATTCCAGTGCATTATTGTTTACTCGCCGGTAAAGCCGAATACTGTTCAGCCCACCAAGACAGGCGATGATCACAATCGAGAGGAATGCGATCAAGCCGGGTAAACCCAGATCCACTGCAATCTGGAGCAGCAAATTGTGCGCGTGACCGACCTTGTTGCTCAACTCGGCCAGGAAAAAAGGATAAAATGTATCAACAATTGCATTAAAGGTATTAGCACCAATACCGGTAAATGGGAAATCCTGGATCATGTAAAGCGCTCGACTCCAGATTTCTAAGCGGCCCTGCCAGCCCGAGATGACGCCACTGGAGCTAATCCTATCCAGCAATACAGGAAGATATCCACGCCAGACAAGCAATTCTATCCCGACTAAGCCTATAAGGCCCACCCACAAGAAGTAGCGCCAACGATAGGTGAAGATAAGGAGCAATATTACGCATGCGGCAATCCAGCCACCTCTCGACTTAGTAAGCACCAGCATGGTCACCATAAGTAATGTAGCTGCTCCGCAGCTCAGGTAGCGAAACCAACGTCTGTCCAATATTCTTGCCACAACATGCGGTACCAGTTCAACAACTGAAGGCAAATCAGCGGATGGATCCATGAGTAAAAGAGCCACAGGAAATGGAAGCAACATTACCAATGCACCGGCCAACATGTTGGGATGAATGGTATTGTTGGCTAAAGTGGGGAACAAGGCATATATATGCCCTGGAATCACGAATGGTTTGACATCGGTAAACCACCCTACACTGATCGGTGCGGCTAAAGCTAACCCTAATCCTCCCCATACTAACCCAAAAGCCAACAACGTTACATGCGCACCACGTTTCGCCCAATTCGCAAACCCATACACCAATGCCAGACCGGCCAATAAGCGACTGACAGCCATAAAAGTCAAAAAGCAATCTGAAGTCGCATAGAAAGTGATGGGGATCATGAGCACAAGCAAACACACTGGCCAATCAATAGACGTGCGTACCGTCAATCGCCCGCACCCGAGCCAACGCAGCAACCACAAGACTGCGATCAATCCCAACCCCCCCACCGCCCAACGTGTGGTGAAAGTTGCCAGGGCTACCCCCAAAGATAACGGAAAGATCTCATGGTCAGCTATCCAAGCCGAGGCGGACCTCAATTTTATCCAGATGAATTGCAACAACTGTCTTGACCTTTCAGCGTAGGTGAGATATCCATTGCTTAAATAACGTTCCTAAACTGCGCACGCCCTCCCACAATACAAGGAAAGGATGTAGCAGCGACCAAATCCACAGTTGCCACGAGGTTCGTAATTGATACCTCTCTTGTAACCATGCGTGACCAGGAAACAAAAGCCACGCAAAAAGTCGTCCATAATCCACGAAACGGTCAACCAGTAGAATCTGAGCTACATGATTCCATGTGTGAGCAACATCCGGCTTGCGTTGGACGCCGCATTTTACCATCCATTTTCCCAACATCGTGCGTAAGGGATCAGGACGTAGAGCAACTAAAACTTCCTTTGGCACCATACCTGCACGATATTGCGCAAGCCACCATAGTGGAAAATAACAAGCTATGCGCAAACCACTCGCCTGCGCACGCCGGACAAAAAGTGCCCAATCCAGATTGCCATGTTCAAGCAACTGCAAAATATCCAAATAGCCACGCAAGTGGGCAAAACCATGCAAAGAAGTATGAAGACAGATATGAAGGAGCATATCCTCAGATGTAAAAGTGAGAGCACTAACTCGGCCTATATGAAAGAGAACAGCACGCTCCCATATAGCTTTAATATCCACCTTTATAACATGGCGCAACCATTCAATGGTAAGGAGTTCCCAGTGCAGGTCTACGGAGATTGTTATGCCTTGATATTCCCGACAGAAAGATAACTCCCCCGTCCAATTCTTATTGAAAGGATTGATACGCTTCTGAGGTTCCGGCTGTGGATATAATTCCAATTCTCTCAAAACAGCGCTGGCCCGAGATAAATCATCGCGGTTGAGTAACAGATCAATATCTCCCATGGGACGTACCATAGGGTCAGGATAAACGGTATACGCCAGTGCAGCACCTTTAAGTACCAGAACGGGAATGTCAGCGGTCGCCAGCGCGCTCAGGAGTTCGCCCCAAGCCTGTTCTCGAACAAGAGACACCGCCTGCGCGGCATACCGGGTGTACCGTAAGCGAGTACTCACAGCAGGAGGTAGAATACAATGACGGCTCTCAAGATAGGAATAGAGGAGAGGTCCCAGCTCATGACAACAAGCCCAGGTTGTCAGTGCTTCCCACTCCTTTGCATCGGTGGGGCAAGTGTCATTTAGCAGAACGTCAAGAATATCGTACCACATTGACAACATATTGGGGGACGCAGTGCCTTCACACTACGTCCCCCGATCATATTAATAAAAGGATCCTACGCGCCGCGCCTGTAAAAGTTTTGTATAGCCGTGATGACATACTCTCGCTGTTCTGCTGTCAATTCAGCATACATAGGCAATGAGATGATCTCATCAACAACCTGTTCCGTCACCGGTAAATCACCCCGCTTGTACCCCAGTCCGGCAAAAGCTGGTTGGAGATGGCATGGAATCGGATAATGGATGCCTGCACCCACTCCTTGTTCCTTGAGATATGCCAACAGTGCATCTCGATCTGGTACTCTTACCACGTAGAGATGAAACACCGGCTCCGCGTAATCAGGCACATAGGGGGGCTGCACCTGAGGCAATGCCGAGAGCAATTGAGTGTAATGTGCCGCATTGAGGCGCCGTTGCGCATTCCAATTTTCCAGATAGGGCAGTTTAGCGCGCAGTACAGCGGCTTGAATTTCATCCAAACGACCATTCATCCCTATCATTTCGTGATGGTAGCGTTTGGGAGAGCCATGATCACGCAGCAACCGCACCCGTCGCGCCAGCTCTGCGTCGTTCGTAGTGACCATACCGCCTTCTCCATAAGCCCCCAGGTTTTTGGAGAAATAGAAGCTATATGCCGCCAAGTGTCCCAATCCGCCAGTATATCGTCCCTTGTAACGCGCCCCATGGGCCTGACAAGCGTCCTCAATAACGTAGAGGTTGTGTTGCCGGGCAATGTCCATAATTGGGTCCATGTCAACCGGCTGCCCATAGAGGTGAACAGGAATGATAGCGCGGGTACGCGGTGTAATATGCGCCTCGATCTGTGTTACATCTATGTTATAAGTTTGGGAATCAATATCCACAAAGACCGGTGTCGCGCCGGCAAGCACGATAGCCTCGGCTGTAGCGATGAAAGTATGCGAGACGGTAATAACCTCGTCGCCGCTTCCTACACCGCAGGCACGCAAGGCAAGATGTAGGGCCGTAGTTCCTTCGGAAACACCAATGGCGTGTTCAACACCGTCATAGGCAGTAAATTCTTTTTCTAACGCTTGCACGTTCGGCCCCAGGAAAAGATACATACTATCCAGAATTGCCTCGATACGCGACAGAATATCCTGCTTGAGAGGCTGATACTGAGCTTTCAGGTCAACTAAGGGAATGTTCATCATGTCGTCTTACTCCTTTTCAGATTGAGGTTGAGAGTAGTTTTCCAGATATCGAATAATCCGGGCAGGTGTACCGGCTACTACAGCGCCAGCCGGCACATCATGGGTCACAACACTGCCGGCACCGACAATAGCCTTTTCACCGACCGTGACGCCGCATAAAATGGTAGCATTGCTGCCGATAGAGGCACCGCGTTTGATCAAAGTTGGAATACAGCGCCAATCTGCTTCTGTCTGCAGTTCACCGGTATCCGTGGTTGCGCGGGGATACTTGTCGTTCGTGAACATTACACCGTGCCCAATGAAAACATTATCCTCGATGGTCACACCTTCGCAAATGAAAGTGTGACTAGAGACTTTGACCCGTTTGCCGATTTTGACGCCTTTTTGGATTTCGACAAAGGTACCAATCTTGCTCTCGTCGCCGATCTCGCATCCGTAAAGATTAACGAAAGCATAAATTTTAACATCCTTACCTAATTTGACATCAGGTGCAACCCGCACAAAATCTCCACTCACCATGCTATCATCTCCCGCGCACCGCCATTGATCAAGGAACGCTGCGCCGTATCAAGCACTTTTACTACCCGCAATCCGTCCAGACCATCGCTACGTGGCCGCTCGCCAGCGACAATGCACTCCGCGAAGTGACGACATTCGGCCTTGAGTGGCTCAGCCCACGGCACCGGATAAGGAATGCCATCGCCTGTACGGTAGGAGAGACGAAATTCTTCCAAAGTATCCGAATAAGGTGGTACATCCACGCCCTTATCATAAAGCAAAATTTTGTCATCGGCGACATCGTCATAGACTAACATCTTTTTGCTGCCTACGACAGTACAACGGCGGATTTTACATGGATCAAGCCAGCTCACTCGGATATCGGCCAGCACATTGTTGGGGAAGTGCAGGGTAAGATAAACAACTTCATGGAGTCCACTTTGAGGACGTACATAGGCGGCGCCCCGTGCACTGACCTCAAGGGGCGCCATATTCAGAGCAAACATAAGCAACGAAATATCGTGAGGAGCCAGGTCCCACATCACATTGATATCGGGCTGGAAGAGGCCCAAGTTCACACGGGTAGCATTGATGTAATAAACATCACCTAGCTCACCACCGGCAATGATCTCGCGCATCGTCTCGACCGCCGGATTGTACTCAAAAGTGTGCCCTACCATAACCACACGTCCAACTTGTTCACCTTCAGCAACAATTTCCTTGGCTTGTTGCACGCTGCCTGCCAGAGGTTTTTCAATCAACACATGCTTGCCGGCGCGCAACGCAGCCAATGCCAATGAATGATGGGTATGGACAGGAGTAGCAATCACGACAGCATCCACATCCGAGGCCAACAGATCACCATAGTCACGCGTAGTTCGCACCTGTGGATAGAGAGCTTTCAGATGATCCATACGATCTTGTCGAAAGTCACAGATCCAGGCTAATTCAGTTTCGGGCAGTTCATGGAAATTCCGGGCCAACTTAGGACCCCAATAACCACAACCAACGACACCTACCTTTAACATAGCGATATCCCTCCTTGATTTAGAAAACCTGATACAGACCCCTTTGCCGGATTCCGGCGTATGCATTTATCCTGCTCCTTTCCCTGATAATGCCGCCCAGGGAGTAAGAAACAGAATTTTTAGATCCATCCAGAATGATCTGTTTTCGATATAGTACAAGTCCATGCGAATCATTTCATCAAAGGATACGCGATTGCGTCCCTTCACTTGCCACCAACCGGTTAGGCCAGGGGGAACATCTAGTCGGCGCTTGTGCCACTCCTCATAGAGATCCACTTCATAGGGTAAAGCGGGACGGGGGCCGACCAAACTCATGTCGCCGCGCAATACATCAAAAAGCTGTGGCAGCTCATCAATGCTGATCTTGCGGATGATCCGCCCAACGCGTGTGATACGGGGATCCTGTTCCATTTTAAGGCTTGCTTGCCCCATCGGCTTAGCATCTTCTAAACTTACGTTTTCCTTAATCAAACGTTGCACATAAGCCTTGTGTATCTCAGGATCTGCATCACAACGCATAGACCGGAATTTATGCATCTCGAACGGTCGTCCATTTTCTCCTATCCGTTTCTGTTTGAAGAAAACCGGTCCAGGTGAATCCAGCTTAATCAAAATGGCCACGATACTAAACAATGGCGCAAAAAACAACAGTCCTAAGATCGCGGCTATTACATCAAATGCGCGCTTAGAAAACCGTTGCCATCCATAGAGACCAGGTTGCCCCAAATCAATCACCGGAATGCCCCCAAAACCTTCCAAAGCCGCGCTAGGGAAAGAAAGAGCAAACAGGTCAGGAATGACACGGACATGGACTGACATTTCTTGCAACATCCGGCACGTTTTTATGAGCTGTTCATACGCCCGTAACGGCAATGCCACTACAGCGTCTTGAATCTTGTAAGTCTCTACAATCTGGGGTAGTTGTCCCAGGGTACCCAATACCGGCAAGCCGACGAAATACAATCCTTGTTTCTCTGGATCGTCATCTACATAGCCCACGATTTTTATATTTGCCCAGGCGCACTCTTGTAGTTGTTCTACGGCCCTGCGTCCTACAACGCCGGCACCTACAATAATAACCGAACGGTAATCCTCAGGATAGCGTCCCCTCCTTGCGCCCCGGTAAATCCACCAAATGATACGAGTTCCGAGAAGCAATGCTACATCAAGAAGGAAGAAAATCGGAACTATAACACGAGGAGTCTCACGATAGGTAAAATACAGTCCTCCTGCAAAGGTCATTGTAGAAACACAAATCACCAAAAAAACATTAAACAATTCGGTCTTTAATGTCTGCTGGCGTCGCCCATCGTATACCGCAAACAAAAGCAGGAAGAACGGCCAGATTACCGCCACAAGGACAAAGACATGAGGGGATATAATTTCACCGGGGCTGATGGTCGCCCAATCTATCCCCTGACCGCCTACGGGGATCTCTAAGCGTTGAACCAAGTTGAATAACCATGGCGGGAAATAACCGACCCTAACGCGCAATAACACTGCTGCATAGAGCATTGCTAAAGTGCCGAGCCAGTCAATCAGAAAGGAAACAACAATGCGTTTAACACTGAACCGATTCAACTTGCAACTTCCTAGAAAAAAGTGTGTTTTGAAATATCAAGAGAGATCTACGTCTCCTCTGGCGTCATCTTTTTCGGCGCAATGCGCTCCCTCAAATCTCTACCTTGCGCCAACCATTCGCTTTTCTTACGCTCATTTGACTCTTTTATCACCTCTAGAAATGGCGAAGGACAAACTGTTTCAAGCAATTGAATATTCGGCATAACACAATGACCGCCGATAAAACCCGGCTGAAAAATCACCGGCGGCAAATAATTAATTTCTTCTGTAAGCAGCATGGCCTCATCATAATTTGCGCCAAGAACAGCACAGTATCGCTCGACTTCCTGCGCCCAGGCGATCAAGAGACCGAAATAGGTGGTTTCGACAATTTTTGCGAGCTCTAGCGATTCACACTTAGAAACTTGGCGAACCTTAAAGCCCGCGCCCGTCAAATAATCTGCTCCATATTTACCTGCTTCAGACGTTACTCCGGCAACAAACTTTGTATAGTACATCAAATCTTCACGCATACGCGTGTGTTTTCCACGGATTGGACTATAGGCAATTGCTCCTCCGTCGATAGCATTATAAATTGCACGGGTGGTACCCGGAATTACAGTAGAATGAATAATTGTTAACTCCGGCCGGTACCGTCGGATATAATCAGTTACAACACCAATATAGTCTCCGACTTGAAATGGAATGCAAATATGCAGGACGCGTACTTTACCGGGGATTTCAACAGGATGAATATCTTGACCTATGACCGAATAAGTCTTTTGCAACACCTCCAATAATGGTCGTCCCGTTTCACCAAGACCAATCACCAGATCAATAGAATTATTATTTTGCGACATCTTCTATTCTCCTAGTAGGGTAAGATTTTTTCATAACAAGAATACTCAATGAGCATACGACTACAGCTGATTCTGTCCGACGAGGCGCTCTATTACCGCCAAATACGCACGCTTTTCACCAGACCAGTTACACCTTTCCGATAGTGCCAGACCATTTGCCACAAGACGCTTTCTGTATTCCCGATCGTGATAGAGCTTTAGAACACATTTTGCAAATTCATGATAATTGTTGGGTTCAAAAAACATCACTTGAGAATCATCATAATAATGCGCCATAATAGGTGTTCTTGCCACAATTGCAGGTAATCCAACCGCCAAATATTCAGCAACCTTTGTAGAAAAGTATATATTACCAAATGTTAGATCTGCCTGAGGTGAAATGCCAATGTCAGAAGAACGATAAACATCCGGAATGTTGACCAACGGCACAGGAGCTTCAAAAGAAACATACCTCTCTACTTTCAAATCTTTGGCAAGTTGCTGAAGCGTAGTCGTGTAATCTCCTTTGCCCAGAATGCGGAGATGAATATGGGGAATTTCCGGTATCAATAACGGCAAAGCCTGAATAGCTGTTTGCAGACCATAGCGTTCAGCAATTGTCCCGGCATAAACAATATTAAATTTTCCATCCATCGAAGCCGGTACGTCGCCTGAAAACCTGAAAATTTTCTCGTCGGGCCAATTCATCACCACGGATATTTTCTCCGGCCGTATTCTTTTCTTGCTGATAAACAATTGGCGGATTGGTTCATGAATAGTCAAAACATGATTTGCCAAAGCCATACAGCCCGTCTCAAGCATAGAAATTAGCCGGTCTCCCAAACCATTCTCGCGCCACCCATATTTAATCCTAAACGATTCCGGCATCGCTTCATGAGCATCAAATACCACTCGACACCCCATCAATTTTGGAAGCAAGGTTGCAAAGACCAGTGTATCGGGCAGGTTAGCAACCTGAATCAATGCGTAATGATTTTTCAGGTGTAGACGCAGTGCCAGTATCGTTGCAAGAATCAAGAAAACACCATACTCATATAAATAACGCATGACGCTTCCATGTTCTCTCCCCAATGCAATTCCGAAAGAGTGCACACCATTTACGGTTTGTTCTAACGGCTCCCCCTTGCGCTGTAAGCCTATAACATCAACATGATAACCTGCTTCGGCTAATGCTTCAGCCTCTCGCCGTACACGCGGGTCGCTTAAGTAATGCGATTGTGCAATCATCAAAACTTTTAACATTGTTTCCATCCCTTAATCAGAGAATCTGGCTACAATAGAATCTACAATCCGTTCGTGAGCATCTCCATCACCAAAAATAGGAGGATGCTCTGCAGGTGGTGTAAAATTCTGTATAGCTTCAATTATCGCCTTTCGATTGGCTCCCACGATGCGTTTCCACCCAACCCGAGCAATTGCCGGAAACCAAGTGATCTCGATTAACACGATGACGGGTTTGCCTAAAATATAGCCTTCCCGTCGGACGCCGCCAGAATCGGTCAACACTTTGTCACAACCGGCTAACAGTGATACAAACTCTTTGTACCCCACAGGAGGTAATACTTCTACCTGTCCATAACTTTCAAGACGTTCCAGTAGACCGAACTCTTCTAATCTCTTGCGGGTGCGCGGATGAACCGGAAAGAGTATACGTTGCCCAGATTGCACAAATCCTTCGACAATTTCTGTCAAGCGCTCACGAGAATCCACATTTTCTGCGCGATGCACTGTTGCCAAATGATAGTTGCCCCGGTGCGGTTTCAGTCCCATACTTTCTACAACATGTAACAAGATGTCTTTCATCACATCGCCTGTAAATACAACCTGTTCCTTTGAAAAACCTTCGTTTAACAAAGTTGCGGTGGCTTCCTCTGTATTCGTCAAGAGCAACTCGGAAAGGTGGTCGGTGAGGCGGCGATTGATTTCCTCCGGGTTGTAGCGTGCCTCTGTGCGAATGCCAGCCTCAACATGCGCCACCGGAATATGCAACTTTGCCGAGGCCAAAGCTCCGGCCAAAGTAGATGTAACGTCGCCATAAACCAGGGTTACATCCGGTTTTTCTCGCAGTAATATCTCCTCTACACCGGTTAATATAGCGGCTGTCTGTCTGGCATGGGAACCGGTTGGCACTTCCAATTGATAATCAGGAACAGGGATTTGTAACTGGTCAAAAAAGACTTCGGACATTTCATGGTCATAGTGTTGTCCCGTATGGACTAATAATTCCTGTATCCCCAATGCCCTGAAACGACGATTGATAAGTACTTCTTTTACAAAGTTAGGGCGCGTTCCGACAATCGAAAGAATTTTCATTTACAATCTCACTTAGTCTTTATTTTTTGCTTCTTCATCAAGAATGGCCGGCAAATCAATGATTCGACGTAGTTCTTCAATTTGGTCGAGCCAACGTTGACGCTTGAGCAGCGCCAAAGCTATCATCTCATCTCGTAACTCTTTTTCCCGATGGCGCATCTCCTCAACACCCTCCACTATCCCCTCAACCGTATTGGGCACGAATATCGTTCCCTTGTCAAAATACGAACGCAGCGTCCTTTGATCAGACAGGATAAGCGGCTGCCCACAATACAATGCTTCCCAAGCCCCTCGTTGCATGGTGTGGTCTCTGGTAGTCAATACCATAACGGCATTCGCGCTACACAGGTGCAGGAAATACTCAGCGCGAGGCACGAAGCCTGTAAAGAATACATTAGCAGGTTTGATGCTTAGCAGTGTTTCGCCGCCGCGAGTGTAGTCGCCGGTAATATAAAACTCCACATCAGGCATAGATGCGGCAGCTTTCAAAACTAAGTCTATCGGTTCGTCCCACGCGAACGAGGAAATGACCACAATCTTCTTAAAATCGTCGCTCGGATGTACCTTGACGTCACTCATCACCTTCAGAGGTGCATCGTCCACCACCAGTATCTTCCCGGGCCAATGACGTGTATACTCCAGTACTTCTTCGTTGTGAACAAGGGTAACAGAGGCATACTTCGACAGCCAGCGCTGCAAGGGCAAGCTCCAATTCCAAGCGGGTGAATTGAAACAACTGGAATGAGAATCAATGACAAAACGGACACCCTTAAAAACACGCGAATACAGGAAAACGACCAACGGCGCGAAGATCGCCGGATTTTGAACAAAGACAATCCTTGGCCTATATGTTCTCAGAATATGCCAGGTACTCATAGCCGAGGCTAAATACCTTAGCGGCAAAAGCAGAAGAGATTTTTTTAAACGGGGATAATGGACAAATCGCATCATTATCCCGTCGCCGAAATGAGCAACGAAACCTTCCGCGCGTGGGCTAAAATTTCCCCAGACGATGAACAGTGCTTTTCTCTCTCTCATCTTGTTTATCATCGTCACATCTATAGCAATTTTAGAAAAGTGAAAAGACGGTTAACTTTATGAGAAATCCGGGAATACTTGTACACAACCCACCACTTGCGCAAGTTAGCTTGTTTTTTTTGGTAAGTATCCCAGCGTTTTGCGTGTTGTTCAAACAATGCTTCCCCGGTAATCCGATGAAATATCTCTAGGCCATCAATGTGTAACTGGTGGTAGAAACGGTCTGCCAGGTAATTCTTGTATCCCAAACAATACAACGTCCAAAAGCCCACGTCATACTCGGAAATTTTTGCAGTCAGGGTTGCAATGCCTTCATCAAAGAGTTTCTTTGCCCTCGCAGACTCAGTAACGCGAAAATAATCGTAGATTCCCCATAGCGCAAAGTAAAAACCATTGAGGATATGTTTCGAATAAAGCGGGGCTGTGGATGGCACCTCTTCAAAAAAAACATTGTTATCTGCATCAACATCTCTAACGCCACCTTGATGACAGGGCACTTCGAACGCTTCCAGTGCTTTAGTAGCACTATCAAGATATGAGGGCAATGGATTTATCTGATAAGCTCGCAGCAGAGCTGAGATTCCAAGCCCCTGACTCATTGCGGAAATCCAAGGGGGGGTAACGTAGAATTTAAGATTGGGCGTGTCATATTCCCACCCATATCCTGTGCGACCCCGTTTTTGCATTTCGACCAAAAAATCCGCCAACTGCAAAAACCGGCTCCGGGATTCCTCATCCCCATCACAGATATATTTCTCATGCACCGCCAATGTGTATGCTGTGATCAAAACCGGATGGTATCTCGGGCCAATTGGCTCTCCATAATCCCATAATGGAATACCATCGCAGTCCATTTTTCGCGGGATAAACAATTCGTAGCGAAAGTCATGATAATAGTGACCTAATATTGCCCCACAAACAGATAATTCTTTAGGGATTCGACTCTCTTTTTTCATAAAGCTCGAACTAACATCTGCTAGATCAACTAACATTTAATACTCCTAAAGCATCACGATTGACTGTCGCGATATGCTTGTACTTAACTTCAACGACAGGTTCGACATGAACACTTACTGAGAGACCGTAAAAAAACCAGAGTGATTCCGCAACACCGGAATAAGTGAAATATGCATTAGATATCCCCATGATGCTTAACACAACGAGCAAAATCATGCTTATTTCAGAAAACACTCTATTAGGGCCCTTAGTTCTTTTGCGTATTCTCTGTAAACCACGGAAAACAATGACGACGTAAAACAGATGTGCGACCAAACCAACGATGCCGCTTTGATAGAGCAAGCCAATATACTGGCTTTCCTGGGTTGTCGTTATACCCTGGCCGATTTCGTCAGGAACGTCTGCTCTATATCCAAAAACTAAATTTTGGCGAATGATGGGGAAGTAAACATCAGACCAGAGCATGATACGTCGCGCAAAAGTACTTGGAATCAGACCCGAATTATCGGCGCCCGAACTGCTAAACTGCAGATTGATTCTGCTTTCAACGAACGGCCAGAAAATCCAAATCCCCACTCCCATGAGTAATATCAAAAATATCAAGTACTTTCTTAACTTTTTTATGGATAATAAGTATAAACCGCCTATAGATAATCCGATAGCAGGGGCAAAGGTTGTACTCGGGATATATGATAAGACACTCAATCCTACACATAAAAGCAATATCTTCGAATTGATAAAACCTTTATATCTGGAAAACATTAGAGCAGAAAATAGAATCTGAATCACACAAAATGTGCCCAACGCCGCCCAGCTTCCGAGGATTGAAGCAACCCTGGCGTAGCTCTGAGTCCGTGTAAGGTGAGGTGAGGGATAAAAATTCCACAATAAATTCTCGACAAACTGCACATGAAATGCTTCTAATATAGCCAGAATAAAAACGATCATTCCGGATACTATGAATGCATATAAAACCATTCTCAAATCTTTTTCGGTTCTTACGACACCGCTAACGATTTTGTACAACAGATAATACTGGATGACACTCAAGTAGGGGAAGATTTCATCCAGCGACAAACCAGCCGATAGGTACCAGGTCCTGAGAATAGGAATGAGTGCCGTCCCCAGAAACAAAATAACAAAACCTTTGTCGATAACGCTGAAGCGCACAAGAAGATAATTACCCGTCTTGCGTTTAGCCAATGCTTTCCTCAAAATATATAAGAAGAAGGCGAACAATAAAACGAGTTCATTGGGTCTAAACAAGGGAACAAT
>FWPV01004373.1_pt1 | contig 30350 bp, 27 predicted proteins | sample 2228371 | NCBI WGS metagenome assembly FWPV01 (sample SAMEA103939776, study PRJEB20133) | metagenome | reverse complement strand
ACGTGCAGCGCGTCGGCGTCCGCGTCGCTGAAGACCGCGACGGTGGCGATGTCGAGCTCCCGGCACGTCCGCATCACCCGACGGGCGATCTCGCCCCGGTTGGCGATCAGGACCTTCCGGAACACGCGCGTCCTCGAGCCGCGGAGCATCTGCGTTCGCGGGGGAACCTACCAGTAGGGTTACGGCGTCCTACCGACGAGCGTCGCGTTCGAAGGAGACCCGTGCGCAGCTTGCGAACCGTCCTGATCGGCCTCGCGGTCCTCGGTGGGCTCGCGGGCTGCGGCTCGCAGAACGAACCGCTCACCAAGGACGAGGCGGAGCGCCTCCGCAACCCGTCCAAGGAGCCTCCGCCCGAGGCGGTCGCCGGCCCTCCACCAGGAGGCAAGGCCCGACCGGCGAGCAGCCTCGATCCGGGCTATGAGAGCCCGACCGAGGGTTCCGGGAAGTAGGCTGGCTCGCGGCTGAGGAGCAGGCTCCGCCGCGCTCCCGCCTGGGCGGAGGACCAGCGGCCCCCCGCGATCGAGTACAATCCGTGCCGCGAACGGGGGTATAGCTCAGTGGGAGAGCACCTGCTTTGCAAGCAGGGGGTCGTCGGTTCGAATCCGACTACCTCCACCAATGGCGCGCTCGGCCCTGCCGAGGCATGCGTCTAGAACGTTGCCCCCATCCTGCCCGCGGAGGGTCCGTCTCCGTCGGGAGAGGGGCGGCGTGGCTCCAGCGCCGACAGCCGTCGGACCGCGCACTCCAGCGCCGTGGTGGCGCTCACCGTGGACTGCGGCAGCTCTTTCAGATCTTGAGCCACCTCCGCCAATCGTTGACTGGTCTCTGCGAGCTGACGGCCCCAGCTCCGGATCTCCGCTGAGAGAGTCCTCTGTTCGACCAGCACCCCGGCGAGATGCTCCGCCACGCTCTGGAGCGCCTCGGCAACCACGCCCGCGTCGCGAATGTCCGAGCGAATGGTCTCCGCGGCCGAGCCGATTCCAGCCTGGATCGTCTCCATCGCCGAAGGCAGACGCCCGAGGGCCGCCTCCCACCGTTCGACCGACCGGTCCAGTTCCGCTCGGAGCCGCTCGGATCGCTCCTCCCATTGTCGGAGCAGCTCGGCGTTCGAGTCGGCGAGCTGCCGCTCGATCCGCTCGAAGGTGTCCACGGCCTCCTTGGACGCTCGCGCCGCCTTGGACACCACTTCGCTCTGCAACGATTCGAGCGCCTCGGCGCTCCTCGCTATCTGTGCCAGATACCGCTCGTGGTTGCGCTCGAAGGCCTGTAGAACCTGGCGATGCAGGTCCTGGACCTGCTCCAGCAGGCGGTCGCTCTGCCCGGCGAGCATCCCAACGGCCTGGGTCATCGGTTCGCCGAGCTTGGCCTCCAGCCGTTGAAACCCGTCGGCCAGACTCTTGCCCTGCAGACGCATCAGGCTCTGCGACTGATCCAGGCTCTCCTGCATCCTCCGTAGCTGCTGGTAGGTCAGGCACAGAACCACAAGGACGGCGAGGACAAGCAGTTCGAGCACGATCCAAACCTCCAAGGCCACGGCCCGACCGTGGCGCCGAGGCCCAACGTCAGCGTACCCGACGCCTCCCGCTCCCTCCGCTTCCAGTGCCATTCCGCGTGCGATCAGGGCCACAATGAGCCATGGGTCCGCTCTCCTGCGCCGTACTCCTGTTCGCCGCGAGCCAAGCGGCCGCCAGACCGTTGCTGTTCGCCCACGCGATGCCTTGGTTCGAAGCCACGGACCAAGGCTTCGGCTGGCACTGGACGATGAACGTCCGCACGGCGCAGGAGGTTCGCTCCGGCAGGGTGGCTTCGCACTACCGACCCTTGCTGGGGGCCTACGACTCGGCGGACCCCGACGTGCTGGAGGCGCACACGCTGTGGATGAAGCTGGCCGGGTTCGACGGCGTGCTCGCCGACTGGTACGGCGTGCGCGACGACTTCGACTACCCCATGATCCACCGGCGCACGGAGGCTCTGTTCCAAGCGGCGGCGAAGGCGGGGCTCAAGATCGGCGTGGTGTACGAGGACCAGTCGCTGGGCAACGCCGTGCGGCACGGGCGGCTTCCTGCGGACCGAGTGTCCGAGGCCGCGCGCGAGGTCGGCCGGTTCCTCCGCACACGGTGGTTCCAGCGGCCGGAATGGTGGCGGATCGGCGGCAAGCCTGTGGTACTGGTGTTCGGTCCGCAGTTCCTCGATGCCGGGGGCTGGGCCGCCTTCCGCCAAGAAACAGGACCGATCTGCCTGCTCACCCTGCACCAGAGGCAGCCGTACGCCGAGGGTGGGTTCGATTGGCCGGTGCCGACCGAGGGATTGGCCTTCACCCGCCGGTTCGGGGAGAGGTCGGCCGGCTGGCCCGTGCGTGTGGCCTGTGCCTTCCCCAGGTTCCGAGATTGGTACGAGGAAGGTGGCCAGAAGGGCTATCCGGACTTGCCCGACGACTCCGGACGCACCTACCGCGAGACTCTCGAGGCGGCCCTCGCGCTGAAGCCCGTGGCCGTGCAAGTCGCCACCTGGAACGACTGGCAGGAGGGCACCCAGATCGAACCGTCCGTCGAGTTCGGCTACCGCGACTTGGCGGCCACCCAAGCGGCCCGAAGGCGGATCGATCCGTCTTTCCGTTTCACAGCCGCCGACCTGGAGCTGCCGCACCGCATCCTGAAGCTGCGGCGAGAGGGGAACGCCGCGTTGGCCGATCGGGCCGCGGGCGCGCTGCTCCGGGGCGACACCGCCGGTTGCCGGAGGATCTTGGGTTCCGTCCCGCAGGATTGACGCCGCTCACAGGTCCGGGTGGAGCTCGGCGAGCTTCCTCAGCCGCTCCAAATCCGACGGTCCCGCCTTCAGCGATGCGGCGAGGATCTTCAGCGACCAGAAGTCCACACCCGGGCTGTAGTCCGCGAACGCCCGTGCATGGCGGGCTAGCTCGACCATCGCCAGACGCTCCTCGGGCAACAGCGCCACCCGAGTCCGCCGGTCCTTCCCCTTGCCGCTCTCTGACGCACGGCTGATGAGAGCGTGGATCTCCTCCTGAGACTCTGGTCCACGCACGAGCACCTCGGTGGGAAGGTCGGGAAACGCGAGCTCCCACACCTTGCTCAGGAACGTGGAGAGCTTCTCCAAGAACTCCAGATCGGCTTCCCCCATGTTTGGCATGCGGGCGAGGATGTCCCCAACGGCCTCGACCAAAGGGGTGCGCCGAGGCCGGTAGGCGCCAGCCCAGAGCGGCTCCGTTCCAGACTCTTCCGGCTCTGCCGTGGGGATCGGTTCTTCCTCGCTCATAGGTTCAGGTTCTTCAGGTTGGGAGTGCGGAAGAAGAACACCAGGTCGGCTCGGCCCCGCGGCGACACCCGAACGGTGCGACGCCGGGACCCGTCCCGAACCGTGGTCCGCTCCGGGTCCACGTAGAGCATCGTGCCGGTGCCGTAAGCGATGGCGAACGAGGGGTGGACGCGGAGCCGACCGTCGAGCCACACCACCGTTTCGTCGCCTTGATACTGCTCCGAGATCGCCTTCAGCGAAGCCGGCATGGCTTCCTTCGCCTTCTCCTTTTCTTTTTCGGAGAGGTTGCGGGTGACGATCAGCCCAAGGCGCTTCAGCTCACCGAGCACGAGGTCTGCAAAGCTCCGCGAGGCCGCCAGACAGGCTCGCTCATCCGGTCCGTCGGACTCGCTGGCGATGCCGTGCACGTAAAGGTACGAGGTGCCGATCAGCGCCTCGGACACGTTGTCCACGACAGCCCGAAGGACCGCTCCCACCTCCTGAGGATTGCGGAGCTCCGGCCGGCCGGGTTCGAATTCCATGCCGTACAGGCGCAGGCGCATCAGCGTCTCGTTCCGGTCGATCTGCAGGAACGGCACCTCTCCCGGCCTGCCCACCGCCGCGATCACGCTCGCCCGCTTTTCAGACACCTTGGCCCGCTGGATGCCTTCGCCGACCACCTCCTGGTACCGGTCCACCACGTACCCCGGGCCGAGCGCCTCGGCCACCGCGTCGGCCACGCGGTTCGCCACCTGGACCAGCTTGCGGTCCCGATCCGCCTCGTAACGCTCGATGCGCTCCCTGAGCTGCTGGGCCGTCGCGGCGTTGGCCAAGTAGTAGCCGAACATCACGAACGCCAAGGCGATGGTGATGTCCGTCATCACCACGAACGGGTTCGCGGCGAATTTCCACGGCACGCGGGTCCTCATGGTTCACACCCTGCGGACTCGGTCGAACGGCCGCTCACTGCTCGATGCCCTCCATCTTGGGGGTTCGGAAGAAAAGGATCAGGTCGACCCGGCCGTGCTCGCCGGGGTAGAGCCGGTCTCCCGTACCGTAAGGGATCGCGTACCGTACCAAGATCGCCCGGCCTTTCGGTCCGTAGCTTGTGAACGTCAGTGTTTGGCCCCGGTAGAGGTGTCCTTCCTGCTGATCAGCAGGACTTACCGGCCCGGACTCTCGCTCATCAATGAGCCCCTCCTGCTTCAGCAGGCGGAACACTACGTTCGCCCTACGTTCGGATAACTGAACCCGATCCTCCCTCGAACGTCCCTCCGTCTTGGCAGCGACACCATGGACATAGAGGTACGCGATGCCCGGCAGAAGGCTGCGGATCGGGTCGGCGCATACCGCGTAGATCTGCTCGGCCAGCGGGTGAGCGAACTTCGTGGTTCCGGGGTGGAACGGCAAGCCGAGGAACCTCAGCCGCATGAAAGTCTCATTCCGCTCAATCTTCAGGAACGTAGAACCGTCCTGCCGCACGACGGCACAGATCAGGCTCTCCACCTCGGGACGACCGCCCTTCGCCTCGGCCTCCACGTCCTCCGGGCGCATCCGCTGGTCGACGTAGGTGTAGCCCGGCAGGGCGTCGCGCACTGCCTCGGCGATCTGGACCGCAACCTGGATCTGCTTCTTGTCCCGCTCGATCTCGCCCCGCCGCATCGCCTGCCGCAGCTGTTCGCGGTAGGCGTTCGCGTTCGCAAGGTAGTAGCCGAACATCACGAACGCCAAGGCGATGGTGATGTCGGTCATCACCACGAACGGGTTCGCGGCGAACTTCCACGGGACGCGCGTGCGCAACCTATGCCTCCGTCTGGCCTCGGGACCAGATTCTCAGCCACCACGGCTTGCGCCCGAGGCGCGCTCGAATCCCTCCCAGTTCGTGTCTCACCTGGGCCAGTTCACTCTGCAAAGCTCCGACGTTGTCCCTTGCAGTCCGTACGTCGCTCGCCACCGATTCAAGCTGCTTAAAGACAGGCCGCAGCAGATCGGCGGGAACGTGGCCGTCCGCGGAGACGACCGGCTCCCGTCCGGACAACGCGTTTCGGAGCTCCTCGAGGCGCTCGCTCAGCTCGTCGAATCTCTCCCTGCCAGCGATGAGGTATGGATCGGCTTCCGACACAGGAAGGGCGTCGTAGATCGCGTGAATGGCGAGCCCAACGAACGTTTGCAGCTTTGCAGCCGTCTCCTGGAGATCCACCTGCTGCTCTCTGAGCGTCTGCTGCCTGGCTTCAAGCGCCTTCTGTTGCAGGTCTTCAAGCTCTTTCACCCTGTCAGCGAAGTGTCCGGCGACCTCTCTCAAGTTTGCTCTGAGGCTCTCGAATGCGTCTGACGCACCCGTTAGGTTCCCGGAGACCGCATTCACCTGCGTGGCGACCTCTTGCAGCCGCCCGGTCAGCTTGTCCAGGCTGCCGACCGCCAGCTGGAGCGATTCCGGGACCCCCGCCGCGGACGAGGTGGCGGCGGAGAGCTGGTTCACCGCCTCTCGAAGCTGATCGCTCTGCGCTTGAGCCTCCTCCAGCGCTCGGCGAAGCTCGTCGATAGCCTGCCGCTGCGCCGCCATCGCTTCCGAGGCGGCCCCCCTGGCAGCGTTCTGGGCAGCTTCCATGACCGCATTGGAGGCCTCTTTGCTGAATGCGTCGACGTTGGCAAGGGTCTCCTCCAAGCGCCCGATCGCCTCGGTCTGCTCCTTGAGGGACGCCTGGACCATGTCGTTCACGGCCTTCGTAGCAGCTTTGCCAAACTCCGCTCCGACATCGGCCAGCCCCTGCGAGACCGACTGGCTGAGCCTGCCGAGCAGCTCGATGCTACCGTTGGCCGCCTCCTCGACCCCCTGGCGGATCTGCTCCACGACCTTCGATTGGTCCGCGAGGGTGGTGGAGAACTTTTCGACGGCTTCCTGGTGCGTCTGCCGCATGGATTCGAGCGCCTTGTCCGACACGCGGCGCATCTCGTCCATCATCCGACCCAGCTCGTCCACGAGCCGCTCGAACTGCGGCTGCATCTCCTCGGCCAGCCTCGACGCGGTGTCGTGCATCGAGAGCCGATCCAGAGCGCGCCGCGTCAGCTCCTGTTCCAGCCTCTCGACGAGGTTGTCGTATCCATGGAGCAACGCGGAGAGCAGGATGGTGGTGAGCACCCCGGCCAGCGCGGAGAGAAAGGCCACGGCGAACCCGGTGGTCGCCCCCGCGGGGCTCGCGGCGGTGGCTCCCCCGGTCGAGGGAGACCACTGCCACGCCGTGAAGGCCAAGCCCAGCACCGTACCCAACAGGCCGATGTACACCCCCAGCTGCGCCGAGATGCGGGTGAACGGCACCCGCGAGGCGAACTCCTCCCCCTTGAGGCTCACCAGGGTTCCCACCGCGGCGGGCGTAACGCCCTTGTGGGCCAGGAGCGGCTGAATCTGAGGATCCTGCAGCGCTCCCGTCCGCATCCCTTCGAGGTACTCCTTCAGGGCGCGCCCAGCCCCGATCGCCTCCGACAGAGACCCGGCGATAAGAAACAGGCACACGATCCAGACGGTGCCGACGACGATCCACTCGAAGGTCATGTCTTCCTCCTCAGGCGGTGAAGAAGTCGAACTTCAGCCTCCACCCGCAGGCGGGGCAAGCCTCCGGAACGAAGTCGTCCGGGTCCGTAGCCAGCGCCAGCACCGCCTTGCAGTGCGGGCAGATCACCCGTTTGGCATCGTCGCGGTAGCTGGCGACCGTCGGCGGCTGCCAGCCGGGGAACAACGCCAGATAGCTCCGGAGCAGGTCCGGGAACTGCTGCAGGTAGCGGGTCATGCGGTTGAAGACCTCCTCACGGCCGGTCTCTCCCTTGAGGACGTCGCCAGCGAACTGGAGCCCCATCTGGTCGACTTGGTGGACGAAGTTCTTGAGCGCCTCCACGAACGCGGCTTGGTCCGCCAAGATCGCGGCCTTCACCTGCTCGTTCAAGATCGACGCTTCCAGCTGTCGGTGATTGGACAGCACGAACGACGCTTCCTCGAGGTCCGCCGGCAGCTCCACCGTGGTCTCCGGCTTGGTTGGTCCCGCCGGCAAGTCGAACGCAAGGACGTTCTGTCCCCGCCAGACGACCGTCTTCCCATCGGGGCGCTTGGCCACCAGTCCCGACAGGATCATTCCCACGTTGTGCGCCAGGAAGGGATCCTTCGGCTTGCCGTCCAGCCGTCGCCAGGCGACGTCGATCCGCGTGTGCTTCTTCATGTCCTCGAGCGGAGCCCAAGACTGCACGGAGGTGATGCTGTACAGGCTGAACATCGTGTGCGCCTGAATGAAGTACACGCGCGTCGGGTCGTCCGTGCCCCTCTGGATCCAGTGGCCGCCCAGCATGCTCTTGACCTTCTGCAGAGGCCCCGTCGGCTCGGGGTTGTCACCGTCCTGGCAGGCGAAGATCAGCGGGTTTCGGTTGGATTGACCCGGGACGGGAGCACCCAGCGGGTTGCGGTTCCACTGAACCTCGATCCACGGCTTGCTCTTGTCCATCGCATCCTGGACGATCTCCTCCATGTTCGGGGTGGATGCGAGGAGGTCGAGCACGCTCCTGCGGTAGATCGGAGCGAGCACCGTCGCGAGCCAGGACTTCAGCTCCGTGGCGTCGTCGTCCGGCGGCGGAGCGGCGAAGTCGAACCGGGACGCGTCTTCGAACGCCTGCCGGAGAATGTCGCCGAGCGGCTTGGCCAGCTCGGCCACGGCGCCCTGGCGGATCGCCTCGGACGGGAACAGCTTCTTGGTCTCTTGGGCCAGTGTGTGGTTCGGCTCGTAGAACACGTAGCCGTTCACGACCGGCTTGTTCGCGTCCACGTCGCGGTTCCTCTCGTCCGCGTAGCGGTTCAGCTCCATGAGCCACTTGCGCGCGCCGTTCGGGTGTCCGGCGACCTTTTCGCGCCAAACCTGGAGCTTGGTGCGCACCGTCTCGAGCGCGACGGCCTCCGGAATCTCCGAATAGAGCCGCAGCGACACCCTGGCCGCCCAGCCCGCCCTCTGCACGAAGCCGTTCGGGTCGGGCTTCTTGGCGAACGGGTTGCATCCCTTGGCTTGGCTGAAGTAGTTGCTGAGGTCGTTGTACGCCGCTCGGGCCTCGGCCTTGATGCCGACGTTCGTCTCCGGCGACCGAATCTGATCCAGCCGCTCCGAAATGTAGCGCTGGAGGCCGTCGATGGCGGCCAGGCAGTGGTCCACGCCCTGCCCGGGCGTCGAGATGATTCGGGCGAGGCCGTCTCGCACAAAACGGGTCATCGTTTCGCCGAGGGTCATGCCCACCTGGACCAGGTCAGGGCTGTACTTCCCGGCGAACGACTGCCACTCGTTCAGCTCCACCGACTTGCGGTTGAGCGCGCCCTGCACCTCGAACAGGAACCGCTCGAGCGGACTCATGTCCTTCTTGCGGAGGCTGTCGGCGGCCGACTGCGCCTTCTGCATCCATTCCTGGAAGAGCTTCTGCCCGCCGGGGCTCTCCACGAACAGGTTGCTCACTTCATCCTGGCTGACCTTGAGGCTCTTCTTGATCTCCTCCAGGTTCATGGTCTCCGGCGAAGTGCGGAACTGATCGCACGCCTCCCGAAGGAGGTCCATGAAGATGCCCTCGGCGATGTGCTCCGCCGGGTACTCGATGGTGGACACGCCGATGCCCGCGAACTTCATCGGCCGACCGTCCTCGCTCCAAACGCCAAGGGCGGCGGTGTCCACCATCTTGGCTCCCAGAGCGTCGACCAGCGGGCCGGTCGCGCTCAGCGAGATGTATTCCGCCACCATGCGGCGCTGCACCTGGAGGCCGTTCGAGTCCGAGGAAGCCGGCTGGAGGATGATCGAGTGGTCGAAAGGCGGAGAACCCCGAAGGTCCAAGCCGCCTGACGGAAAGTGCTGGGGCGAGGGGAGCTTCGCGTGGTACCGCTCGGTTGGGTAGAGGAAGTGGCTCAGCTCCTTCAAGGCCATGAACGCGTTGGCGTTGTGGACGATGTTGGCGTGGCCCTTGGCTGGAATGGAGATCAGACCGTACACCTCGCTGTTGCCCTTGAGAATCTCCAGGTTCCGGAGCGTCTCCCCGACGTCGATGAACGAGCCGCTGCCCGTTCCTCCGGTGGTCGTCGCAACGACGAAAACCTGGATGCGGTCCTTGCCGAACTCCTTGCTGAACTCGACCTCGACCCCAAATTGGCTCTTGACCTTGGCCTCGGTGAGGTTGATGAGGTCCTGCGTGATCAGCTGGATGTTCGAGCAGAACTCCACGTAGTTGTTCGGAAAGAGGAAGCACAGCCTGCCCAGGGGTCGGATGTTGGCGGCGCCCTTGGTCGGCGCGTCGTTGCCGAACTGCGAGCCGGCACCGGCCCACCGGGTCAGGTCCATGCTCGCGTCGAACTCCTGCGGGTGGTTGCGAATTCGCAGGAAGTCGTCTTGCGAGATGCCGATGTGGCTCGTGACCTTCTTCTTGCCCAGCGGCTTGGTGTTCGGGTTCTCGGTGTCGACGATCACGAACCGAACCCACGGCGCCTTGTTGATGTCCCCGTACTTCGTGGTCAGCCGCCTCGCGACCAGCTCCGCGACGAGGTAGCCCTCCGTGCCGATGCCGACGATGATGGTCTTCTTCGCCATATCCTTACCCCTTGCTCTCCTCCACAGCCTCGATGATCAACCTCAATGTCTTCGAAAAGTCCTCGAGTTTGATGAAAACCTCGTAGTTGCCCGGCGTGAGCACGCGGTTGGGCGGGTCGGGCATCATCTTGATCTCCCCCGCCAACGGCCGGTAGCGCACCCCGCCGGAGACGTTCGTGAGCTCGAGCAACGCCGCGGCCGGCGCCTTCGGCTCCGACAGCGTGTACACGGGGCCTGACACCTGCGCATCCTGACCGCAGACCTTTCTGGACTCCCCCTTGGTGAGAGTCACGGGCAACTCGCTGCCGATCGTGACCCGGTACGACTTGCCCTTCAGCAGCGTCTTCGCCGCCAGCGCGAGGCCCGCCAGCACCGCCAGTGCCGCGACGATCCCCCCGATCAGCGGCAGGATCGGGCGCGAGGGCGTCTCCTCCTTCGCGGGCTCCGCCTCTTGCACGGGAGCCGGTTCCGGCGTCGGCTGCTCCTCCTGCACGACAGGGACCACCAACTGAGCCCTGGAGAACCGGGCAGGACCGTACAGCCAAACGTGCACGTCGTAGGTGGATTTGCCATCGAACGCCGAGAACGGTTGGCCGGGGGTCTCGTAGGGGAACCACGGCAGGCCATCCAGCGCCCCGGTCTGGCCGTTCAGCGCCCGGATGCGTCGGTCCAGGGGCTGGTTCTTCGGCGCCTCGTTGATCGCGATGTCGGTGAACTGGATCATTACGATCGGGCGGTCTTGGTCCGGATCACCGAGCTTCTGGAGCAGGGCCCGCCTCGAGCCGGCGTTGTCATGGCCGACCTGCAGGCCGCGCTCCGGCACGGACGGGAACTCCCGCCGGAACGTCTCGATGGCCGCGCCGTCCAAGGCCTTGTCCTTGAGCGACGGCCGCGCGTCGTTCAGCGACAGCTGGTACGTGTACACCGAGAACCGATCCTTCGGGTCGCCCTCGGACAGCTCGGCCTGTCGCGTCAGGAAGCGCTGGATCGTGTTCTGCACGAACTGGGCGTAGGCGCTGCGCCGGGCGAAGTTCGTGGTGTTGACTAGGAACACGAAGTGCCACCTGGCGTGCCGCAGAGGGTCGTCCGAGGTCTTGCCCTCCGGACCCCGCCGCCCGAACTCCGTCGCGATCCACGTGCGGATCGTGTCCTCCGCCTGCACCGTGTCGTTCCGCAGCGTCGTCTGCGCCAGCGCAGCCGACGCGAGCGTCGCTGCGGCGCACACTGTCAAGAGTCTTGCGTTCCTCATTCACTCACCACGAGTTCCAATCCGCCGGCGGTATGCCGGACGATGAAGAATCCCTTTTCGCAGAACCCTATCCAAATCTGTCCCTGCGCGTTTTCGGCCACCTCTCTAGGGAGGTCTGTCTGTAGGAACACCCCGTACCCCTCGTGCCTGGAACGGGCGAGCACCGCCATCGGCTGGTCGCCATCCCGGTAGGCGAGCGCCCAGCCCTCCACCGGCAGCTGATACGTCGGCGCGAGCGTCTGCGGGGACGTCATCCCGTCGGCGCTTCGGATTTCGTGCTGGGTCAGATACGCCACGCGGGGGTGGTTCGGGGTTCCGTACACGGCGATGGTGCTCTGCCGCTTGAGGCCCTCCAACGCCGGAAGGTTGTGGGCCATTCCGTCGCCGAGGTTGCGCACGTTCACGGATCCATCGGCGGGCGTGAACAGACGGCTGTGCCACAGCACCGTGAAGCCGCTGCCGCCTCCGGGGAGCACTCGGGGCGTCTGCTCTCCGCGCTCCACCACCAGGAACCGGTCCGGGCACACGATCACGGCCTCGCTCGGGCTCTCCCACAGGATGCTGATCGCGCCCGGCGCATCGACGGTCCACGGAGCGCTGCCGTCCGTGGGCACGAAGCGCACCTCCGAATCCTTCGCGGCCACCAGCGTCGAGCCCCAGGTTCGGATCCAAGTCCAAGACCCCTCCAGCACCGTGGAGAGGCTCTTTCCGTCGAAACGCAGCACTCCAGTGGGTGTTCGAAGATAGATCGTCTTGTCCGCCGACGCCACGGCGTGCGCCACGCCGCCGGGCACGGCCAGCTTGAGGCCCTGCTCGGTGGCGACGAACTGGCTCGTGACGAGCGACCACTGTCCCTGGCAGACCCCCGCCCATACGAGGAGCCCCTGGCTGGTCACCCTTGGCCTTCCGTCGATCGGGTCGCCCGGAGCCTGCGTCCAAAGGACGTTCCTTTGGCCCGCGCCGTCCCCGCGGAGGTCCAGCCACGGGCGAACCACCGGGTCCGCCGGCCTCTGGTTCCTGCAGGGGCAGACGGCCTCTTCGGGTCGGATCGCCCTGCCGCAGCCCCTCTCGGGGCACGGCTTGAGCACCGTCTGGCATCCTGGGCAACGGCTCGGATGGTCGATGAGGGCGATCTCTCGGCTGCAGACCGGGCACTTCTGCACCCTGGGCCATCCGCACTGGGTGCAGTATCTGCCCGTTTGTTCCGTCGCGCCGCAGTGAAGACAACTCGCCATCGTCGCCTCAAAAGGTGGCTCCCGAGGACGAATCGTCCGAGCCGCTGCCCCACTTGCCGTAAGCGCTGACCTTGGGTTTCTGCCGAAGACCGCCCTGTGCGAAGCCGAGTTGGATGACCTCCTTGATCCTCTCCGACTCCTTCTCCGAGCCCGGCACGAGCGGGTCACCTATCCGCTCGTGCAGGAGAGACTCGAACCGATCCGCCATCGGCACCGGCACCTCGACCGTCGTCCCGCCCTCTCTCAGGAAGCGCAGCGTCTGCGAGGCGCACAGCTGCCAGGCGGCGAAGATCTGCACCAGCCGGTTCCACACCTCCGGCTCCGTGTCCTGCTTCGGCACTGGCAGCGTCGGTCGCGCCATCAGCAGTTCTAGCAAGGGCTCGGGCGTAGGCCGGGACGGGACGGCAGCCTGACTCCAGTCGGAGAGCGCAGCGATCATCTTCTCCACCTTCTCGACGAACTCCTCCATTGCGCCACGGACCCACGCGGGGCAGCCCGCCGGATCCGCAAGCGCCCGCTGGCCGGCCGTCAGCAGGCAATTCCAGTTGGAGAGGCAGTCGGAGTCCGGGTCATGCGGAGCGCTCTGACGGCGACGGGCGGTGTCGGAGATCCACTCGCCCATGGCGCCGAGGTCGGTCGCAACCGGCAGCCAATCCCCCTCCTTCCGGTAGGACTCCAGCAACCTGGCAGCGGTCTGGAGCACCAAAAGCGCCAACCGGTCCCTCTGGCACGCTTCGGACTCCAAGTGTTCCGTCAGTCGTTGCAGCAAGGTTGCGATCCGATCCGAGTCGCTACGGGTGTCCCACTCCACGATCCGCAGGAAGTCCTCTGCAACCTGGGCGAACGGCGTGGAACCGAGCAGCTCTAAGGAGGCCGTTGCGAAACGCAGAAGCTCCTCCCTCGCGACGCGCGGAGGCGCCTCGGCCTCCGGTTCAGGCCGGGGTTCAGGCTGAGGTTCAGTTGGGCTTACGGAAGTTTCCACGATCTCTCTCCCAAGGAAACGCTCTCTCCGTCCACCTTGTGGCTGACCTTGACGGTAGCCTCGTTGGCATCGATCTTCACCTCCACGCGGGCGTGCGGCTGCTTCGCCGTCACGTCAAGTGGCTTCCCGAGCGCGTACCAATGCTCTCCCAGCAGGACTTCCGCGAGGAAGCTCGCTTGGAAGCCTTGCAGGCTGGTCGGGCGGCCGGTGACCCTCATGGTCTGGCCCTGTTTCACCTCTACCAGCGTGGTCGGCCGACCTGCCTCTTGCTGGACTACCCGGACGGAGTAGGGCCATACCTCAGCCGGATCGTCGTAAAGCCGGCAGGCTCCCCTCACGACCGCCAACAGGGGTTCCTCGACCTCCACCAGGCCCTTGTGCTTCTCCCCCCCAACGGCCACGCACTCGAGGAACGCCTTTCGGAGGTCCTCGTTCTGTCCGTTGCCGCCGACGGCTGCGACGACCTTGAACCTGCTATCCGGAAGATGCTCAACGTCCTCCAGGCACTGTCCTAGGAGTTTGGCGAGGACCGGCGAGGCGGCCTTCAAGTCCTCGGCCTTGAGGCCAAGAGCCTCGAACTTTTGGTTCCGAAACTCGCGGCCGGCGAGGAATGCCCGCTTCGCCTCCTCCAAGCCGTACATCAGCAGGCTGCTGTAGAAGGGGGATCCGGGCCGGTGCCAGGCGACCGGCGTGTTGGGGAAAAAGGCGGCTGCGGGATCGATCACGTCCAGCACGCTATCGACCGAGTTCGGATCGCCCGGCGCTCCCAGCTCGTTGAGCCTCTCGACGAACCACCGCGCAGCCCGCAGCCGCGCCGTCTCTTCCGACTGTCCAGCATCCTTGAGGGCCTGCATGTATCGCCGGACTCTACGGACGGCCAGCAGCAGCGTCAGCGCGTCTCCCCCGAACTGTTCGTCCGGCAGCTGGCCTTCTTGGTAAGCCTCTTTCGCCCGAGCGCTGAGGGAGTCAAGATCCTTCAACACGAAGTTGCCGTTCTCTGGAACCACGTGGCAGAATGTGATGTCGGTCGTTCCGGCGCCCGAATCCATCAGGGCGATCCACAGATCCTCCGGTTGGCGACCCACCAGAATCTCCCGCACCGCGGCCTCCGGCTCGAGCACCCACGTCAGGTTCCCAAACTCCTCGAACCCGGCTCGTCTCGCCGCCTCCAGAGTCGCTTCGGTCTGTGCCTTTTGCTGTTGCCCGTTGTCCAGCACGGGCACGGTGAACACGAAGTCGATGTCGTCCCGGTGGTACTGACTCAGGTTGTCCTCCAGGTCCGGCTCGATGTACCGGTGCAGGAGCCACTGGAAGAAGCGCTCCAACACTTCGCGCGGGTCGAACAGCAGCGTGCCGACGACACCGTCGCCCTCGGTCTGACGGAGAATGGTCTTGAGGCTGCGGATGAACACGAAGTCCTTCGCACCTTGGCCGGTGGCAGCCTGATAAGCCTCCTCCGCCTGCCTGCCGAACTTCCACCGCAGCTTGCTGGTCGCGTCCGGAATGAACACGTAGCTCGGAAACCGAGGCTCGGGGCCGAGCGGCACGATCGGTCCGTTCTCCAGCAGGTTGCGGCGCGCCACCGAGGTGGACGACGTGCCGAAGTCGATGGCGACCACCACGGCGGGCTTCCGGGGCACGGGCGGCGGGGGCAACAGGTACCCCGGAATACGCACCGACCACTCCTCGTCCCTCGATACGATTTTCGCTTCACCGAGCGGACCTGGGCTCTCGACGAGACAGCGCAATCCGAATACTCCAGGTGCGTCGTGCATTACCGGCTCGTTGGCGGATGTGGTGGGCCGCGTGCCTCCCATGTCCTTGCCGGGGTCCTCCATCTTCACGTAGGCCGCGCCGTTTCCCCCCGGCCGGATCTCGATCACCCGAACGTCGTCCTTGTGCCGGAACACCGCCACGGCGGGCTGCGCGTCCAGCCGCCGGTCGATCCACTCGATGCCAACGTGGAGCGGCTCCGTCTCGTCCTCGCGGGCGCCCCAGTCGCCTGGTTTCGAGCCCACGGTCACCACGCGCACCGGAACGGATCCGGTCTTGCCCTCCACCAAACCAGTTGGGCGGATTTCCAGCACGCGGTCCTCCCCGGGTTGAAGATGCACGATGAGCGGAACAAAGGAAGGCGGGCTCTGACCGGACTCGACCCTGACCTGAATCGAATCCTGCCACGCCGGGGTCGCCTCGACGCGCAACGTGAGGCGAACGACGGGGGGCCTACCGGTAGGAAGCTGCTGGACATCCTGTCGGATGCAGGCGACGGTCACCGCCGCGCGGCCGCAACTGGGGCAATAACGATCCGAATCTCTGAGTTCCCTGCCGCAACCCTGCCCTCTGCACACCATCCTCGGCGCGTCCCCTTCTGTGAAGGCATGTTACAACACCGTAGGCGGGATTGCACCGATTCCGTACCCGATTCAGCCGAAGAAGAACGGAATTCCGGCAATGCACCCGGTGCGTTCCCTACCGGGTACGGCCGGACAGGCCGAGCAACATCGCCTCCGCGGCGCGGCGGTCACGGTCCGAAAGATCCGGAAGGCTCAGCACGCCTTGGACCTCCCGCTTCGCCGCCTCGTCGTCCCCCTTGGAGATGAGGCACGCGGCGATGCTCAACCGCGCGTACGCCCGCTCGTCGGTCGTCCTCGCGTGCTTCAGCGATCGTTGGAAGAAGCCGATCGCGTCGTCGTAGCGCATCGCGGCCTGGAAGGCGTCGCCGACCTGGCACAGCGTCTTCGCCAGCTGCCGGAACCGGTCCTGGGGGTCCGCCGCCTCGGCGGCGTCGATCCTCTTCCGGGCCAGGGCGAGGTTCCCCGAGCGGGCCGCCGCGCCCGCGAGGCGGCAGAGGGCGTCCGCGTCCTTCGGATCCTTGGCCAAGCGAGCCTCCAGCGCGGGCCGAGCCTTCGCATCCGAAACCGCCGAGCGGAGGGTCTGCAGGAACTCGCCGGCAGGTTCGAAGCCGAGCAGAGTCGCCTCCACCTCGCCGCGAGGATTGAGCAGGATCAGGGTGGGGAAGCCCTGCACCTTGTGGTTTCGGGCGGCCTGCGCCCCGTCCTTCGAGGCGTCCAGACGCACCAGCGTCAGCGGTCGCAGCTCGGCCACGACCTTCGGGTCGGCGAGCGTCTCCTTCTCCATGCGGTCGCACCAGGTGCAACCCTCGGTGACGAACAGCGCCAGGACCAGGCGGCCGGTCCTCTTCGACTCTTGGAGGGCGGCCTCCAAGCTCGCCCCCCAGCGAACCTGCGCCGCACCGAACAGCGCCGCCGCCAGCAGCAAGACCGAGAACCACCCGCGAAGGAGCGCCATGCCTCAACCCTCCGGCAGGATTGTGGCACGCCCAGGCCGGGCCGCCGGGGCCGGGTTTCGGTAACATCGCTTCCATGTCCGACCGCGTGCTGAGGCTCAGCGACACGATGACCAACCGCCTCCGGCCGGTGGCTCCCGTGCAAAGCGGCCACTTCCGGTTCTACTCCTGCGGCCCCACCGTGTACAGCTACGCGCACATCGGCAACTTCCGAACCTTCCTCACAGCGGACCTCCTGTACCGCACCTGCGAGCGCCTCGGCTGGAAGGTCAGCTACGTCAGCAACATCACGGACGTCGGGCACCTGACCCAGGACGACATGGCGGACGCCGCGGGCGAGGACAAGATGGCCAAGGCGCTGCGGAGCAAGGAGGGCGAGCGCTTCGCCAACATCTGGGACCTGGCCGAGCACTACGCCGAGGCGTTCAAGGCCGACTGGATGCGCATGAACCTGCGCAAGCCCCTGGTCTGGCCCAAGGCAACCCAGCACATGCGCGAGCAGATCCTCGCCATCGAGAAGCTGATCGAGACCGGGCACGCCTACGAGACCCCCACCGGCGTGTACTTCGACGTGTCCAGCTTCCCCGAGTACGGCAAGCTGAGCAACAACCGCGACCAAGAGCGGCTCCTGCGCGCCGTGCGCAACATCGTCACCGACGAGAACAAGAGGCACCCCGCCGACTTCGCCCTCTGGAAGAAGGACGACAAGCACCTGATGCAGTGGTACAGCCCCTGGGGATGGGGCTTCCCCGGCTGGCACATCGAGTGCTCGGTCATGGCGATGCAGTACCTCGGCGAGACCATCGACCTGCACGCCGGCGGCGAGGACCTGATCTTCCCGCACCACGAGTGCGAGATCGCCCAGGCGGAGAGCCTCACCGGAAAGCCTTTCGCCAACACCTGGATCCATACACGCTTCCTGCAGGTGGACGGCGAGAAAATGTCCAAGAGCAAGGGCAATTTCTATACCGTTCGCGATCTCGTGGACGGCGAGCGCGTCGACCCCTTGGCGCTCCGCTACGCCCTGATCACCGTCCCCTACGGCAAGCCGCTCAACTTCACCCGCCAGACGCTGCGCGACGCGGCCCAGAACGTGGAGCGGTTCCGCGGGTGCGCCAGGCTGGCGGAGGCCGCGAAGGCCCGCGGGGCCAAGGGCGCCACGCCGGGCCTCTCCGACAGCCTGAGGCAGCTGGCCGACGAGATGCTGGAGGCCATGTGCGACGACCTGAACACATCGGTGGCGCTGGCCAAGGCGCTCGCGGGCACGTCGGTGTTGTTCAAGGCGGGCGACTCGATGACCGCCGACGACGCTCCCGCTGCGCTCGCCTTCCTGGACGAGGTTCAGGCCCTGCTGGGAATCGTCCGGCACGAGCACGAGGCGGTGCAGGCCCCCTCCGCCCCGCAAGTCGACGAGGAGCGGATCGAAGCGCTGATCGCCGAGCGCGCCGCCGCGAAGAAGGCCCGCGACTTCGCCCGCGCCGACGCGATCCGGGCCCAGCTCGAGGCCGAGGGCATCGAGCTCCGGGACACCCCGGAGGGAACCCACTGGCGGTTCAAAACCGCCCTTTAGAGCGGTCCGACCTGCCATAATCGGGGCTGGTGCCGACCCTCTACGAAATCTTGGGCGTCCAGCCCAACGACGACGCCGATACCCTGCGCAGCGCGTACCGGCGGCTGGCCCGGTTGCACCATCCCGACGTGAGCCAGGACCCCAAGGCTCACGAGATCATGGCGCGCATCAACGAGGCGTTCGAGACGCTGATCGACCCGGCGCGCCGGATGGAGTACGACGCGATGCTCGCGGGCGGCTTGGTCGAGCCGGCGCCGCCGCCCAAGAGGAAGCCCGCTCAGCCCAAGCCGGTCGTGGTCGGGCTGTGGAAGAAGCTCCGTGGCAACCGCACCCCCATCTACGGACTCAGCTTCGCCCCGGACACCGGCAGGTTGGCCACCTGCGCGTTCGACAACGAGATCGCCCTGTGGGACCTCGCGGAGGGCACGCAGAAGCACAAGAAGAAGGCCGAGGGGTGCACCATCGCGAGCATCCGGGCTCTGCGGCACGGGGCGGTGGTGGGAACCGGCGCCGTGGAGCATCTGCTGAGCTACTGCCGGATGGAGGACGACGGCATGCAGACGTGGCGCCTGCCCGTGGACGAGTGGGTGTCCTGTGCCAGCGTGTCGCCGAACGGCCGCATCCTCGCCACCGGTTCCGTGGGCAGAACCCTCTCGCTGCTCGAGGCGCAGGACGGCACGCCGCTGGTCTCCCGCAGGGCCCACGCCGAGTCGATCACCGCCATCGGGTGGTCGGACGACGGCCAGCTGCTGGCCACCGGGTCGGCCGACGCCTCGGTGAGGCTCTGGCACGGCACCAACGGCGCCCTGCTCAGCACGTTCCAGGCGATCCGCTCCGCCGTCACGGCGCTGTCGATCAGCCCGGACAACCGGTACCTGGCGGTCGCGGCGGTGGACCTCTCCATCCGCGTGTTCAACCTCAGCAGCGGCTCGTTGGTGAAGGTCCTGTTCGGCCACCACAAGCCGATCGAGGGCTTGGCCTTCCACCCGAACGGCTGGCTGTTCGCCTCCGCCAGCCGCGACGGCTCGGTGGGGCTGTGGAGCGCCGGCCAGGGTTTGGCCAAGCTGATCCTCCCGTGCAGCGACCTGCCCGTGACGTCGGTCGCGTTCAGCCCCGACGGCACGCGGCTCGCCGCGGCGGGCCTGGACCGCACGATCAAGATCTTCGAGGTCTCCGCCAAGGGCTGAGGAGCCTCAGTTCGGGCGCACCCACTCCGAAAGCTCGCCGGTCGACAGCCGGTGGAGGTGCCGGATGTCCCTCACCGACTCGACCTCGCGCTCCAGCAGCGCGACCAGGGTCTTGAGCCGCTCGGCCGGATCGGTGCACTCCAGCAGGCCCTGCTTCTGCTCGTTGCCGAGCGGCATCAGGCTGGCGATCGAGAAGCTGAGCTGGGCGGCGTCCTGGGGCAGTGCCACCCGAACCGCCGTCCAGTCCCGGTCTTGGAAGAGCGTCTTCACGTACTCCTCGCACAGCTCCCGGGCGCGCTCCGAAAGGGCGAAGATCCGGGGGGTCCACTCCTGGGGATCGTCCTCGAGAGGCTCGACGTGTCCGACCGGGTAGGGGGAATCCTCCTCCAGGCGGCGGATGCGGAACCGGCCCTCTCCCAGTCCGTGCAGCTCCAGGTGCCCGTCACCCACCGGAAACATGCTGAGGATGCGGACCCGGGTGCCGACCAGCCGCGGCTCGGGCGGCCCGACGTCCCCGGCGCCCCCGCGGGCGAGCGCCACGCCGAACTGTGCGCCGTTCTCCCCACACTCCCGAACCATGCGCAGGTAGCGCTCTTCAAACACTCGGAACTGCACGGCGGCATACGGAAAAAGAACCGTATCCACCACGAACAGCGGCATCCGTTCAAAGGCGCCACCCATCTGCCGATCATTATGGCTTGGGACGCCTCGGGGCGGGGGTCGGAGCCGGACGGGTAACATCGGAAGAGTCGCACCTTATGGGAGATTTCATCGGAGCATCGGTAGGCACGGGCACGGAGGACGTCGGAGCGCTGCGCCGGATGCTGGAGGAGGCCCTCCAGCGTGAGCAGGAGCTGAAAAGGAAGCTCGAGGATCTGGAGTCCAAGAGCCAGAGGGCCGAGGCGGCCCGTTCCGTCGCGCCCGCGCGCGGCCCGGTCGAATCGTCCGTGGAGGTCGCGCCGATCAACGAGGCCGACGTCACCCTGCGCCGCCTGGTGCAGCGCGTGGCCATGATCATGCAGGCCGATCGGATCGTGATCATGTTCCACGACCGCGAGACGGGCGAGCTGATCGGCATCCCACCCGCCTACGGCATCGACGAGGAGCGCCTGTCGATGTTCCGCGTGCGCGCCACGCAGGGCATCTCCGGCCAGGTGTTCCGCGAGGGCACGCCGGTGATCTTCCACGACGCCACGCGGGATCCGCGCACCCAGAAGGACCCGTTCTCGATCCTGGGCGTGCAGAACGGCATCACGGTGCCGCTGGTCATCGAGAAGCGCGACGAGGAGAACCGCGTCATCGACCGCACCGTCATCGGCGTGCTGCACGCGTTCAACAAGCGCCACGGCGATGACTTCAACGAGGAGGACGTCCGCCTGCTGGAGCGGATGGCGCGCAACGTCGGCTCGATCATCGCGAACCTCCAGCTGTACCGCGAGGTGGTGGAGGAGCGCGAGGAGCTCCTGCAGACGTTCGAGAGCCTCACCGCCGGACTGATCCTGGTGTCGCCCGAGGGGCGGATCAGCCAGATGAACAACTCCGCGCGGACGATCTTCGGGGCCACGCCGGACGTGGTGGGCAAGCCCTACATCGACGTCATCACCAACGAGACGGTGCGCGAGGTGTTCGAGCGCACGATGAAGGGCGAGGACACCGGCACCACCGAGGTGCCGATCACCATCGCAGGCGTCGAGCGCACGTATCAGGTGCAGGCCGCGCAGGTGCGCAACGAGGAGGGCAAGGACCTCGGCGTGGTCGCCATCCTGAACGACATCACCGAGATGAAGAACATCGAGCGGATGAAGAGCTCGTTCGTGGCGATGGCCAGCCACGAGCTCCGCACCCCGCTCACGGCCATCAAGGGCTTCGTCAGCACCCTGCTGATGGACGACAGCTTCTCGCCCGAGGAGAGGCGCGAGTTCTATCAGATCATGGATCAGGAGTGCGACCGTCTGACGCGACTGATCGCCGACCTGCTGAACACCGCCCGCATCGAGGCCGGCGAGAGCCTGAAGCCCAATTACACCAGGGTCGACTACCGCCGCCTGCTCGACAAGGTGCTCGCCATCCAGAAGCAGGCGACCAACAAGCACACCCTGATCCTCGACGCGCCGGAGGACCTCCCCAGCGTCATCGGAGACGAGGACAAGCTGGATCAGATCCTCACCAACCTGCTCAACAACGCGATCAAGTACTCGCCCAACGGCGGCGACATCATCGTCTCGGCCCGGGTCGAGGGGGATCAGATGATCACTTCGGTGCGGGACCACGGCCTCGGAATTCCGCCCGACCACATCAACAAGGTGTTCGAGAAGTTCCATCGCGTGAACAACGAGGACAACCGCAAGATCTACGGGACGGGCCTCGGGTTGTTCCTGGTCAAGCACCTAGTCGAGTCGGTACACCTAGGCAAGATCTGGGTGGAGTGGTCCGAGGTGGGCCAAGGCTCGAAGTTCACCTTCAGCTTCCCCGTCGAGCTCGACATCGAGAAGGCAAAGGAACTGAACAGCTGACGGTTCGCGCAGGCCGGCGTTTTTGCGGGGCCCTCCTCGGAACGAGGAGGGCCCCGCCGCTTCGGTTCGGCCGGGAGACGAATCAGAACTGGTCGGTCAGGAACATCTGTGGAAGGTCCGGGACGCCGCGACCCATGAACAGCATCGCCGTCTCGGTTTCCGCCAACGGCAGCCCAAGGCCCTCTGCCATGGACGCGAGTCCGTACCACCGGGTCCCTAGGGCCAAGCCGTCCGGCACGAGCGGCGCATCGGCCACCGCCTCCCGAAGCGTCTCGCCCTCGACGCAGGCGTAGCCGCCGGGCACCGCGACGCTCACGCGCAGGTTCCAGCGCCACAGCGACCATCGCCGCGCGTCCCGCCGCAGGCGCGAGGGATGCCCGGCGGCCCAGCCGTCGTAAAGCGCCTGCACGCGCTCCAGCGGCAGCGGCTCGCCGATGCGCTTCCCCGCCTGCCAGCCGATCCTGGCCCGGACGACGCGGTCGAGCACCACGAACCCGAGGCGCTCGTACAGCCTGCGGTCCTGCGCGAAGAGCAGCGCGAATCCCTCGCCCTGCTTCGCCGAGCGCTCGAGGACGCGCTCGAGCAGCACCGCGGCAAGGCCCTCCCGGCGGCGCTCGGGGCGGGTGGCCACGCCAGCGATGCCGACCCCCCGCCCCCAGCCGAACTCCACGGGAACCGTGGTGAGGATCGACACCATGCGCGGGCCCTCGAAGAGCGCCCACTTCCGCGAGAGTTCGAACATCGGCTCCGTGAAGAACACCTGCTCGGCCCTCAGGTAGTCCAGGTGGAACACGTCGCAGAGCAGCCGCAGGAACTCCTCGGCCTCCTCGCGGCGGATGGGACGGACCTCGATCATGGCGCGCGCTCGTCCGCTCCGGCCTCTGGGATGCGCTCCACCCGCACCCGAACCTGCACGGTCGGATTGTTCGTGGTGACCCCCTCGGGAAGGCGGAGCCGCACGGTGACGACCCGGTTCGCGTCGATGCCGTCCAGGTCGATCGGCTCGGTCTCGACCGAAGCGATGCCGGAAAGCAGCTGGCTCTTGCCGGTCAGCGCCACCTGGCTCGGGTCCGCGGTCACAGCGACCAGGCGGTAGCCGAAAGCCGGCGTGCCGGTCCAACGAGGCGTCACCGACACCATGCGCGGCGCGAGCGCGGGCGCCAGCGCGGGCCTAACCGAGACCTCCGCGGGCTCGGTTCTCACCATGCTCAACGGCTTGCCGTCCTCTCCCAGCGCCTCCACCTTGAGAGCGTAGCTCGTAGCCGGGCGCACCCGGTTCAGGTTCAGCACGGCGCGCACCCGTCGAACCGCCTTGACCCGGCTGACCGGGCCGGACACGGTGACGGTCTCCGGGTCGACGGTGGCGCTCAGGTAGATCAGGTCCGCAGGTGGACTGCCCGAGGGGTCGATCTCCACCCGCTGCACCGCGGTCTGCAACCGCTCCACCTCGACGGTTACCACCGGGTCCCGCACCTCCCACTTGGCCCGCACGTTCAGTGGCTGGCGCAGCTGCGGCACCACCTGGTTCCGCCCCGGCTGCGCGTTGTTCAGGTCCACCTCGGCGATCAGCCGCGTGGGATCGATCGACTCCAGCGCCGGCCGGGTGGCCTCGCAGGTGACGCGCACCGACTTGGGCATCGCGGTGACCACCAGGTCGGGGCTCAGGTTCACCGCCGACAGCGGCACGCTGTACGTCTCCCGCTCCACGCTGGTGGTCTGATCCTGCACGTGGAACCACAGCAGGATGGCCACGAACAACGAGGCGGCCTTCAGAGGCCAGTTGTTGACGAGCCTCTTCATCGCGGCCAGCCTCCCCTCCAGGGCACCGTCCGCCGCTCCGACTTGCCGGAGCCGGCAACGCCCCGGAACTGGGTGTTCAGAATCTCCCGAAGCTCGAGGTGGCTGCCCAGCCGGCGCAGCCGACCGTCCGCGGCCAGGCTGATCGTGCCGCGCTCCTCGCTCACCACCACGCACAGGCAGTCCAAGGCCTCGGTCACCCCGACGGCGGCGCGATGCCGCATGTGAACGTTGGCGTCCAGCCGCTCGGACTCGCTCAGCGGCAGGCGGCAGGCCGCGGCGACGATGCGATCCCCTCGGATGATCGCCGCTCCGTCGTGCAGCGGGTTGCCGGGGTAGAAGATCGCCGCCAAGGTGGGAGCGCTGACCTTGGCGTCGAGCCGCACCCCGTTGGCGACGATCTCATCCAGGTTGGCCGTGCGCTCCAGGACGATCAGAGCCCCGACCCTCGCCGACGCCATCTCGGAAACGGCGGCGACGATCTCCTCCACGGTCTGGGCCTCCGCCGCAGGCTCGCTGAGCGACGGCAGCACCTGGGGCCACAGCCCGATCTTGCCGACCGTTTCCAAGGCTTGGCGCAGCTCCGGCAGAAGGAGGATCACCAGAGCCACGGGAGCCAGCAGGGTCGCCTTGTCCAGAACCCAGTGCAGCGTGTTCAGACGCAGCGCGTTGCTCGCGTAGAGCGCGAGGATGAACACGACGATGCCGCCGAGGATGCGCCAAGCCCGGGTTCCCCGGATCATGGCCAACAGGCGATACACGAGGTACGCCACCAGCAGGATATCCGCCACGTCCACGATCGAGAGACCGGGCGCGTCGGGTCGGAAAGGCACCGGGAAGAGAGGCAGATTCTGGAGTTCGACGTCCTCGGTTTTACCCCCATCGGGCGATGGGCCTGCACCGCCGGGCCCGTCCCCGCAACAGTCCGAAGAGCTGGGGGCATGGCCCACCAAAGTCCGCCACGAAGGAAGGATTCGCTACAATGGAGTCCATGCGCTGGAGCGACTGGTGGCTGCGTCTCGAAGCGGAGTTCGTCCTGCCCTCTTGGTCCTGCCACGGCCCGGAGCATTGGCGATCCGTCGAGCGCAACGCCATCGTGCTGGCCCGCGAAACGCCGGGGGCCGACCTGGAGGTGGCGCGGGCGTTCGCCCTGTTCCACGACTCCCAACGCCAAGACGACGGGTGGGACGAGGAGCACGGTCCTCGCGCGGCCGACTTCGTCGAGCTGCACCGCGCCGAGATTCCGCTGCGAGACGATCAGATCGAGGTCTTGGTCTGTGCGTGCCGCGGCCACACCGGCAGTCCGCCGAGCGAGGATCCGACCATCGGCGTCTGCTGGGACGCCGACCGGCTGGACTTCGATCGGTTCCGGCACAACAAGCCGAGAGCCGAGTACATGAGCACCGACCTCGCCAAGCGGCTCGCTCTCGAGGGCGACGACACCCGCAAGAAGGTGCGGCGGATGCTCTGGGAACACGCGCGGAACGGCGGCCTGCGAGTCTGAGCTGCGACCCCAGCAACCCGGTGCGGAATCTCCGCGTCCTAACTACGAAGGTCGCTTCCAGCAGGACGTTGGTGACCTCGGGGAGGCGGCCCGTGGGAGGACGGCAGCCATGTGGCAGTACATCCTGGGCATGTTCCTCGGGCGAGCCGCGATGGAGCGGAACTGGACCAACAGCCGGGGCGAGCCTCGCAGGCCGCCGGCCTGGATGGTGATCGGCGTGATCGGCCTCTCGCTGTTCACCGGCCCCTGCTTCTTCCTCGTCGCGCCGATCGGGCTCTGGATCCTGCACGCCCTGTACGCATCCAGCGATTGAGCCGAAGCCCCCGAGCCCCGGGCACGGGTATCTTGGTGACGGCATGGACCCGCACCGACCGCTCGACGCCATCCGTCGGGACATCGACGAGGTGGACGCCCAGTTGCTGGAGCTGTTGAACCGCCGGGCCGCTTTGGCCCAGGAGGTCGGCCAGCTCAAGAACCGCGGCGGCAAGCCGTTCTTCACCCCCGAGCGCGAGCGGGAGATCTTCGAGCGATTGGCGGCGAAGAACCGCGGCCCGTTGCAGACCCGCCAGCTGGTGGCGATCTACCGCGAGATCATCAGCGCGGCGCGCGCTCTGGAGAAGCCGCTGGTGGCTGCCTTCTGGGGCCCGGCCGGCACGTTCACGCATCTGGCGGCGGTGCAGACCTTCGGCTCCAGCACCACCTTCCTGCCGCAGGACAGCATCCAGGACGTGTTCCTCGCGGTGGAGCACGCCGACGCGGACTACGGCGTGGTTCCGGTTGAGAACTCGGTGGCCGGGGTGGTGCCGGAGACGCTGGACATGTTCCCGCAGACCAACGTGAAGATCTGCGCGGAGACGTACGTGCCGATCCACCACCACCTAGTCAGCATCGCCGAGTCGCTGGACAGAATCGAGCGGGTGTACGCCGGCCCGCAGCCCGCCGGCCAGTGCCGCAGGTGGCTCCGGGCCAACCTTCCCAACGCCGAGATCGTCGAAACCGTGCCCACCGCCCGCGCCGCCGAGCGGGCCTTGAACGATCCCCGTGGGGCGGCCATCGCCAACCGCCTCGGCGCCGAAACGGTTGGAATTCCCATCCTGGTGGAGCATATCGAGGACAACCCCCACAACCGCACTCGGTTCCTGGTGGTGGGCTACAACGAGCCGGCCAAGACCGGCCGGGACAAGACCAGCCTGATGTTCAACCTCCGCAACCGCCCCGGCGAGCTGTACCGCGCGCTCGGCGCGTTCAACGAGGAGGGCGTGAACCTGATGATGATCGAGTCGCGGCCTGCGCAGCGCGCCACCTTCGAGTACATCTTCTACTGCGACTGCGAGGGACACCGGACCGACGAGCCGCTCAAGCGGGCGATCGAGCGGCTCAAGGGCTACGCGCTGGAGACCACCATTCTGGGCAGCTACCCGATGTCCGACCCCTTGGCTTGAGGAGAGCTGCCACGGCGCGGGCGCACCGCCACAGCGGGCGTGCGAGGACCGTACGTATCGTTCCCCATCGCGACGCGACTGTCCGTCCGTTCTCAGCCAGGGTCTGCGCGCCCCTTGCCGGCGCCTGCCGTCAACGGCAACGGGCGCACAGCACGCGGTAGCGCGCCGCGTCCCAGAGCGCCGTGCCGGGCATCGGATCGATCGTAACCCGCACCCGGTCGCGGCCGCGCGTCGCCGCCGGGGGTAGCGGGAAGTCGTCCTCCGCCCAACGGCAGGTTCGGTCCTCCGTGTACGACCTCCAGATCCCCACGAAGGCGCCATCCACCAAGACCCGCGCCCGTTGCACGCCGTGGAACCGGTCGAAGGTCCGGCGGAGCCGCACCCGCGGGGTCGCGTTGTCCACGGTCACATCGAACGAGGCTCCGTTGAGGTGGCCGCGGTGGGTCCCCGCCACGATCGCCGAGCTGGGATCGAAGCGGCTCTCCAGCCGAAGGATGGCGGTCTCGTTCTGGCCGGCCCATCCATGGGCCTCCCGGGACGCCTCGTCGCACGGATCGACCCGATCGGTCTCGACCCAGGTCCAACCTGCCGAGCGCCAACCCGCAACGCGGGCGCCCTCGGCCGGGGGGCCGGAGAGCCGCAGGCCGCCTGCGAACGGCATGGGCACTCCGCAGAGCGCCGCGGGAACCACCACGGGCGTCGCCAGACCGCCGATCCAAGCCAGCACGCGACCACCTTCCGGAATCCCGGAGAGGCGCCACCATCCGGCTCCTTCGGTCTCGAACTCACCGCCCCAAGCAGCCTCGAACGGCTCGGCTTCGCACGGCCATGGCTCCGGGTCGCACCACAGGTCGACCCGCGCGGCGAAGCCCTCCGGGACGGTGTCGGCCGACAGTGTCAGGCTCTCGCGGAACGCCAACGCGCCACCGCGCAGTTCTCCGGCGGAGACCGGCCGCTCCGCACCGTCGTCGACGCGCGCAAAGACCGGTTGGTCCGACGCCAGCGCCGTCAGCACGCCTCTGCCCTCCACGTCGGCGAGGACCCGTCTGCCGCCGGGCGCAAGGAACCCGCAGCCGGCTTCGAGAACCAGCGGCACGGCGCTCAGATCCAGCGAAGGGCCACCCTGCGTTTCCTGCATGCGAAGCGATCATGGCACCCTGGCGGCGCCGGGGAAAGGCCCGAACCATTCCGACGCGATGCTGCATCCTTACCGTTGATGGCCCAAACCACCTACCTGCACGTGGAAGGAATGACCTGCATGATGTGCGTGAAGCACGTCGAGAACGCGCTGAAGGCGGTTCCCGGCGTGGAGGGCGCCAAGGTTTCGCTGTCCGAGAAGCGCGCCGCGGTGCTCCACTCCGAGGAGGCGACCGTGGACGCGCTGATCGCCGCGGTCCAGAACGCCGGCTACCAAGCGACCGTCGAGGTCTGATGCCCGAGAAGGCCGAGCTGCGCATCGGTGGCATGACGTGCGCCTCGTGCGTGGCGCACGTCGAGAAGGCGCTGCGCCAGGTGCCGGGCGTGCGCGAGGCCACGGTGAACCTCGCCACCGAGAAGGCGTCGGTTGTGTTCGACCCGTCGTGCGCGACGCCCGATCAGCTGGCGATCGCCGTCGAGAAGGCCGGCTACGCCGCCGTGCCGGAGGGAGCGGACCGCACGAAGGAGGGCCTGGCCGACCTGCTGACGGCCGCGACCCTGACCGCACCGGTCTTCGCGATCTCGATGTTCTGGCACCCCAGGCCGTACTGGGCGAACCTCCTTCTGCTGGTCCTGGCCACTCCCGTCGTGTTCGGTGCGGGACGGCGGTTCCACCTTGCCGCGTGGAAGGCGCTCCGCCACGGCTCCGCCACCATGGACACGCTGATCTCGCTCGGCACGATCGCCGCCTGGGGCCTCAGCGCGTTCGCGCTCGTGGCGTACCGCGGGCTCGGCGACGCCGCCGTGAGCCATCACGTGTATTTCGAGTCGGCGGCGGTGATCGTCACGCTGATCCTGCTGGGCAAGCGGCTGGAGGCGTCCGCCAAGGCGAGGGCCACCCAAGCGATCCGCTCGCTGATCGGGCTGCAGCCGAAAACGGCCCATTACGTGGGCGTGGACGGCGAAACGGGAGATCTGCCGATCGCGATGCTCTCGCCGGGCGACGTGGTGCGCGTCCTCCCGGGCGAGCGCGTGCCGGTGGACGGCGTGGTTCGGCGCGGCGAGGCGCACGCCGACGAGTCGGCGCTCACCGGAGAGTCGATGCCCGTGTCCAAGGGGCCCGGCGACGAGGTCTCGGCCGGCACGATCTGCCTGAACGGAGCCTTGGACGTCGAGGTGCGGCGAACCGGCGCCGAGACGCTGCTCGGCCAGATCGTCGCCCTGGTCGAGCAGGCCCAAGCCACCAAGGCGTCCGCCCAGCGGCTGGCGGATCGGGTGTCCGCGGTGTTCGTGCCGGTGGTGGTGGCGATCGCCCTGGGGACCTTGGCGGCGCACGTCGCCCTGGGCCACGGATTCGAGCACGCCGCAGTGGCGGCGGTCGCGGTACTGGTGGTTGCGTGTCCCTGCGCCCTTGGCCTCGCCACCCCGACCGCCGTCATGGTCGGATCGGGCCGAGGCGCGGAGCTGGGCCTGCTGATCCGGGACGCGGCGGCCTTCGAGCGGGCTAAGAGCCTGACCGACGTGGTGTTCGACAAGACTGGGACGCTCACCGAGGGCGCTCTCTCGGTGACCGGTTGCGAGCTGAGCGAGCCGGCTCGCAGGGCGGCCGCGTCGCTCGAGGCCCTCTCGGAGCACCCGATCGGCCGGGCGATCGCCGCGCTTACCGGCAAGCGGGACGACGTGGAGGCGTTCCGGAGCGAGCGAGGCCTCGGCGTGGAAGGCCGCATCGCAGGCGCTGTGTGGCGGGTGGGACGGCGCGGCTGGTGCCTGGGCGACGCCGGGCCGACTCCTTTCGACCAGCTAGCGGAGCGATGGGAGGGCGAGGCGCGAACCGTCGTGTGGGTATCCAGGGACGGCCGGGCAGAGGGTCTGATCGCGCTGGCGGACAGGCCCTCGGAGCACGCCCCGGCGGCGGTCCGCGCGCTGCAGGAGCGGGGACTTTCGGTGAGGATGATCACCGGGGACAACCCGAAGACGGCTCAGGCGGTCGCGTCGCAGCTGGGCATCGATCCGGAGCACGTGCTGGCGGGCGTGCTGCCCGACGCCAAGGCGCAGGAGATCGCCCGGTTGCAGGCCGAAGGCCGCCGGGTCGCCATGGTCGGCGACGGGGTGAACGACGCCCCGGCCCTGGCCCAGGCCGACCTGGGGATCGCCGTCCGCAAGGCGACGGACGTGGCGGTGCAGACCGCGGACGTCATCCTGATGGGCCGGGACCTTTCGGGCGTGGCCGCGGCGCTCGAGCTGTCCAGGGCGACGTTCCGCACCATCCGGCAGAACCTCTTCTGGGCTTTCTTCTACAACGTGGCGATGATCCCTCTGGCCGCCGCCGGAAGGCTCTCTCCCATGCTGGCCGCCGCCGCGATGGCGTTCAGCTCGGTGTCGGTGGTCACCAACTCGCTCCGCCTCCGGCGGTTCCGACCGCAGCCCGTGCGGAAGGTATGATTCCCAGCGAGGGACTCATGGAGCGCTACAACTACGAACTCCTGCGTCAGAGCCTCCTCGCGAAACTCAACGACGAGGATTGGATGCAGATGCCGTTCAAGCGGCAGCACGTCGCCAAGGCCGAGGTGCTCGGCGTG
>FWPV01004372.1_pt1 | contig 30356 bp, 23 predicted proteins | sample 2228371 | NCBI WGS metagenome assembly FWPV01 (sample SAMEA103939776, study PRJEB20133) | metagenome | reverse complement strand
GAATTAGAGAGAGTTCTATTGAATAAAGTAAGAACCTTTTCTTCTATAGAAAAATATCCATATGCATTTACAAAAGACCTTATAATTCATGACGGAGAATGTTATGGAGCATATGTCCTTGCAGGAGGACAGATGGTTGCTCTTGTTGCAAGAGCAACAGTTCTGACAACAGGTGGAGCCGGTCAGATTTTTGCAAGAACTACGAATCCTGCTGTTTCAACTGGTGATGGGATGGCAATAGCTTTTCGAGCAGGAGCTGTGCTTGCAGACCTTGAATTTATTCAGTTCCATCCAACGGTACTCTATGCTCCTTCAGCTCCTCAATTTCTTTTGAGTGAAGCAATGAGAGGTGAAGGTGCTTTATTGAGGAATATTAATGGAGAATTATTTATGAAGGAATACCATCCTGACGCAGAGCTTGCACCAAGAGATGTTGTTTCAAGAGCAATAATCTCACAGATGGTTCGGACAAACAGTAATCATGTATATCTTGACCTTACTCATCTTGACAGTAATTTTGTAAAACATAGATTCCCGCGTATTTATTCTACATGTCTTCAATATGATGTTGACATAACAAAAGAACTTATTCCTGTCTCACCTGCTGCCCATTATATTATGGGAGGCGTAAAAACAGACATTAATGGAGCAACAAGTATAAAAGGACTTTTTGCCGCAGGAGAGGTTGCATGCACTGGTGTTCATGGTGCAAATAGACTTGCTTCAAATAGTCTGCTTGAAGGGCTTGTTTATGGTGCAAGAGCAGGTGCTTCTGCAAGAGAATATGGACTTAAAACAAGAATAGATGAAATTAATATAGAAGCATTTGATTTTAAAAATAATAGTCAATATACAGAAAGGCATTCAGGTAATATTACGAGATTTGATATTGAGGAAATTCGTCATTCTTTAAGAAAACTAATGTGGGAAAGGGTGGGAATAATTCGTTGTGCGGACTCTCTTTCTGAGGCAGGGAAAAATCTCGAAAAATGGTCTTTTATTCTCGAAGCAGGATTCGATACAAGAAGAGAACTTGAACTTCAGAATATGATACAATTAGCAATATTGATAAATTTAGCTGCTATGGTAAGAAAAAACAGTGTTGGAGCACATTATCGTTCTGATATCCCCTATAAAGCAGAAGGCTGGCAAAAACATATTATATTCAGAAAACAAAACAGAGAGGTAATCTATGATTTCATCTCATGACATAGGTCGCAGAAAAGCTAAAATCGTATGTACAATCGGTCCTGCTTCATCTGAAAGAGATATACTTGATTCACTGATAAAAAATGGTATGAATGTCGCAAGACTTAATTTCTCACATGGAGATTATGAAACCCACAGGAAGAGATTTCAACTGATTAAAGAAATCTCTTCCCACCAGAAAATTCCTGTTGCAGTTCTTCAGGACCTTCAGGGGGTTAAGATAAGGGTTGGTGCGATGAAAGGTGGGGCTGTTGAGCTAAAAAAAGGCAAAACAATTCTATTAACACCTGGCTCAGGGACAGGGGATCATAACGAAATTTTCATTTCATATCCTTTATTGTCCAGTGAATTAAAAAGCGGAGATAAAATCTTGCTCGACGATGGATTGATTCAGCTTAAAGTAATAGATAAAAGTAAAATTTCTATCAGGGCAAAGATAATCGAAGGTGGTATCCTGAAAGACAGAAAGGGTGTAAATCTCCCGGGAATAAAGCTCTCGGTCAGATCATTTACTGAAAAAGACGAACATGATCTTCTTTTAGGTATGAAAATGGGAATTGATTATGTTGCAATTTCTTTTGTTAGAGAAGCAGAGGATATAATAAAGGTCAAAGAATGGCTAAAGAAAAGAAGAAAATATATACCCATAATCGCAAAAATAGAAAAACCTGAAGCATTAACTAATATTGATGCAATATTATCAGAAGTTGAAGGAATAATGATAGCAAGAGGTGATTTAGGAGTTGAAATATCTCCAGAGGAAGTCCCGTTAATTCAGAAAAGTTTGATCCTTAAAGCGAATCAAAAGGGGAAAATAGTAATAACCGCAACACAGATGCTTGAATCAATGACAGAGCATCTAAGACCAACAAGAGCTGAGACTACAGATGTAGCAAATGCAGTTCTTGATGGAACCGATGCTCTAATGTTATCAGCAGAAACAGCATCAGGAAAATACCCTGTAGAAGCCTTGAAAATGATGGATAGAATCATCAGGCATACGGAACGTTTAAAAAGTGTAGAGTCTTCTTATCTGCATGGCAATATCTTTGTCGAAGCTGCTGCTGATGCTGCTTGCAGAGCAGCTGAAGACATAAATGCAAAGGTTCTGGTTGCTTTTACACAATCTGGATTTACAGCAATGCTTCTTTCAAAATTAAGACCAAAAGTGCCTGTAATTGCCATGACACCTGATGAAAAAATAATGAGGAGGGTTAGTCTTTACTGGGGAATAAACCCTATGATTATGAAACTTCCTTCGACAACTGACGAAATGATAACAGTAATAGAAAAAGTTTTGTTATCTGAAAAGATCGTTAAAAAAGGAGATAACATTGTTATTACTTCAAGTTCACCATTGTCAACTCAGGGTAAAACGAACTTCATGAAACTCCACAAAATTGGTGAATAAACAGGGTTACATTAAAATATTCCTCCATACCTCGAAATGATATTTTTATGGAAAAACTTTTAACCCAAATAATGCGGACATTGCTGAAATTTTTTCATAACAACTGATTGCTCTGATTGTATTTTTTGGGTACAATAATATCATTAACCCGAAAAATGCAGACATTGCTCAAAAAATTATTGGATCATCTCCAAAAGTTGGTAAGATCATGAGGATTCGAGGGTTAAGGAGTCGAGGGAAATACTTAAGAATTACAAAGGGAAATAAGCACTTGAACCCTTGAATCCTGGAATCCTTTTTAGCAACTAAATTCGAGAAGACCATATGGAAAAAGAAGAGATACATAGAATTGCTCAATCCCTGAATAAGTATTACGACCTGGGCCATTTTTTTGATTCGAACCTTGGTCTTTTATGTATAGCTGATACAGATGGTTATTTCCGCAAGCTTAATCCAGAATGGGAGAGAGTCCTCGGATATAATTTAAATGAGCTTGAAAATAAAAAATTTATTGAATTTGTTCATCCAGATGATGTCGATAATACTCTTGATGTTCTATCAAAACTCTCTCAGAAAATTGATATTTTGAACTTCAGAAATCGCTATCGTTGTAAGGATGGTTCATACAGATGGATAGAATGGCGTTCAACTACTGCCAAAGAATGGTTAATATATGCGATTGCAACAGACATTACCGAACAGATAAAGACTGAAGAAAGACTGCAGAGTATTTTTAAAGTTGCGCCTATCGGTATAGGTATTGTAATAAACAGAGTTCTTATCGATGTAAATCATTATATTTGTAAGATGACAGGTTATTCGAAAGACGAACTTATCGGAAAAAGCGCAAGAATACTCTATCCCTCTTATGAAGAATTTGAGTATGTAGGAACCGAAAAATATCGGCAAATTTCTGAAAAAGGCACGGGTTTTGTTGAGACTAAATGGATTAAGAAAGATGGAACTATTATTGACATTTTTCTTGCTTCTACACCTCTTGATGCCAATGATTTAACAAAAGGGGTAACATTTACTGCTCTTGATATAACAGAACGTAAGAAAACGGAAATAACACTTAAAGAATCAGAAGAAAAGTACCGTCTCATGATTGAGAATGCAAACGATGCTATTTTTATTGTTCAGGAAGGATTTATAAAATTTCCCAACCGCAGGTTAATTGATATATCAGGATATTCTGAAGAAGAACTGACAAAAACACCATTTCATAATTTCATTTTTCAAGATGATAAAGATATTGTGTTGAATATACATCGAAAAAGATTAAGCGGGCTTGAAGTTCCTGCGACATACTCTTTCAGGGTTTTAAAAAGAAATGGTGAGATTGTCTGGGTAGAAATAAGTGCTGTTTTAATAACATGGGAAGGGAAACCCGCAACACTTAATTTTCTAAGGGATATAACACATCAGAAGAGACTCGAGGAACAACTTTTACATGCGCAAAAAATGGAAGCTATTGGAACACTTGCCGGAGGAATCGCACATAATTTCAACAATCTTTTAATGGGAATACTTGGATATACATCCCTTATGCTCCTGAAAACAGATGAAAATCATCCTTTTTATAAAAAGCTTAAAATAATAGAAAAGCTTGTAGAGAATGGTTCTGAATTAACAAGGCAACTGCTTGGTTTTGCAAGAGAAGGGAAATATGATTCAAGAACCATTGATATAAATGACCTTATTATTGAAACCTCTGAGATGTTTATAAGCACAAAAAAAGAAATTACATTACAAAGAAATCTTCAAAAAGATCTTTATTTAGTAGAGGCAGATAGAGGACAGATAGAGCAGGTTTTTATAAATATTTACTTGAATGCATGGCAGGCAATGCCATCCGGGGGAAAATTATATATTGAAACTCAGAATATATTTCTTGATGAAAATGAAAGTGTAACTTACGATTTAAATCCCGGGAAATATGTAAAAATAAATATTACGGATACAGGAACTGGCATGGATGAAGATACTGTCAGGAGAATTTTTGAGCCTTTCTTTACAACAAAAGGACCGGGTGAAGGAACAGGATTGGGGCTTGCTTCTGCCTATGGAATAATAAAAAATCATGGTGGAACGATAAAAGTCTATAGTGAAAAAGGTCTTGGAACAACATTTACTATTTATCTTCCTTCTTCTGATGAAGAGGTTTTGCAAAAACATGCTCCGGTTGACTTAAAACCGTATGAAGGAGATGAAACTATACTTATAGTTGATGATGAAAAAATAAGTACTGAGGCTGTTAGAGAACTGCTCGGTGCTCTTGGTTATAAAGTATTGACAGTAAAAAGTGGCAGGGAAGCTCTCGAAATTTACAAATCAAATCTTAAAGAAATAAAGCTTGTAATTCTGGATATGATAATGCCTGATATGAGCGGGAAAGAGACTTTTGAGAAACTAATGGAAATGAATAAAAATTTAAAAGTTCTGCTTTCAAGTGGATACAGTATTAATGGTGAAGCATTAAAATTACTTAAAATGGGATGTAAGGGTTTTATACAGAAACCTTTCAGGGTTGAGGAATTAACAAGAAAGATAAGAGAAATATTAGATGAATAACTCTGTGCTCAAATAACGCTCACCAGTGCTCGGCAATATTACAACAATCTTTTTGCCTTTATTCTCCTGCCGATTTGCTACAATGAGAGCTGCATATAATGCAGCACCTGATGAAATCCCGCATAGAATTCCCTCAGTTTTAGCTACAGAACGTGCTGTCTCAAATGCCTGCTCATTTGTAACTTGAAAAACCTCGTCTATAATAGATGTATTCAGAACAGACGGAATAAATCCTGCACCGATTCCCTGAATTTTATGAGAACCGGGTTTTCCTCCTGATAGTACAGGTGAATCCGAAGGTTCAACCGCAATTGACTTGAATGAGGATTTTCTGTTTTTTATAACTTCTGTTATACCTGTAATTGTCCCGCCGGTGCCCACGCCGGCTACAAGTATATCAATATCTCCATCTGTATCTTTCCAGATTTCTTCTGCAGTAGTTTTTCTGTGTATTTCTGGATTTGCAGGATTGCTGAATTGGTCAGGCATGTAAGAATTTTCTGTTTTTGAAACGAGTTCTTTTGCCTTATTTATTGCTCCTTTCATGCCTTCACCTGCAGGCGTAAGAATTAATTCAGCACCAAGATGTTTAAGAAGCTTTCTTCTCTCTACGCTCATTGTCTCAGGCATGGTCAGTATGAGACGATATTTTTTAACTGCGCACACAAAAGCTAATGCAATCCCTGTGTTTCCGCTTGTGGGTTCTATGATGATTGTATCTTTATCAATAAGTCCTTTTTCTTCTGCTGATTGAATCATTGCAAAGCCAATACGGTCTTTCACACTACCGAGAGGATTTCTCATTTCAAGCTTTGCAAAAATAGTTGCTTTTGCATTTAATGCAATTTGATTCAATCTGACCAGAGGAGTGGAGCCTATGGTCCGGGTTATATCATTAAAGATATTCATTTGAATATAAGTTCTGGCTTTTTCTGAAATACTTTTGTGTCGGGTGGAACAGATTCAGTCAGCCATGAATTTCCACCGATTACTGATCTTGCGCCAATTACAGTTTCTCCACCGAGAATTGTAACTCCTGCATATATAATTACATCATCTTCAATAGTGGGATGGCGTTTCTTATTCCTGAGTTCTTCAACAGCATCTTTTGGCAATGAAAGGGCTCCGAGAGTTACTCCCTGATAAAGTCTCACACGATTGCCAATTACGGTTGTTTCTCCGATTACCACACCGGTGCCATGATCTATAAAAAAGCTCTCACCTATTTCAGCGCCAGGATGAATATCGATCCCAGTGAGACTGTGGGCATATTCAGTCATGATTCGAGGTATCAGCGAGACCTTCTGTTTATAAAGCTCATGTGCTATTCGATAAACAGTTATTGCAAAGAGTCCGGGATAACTGAAGATAACTTCATCATAAGTTTTTGCAGCAGGGTCTCCTTCATGAGCTGCCCGAACATCTCTGGCGAGCATATATCTAAGTCCTGGTAGTTCTTTGATAAAATTAACAGTGATTTCCTGTCCTTTTTCTTCGCAATTGAAACAGGACATGTTATGTCTTCTGCATTCGTGTCTTAATGCCAGTGTTATTTGTTCTGATAGGGATTCGAATAAAGATGTGACTTCCTGACCGAGATTATAGCTTAAATTGACTTTATCTATCCTTGAATTGGAGAAATATCCTGGATATAAAATTCGACATATTATGTAAATGATCTCGATAATCCTTTCTTTTGAGGGCAAAGGCTCAAGATCAACATGATCAAAACATTCTCCGGTATTACAGGAATTAACAAGGATTTCAACGATTTTAGGAAGTTCTTCACGGAAATGTCGGGTTGCTTCTCTCTGTATTTTGCATTGATTTAATTTTTCATTATCCAATTTTATTTTCTCCTGAGATAATTTTGAGTCAAAAAAAATTGTTAAGCAATATATTCATTTTTCGAGTCAGCCGAATAATATCCCTTCAGATTTATTAGATTTTATCATAACACACTTAATCAATTGTTCATAATTTTTTCATATTCCATTCTCTGTTTGTTCATAATTTGACATTAAAATTATTCTAATTGATAGATAATTATGAGCAATCTTTCAAATCCTCCTTCTTGACCGGGAATGAGGGGGTGGATAGTAAAATTAAGCCTCCTCAGTCCCTATTTTTAAAGGGAAAAATTGAAATTAAAATACACGAAAGGAGTGCAGATGATGCTTAAAAGAAAACCTGTTTTTATAGCATCTATATTTACAATCGCAGGATTGATTTTAGGTCTGATTATCTCTTCAAATTTTAATTTTCACTCGAAGAGCTATTCAGGAGAAGCTTCTATTTCCAAAGAGGCTATTGAAATTCTCACAAAAACAAATAATGCTGTTGCTGAGGTTGCGGAAGCAGTAAAACCTTCTGTAGTGAACATTTCTTCCACAAAGACAATAAAGGAGCAGGGGATTCCGTCTCCATTTTTTAATGATCCATTTTTCAGGAGATTCTTTGGGGATGATTTATTTGATAAACCAAGAGAACACAAGCAATCAGGACTTGGCTCTGGAGTTATTGTTGATAAAAATGGATACATACTGACAAACAATCACGTAATTAAAGATGCCGATGAAATAAAAGTAAAACTTGCTGATAAAAGGGAATTCAAAGGTAAAGTTATAGGTACTGATAGAAAAACAGATATTGCTGTTGTAAAAATAGATGCAAAAGATCTCCCGGCCATAAGATTCGGAGATTCTGATAAGTTAAAGGTGGGTGAAACAGTTCTTGCTATTGGGAATCCATTCGGTCTGAATCTTACTGTAACGACCGGAATTATAAGTGCTACTGGCAGGGCAAATGTTGGAATAGCAGATTATGAGGATTTCATACAGACAGACGCTGCCATTAATCCGGGTAATTCAGGAGGTGCTCTTGTAAATGTAAAAGGTGAACTGGTTGGAATTAACACTGCAATTTTGAGTACAAGCGGCGGCTATCAGGGAATTGGTTTTGCTATTCCGAGCAATATGGCAAAAGCTGTTATGGATTCTCTCATTAAAAAAGGCAAGGTTGTTAGAGGATGGCTGGGTATTAATATACAGGACCTGACACCTGAACTTGTAAAACAGTTCAATCTTAAATCAGAAGAAGGCGTTCTTGTGGCGGATGTTGTTGAAGATAGCCCTGCTGAAAAAGCCGGAATAGAGAGGGGAGATGTTATAGTTGAATTTGATGGCAAAGAGGTTAAAGACTCTCGTGGATTGAGAAATATGGTGGCAGCAACTGCGCCTGATACTGAAGTTAAGATTAGATTAATCAGAAATGGAACTTCAAAAACAATAACAGTGAAAATCAGTGAAGTATCAGGTGAGATAAGGGCAGGCTCCAGAGAATACGAAAATCTCTTAAGGGGTGTATCGGTCCAGGATTTGACCCCTTCACTCAGAAAAAGTCTGAATGTCCAGAAAAAAATTGATGGTGTGGTTGTAACCGATATAGAAGAAGATAGCCCTGCAGAAGGTGTATTGATGAGAGATGATGTAATTATGGAGATTAACAGGAAAAAGATTAAGAACGTAAAAGACTATGAGTCAGTGGTATCAAAGATTAAATCAGGGCAGAATATTCTACTTCTACTTCACAGGAAGGGTACCACAATTTATTTAACTTTAACAGAGAAATGAGGTAAAAAATGAAAGCTAACAAATGCATAAACTGCGATAACAAAACATTGCAGAAAGATGGGATATGTGTTTCTTGTAAAACTGGCATTCGTCAGATGCATAAGGAATTGCTTGACCTTATGCAGAAACAGAGAAGTCAGAATTCTATGAAAAGAACCCGCAACAGATAGTAAAAACCAAAAATCAGGCTGGTTTTATTACCAGCCTGATTTTTGTCTTATCAGTTACTTCTAAGTAATCTTAATGCCCTGCTTCTTACAGGATGTTTTAGTTTCTTAATTGCTTTGGCTTCAATTTGTCTTACACGTTCTCTTGTAATTGAAAGATGCCTTCCAACTTCTTCAAGAGTATGGTCACGCTCGAAACCGATACCAAATCTCATACGAATAACAAGTTCTTCCTTCGGGGTTAACGTATGCAGGACTTTTATAATGTCTTCGGTGATATTTCTTTTTTCAACATCCGAATATAGATTGATGTTGTTATCGCTGATAAAATTCTCAAGTGTTGTTTCCTCATCACCAACAAGTGTTTGGAGAGCTATGGGGTCCTGAATCGCTCTGTAAACATCGTCAACTTTATTTCTTGAGACCCCAAGTTTTTTTGCTATTTCATCAATGCCTGGTTCTCTGCCAAGCAGTTGAGTCAATTCTTTTGATGTTGCGGTTACTTTATTGTAAAATTCGACCATATGAACAGGAACTCTTATGGTTTTCGTCTGATCAATTAAAGCTCTTGTAATTCCCTGTCTTATCCACCATGTTGCATACGTGCTGAATTTAAAACCCTTTCTGTAATCAAATTTATCTATTGCCCTCATCAGACCTATATTGCCTTCCTGAATTAAATCGAGCAAAGACAAACCTCTACCAATATAATTCTTGGCAATGTTTATAACAAGTCGTAAATTATGTGTTATTAACTCTTCTTTTGCGGATGTCACAAGATTCAAAACTTTATTTAGCATTTCATTTTTAATTTTGAATTCTTCGACACCCAGCCCTGTTTCTGATGCTATTTTTTTGTAAACTTCAAGAGTTTCTTTAGCGAGTGTAGAAAGTTTATAAGGATTTATATCTTTTTTCTTTTTCTCCTGAATATATTTTTTGAGCTCTTTCAGAGAACCATACCTCTCAATTTTAGCTTCAGCTTCGGTAAGTTGTTTCATCAAATTATCAAATACAACAATAGTCTGTCTCAATGCTTCTTCTTTTGTGTCATCATCAGGTATGCTATCGTCTGTTCTTTCAATTTCACTGAGTTCCTGATTTATTCTCTTATAAAATGGCGTCTCAATAACTATTTCTTCGATAATTTTTTTGCCTTCTTCAATTCTGCGTGCAAGTTCAGCTTCTTCATCTCTTGTTAATACCTGAATATCACCCATTGAATGGAAATACGCCTGAACAAGGTCCTGAGATTTTTCATCCGACTCCTCGATTATTTCTTCTTCTGAAAGAATATCGCTCTCTTCACTTTCAATAATGTTGATTCCTGTTTCCTGAAGCATATTTATCATTTCCTCATATTCTTCATTCGAAATGAGTTCAGTCGCCAGAAATTCATTTATTTCATCAAAAGTAACATAGCCACGCTTTTTGCCGAGCTCAATCAGGTCTTCTATAATATCCCATTCTTTCATTTTATATATCCTATCTTTCTTATCGTCATTAATGTTAATAATGTTTAACTTAAATATCTCTTCCAGCATAAACTTCATCAATACATATTTTTTAAATAATTTTATTAATTAAATGCAATTCATATGCCATGCTAAAAAGATTTAATTGATTTATTGAGAACATAGAAATAAATATGACATTCGAGAGATTTTTTATATTTTGCTGTAACCCATTGTATTTATTACTAAAATTATTTGCCGAATTTGCAGATTATCACATACTTTATTAGTTTTTTGTTCATATTGATTGAAATTGAAAAGGAGTATGTAACTTCTTACTTATACTGTGTAAAAATCCCCATAATCCTGCTTATGATTCACGATTTACTTTTTATAGAAAGGCTTGCAAGCCTGATGCCTGTTAAAATTAGATTTTTTGGATGTATATAGTATTTTTTATATGCCTTTCTCTTTACTGATTTCTAATAATGTCTCTGCATTTAATAAAGCAACTCATCTTTTTATTATTAAGCAGACAAGAAAAGGGGATTTTAATATTTAAGTGTGTGCAGACTTTTTCTAACAGGTTAAGTTTCTGTCATTCTGGCTTACCTGCCCGCTGTTTGTATTGAAGGTTCAGAGTAGAAACTTAAAGATCAATTTCAGATGTATAGCATTGTCATATATATTCATTTAACCCTTGACGATAAACGCTGCAATAACGTACAATAAAACGTACGTTTATTGGAGGTGTCATTGTGGCTGTTCTGACTGCAACAGAAGCAAGAAAAAAACTCTATCGTCTTATAGACGAAGTCCATGAATCGCATGAACCCATTCATATAACAGGAAAGCGCGGGAAGGCGGTGCTTTTATCTGAAAATGACTGGAGTTCCATTCAGGAAACCCTTTATCTTATATCCATACCAGGCATGAGAGAATCAATTATCAGGGGACTCAAAACGCCTGTTAAAAAATGTTCAGGGAAGCCAGGCTGGTGACATGGAAGATAGTCTTTACGTCACAGGCAAGAAAAGATGCAAAAAAACTTACGGCTTCAGGACTGCGTCCACAGGCTGAGAGGCTGCTACAAATACTCGAAAGGAATCCTTATCAGGAGCACCCGCCTTTCAGGAAACTAATGGGAGACCTCGAGGGTGCTTACTCCCGCCGCATAAATATACAGCACCGACTTGTATATCAGATTTTAGAAGAAATAAGAACTGTTAAAGTTATCAGGATGTGGACACATTATGAATAAAGACACTCAAATTATTATGTATTTAAGTCAATAATAAAAAAATAATTATGTCCGGTCAATACAAAAAATAAATAAATTTATGAGTTAATATTTTTTTATATTGTGTCGGTGGTTATCTCTTCATTTTTTTCCGTTGTGTCAGAAATAGGTTCCTGCGGGGTTTCAGCAGGGGTTTCGATTGGCTGTTCCTGAAATTCTTTTGAATAATAATAGCTAAGAATTATAGCAATTACCACAAGACTGAGATATGTCTGTAAAGCATAGTATAAAAATTGATAGGGGAACGAGATTATGGTGCCTATTATTGGGATTAAAGTAAAGGGATAACTGAGAAGTCCAAGAAGAAATAGTATGATGAAGTATCCGAGGAACAGAACAGTATATAGCCAGAAGCCGTTAGGATATTTTAAAAGAAAATTTACAGCTTCTTTAATTGATTTAAAAGCACCTGTTTTCTTGAAATATAGTACTGCAAACCCGTAGATTGTTATGGCGAGAATGAATATAATCATTGCTATGGAGAGAATTACAAGTATTAATGAAAAGAATGTTCCAAAAAATAGTCCGAGAGTAGATTCCTGTTCTTTTGCATAGGATATAATTGCTGCTATACTCCCTCCGATGATACTCAGAAAGAACGCTGTTAAAATGAAGATAAGTCCTATTACCGAAGTGAATCCGAGCAATTTAAGAAAAAGGCTTTTTGCCTCGTGAGTAAAGTCTTTGAACGAAAAATGAGTCAAGTTTTCCTGCAAGGTCCTTCCGATTACACCAATCGAGCCTCCAAGAACATATAAGCCGAGCATTATAGCAAAAAGTATATATAAGATTAAACTGATTGTAAGCAGTAGAATTAAAATTATGTATTTTGAGAAAGTATCTGATGGTGACTTTAATATTCTGAAAATATCTGTTATATCGGTGAATTCTGTCAGGTCAATCCCAAATATAATAAAAGCGATTCCAAAAGGGATACCAACAATGACAAAAAAGGAAATTATGCTGATAAACAGCATTCCTATCTGTATTAGAACCAGTTGCCAGTTTTTATTTACCGTACTGAAACCACTTTTTATAGCTTCAATATATTTCATCGGATAACTCTACAATGACCTCCTCATATGATTCTTTTGGCAACTCTTTAATAAAACGTGAAGGTCTTACGAAACCTATCCCCTGCCATTCTTGAGAAGACTCGGTATAGCATAGATATAGTTCTTCTTTGGCTCTTGTTACGGCAACATAGAAAAGTCTTCTCTCTTCTTCTTCATCGTCTGTTCTGAGAGTTCTTGCAGAGGGGAATCTGCCTTCATTCAATCCTATAATGAAAACAGTATTCCACTCGAGTCCTTTTGCCTGATGTACTGTTGAAAGTATAACATATTCACGGGAATCATCTGAATTTTGCTCATCAGCACCGGATACACTTTGAAGGCTCATATCACTTGTGAAAGACTCAAGGGTTTTATATCTCATGGAGAATCTTGCCATCTGATTTATATCTTCGATGCGATCCTCTGCATTCGGGTAATGTCTGTAAAGATACTCTTCATATCCATATTTCATGATGTTTTCTATAGCAGAAGAAGGTTTAATCATTTCTTCAGTATTGTACTGTAATATTAGAATTTTCATAAGTTCTAAGAATTGTTCTAAATTATGTGTGGCTTTTCTCGAAACAAATTTCTTAGATTCAAAAATAGCTTCAAGAGGATTTTCTGATTTTCTTATGTTTTCCCATATTTTTGATGCTGTAATATTCCCGATTCCTGGTATAAGTTTTAAAGTTCTCTTCCAGTTCAGTTCGTCATATGGATTTAAAATTACTTTTAGAAATGAGAGAATATCTTTAATATGTGCCTGTTCGAAAAATCTCAGACCCGACCTTATCTCAAAAGGTATGTTTCTTCTTTGAAGTTCCATTTGAAGTTCCATAGACTGGAAATGTGAACGATATAATACAGCTATATCATTTAGAGATGAGCCGTCCTCAACAAAATCGAGTATCTTTTGTACCACAAAGTCTGCTTGCTGATAAACATCTTTAAGTGAAACAAGATAAGGCAGATTGCCGGCATTCTTGATGGATTTAAGTTCTTTCCTGAACTGGCGAATATTATTTGAAATGCTATTATTTGCAAGATATAGTATTTCAGGGGTAGAGCGATAATTTATTGTTAAATTGAATACTTTTGCATCAGGGTATCTTTCTTTGAAGTTAAGTATATTTTCAAAGTTAGCGCCTCTGAAAGAATATATTGACTGGGCGTCATCTCCGACTGCCATAATATTTCGATTTACAGAAGACATAATATCGACAATTTCAGCCTGAAGTTTATTTGTATCCTGATATTCATCAACAAGGATATGTTTGAATTTTCTTGCATAAAATTCTTTGATATTATCATGTTCGAGTAAAAGTATCTTCCAGTTTGCAAGAAGATCATCAAAATCCATAAGGTCTAAATTTTTCTTTTTGGATTCGTAAACAAGTAAAGTATCAGTTATCTCATCAGCTATATTCAGAAAATGCGGAAATCTAAAAAGCAAGACTTCTTCAATTGATTTTTCAGTGTTTTTTGCGAAACTATTTATATCAGCCAGGACCGAACCTTTTGGCATCAATTTATTCTTTTTGCCTGTTTCAGAGATACATATATCGAGTAATTCTTTTGAATCTTCCCTATCAAGAATTGAAAAACCCTGATTGTAGCCGAGAACCTGACAATGCTTTCTCAGTATAATATTGCCAATATGATGGAAAGTTCCTCCGAAAAGTTCCTGTATATTTCTGCCAATTAATAGTTCGACTCTCCTCATCATTTCACGGGCGGCTTTATTTGTAAATGTAAGAAGAAGGATATTTGCCGGGCTTATTCCTGTATTAATCAAATGTGCCACGCGATAAGTAACAGTTCTTGTTTTTCCTGTTCCAGCACCGGCAAGCACAAGCATTGGTCCATCTGGATGAGTAACAACTTCGAGCTGCTCCTGATTGAGCTCTTTGTCATAATTGAGTCTTACAGATGATGTTATGTTATGTAAAAAATATTTCTTCACACCTTGAGGCCTTATTTATTCAGTTTCTCTGCAACATGTCTTGCAAAATCAGATAGTGTATCATCTCTTGCACCGAAAATTACATATGTGTCATATTTGTCAGGAATATCAAATATCCCGTTACGTTCATGAAAGACCTTTGATGATTTGCCGGCTCTGTTAATTTCAATCGAAAGGTCTTCGCTTGATATATCTTTGTTTGCAGTTCCTCCAGCATAAAATATTGGTAAAAGCGCAAGATAATCCGAATCCCGCAAATTACTGATGAATGTTTGAATATAGGCGTCTTTCATGAGCCTGGTGGGACCGAATCCATGAGGCTGGAATATATAACATATTCTTTCCCTGAATTTTTTAACAGTTTGCATGAGAGATTCTATTTTATGAGGATTATGTGCATAATCATCTATAACTAAAAATTTCCCATTATATAAATGTACATCAAACCTTCTTTCGATTCCTTTAAAATCAGGAATCACTTCAGCAATATCTCTCAAAGGAATCTCGAATTCCGAAAGAAGAGCGATACATGAAAGAGCATTATAAACATTGTGCCTGCCGGGCAGCGAAACCCGGAAATTTATGTGATTGAGGGTAAAAACAGTATCAAAAGGATTGTAAGTTATATTTTCTGCCTTGAAATCAGAGTAATTTTCAATTGAAAAACTGATAGGATTATTAAATTTTATCTTTCCGAGATTAATGTCATCTGCATTTATAAAAACCTTTCTATTGGTGTTTTCTCCAAGTATTCTGAACATTTTAGCGGTATTCTCAACAGGATTATGGTCAAGACTCAAATTCGAAATTATTGTATATTCAGGATAATATTTTATAATTGAGCCATCTGATTCACAGGCCTCAAAAACCATTAAGTCTGATTTTCCATAGAGATAGTTGCCGATAGAATTATTCTGTGAAAAATTCTTAACCCTGCCTCCGCCTATGTAGTTAGGTTCAAGCCCGAGCTGTTTCATTATGAAAGCAAGCATTCCAGCTATAGTAGATTTTCCGCTTGTGCCTGCTACTGCAATGGTCTTATATTCAGAGATTAATTGATTTAAAAATTCAGGACGGGTTTTAATCTGGAGACCTGATTTGCGGGCCTTAATTATATCAGGATTATCAGATTCTATCGCTGTGCTTGAAATAATTAGATCAAAGCTCGAATCAATCCCAGAGCCATCCTGTCTGAAAATAGATATGCCTTTTGCTCTCAAAATATTTGCTGTAATGTTATCCTTATGAATATCAAAAGTTCTGTCAGAACCAGCTATAATATAGCCCCTGTCGTGAAGAAAACAGGCTATTGCGGACATGCCGCTACCACCAATTCCTGATAAATAAATTTTCGCCATTAATTTGGATTAATCAATCCTCTCGCATAAACGGTCAAGAAGACAAATTGCCTGAGCTGCAATGCCTTCGTTTCTTCCGATGAATCCCATTGATTCATTTGTTTTTGCTTTAATATTTATTGCTCCAGGGGGGATGCCTGCTTCAGAGATGGCTTTTTTCATTGAATCAATATAGGGCTGCATTTTAGGTTTTTCTGCGAATATAATCGAATCAATCCATGCAATTTCGAGGTTATTTGCATGGACGTGATCAACGATCTGTCTTAACATTACAATGCTCGAAATATCTTTCCAGCGCGGGTCTGTGTCAGGAAAATGATGCCCGATGTCTCCTAATCCGAGTGCTCCGATTACTGCATCGATTATAGCATGGCATAAAACATCTGCGTCAGAATGTCCTTTAAGCCCCTTGCTGAAAGGAATTTCGATACCGCCTATGATAAGTTTGCGACCTTTAATAAGTTTATGCGAATCATATCCTATGCCTATTCTCATTTTGCCTCCATTTTCTTTAAAAATATTTCAGCAATCGAAATATCTTCAGGAGTTGTTATCTTAATGTTTTTGTAAGAACCCATAACAATTCTTACCTTACCACCATTAAATTCTACAAGAGCTGAATCATCTGTCGAATAATATTTCTCTTTCATGGCTTTAGTGTATGCATTCATAATGATTTCGTATGGAAATATCTGCGGTGTCTGAACTGCCCACAGAGTTTCTCTTTTTAGAGTTCTGTTTACAATAATACCATTTGATTCTTTTATTGTATCCTTTGGAGGCACTGCAAGAACAACTCCATCAAATTTTCCCATTTCCTGAAGAGCGCTTTCTACCATCTCAACATTTATGACCGGCCTCACCGCGTCATGTATGATGACCGTGCAATTTTTGTTTTCAATCAGATTAAGTCCATTATATACAGAATCCTGCCTCTCTTTTCCGCCAGGCGCAATTTTTTTAACTTTTTTTATGCCTGCTTTTTCTAATAATTCCTGAGCCTGTTTCATATCTTCTGGCTTCATAACAGGTATTATTTCTTCAATATCTGTTAGTGCTTCGAAAACTTCAAGAGAGTAAAGGAAAAGAGGTTTGCCATTAAGTAATACAAAAGGTTTATTTGAGCCAAACCTCTTACCCATACCCGCAGATGGTACAACAGCGACTATATTTCGTTTTTTAGTTCTCAATATTTTAATTCTTTACACCTTTATTTTGCTGTTTTTATTTCCTCATGCTCATAATCTTCTTTGAGTTTTGTGAAAATCATTCTCCCGGCTGTAGTCTGCAGTACACTTGTAACAGTAACTTCAGCGTTTTTGCCAATAAACTTTCTTGCATTCTCCACAACGACCATTGTTCCATCATCAAGATATGCAACTCCCTGATTGTACTCTTTACCTTCTTTTAAGATAAATACTTTCATGGATTCGCCAGGAAGAACAACAGGCTTGAGGGAGTTAGCAAGTTCATTAATATTCAGAACAGAAATTCCATGAAGTCCTGCAACTTTATTTAAATTGTAATCATTTGTTATTACTTTTGCATTGAGAAGTTTTGCAAGAGCTACTAATTTTGCGTCAACCTCGTGTATATTCGGGAAATCTTCATCAATAATTCTAACGTTTATATGAGACATTTTCTGTATTTTGTGAAGGATATCAAGGCCTCTTCTGCCACGTGCTCTTTTCATGGGATCAGGAGAATCAGCGATATGCTGAAGTTCCTGAAGGATGAACTGTGGAAGAATAAAGACTCCTTCAAGAAAACCTGTTTCGCATATATCAGCAATCCTGCCATCGATTATTACGCTTGTATCAAGAATCTTTTGGTTCTCTTCGATACTCTGACCTCTGAATAACCTGAAAATACTCGCAAGAGAAATAGATTTCCCCTTATATAATCCAAGCAAAAGGCCGCTGTAGCCAAATATAGCCATTAATATCATTGAAACAAATTTAATCTCATCTCCAATAAATAGCTTTAAAGGCAGAACAATCAGATAGGCAAATAACAATCCAGAGGAAAGACCAAGAATACCTCCGATAATTATCCCCGGGACAATTTTTCTGAAGTATATTTCAATACTAACTGCGATAATTCCGAGCAATGCACCTAAAACAGTGCCAGAAATCTCATAATTGTACTTGAGTCCTATAAAATAACCTGAAAATCCAAGAAAAACTATAATAATTGCTCTAATTAAAACTAACATTTATTTTCATTCACCTCCTTTCATCTTTAACCCGTATAATGCAACTTTGCTCTTAAATAAAAATAAATTTTTTCGCAACATCTGCATTATTTAGATTAATGTCTTTTATATCAAAGCCTGACAATTGTCTTTAAAATGCAAAATTAGATTTAAAAGAATGACGAGAAATTAAGAAAAGCAGTTTGAAATATTTAAATTATGCTCTGAGGATAACATAAAATTTTCTGCCACCTCTATTGACAAATAAGAGAACAGAATCATTTTTCTTGATGCTCGAGACTGTTTTGTTGAAATCCTCAATAGAATTTATTGGTTTTTTATTTATTTCTTTTATAATATCGCCTTTCTTAATTTCAGCATCATCTGCCGGACTTCCCGGCTCAACTTTAATTACAACAACTCCTTTTTCATCTTTGTTTAACCCCAGTTGTCTTACAATATCCCTTGATAATTCCATCACTGAAAGACCGGTTAGAGCTTTAAGTTCTGAGGGTTCGGGTAATAATTGTTCAGGTGTTACTTCTGCAACTTCTCTTGGAAGTTCCATAATATTAACTTTTATGTTAAATTCTTTTCCTGCCCTTAAAATTTTCAGGGTGACCTCAGAACCTGCTTTACTTTGAGCCACCATATTCCTGAGATTACTTACATCTTTGACTTCTTTCCCATTAAATTCAAGTATAATATCACCCCTCATAATACCGGCACGCGAAGCTGGACTATCCTTAGCCACATCACTTACCAGTGCTCCTTTTGTATTTTTAAGGCCGAATTCATGTGCGAGTTCAGGTGTTAGTTCCTGAATGGTTACCCCAATCCAGCCTCTGGTTACCTTGCCTTTTTGCAATAGTTGGTCCATTACAAGTCTTACCATATTGCTTGGAACTGCAAAGCCTATTCCCTGATAACCACCTGTGCGTGAAAAGATAGCTGTATTGATTCCTATCAATTCACCTTTGATATTTACCAGAGGCCCGCCTGAATTTCCTGGATTTATTGCAGCATCTGTTTGTATAAAATCTTCATAATCAGCAATTCCAACATTTGCTCTGCCAACAGCACTGATTATCCCCATTGTAACTGTGTTACTTAAACCATATGGGCTACCAATCGCAAGCACAAATTCACCAACCTGAAGTTTGTCAGAATCACCCCATGGCAATGTCGGAAGATTGCCTGTATTAATTTTAATGATTGCTATATCGGTCTTTGGGTCAGCTCCAACAATGCGACCTTTAAAAGTTCTTTTATCAATAAGGGTTACTTTTATTTCCTCTGATTTTTCAACAACATGGTTATTTGTAACAATATAACCATCAGGAGAAACAATCACCCCTGAGCCAAGACTTCTTTCCTTCCATTTTTTTGGAGTATCAAAATCATGAAAAGGACTGAAAAAATCAAAGAATGGGTCTTCAAAAAAAGGCTGCACCTCCCTTCTTATTATTTTTGTTGTTGAAATGTTTACAACAGAAGGTGAAACTGCCCTTACAATATCTGAAAATGCCCTTCCTGTCTCCATTATCTGTCGGGGTACATTTGGAGCAAAAGTGCCGGGCATTGAGCCTGATTTGCCGGTTAATTTACCAAGAGAATAATAAGTTATCCCTCCAAGTAGAAAACCTATAAGTAAAATTATTATGCTAAAAGCTATTTTTTTCTTCATAATTTTAATTATAATAACACATTCAGAACATTGTAAAGCACCAACCCTTGACCTGAGGGCTTATATTGTGCTAATTTCGAGAGTTCGATGTACTGAATAAAATCTGTTTCAGAAATATAACTGAAGGCTTAAAAGTCTTTAATAGATTTATTTTTTTTCAGGAGGGAATTAAATGCGAAAACGTTACTTACTTGCGCCGGGACCTACACCTGTTCCTTCAGAGGTTCTTCTGGCTATGGCAGCACCAATTATTCACCACCGTTCACCGGATTTTTTGCCTGTACTTGATTCAGCAAAGAGAGGGCTTCAATGGCTCTATCAGACAAAAAATGATGTACTGATATTATGTTCTACAGGTACAGGAGGAATGGTTGGTTCGGTAAACAATTTTTTCAACAAAGGAGATAAGGTACTTGTAATAAACGGCGGGAAGTTTGGAGAAAGATGGACAAAGATCTGTCAGGCATATGGGCTTGATGTCGAAGAAATTGTTGTTGAATGGGGATATGCGGTAAAACCCGAAGAAGTGGAAAATAAACTCAAGAAAAACAAAAACATTAAAGGTGTTTTTGTCCAGGCATCTGAAACATCAACAGGTGTTTATCATGATATTCAGTCACTGGGTTCTATTGTAAAGAATTATGATGATACGCTTTTTATTGTGGATGCAATAAGCGCACTTGTAGCTCATGACCTTAGAACTGATGAATGGGGAATTGATATTATGGTTGGAGGCTCACAGAAAGGAGTTATGCTTCCACCTGGTATAGCCTTTGTAAGTGTCAGTGATAAAGCATGGGCAAAAGCCGAGACATCAAAACTCCCAAAATTCTATTTTAACTTCAGGAAAGAACGGGAGAATCTTGCAAAGAATCAGACAAATTTTACATCTCCTGTAACTCTGATCATAGGTTTAAATGAAAGCTTGAGGATGTTACAGGCTGAAGGCCTTGAAAATGTCTTCAAAAGACATGCAAAACTGGCAGATGCCACAAGAAAGGCAGTTAAAGCAATTGGTCTTGATTTATATCCAAAGGAATCTCCCTCCAATGCAGTAACTGCTATAGTTGCGCCTCAGGGAATAGATGGTCAGGCAATATATAAAAACCTGCGTGAAAAATATGGCATTACTGCTGCAGGAGGTCAGGATAAAGCGAAAGGCAAAGTATTCAGAATAGCCCATTTAGGATATTCCGATATATTTGATATAATTACAGCGATTGCAGGTATAGAAATGGTATTAAAAGGCATGGGCTATCCTGTTAAACTCGGGACAGGTGTAGCTGTGGCTGAGGAATTGCTGATGGCTTCGGAGGAGATAAAATGAAAGTTCTTGTAAGTGACAATCTATCACAGAAAGGTATTGATATTCTTAAAAAAGCAGGGCTTGATGTTGATGTAAAAGTAGGCATGAAGCCAGAGGAATTGAAGGAATGCATTGGAGAATATCATGGTCTTGTTATCCGTTCTGCTACAAAAGTTACTTCTGAAATTATTGATGCGGCAAAAAATCTGAAAGTAATAGGAAGAGCAGGTTCCGGGTTAGATAATGTTGATAGAGTAGCTGCAACCAAAAAAGGTATCGTTGTAATGAATACTCCAGGTGGTAATACAATAACAACAGCCGAGCATACAATAGCTCTAATGGTCTCTCTGGCAAGAAAAATACCACAGGCTACAATGTCAATGAAAGAAGGCAAATGGGAAAAGAAGAAATTCATGGGAGTTGAACTTTATAATAAAACTCTCGGTATAGTCGGGATAGGAAATATTGGAAGTCAGGTTGCAAAAAGGATGCAGGCATTCGGGATGAATGTTATAGCTTATGACCCGTTTTTGAATGAAGAGAAAGCAAAAATCATGGGTGTTGAAAAAGTGGATCTCCAGACTTTATTCAAGCGCTCTGATTTTATTACTCTACACACTCCATTAACACCCGAGACAAAAGGAATGATAAACAGAGATTCAATAAAAATTATGAAAAATGGAGTAAGAATAATTAACTGCGCTCGTGGCGGTATAGTAAATGAAAAAGACCTTTATGAAGCAATAGTTGAAGGGAAAGTTGCAGGTGCTGCTCTTGATGTGCTCGAAAAAGAACCTCCGGAGAATAATCCATTAATCGCTCTTGAACAGGTAATTTGCACGCCCCATCTTGGTGCATCTACAAATGAAGCACAGGAAAATGTTGCTGTTGCAGTTGCAGAACAGATTGTTGATTATTTATTAAAAGGAATAATCAGAAATGCTGTCAATTTTCCTTCAATTCCATCAGATCAAATTGCAATTCTCCAGCCATACATTGACCTTGCCGAAAAACTCGGAAGTTTTGCAGCCCAGATAATCGAAGGAGCTGTTTCAGAAATAAAAATTGAATATCAGGGAGATGCCTGTAAAATAAACTCAGCGCCTGTAACCATAGCTGCTCTGAAAGGTTTCTTGAACCCAATACTTGAAGAGACAGTAAATTTTGTTAATGCACCGTATATTGCAAAAGAACGTGGTGTCGAAGTTAAGGAAATAAAGAGTTCCGAACCAGGGGATTACCAGAGTCTGATTGGCCTAAGACTCCAGACAAAAGACAGAACTATATATATAGCAGGAACTTTACTGAGCAGAAAGGACCCACGCATCGTCATGATAGATGATTTCAAAGTAGAAATTGTCCCTGAGGGTGAACTATTATTTATGTATAATAATGACAAGCCCGGAGTTATTGGCAATATCGGAACCTTACTCGGTAAAAATGATATAAATATTGCGCGAATGCATTTTGGAAGGGAAACACAGGGAGGTTTAGCTATATCTGTTGTTAGTATTGATACTCCTGTAACCGAAAAAATAGTGAATAAAATCAAAAAACTGCCCAATATACTTTCAGTAAAGCAGATTAGTTTATAAAAGCGAGGATATGAAATGCCAAGTGTTATTGTAGTTGGTCTTCAATGGGGAGACGAAGGAAAAGGTAAAATAGTAGATGTTCTGTCTGAAAAAGCTGATATTGTCGCAAGGTTTCAAGGAGGACATAATGCAGGCCATACTGTTGTGATAAACAATGAAAAGTTTATACTTCATGTAATACCTTCGGGCATACTATATAAAAACAAGAAATGTTTGATTGGCAACGGAGTTGTAGTTGACCCTGCCTCTTTAGTCAAAGAAATTGAAGGGCTCAGGCAGAGGGATGTACAGATAGATGGCAGCAATCTTTTGCTCAGCAAACATGCTCATGTCATAATGCCCTATCACATAGCTATTGATCAGGAAAGCGAAAAATTAAAGGGCTCAAAAAGCATTGGGACTACAGGAAGAGGCATAGGTCCGACTTATTGCGATAAGATAGGAAGATCAGGAATCAGAATAAGTGATCTTTATCAGAGTGATCTTTTCAGGAGCAAACTCAAATCAAACCTGGCACATATTAATTTCCTGCTTGAGAATCTTTATAAAGCTAAAGGGTTTAATACAGATGAAATATTTAAAGAATATTCAGGATATGCTGAAAAGCTCAAGGAACATATAGCGGATACGGATATTATTATAAATGATGCAATAAATTCAAATAAAAATGTTCTTCTTGAGGGAGCACAGGGAACTTTGCTTGATATAGATCATGGCACATATCCTTATGTAACTTCATCCAACTCAACAGCAGGAGGGGCATGTACAGGTCTTGGTATAGGACCTACAAAAATAACAGGGGTTCTCGGAGTTATCAAAGCCTATACGACAAGAGTTGGTGGTGGACCATTCCCGACAGAGATTCACGATTCCCTCGGTGAGCTTATAAGGGAAAGGGGTGGTGAGTATGGGGCAACGACAGGAAGACCAAGAAGATGCGGCTGGCTTGATATGGTAATACTCAGGCATTCTGTGAGAATAAACGGCTTAACAGGAATTGCGATAACTAAACTTGATATTCTTGATGGACTTGAAAGTCTTAAAATTTGTACTTCATACAAATATAATGGCCGTATATATAATGAATTCCCGAAAGAAATAAATATCTTCAGTGAATGCGAACCAGTTTATGAAGAGATTAAAGGCTGGAAGGAAAGCACCTCTGGCATTACAGATTATAAAAAATTGCCTGAAAGAGCAAGGGAGTATATTGAAAAAATTCAGGAAATGCTCGGGGTTGAAGTTCAGATTATTTCAACAGGTCAAAGAAGAGATGAACTTATAAAAATCAAAGAACAATTCTAAATGGAAGATAGACAGAGGGGATATAAAAGAACCCCGAGATTTACAAAACGGCTTGAAATATCTTTTACTTCTGGAATCCATAGTTTTAGAGGTATATTAAGCAATATCTCTGAAAATGGTCTGTTTATCAGAACCAATCGTGGTTTTGCTCCAGGAACAGTAGTTGACCTTGAACTTGTCCTTCCTGACAGAAAAATTTCCCGGCTTAAAGGCATTGTTAGAAGAACAATAAAAACACCTGTAACCACAATGAAAAATGGTATGGGCATTGAACTTATTGAGAAAGATCAAAATTATATTGATTTCTTTAAAGATTTTATAAAAGATGCTGGATTTGAAGATAATCATGAAGATTCTGAAGATAATCTCAATATCGAAGAAAAACAGGAGCAAGTACCTGAATTTCTGATAATAAGCTGTCCAAACTGCGGGGTTAAGAATAAGGTTTCATATCAGAAAATTTCACTTGGTCCCAGATGCGGAAAATGCGGGGCATCACTTCCAGTTTAAAAAACATTACCTCAATTATATTTAATAGCCTTTATCCTTCAATTTGCCCGATATGTGAAAATAAATCCAATTCGTTTTCCACGTCACCGATATGCGCTGAATGCTGGGCAGAGATAAAACAGTACGATGGTCCTTCGTGCAGTATATGCGCTTTACCTTTTGTTTCAGAAAAGTCAGAAATATGTGGCAACTGTTTAAAAAAAAGCCCGTTATTCACGCAGGTGATAGCTTTTGGTTTATACGAAGGTATCTTGAAAGAAGCCATAAGTCAGTTCAAGTTTTATGGAATAAAAAGACTCGCAGCGCCTATTGGAAACCTGCTCATGAACCTTGATATTCCTGAATCTGATGCTATTATCCCTGTGCCCATGACAAAAAAGGGACTTTTAATGAGAGGGTTTAATCAATCAGTACTCATTGGTAAAATTATATCTAAACGAAGGCATATTCCGATATTAATCGATGTTCTTTATAAGATAAAAGAAACACCACCTCAGGTCGGGTTATCTGCTTCAGAAAGATTAAAAAATCTGACAGGAGCTTTCCTGGCAAAGGGAGATTTAAGCGGCAAATCTATAATTCTTATTGATGACGTTATGACAACTGGCGCAACAGTAACAGAATGTACCAGAGCACTTCTGAAAGCTGGAGCAAAAGAAGTGATTGTTCTTGTTTTAGCGAGAGCAGGTGGACTGTAAGCCCTAAATATATTCTAATTGCATTTTTTGCATTTAAAGCAGAATTTTTTCTGCAGCAGAGATTACTTCATCAACTGAAATTGAAGTCATGCATCTGAAATTATTAGGGCATGGCGGTGTATAGCCAAATTTAGTACATGGACTGCATGGCAGGTGTTTGTTTAGAATTATATTGTTTTTGCCTTGTGGAGCCCACTTTTTTTCAATGCCTGAGCCAAAAAGAGATACTGTTGGAGTTCCGATTCCGTAAGCAATGTGCATAAGCCCTGAATCTGCTGTTATAAGCAAACTGCAATACTTCAATATGGCAGCAACTTCTTTTAAAGATGTTTTACCTGTAATATCAATGCTCTGACGAGCATGTTTTTTGATTTTTTCAGCTTCATTTCTATCCGCATTAGAACCAAGAATGACGATATTATACCCTCTGTTTTCCAGAGCATTAGCTACCAATCCATATTTATCACCACCCCATTTTCTTTCAGTCACTGTTGCACCGGGGAAAATAGCCACAAATTTTTTTATATTTTCTCCTAAAAAATTCGAAGGAAATGCTTCTTTAATATTGATGAAAGGAATATCTTGATTGAATTGTGGTGAAAAGCCAATTAATGGTTTGATTAGATTAAAAAAACTATAAACTTCATAATCTTCGTGACTGTAAGCTATTCTGTGAGTGAAAAGCTTTCTTCTTTCATTTGTGTCAAAGCCGATTTTTACAGGAGCCCTAATTATATGAGCAACTATTGAAGAAAGCCTGTGCCATTGCTCAGTATCAATCACAGCATCATATGTCTTGCGAAGACATTTAAGAAGTTCAAAATTACGATCATATAAAAATAAACTATTAATGGTATCGCAAAATTCAAATATACCTGCATTTCTTTTCTCACACAATATATCTATATTTAATTGTGGTAAGACTGTTTTAAGTATATTAATAGCTGGCAGTAAAAGCACCGCATCTCCGATACCACCAGGACGAATTAGAAGAATTGATTCAGGATTTGAAGTTTTATATTTAACTTCAGAAGCTTTGTTGCCTAAAAATGTAATAAAAAATTTTCCTGTAATTCTATCGATAACTTTTAGAAATTTGATTTTATTCATATATTTATTATAAACACGAATAATGAAGTCTTTGCTCAAAAATTTATTTACCCGAACATTTTATTTTAGTTGTAATTACCAATAATAAAAATATGTTTGTGGATTGATTGTCAAAAAACTACTATGGTTCCCTGGCGATTTCCTTAAAAACTTCGAGAGCCCTTTTTACGACCTGATCCATATTGTAATATTTATATTCGGCAAGCCTTCCAATAAAATAAACTGATTTTAATTTCCGAACTTCTTCTTGATATTTATTGTATATATAAAGTGCTTCGTCCATCGGCATCGGATAAAAGGGTTCTCCCTCTGATTCAGGATATTCTCTAAATATCGTGGTCTTGGGGTGCTTCTGTAAAGTCATATGTTTAAATTCTGTAATCCGGGTAAAATCATAATCATTCGGATAATTGACAACAGCAACTTCCTGAAAATATTCCTGTTCAATGGTTTCAGATTCAAATCTGAGGCTTCTATAAGGTAATTTCCCGTATTTATAATCAAAGAAATAATCTACAGGTCCAGTATATATAATACGTTTGAATTTAATATCATTTATCACTTCCTTGTAATCTGTATTAAGCATAATAGTTATATTTTTATGGGAAAGCATCCTCTCAAAAAGTTTTGTGTATCCATCAGAAGGGAGCCCCTGATATTTATCAGAAAAATATCTATCGTCAGAGTTTAGCCTTACAGGAATCCTTTTTGTTACCTCTGGAGATAGTTTTTCTGGATATACGCCCCATTGTTTATATGTATAATTTTTGAAAAATCTTTCATAGAGATATTCGCCAACCTGTGAGACAATAACATCTCTTGAATTGTTAATTTGAGGTAGTTTTATTCTGATATTATCGAAATAATCTTTCAGTTCATCCTCTGTAAAACTTTTATTCAGTAAAGTATTTACAGTTGTAAGGTTTATCGGAATCGGGACTTTTTTTCCATCAACATATGCTAAAACCCTATGCTGGTAACCATTCCATTCAGTAAATTGCGAAAGATAATTCCATACATCATCAAAGTTTGTATGAAAAATATGAGGGCCATATTTATGTACAAGAATTCCATATTCATTATAGAAATCATAAGCATTACCTCCAATGTGGTCTCTTTTCTCCAGAAGAAGAACCTTTTTATCTAACTGAGATGCAAGACGCTCTGAGATAACTGCTCCGGAAAACCCAGCACCAACTATGAGATAGTTATAGTTCATATTTAATAATTGTGTTATGTAAGAAGATAGTTTAAATTATATCAAAATTGAGTGCATATTGGAGTTATTGAAATGTTTTTACTCTCCATCCTGAAACAAAGTCTTCAGACTCATTGCTAAGCAATAAATAGAACCACAGTTAAATTTAGTTTATAATCTGAAAAAATCATCGGGCTAAATAAAATTTTGAGCAAAGGTTGCATTATTCAGGTTAAAATAATTCCAAAATTAGTATCAAGCTTAAAATATTTTAATAAATGAATACAAGAAAAGGTTTCGAAACTATAACTGATGTTATAAGTAATTTGAGCTGGCTATCATCTCTTAAGATTTTCTCAAAAATTATTAGTCTTGTAAGTGCAATTTATCTTGCAAGAGTACTCGATAGGGAAGGCTTTGGAATTTATAGTTATGCATTAGCAATCCTCCCATTTTTTCAGGCTTTCACATCTGAAGGGTTCAGGGTTGCAGGTGTACAATTAATTGTTTCAAATAAAGAAGACGGAAGTAATAGTTCTATGTTAGAACTATCTTTCAAAATTCTCTTGTTACGTTTTGCTTTCAGTGTAATAGCTTATTTATTTATTCTCCTGTTTATCGAATTTACGTCAAAATCTAATACACAGTATGTTTTTCTTTCATTAATCTTCTTATTGATAATTTTATATTCTTTTGATGTTCAGTGGATTCTTCAGGGTCTTGAGAAAATGAAGATAATCGGGATCTCTGACCTGACAAAACAGGTTCTCTTTTTAATTTTAGTCATTTCTTTTATTAAAAATTCAAAAGATATTTTGCTCTTATCATATATAAGCATAATTGCAGAAGGTTCTATAATATTTATAGTTTTATTTTTTGTAATAAGGTCGCTTTTAAATCCATCCAGAACTTTAAAATTGAGAAATTATTTCCCGGATAAGCAAATTACATTTTTCTTCTTAAAACATTCTTTACCAGTAAGTATATCTTTTATATTAATAGTTTTAATAAACAATTTAGGTATAATTTTTCTGGATTTTTATTACGGTCATGAAAAAGTTGCTCTGTATTCAACAGCATACAGGATTACAGCCAATATAAATGAGTTCAGGAATATAATTGTCTTTGCAGTGTTCCCTTTATTTATAAAGACCTGGAACGTTAATAAGAATTTCAGTAGAGATATATTTAGGTTGTCTTTTCTCTTCAATTGTATTATATTCATACCTCTTGTTTTAATAATGATATATTTTTCAAAAGAAATTACTATTTTTATATATTCTTCAAAATATTATGAATCTTCTTTATTGCTCAGCCTGTTACTTATTGATAGTATTATTCTATGGTTAAACATGTTTTTCCCTGCTTTCTTAAATGCCACAATGAATGAAAAGGTTTATCTTCAGGGTCATATATTAATAGTGTTTATAAGTATTTTTACATTATTAGTTTTTCTCCCCTCTTATGGAGTTAAAGGTATAGTTTTTTCAAGAATTATAAGCGATATTTTTTCACTGTTTTTCTTCACTTTATTTATACAAAAAAAGCTTTTAATAAATTTAAAAGATATTTTTTTCAGACCTTTAATTATTCTAACACCTTTAGTAATAGTTATTTTGTATATGATTTTTCAAATTAGACAACATATGAATCAGTTCATTTTATTATTGATTATTATTATTATTATCTTATATTACATATATCTTATGATATTTAAAATCCTGAAAATAGAATATATGAAATGGGATACCATTAAGAAATACCTTAAGAACTAAATAATGTAATTTTTCCCGATACAATATGTTTAATTAACTTAAAAACGCTGATGACATAATATAGAATTTACTTAAAAATGTATTTTTTGATAACCTGGTGTGCGTTTAAAGATGATTAACAATAAAAATTTTTTATGCATTATTAATGGTGTTGTTTTTAAATAGAATCATTGAGAACAATAAATTTTTGACAATGTATGCAATGTTTGTATTAATATAAAAAACGAGCAATAATTGAATTTAATGAAAAAATATAATTTTACTTTATCTGATGTAAATGCATGCCTTCAGCTCAAGTCATGGTGGGCTGCCTTATTTATACTACCTTTTGCCAGAAGGGTTACATTATTTATAGCTAATTATACAGATATTAAGCCAAATACAATTACCTCATCATCTTTTGTGTTTGTATTATTATCAGCTTGGTGTTTTTTCAAGGGTTCATACAATTATATCTTATTGGGTGCTCTTTTTTTTGAGATAAATTATTTATTTGACTGTGTTGATGGGACGATAGCAAGATTAAAAAAACTACAGAGTTTCAAAGGCGAGGTGCTCGATTGGCTTCTCGACAGATTCCGTATTATTATCACTGTTGTTACACTGGGATACGGTCAATATAAAATTCAGAACAGTGTTTTACCATTAATACTATCTTTTATATATCTGGGACTTAATAATCTAATTCTTTTGAGCAGAGCATTTCAATTTAGAATCTTAAATAGAATTGGTTCAAAAGATATCAATAATAAAGGGGCTGTTTTATTGGAAAAAACTACTAATAAAATTCTTTTAAAAAAATGGCTCAATTTTACTCATAAGAGAAATTTAATGCCTTATTATCATGATATA
>FWPV01004371.1_pt1 | contig 30362 bp, 29 predicted proteins | sample 2228371 | NCBI WGS metagenome assembly FWPV01 (sample SAMEA103939776, study PRJEB20133) | metagenome | reverse complement strand
CAGTGCGGGCAGTAGGCCACGCCCTTGTTCTTGTACTCGGCTTCGCCGGGCACGTTCACGTTGCGCCAGCGAGCGCCGGTGGACAGGATCACGCTGCGCGCCTTCAGGGTGGCGCCGTTGCTCATCTGCACCTGCACCAGGCCGCCCGGCTCGCTGGCCGGGATCAGCTTCTCGGCGCGCTGCAGGTTCATGATGTCCACGCCGTAGTGGCGCACCTGGGCTTCCAGGTCGGCCGCGAACTTCGGGCCATTGGTTTCCAGCACGCTGATGTAGTTCTCGATGGCCAGCGTGTCGTTCACCTGGCCGCCGAAACGCTCAGCGGCCACGCCCACGCGAATGCCCTTGCGGGCGGCGTACACGGCAGCGGCGGCGCCGGCCGGGCCACCGCCCACCACCAGCACGTCAAAGGCGTCTTTGGCGTTGAGCTTGGCGGCTTCGCGTTCGTCGCTGTTCACGTCGAGCTTGGCCACGATCTCTTCCACCGACATGCGGCCCGAGCCGAACACCTGGCCATTGAGGAAGACCATGGGCACGGCCATCACCTGGCGGGCTTCCACCTCGGCCTGGAACAGGGCACCGTCGATCACGGTGGTGTGGATGCGCGGGTTGCGAATGGCCATGAGCGACAAGGCCTGCACCACGTCCGGGCAGTTGTGGCAGGACAGGCTCATGTAGACCTCGAAATGGAAGTCACCGTCGAGCGCGGCGATGGTCTCCAGCGTTTCGGCCTCGACCTTGGGCGGGTGACCGCCGGTCCACAGCAAGGCCAGCACCAGCGAGGTGAACTCGTGGCCCATGGGGATGGCGGCGAAGCGCACGCCGGTGCTTTCGCCTTCGCGGGCGATCACGAACGAGGGCTTGCGGCTGTCGCTGCCGGATTCGTCGTAAGACACCTTGTCGGACAGGCCGGCGATCTCTTGCAGCAGCTCGCGCAGCTCGGCCGACGAGGCACCGTCGTCCAGGGACGCGATCAGCCGGATGGGCTGGCGCAGGTTGCCGAGGTAAGCCTGCAACTGGGTCTTGAGGTTGGCGTCGAGCATGGGGATCTCCTTCAAAGCATGGGGGCAGAAGTGCCGCCGGGGGATGGGTCGCGGTCCGCAAGGGACCGCAACCCATCGGGCTGCGGTACTTGGCAGTACGGGAGCGGGTGGCTTAGATCTTGCCGACCAGTTCCAGCGACGGAGCGATGGTCTTGGCGCCTTCGTTCCACTTGGCCGGGCAGACCTGGCCGGGGTTGTTGGCCACGTACTGGGCAGCCTTCAGCTTGCGCAGGGTTTCCTTCACGTCACGGGCGATGGCGTTGTCGTGCACTTCCATCGTCTTGATGGTGCCTTCGGGGTTGATGATGAAGGTGCCGCGCAGGGCCAGGCCTTCTTCAGGGATGTGCACGCCGAAGGCGTTGGTCAGGGCGTGGGTGGGGTCGCCCACCAGCGGGAACTGGGCCTTGCCCACGGCGGGGGAGGTCTCGTGCCACACCTTGTGCGAGAAGTGGGTGTCGGTGGTCACGATGTAGACCTCGGCACCGGCCTTCTGGAACTCGGCGTAGTTGTCGGCAGCGTCTTCCACTTCGGTGGGGCAGTTGAAGGTGAAAGCGGCGGGCATGAAGATCAGCACGGACCACTTGCCCTTCAGGGAAGCTTCGGTCACTTCGATGAACTTGCCGTTGTGGAAAGCCTGGGTCTTGAAGGGCTGAACTTGGGTGTTGATCAGGGACATGGTGTCTTCCTTGAGTTGAGGTTGCGAGTAAGGGTGAAACGCGCGCCACGGCAAAGTGGCGACGGGGTGAACTATAGATGATTTCTATGACATTTCAGTATTGATAGTTGCTATTCACCCGATAGTTTTTTGCTGCGACGCAAAACTTGAATGCGAATGTTTCTCGTTTATGGTATCGTTCAGTCTGAACAGCCAGCCAATCGCCCGAGGCGATGCAGCCAGCCGACAACCCTCCGACCGGACTGCTTCACTCATGCCTCAACACCCGCTATCCCCCCTGCCCCTGGGCGCCATGCTGCTGCTGGGCTCGCTCAATGCCGTGGCCCAGACGGCCCCCGCCACCGCCACCCTGCCCACCGTCGAGGTGCGCGAAGACGCCCTGGGCAGCGACGCCAAGACCACGCTGCGCGCCAAGGAAACCAGCATCGGCAAAGGCCGCCAGGCGCTGCGCGACATCCCGCAATCGGTCACGGTGATGACCGAGCGCCTGCTGGACGACCGCAACCTCGATGACTTCCGCGAGGTGCTGCGCACCACCGCCGGCGTCACCTTCCTGTCGGGCGAAACCGGCGAGGAAGACGTGCGCCTGCGCGGTTTCTCGCTGGGCCAGGCCGGCGACATCTACGTGGACGGCCTGCGCGACGCGCCGCTGATCGAGCGCGACACCTTCAACCTGGACCGCGTGGAGGTGCTCAAGGGCTCGGCCTCGATGCTCTTCGGCAAAGGCTCCACCGGCGGCGTGGTGAACCAGGTGAGCAAGCAGCCCTTCCTGATGGACCAGCACGAGGTGACCACCACCATCGGCACCGGCAGCGAGGTGCGCCTGACGGGTGACTTCAACCTCAAGACCGGCGAAGACTCGGCCTTGCGCCTGAACGCCATGGTGCAAAACGCCGACAACGATGGCGCGCGCGACAACAAGCGCGGCGTGGCCGCCGCCTACCGCTGGGGCATCGGCCTGCGCGACGAGTTCCAGGTGGGCCTGATGCACCTGGAAACCGATGGCAACCCCATCTACAACCACCCCTGGTTCCTGAGCAACGGCAAGATCGTGCCCTCGCTGGACGCGGGCAACTTCTACGGCTTTGACAGCGACTACAACCGCACCCAAAGCACGGTGGCCACCTTCACCCACAAGCACCGCTTTGACGCCGACACCGAGCTCAAGACCACGGTGCGCCACGGCAAGTACGAACGCGAGATGTGGTCCAGCGTGGTGCGCTTCGCCGCCGGCACCACCCAGGCCAACCTGAACCCGAACACGGTGATCACCCGCAGCCCCAAAGGCCGCGTGGGCTACAGCGACCTGACCCAGGTGCAGAGCGACTACAGCACCGCCTTCGACGCCCTGGGCAAGCGACACCAACTCATCGCCGGCGTCGACCTGAGCATCGAAGACGCCAAGCGCAACCAGAACTTCGCCGGCACCGCCTCCAGCCTCACCACCACCGTGGGCACGCCCAACAATGGCGACTGGCGCCTGGACACGCGAGGCGTGCCGCCGCTCAACAGCTTCGACGCCAAGGGCCTGGGCCTGTACGCGCAAGACACCATGGCGCTGACGGACACCGTCAAGCTCATCGGCGGCCTGCGCTTTGACCATTTCACCGCCAGCTACCGCGACACCAGCGGCAACACCTTCGAGATGAGCGAGAACCTGTGGAGCCCGCGCGTGGGCGTGCTCTACCAGCCCAGCGCCACCGCGTCGTACTACGCCTCGTTCGGCACCTCGTACAACACCTCGGGCGACACCTACCAGTTCGCCACCGGCAACTTTGCCCCCGGCGGCACCAACGCCAAGAACGCCAACACCCCGCCCGAGAAGAGCCGCAACATCGAAATCGGCGCCAAATACGAGCTGTTTGACCAGCGCGCCTCGGTGGGCGTGGCCCTGTTCCACGCCGAGAAATACAACGAGCGCAACACCGACCCCGACACCGCCGCCACCCAGCAACTGCTCTCGGGCAAGCGCTACGCGCGTGGCGTGGAATTCAACCTGGCCGGTCGCATCACCCCTGAATGGGAGATCTTCTACAACCACACCTGGATTCCCGACGCCAAGATCACGCGCAGCAACCAGGTGCTGGCCGCCAACGGTGGCGGCTCGCAAGTGCAAGGCGACCGCCCGGCCCTCACGCCCAAGCACAGCGGCAGCCTCTGGACCACCTATCGCCTCAATCCCAAGTGGCGCATCGGTGCGGGCCTGAACTTCCGCAGCGAACAGAACCCCGAAGGGGCGCGCAACGTGGTGGCCGCCGGCTTCAGCACCATCGACGCCATGGCCGAGTACACCCTGTCGGACACCAGCATCCTCAAGCTGAACATCACCAACCTGACCGACAAGCTCTACGCCGACGGCCTGTACCGCGGCTTCTACCAACCGGGGGCGCCGCGCAAGGTGCAGCTCACCCTCACCACCCTGTTCTGACCCCCATGCTGCTGCACCTGAAACACCTGATCAACGCCGACGAACTGCGGCGCCTGCGGGCGCTGCTGGCCGAAGACGCGCCTTGGGTGGACGGTGCGGCCAGCGCCGGCGCCCAGGCGATGGCCCGCAAGCACAACCGGCAACTCGCCCAAGACAGCGAGCCCAGCCGCGAGGCGCGCGCCATCGTGCTGGGGGCGCTGCAGCGCGACCCTCTTTTTTTCTCCGCCGCGCTGCCGCGGCGGATCTTCAACCCCCTCTTCAACGCCTACCGCGCCCCGGGCGAGCATTACGGCGCGCACATCGACAACGCCGTGATGCACTCGCGCGCCAGCGGCGAATGGGTGCGCTCTGACCTGTCTTGCACCGTGTTCCTGAGCGAGCCCGACAGCTACGACGGCGGCGAACTGGTGGTGCACCACAGCATGGGCCAGCAGCGCGTGAAACTTGCCGCGGGCGACGCGGTGCTCTACCCCGGCACCAGCCTGCACGAGGTCACACCCGTCACCAGTGGCGAGCGGCTGGCCAGCTTTTTCTGGATCGAAAGCATGGTGCGCAGCGACGAGCAGCGGCGCGTGCTCTTTGACCTGGACATGAACCTGCTGCGCCTGCGCGCACGCGACGGCGAAAGCGACGAGGCCACCGGCCTCTCGGGCGTTTATCACAACCTGCTGCGCATGTGGGCGCAACCATGAGCCACCCGCCCCTGGACGCCGCCACCAACGCCTGGCTCGAAGGCGGTGCCGCCGACGAAATCACCGTGCGGGCCAACGAGGCCGCCTGGCAATCCATCGCCCTGCGCCCCCGCGTGCTGCGCCCGCTGGCCGGCAGCCACACCCGCATGCGCCTGCTGGGCTGCGACTGGCCCACCCCCCTGCTGGTGGCCCCCATGGCCCACCAGCGCGTGCTGCACCCCCACGGCGAGCAGGCCACCGCCCTGGCGGCCGCCGCGCTGGGCGCGGGCCTGGTGCTGAGCTGCCAGGCCAGCACCCCCCTGGAAGACGTGGCCCGCCTGCACCTGGCCGACCCGGGGCGCGGGCCGCTGATGTTCCAGCTCTACCTGCAGGCACAACGCGAACAGACCGAGGCCCTGGTGCGCCGCGTCGAGGCGGCCGGCTACGAGGCACTCGTGCTCACCGTGGATGCCCCCGTTCAAGGCGTGCGCGACCGCGAAGGGCGCAGCGGCTTTCGCCTGCCGCCCGGCGTGTCGGCCGTCAACCTGCCGGCCACTGCCCCCGCAGACGTGGCCACCCTCTTGGCCCGCGCGCCCACCTGGGACGACGTGCAGTGGCTGTGCCAGCTCACCCACTTGCCGGTATGGCTCAAGGGCGTGCTGCACCCGGACGACGCCCGGCAAGCGGTGCTCAGCGGGGCGCACGGCCTGATCGTGTCCAACCACGGCGGGCGCACACTCGACACCGCCTGCCCCACCGCCCACGCCTTGCCCGCGGTGATCGCGGCCGTGGGCGAAGCCCTGCCGGTGCTGGTGGACGGCGGCATCCGCCGGGGCACCGACGTGCTCAAGGCCCTGGGACTGGGCGCCACCGGCGTGCTGGTGGGCCGGCCGGTGCTGCGCGCCCTGGCGGCCGAGGGCGCCCAGGGCGTGGCCAAGACGATCAAGGCGCTGCACGACGAGCTCATCGCGGCCCAGGCCCTCACCGGGTGCCGCGACGCGCACGAGGCCCGCTCACTGGGCATATTTTTCGATCAACGCATTTAAATGCGAACCATTCTCGTTTAGAATGACGACATGTCCACACCAGGAGCCCCGCATGAGCAACGGCATCGCCGCCATGGCCATTGGCCTGATCGTGTCCCTGCTGGCCGCCTGGTGGGCCCTGCACCGTTGACCCACCTGGAACCTAGCCCTCCTACACTATGAAACCCCTTGGCGCCGACGCGGCGCTGCCCCTTTCCGTTGCGCATCCAGCCATGACAAGCCTCCCGTCCAAACGCCTGGTGGTGGTCGGTGCCGTGGTGGGCCTGCACGTGGTGGCGGTCTGGGCGCTGCAGACTGGCCTGCTGCGTCGCGCGGCCGAACTGATCATCCCGGTGCAGGTGATGGCCGACCTGATCGAGCTGCCCCAGCCGCAGGTCGCACCACCCCCACCTGCCCCGCAGCCCAAGCCCACCCCAACCCCGGCACCGGCACCCAGGCCACGCCCGGTCGCCACGCCTCAGCCGCAACCTGTGTTGACCCCCGAGCCTTCGCCCACGGCCCCCGTGGTGGCGCCCGCACCGCCCGCCCCGCCGCAACCGGTGGTGGCCGCCGCTCCACCGGCCCCGGCCGCGCCCCCGGCACCGCCCGCCCCACCGGCGGTGGTGCTGCCCAGCAGCAATGCCGACTACCTGAACAACCCGCCCCCGCCCTACCCGCCGCTGTCGCGCCGCCTGGGCGAGCAAGGCAAGGTGGTGGTGCGCGTGCTCATCAAGGCAGACGGCACCGCGGCCGAGGCCACCGTGGTCGGCTCCAGTGGCTACGAGCGCCTGGACGAAGCCGCCCGCCAGACCGTGCTGCGCTGGCGCTATGTGCCAGGCAAGCGCGCCGGCGTGGCCGAGGCCATGTGGTTCAACGTCCCCATTCAATTTGTTCTTCAGTAAACCCTGTCACACACCATGAACAACGATTTCGCCACCTCGGGCCTGGCCCACGTCTGGACCCAGGGCGACTGGGTCACCCGCTCCGTCGCCCTGGTGCTGCTGGCCATGAGCCTGACCACCTGGGTCATCATCCTGTGGAAGGCCCTGGACCAGCGCGCCCAGCGCGCCCAGGCCAAGGGAGTTGAAGGGTTCTGGCACAGCGCCGACTTCGCCGAGGGCCTGGACAAACTCGGCGCCCCCGAGGGCAACCCCTTCCGCGCGGCCGCCCTGGAAGGCCGCGAGGCCGCGCGCCACATCACCCAACCCGAGCGCAGCACCCGCCCCCAACTGCACGACAGCCTGGACGTGAGCGACTGGATCGAGCGCTCCTTGCGCAAGAGCGTGGACGACTTCACCGCCCGCGCCCAGAGCGGCCTGTCGGTGCTGGCCTCGGTGGCCTCCACCGCGCCCTTCGTGGGCCTGTTCGGCACGGTCTGGGGCATCTACCACGCCCTGCTGGGCATTGGCGCGGCCGGCCAGGTGAGCATTGACCAGGTGGCAGGCCCCATTGGCGAGGCGCTCATCATGACGGCCCTGGGCCTGCTGGTGGCCATTCCCGCGGTGCTGGGCTACAACGCCCTGGTGCGCGGCAACAAGGGCATCCTGCACCAGCTCAACCGCTTCGCCCATGACCTGCACGCCTACTTCGTCACTGGCGCCCGCGTGAGCGTGGCAGGCGACGGCAAGGTGCTGCCCATCAAGAAAGCCTGAGCGGGAGCTGCCCCATGGCCATCGGAACGCAAAACGACAACGACGACGTGATGGCGGAGATCAACATGATCCCGTTCATCGACGTGATGCTGGTGCTGCTGATCATCTTCATCATCACGGTGCCGGTCATCAAGCACGCGGTGAACATCGAGCTGCCGCAGGCCAGCGTGAACAAGGTGCAAGACAAGCCCGAAAACGTGCGCCTGTCGGTGGACGCGCAGGGCCAGTACTTCTGGAACGACCAGCGCGTGGACGACACCGACTTCGCCAACCGCCTGGCTTCGGTGGCCGCGCAAGACCCCCAGCCCGAGCTGCACATCCGCGGCGACAAGGCCGTGCGCTACGAGCGCGTGGCCCAGGCCATGGCCGCCGCCCAGCGCGCGGGCGTGCGCAAGATCGGTTTCATCACGGAGCCCGAACGATGAACTCGGCACCTGAGGCAGGCCAGGCGCCGGCCGACGAGCCGCGCCAACCGACCCTCCCCGACCCACCAATGCCGGTGCTGCCCAGCGCGGCGTTGCTGCAGGGCCAGCGGGCGGTGGCCATTGAGCACAACGGCGCCATCTACCGGCTGCAGACCACCCGGCAGGGCAAGCTCATCCTGACCAAATAGTTTTCGTGGGGCGACCCAGGACCGGGCAGATCCTGAGGTCGTGTTGGCCAGCCAAGGCACCCCGCGCAGGGGAGCCAGTAGCCAGGCTTTTTTTGCCTGAACCGGGTACGGAGGCCGATTTCAGAGTCCGATGGCGGCAATGCCCGCGCGGGCAATCTGCGCGTCTTCGGTGGACTTGACGCCGCTCACGCCCACAGCGCCGATGCACTGCCCGTCCTTCATGATGGGCACGCCGCCCTCCAGCATGCCCTCCAGCACGGGCGCGCTCAGGAAAGACACGCGGCCGTTGTTGATGGTCTCTTCGTACAGGCGGCTCTCGCGGCGCCCAAGCGCGGCCGTCTTGGCCTTGGCCGGCGCGATGTGGGCGGAGATCGCGGCCACGCCGTCCAGGCGCTGCAGCCACAGCAGGTGCCCACCGTCGTCGACGATGGCGATGGTGACTGGCCAGTTGTTCTTCAAGGCTTCGGCCTCGGCGGCGGCGGCGATGGCCTTCACGTCGGCCAGGTCGAGCACGGCTTTGGTTTTCATGAACTTTTTCTCGGGAAAAGGTGACAAAGAAACGGGAGCCCGACGATACCCGCATTCCCCCCATCCCTTCGCCGGGACGAACCCTGGGGGTGAGAGTGGATCAACGGGCCGACGAGGAAACAGGCCCCTACAATGGCCTGCGATTGATTTTTTCGATCAACCCAGGAGAAACCAACAAATGACCGACCACGTTCAAACCACCGGCCGCTTCGGCGCCGCCGTGTCTGTTGCCTCGCAGCGCAATCGCGTGTTGCGCAACACCTACTGGCTGCTTGCGCTGTCCATGCTGCCCACGGTGCTGGGCGCCTGGCTCGGCGTGGCCACCGGCATCACCGCCGGTCTCACCGGCTTCATGGGCCTGATCGTCTTTCTGGGCGGCGCCTTTGGCTTCATGTTCGCCATCGAGAAGACGAAGAACTCGGCCGCTGGCGTGCCGGTGCTGCTGGCCTTCACCTTCTTCATGGGCCTGATGCTCTCGCGCCTGGTGGCCAATGTGCTGGGCTTCTCCAACGGCGCCAGCCTGATCATGACCGCCTTCGGTGGCACCGCCGCCATCTTCTTTGGCATGGCCTCGCTGTCCACCGTGATCAAGCGCGACCTCAGCAGCATGGGCAAGTTCCTGTTCGTCGGCATGATCCTGTTGCTGGTGGCAGGCATCGCCAACGTGTTCATTCAGTCCAGCGCGCTGATGATCACCCTCTCGGTGCTGGCCATCGGCATCTTCTCGGCCTTCATCCTGCATGACCTCAAGCGCGTGCAAGACGGCGAGGAAACCAACTACATCAGCGCCACGCTGGGCGTGTACCTGAGCCTGTTCAACGTGTTCCAGAGCCTGCTGACCCTTCTGGGTGTCTTTGGCGGTGAGCGCGAGTGAGATCACCCGCTCCACAGAAAAAAGGACCTTCGGGTCCTTTTTTTTGGCCGATTGGTCGGGCTTTGTGCGCCATTGGCATCAAGTTGGTCGAGGGCCTGCCGATACGAAACACAAACTGCTTCAGCACTGCCCATGCGACGCCCCACCCTCCTCAGCCTGATTGCCGTGACCGCCCTGCTCGGGGGCTGTGATGCCCTGGGCATCGAGACCGCCGCCCAGGTGTACGCGCGCAAAGAAGCCGAGGGCCGCGCCATCGGCAGCGCCTGCCGCCACGCGGTGCGCAGCATCGAAGACTGTTTCGCGTCCAACCCCAGGTCTGGCAAGGCCGCCGTGTTCGAGGGCTGGAAAGACATGGACCAGTACATGCGCGAGAACAGCATCGTGGGCATGCCCAGCGAGAACCGCGCGCCGGCCGAAAAAGCCGAGACCAGCGCAGGCAACCGGTCTTGATGGCCTGGTGGCCGGGTACCCCGGCACCCGGCCATTCGGTTCAACCCAGCTCGTTCAACTCGAACACCGCCATGCTTTCCACGTGCGCGGTGTGCGGGAACATGTTCACGGCACCGGCCGCCACGCAGCGGTAACCCGCCTGGTGCACCAGCAGGCCGGCGTCGCGCGCCAGGGTGGCCGGGTTGCAGCTCACGTAGACGATGCGCTTGGGCGGCGTCCAGGGGCCACGCTGCTCGGGCTGCTGGTGCAGGTCTGCCAATGCCTTCACCAGGGCAAACGCACCTTCGCGCGGCGGGTCCACCAGCCATTTGTCGGCGCTGCCGTCTGACACCAGCAGGCCAGGCGTCATCTCGAACAGGTTGCGCGCCACGAACTGGGTGGGGGCCAGCGGTCTCTCGCGCCCCATTTGGTTGCGCGCAAGGTTCTCGCGCGATCGGGCCACCAGGGTCTCGCTGCCCTCGATGCCCAGCACCTCTCCCGCCGTGGTGGCAATCGGCAGGGTGAAGTTGCCCAGGCCGCAGAACCAGTCGATCACGCGCTCATGCGCCTGGGCGTCGAGCAGGCGCAGCGCGCGCGTGACCAGCACGCGGTTGATGTGCGGGTTGACCTGGGTGAAGTCGGTGGGCTTGAAGGGCATGGTGATGCCGAACTCGGGCAGGCTGTAAGACAGCTCGGGCCCGATGTCGTCCAGCAGCTTCACCGTGTCTGGCCCCTTGGCCTGCAGCCACCACTGCACGCCGTGCTGGGCCGCGAAGGCGCGCAGGCGGGCGATGTCGTCCTCGCTGAGGGGCTCCAGGTGGCGCAGCACCAGAGCGGTGACTTCGTCGCCACAGGCCAGCTCGATCTGCGGGCAGGTCTCGCGCGCGTCCATGGCGTAGATGAGCTCGCGCAGCGGCATGAGCATGGCGCTCACGTGGGGCGGCAGCACGTGGCAGACCTGCATGTCGGCCACGTAGCGGCTCTTGCGCTCGTGAAAGCCGATCAGCACCTCGCCCTTCTTGTGCACGAAGCGCACCGACAGGCGGGCGCGGTAGCGGTAGCCCCAGGTGGGGCCTTCGATGGGGCGCATCAGGGTCTCGGGCTTGACCTTGCCCAGGTGCCAGAGGTTGTCTTCCAGCACGCGCTGCTTGATGGCCACCTGGGCGCTGCCGTGCAGGTGCTGCATCTTGCAGCCGCCGCAGGCGCCGGCGTGCAGGCCGAAGTGCGGGCAGCCAGGGCGCACGCGCTGGGACGATTCGCGGTGGATCTCGGTGGCGGTGGCGGCTTCCCAGTTGTTCTTCTTGCGGTGCACGCTGACGCTGACCTGCTCGAACGGCAGCGCGCCTTCGACGAACACCACCTTGCCGTCGGGGCGGTGGGCGATGCCCTGGGCCTCGATGTCCAGGGATTCGATGGCCAGCCAGCCATCGGGGAGGGTTGTCTTGTCGTCGGTGGGGATGTCGGATTGCATCCCGCGATTGTCTCAGGCCCAGGCGGCCAGGTACTCGCGCCAGTGCGGTTCGGTGTGGGCCAGGTCGCCCAGGGTGTGCTTCACGTAGGCGATTTCCTGCTCGTACTCGGCCTCGGTGAAACCGCCGCGCATCTTCTGGAAGCGGCAGTAGACGAGGTAGGTGTTCATCACGTCGGTTTCGCAGTAGCGGCGCACGTCTTCGGTCTGGCCCGCGAGGTACTGCGCGTACACCTGCGAGCCGTCCATGCCGAGCTTGCCCGGAAAGCCGCAGAGCTTGGCCATGGCGTCCAGCGGCGCGTTGTTCTTGGGCGAGAACATGGCCAGCAGGTCCATCAGGTCAAGGTGACGCAGGTGGTAGCGGCTGATGTAGTTGTTCCACTTGAACTCGCGGTCGTCCTCGCCCATGTCCCAGTATTTGCTGGCCTCCACGCCGTGGCGCAGCCCGCGATAGTGCAGCACGGGCAGATCAAAGCCGCCACCGTTCCAGCTCACGAGCTGGGGCGTGTGCTTCTCCACCGCGTGGAAAAAAGCCTGCACCACCCGGCCCTCGCTCTGGCCGTCGCGGTCAACGAAGGAGTGGATGCGCAGGCCCTCGGCGTTGCGGAAGACGCAGCTGATGGCCAGCACCCGCTGCAGGTGCAGCGGCATGAAGTCGCTGCGGCCTTCGGCCTTTCGCTCGGCCAGCCACTGCTCGTGCACCTCGGCGTCGCTGGCCTCGGCGGGGGTGCCCCGCAGGGCGCGCAGGCCCTGCATGTCGGGGATGGTCTCGATGTCGAAGACCAGAACCGGCCAGGCCATGGGCACCTGGGCGCCTCAGCGCTTGGGCAGGAAGCCCAGCGGATCGACCGGCTTGCCCTGGCGGCGCACCTCGAAGTGCAGCTTCACGCGGTCGGTGTCGCTGCTGCCCATCTCGGCGATCTTCTGGCCTTGCTTCACGGCCTGGTCTTCGCGCACCAGCAGCGCCTGGTTGTGGGCGTAGGCGGTGAGGTAGGTGTTGTTGTGCTTGAGGATGATCAGGTTGCCGTAGCCACGCAGGCCGGCGCCGGCGTACACCACGCGGCCGTCGGCGGCGGCCACCACCGGGTCGCCGATCTTGCCGGCGATGCTCACGCCCTTGTTGGTGCTCTCATCGAAGTTGGCGATGACGGAACCGCTGGCGGGCCAGATGAATTGCAGGTCGTCACCAGCAGCACTGGGCGCAGGTGCGGGCGCGGGTGCCGGAGCGGGCGCGGCACCGGCCTCGCTCAAGGGGCGAGCGGCCACGCCGCTGCTGGCCACGGGCGCAGCCACCACGGCCGGGGCGGCGCTGGCGGGCGGCTGCACGCGCAGCACCTGCCCCACTTCGATGGTGTTGGGGTTGCTCAGGCTGTTCCAGGCAGCGATGTCGCGCCAGTTCTGGCCGTTGTCCAGGGCGATGCGGTACAGGGTGTCACCGGCCTTGACGGTGTAGTAGCCGGGCTTGCCGGCGTTCTCGGCGCCAGGCAGGGCGGCGGCGGCCGGGGCACCGTCGGCCGGGCGCGAGAAGCCACGGTCAACCACCGGTGCGGGCGCGGTGACGCGGCGGGTGGAACACCCGGCCGTCACCATCAGGGCGGCCAGCACCGTCAGCAGGGCGACGCCTTGCCAACGCGGGCGCGCAGCCGACAGGGATGGGCCCATGGGCAGGGAGAGGGATTGGTTCATGAAGACTCCACCGATGTGCGGGGCCGGCGTGCCGACCACCAGGAAAACTCGGGAAAAAGACAGTGCGATGCGCCAGCGGGGTGGCGCAACCGTCAGGCAATGCCCGATTTTAGGGGCACGAAATGAACGGCCTCCAGCTCGGTTCGCACCACGCCGGTGGGGGTTTTGTCCACCACCACCAGGTTCTGCCGCCCTTGGGCGGTGACGGCCGGCGCCACCAGGCGACCGCCCACGGCGAGCTGGTCCACCCAGGCGGCCGGAATGTCTTCGCCACCGGCAGCGGCGATGATGGCCGCGTAGGGCGCGCCACGGGCGAAACCCACCATGCCGTCGCCGAACAGCAAGTGCAGATTGGGCACACGGAAGTGGCGCAGGTTGTCGCGGGCCTTGTCGTGCAGGCCCTTCAGGCGCTCGATGCTGTACACCTCGCGCGCCACGTGGCTGAGCACCGCGGCCTGGTAGCCGCAGCCGGTGCCGATCTCCAGCACGCGGCCAAGCTTGTCGTGCCGGCCGTGCAGCAGCAGCTCGATCATGCGGGCCACCACGCTGGGCTTGCTGATGGTCTGGCCCAGGCCGATGGGCAGGCTGGTGTCTTCGTAGGCCTGGTTGACCAGGGCGCTGTCGACGAAGCGGTGGCGCTCCACGGCCAGCATGGCGGCCACCACCATGGGGTGGGCCAGGCCCTGGGCCTGCAGCTTGCGCACCATGGCCGCGCGCACGGCGGCCGAGTCCATGCCCAGGCCTTGGGGCAGCACGGCCTGCGGCGCGGGGATGGCGGCCAGCGGTTTGCGTGCTGGCTGCGGCGCCGGGCCGCTGGGCAGGCGGGCCGGAAAGGCGGGGCGGGGCCGGTTGGCCGGCGGCTGCTTCACTTCATCGCCCCGGAGAGCTGGGCCGCCGTGGGTGCCCAGTAGGCCAGGCGATCGTGGTCGGTCAGGTCGATCTGCAGCGGGGTGATGGTGGCGTAGCCCTGCTGGGTGGCGTGGAAGTCGGTGCCCTCGGCCTCGTCTTTGGCGGGGCCGGCGGCGCCGATCCAGTACATGGTGTCGCCGCGCGGGTTCACCTGGGTGATGACCGATTCGGCCGCGTGGCGCCGGCCCAGGCGGGCCACCTTGAAGCCCTTGAACTCGCTGGCCGGGCGGCAGGGCATGTTCACGTTGAGCAGCCAGGGCTCGTGGCGGCGGGCGGCCTCGGCCGAGGCGGGCAGCAGTTGCTGCACCAGTTGGGCGGCCTTCTCGGCGGCGACGTCGAGGTGGGCCCAGCCTTTTTCGGTTTGCGAGAAGGCGATGGCCGGGATGCCGAAGAGGTAGCCCTCCATGGCCGCGCCCACGGTGCCGGAGTAGATGGTGTCGTCGCCCATGTTGGCGCCGTTGTTGATGCCCGAGACCACCAGGTCGGGCCGGTACCCCAGCAGGCCGGTGAGCGCGATGTGCACGCAATCGGCCGGGGTGCCGTTCACGTAGCGAAAGCCGTTGGGCGCGGTGTGCACGTACAGCGGCGAGTGCAGCGTGAGCGCGTTGGACTTGGCGCTGTTGTTGTGCTCGGGGGCCACCACCTCCACGTCGGCCAGGCCCTTGAGTGCCTCGTAGAGCGCCACGATGCCGGGCGCCTGGTAACCGTCGTCATTGGAGATGAGGATTTTCATGGCGGCGATTTTAGGCCGCACCCCATGCCCTTTCGGGCCGGTCGCCCGAGAGACAAGACCGCCCGTGAGGCTGCCCGATCATGCGCGCCAAACCCAAAAAAGGAGACCGACGAATGAAGGCTTGGCTTTGCGAGAACCCCGTGGGCGTTGAGGCCCTGCGCTGGACGGAACTGCCCACCCCGCAACCGGGGCCCGGGCAGGTGCTGGTGGCCATTGAGGCCGCCAGCCTGAACTTTCCCGACCTGCTGATCGTGCAGAACAAGTACCAGATGAAGCCGCCCCTGCCCTTCGTGCCGGGCTCGGAGTTTGCGGGCGTGGTGCAGGCCCTGGGCGAGGGTGTGACCCACCTGAAGGTGGGCCAGCGCGTGGCCTGCCTGGCGGGCACGGGTGGCTTTGGCACCCACACGCTGGCACCGGCGGCCATGTGCATGCCGCTGCCCGAGGGCTTCCCGGCCGTGGACGCGGCGGCTTTCATCATGATTTACGCCACGTCATGGCACGCGCTGATGGATCGCGCGCAATTGAAGGCGGGTGAAACGGTGCTGGTGCTGGGCGCGGCGGGTGGCGTGGGCACCTCGGCCATCCAGATCGCCAAGGCGGCCGGCGCGCGCGTGATTGCCGCGGCCTCCACCGATGACAAGTGCGCGCTGTGCCGCGAACTGGGTGCCGACGAGACCATCAACTACAGCGTGCACGCGCCCGGCGGCTCGCTGCGCGAAGAGATCAAGCGCCTCACCGGTGGCAAGGGCCCTGACGTGGTGTATGACCCCGTGGGCGGCGAGTTTGCCGAGCCGGTGTTCCGCTCGATTGCCTGGCGCGGGCGCTACGTGGTGATTGGCTTTGCCAGCGGCCCGATTCCTTCGCTGCCGCTGAACCTGCCGCTGCTCAAGGGCGCCAGCATCGTGGGCGTGTTCTGGGGCGACTTTGCCAAGCGCGAGCCCAAGGCGAACGCTGAGATGATGCAGACCCTGGCCCAGATGTACCTGAAGGGCCAGATCAAGCCGGCCATTGACCAGACCCTGCCCATGAGCGAACTGATGAAGGCCTATGAGGTGATGGGCTCGCGTGCGATCAAGGGCAAGCTCGTCCTGGTGAACTAAGGGTTTCGAGAAACCATCTCTCGCACCATTTCCTTTCGTGAAACTTAATCATTCGTTACTCAATAGCGATAGACAAGTCTGGCCAGGGGGATTAAAACCCGCGATTGACTTCACTGGCTGGAGGTGCGATTGAGCCAACCTGACGGGCCCGAGGGGAACGATGCACGCACGCCGCCCGGTGCGCCAGCCGAGCCAACCGGAAATGGGCTTTGGCTGGAGTCGGCCCCTGCCCCCTTGATCGATCTGTCCCCCGCGGGTGTGGCGCCCGATGGTGCTGGGCCAGAGGAAATGGCCTTCCATGCCTGGGTGGCCGGTGAGCATGCGCGCCACCGCGAGGCCGCCACGCTGGCTTGCCTGCGCCGCTGCGCCCAAGCCCTGGGCAGCCAGGCGTCGCTGATGAAGGCGGGCCTGGCCCGTGTTGAGCAGGAGATGCCTGGCGGGCCGGAGGCCACCGTCAGCGCCCTGCTCGGCCTGAGCGCCATGGCCTTTGACGCGGCACAGGTCGAGCGCTTTCGCCTGCTGCTGGCTGCGTCGTTTCGGCTGATGCAAGAGGCAGGGCTGCTCTCGACGCCGTTGGCCCCCCCTGAGGTGATGGGTCGGCTGTGCGCTTCGGCGCTGCGGCTGCGGATCGAGCCGCAGGCGGTGCGTGGCGCCATCCTGGCCCAGGGCATTGGCCCGGCAACCGAAGCAGACGGCCAGATATGGCCTTGGCCATTGCGCCTGCAGACGCTGGGGCGGTTGCGCGTGGTGGCCGCAGAGGAGCCCCTGAGCGATGAGCTGCCCGTGGCGGACAAGGCACGGGAACTGCTGCAACGCCTGGTGGCCGCGGGCGCGCCAGGCGAGAGCACCGCCAGCCTGGCCAGCAGCCTGTGGCCAGAACAAAGTGGCAGCGAGCAGGACCGGCTGCTTGGTGAGGCCGTGCACCGGCTGAGCCAATGGCTGCGCGATGCCTCGGCGGTGGAAGCCCATGGCGAGGGCCTGCGGCTAAACCCGCGCCATTGCTGGTGCGATGCCTGGACGTTCGAGCGGCTCACCCAGGGATTGGTCGACGATCAGCCCGGTGGTGCCGCCACGATGGATTGGGAGGCCGCCAACCTCGCGCTGAGCCTGTACGCCGGACACTTTCTCGCGGATGAAGGCGACAAGCCTTGGGCCATGGCTTACCGGAACCGGCTTCGCGAGCACTTTCTTCGGTTGGTGCGGCACGTGGCCCGGCAGTTCGAGGCCATGAATGCCTTGGGGGCAGCCGCCTCCATTTGTGAGCGCGGCCTGGGGGTAGACGCCACCGCCGAGCCGCTGTACCAACAACTCATGATCTGCCACCTCAGCCGGGGCCATCACGCCAAGGCCCTGGAGGTGTACCGCCGTTGCCGGGTGTCCTTGCAGGGCGAGCTGGGCGTGCCCCCGTCGGAGCAAACCGAGCAACTGCACCGCGCCGCCATGATGCCGCCGCGCTCGCAAGGGTTGTTGCGCCCGACATCAGGCCCGGGTGCGCCCTAGGCCGCGCGCGCCCTCACAACTCGACCTCGTCCACCGCGTAGCGGAACAGCCAGTCGTAGCGCTCGTGCACCTTGGCCGCTGACCATTCACGGTCAACGTAGGCGGCGGCACCCTCGGCGTCGGCCAATGCCGGGTTGTGGAAGCGCCGCCCGTTTTCGGTGGAGCGCCGCACGATTTCCGAGGTGCGCTCGATGCGCAACTGCTCGTAGCGCCCAAAGGCCCGTGGCAGGTCGGTGGGCCACTGGTCCACGCAGCGCGCCAGCACAAAGCCGTCTTCAATGGCCATCACCGCGCCCTGGGCCAGGAAGGGAAGCGTGGGGTGGCAGGCGTCGCCCAGCAAGGTGGCACGGCCTTGTGACCACTTGGCCAGCGGCTCACGGCCCATCAAGGCCCACTTGAAGGGCACCTCCAGGCACTCGATCATGGTGTGCACGTCGTCGTGCCAGCCAGCGAAGTCGCGGTGGCATTCCTCGTGGGTGCCACGTTCGGTCCACGACTCCACCTGCCAGTCGCTGCGTTCGACGATGCCCACGAAGTTCACCAACTGCCCGCCGCGCAAGGGGTAATGAATGACGTGGGCGCCGGGGCCCACCCAGTTGCTGCCCACCGGGCGGCGCAGGGCCTCGGGCAGCTTGGCCACCGGGATCACGCCACGCCAGGCCACACAGCCGGAGAACACCGGCCGATCGGCCCCGTGCAACTGGCCACGCGTCTTGGAGTGCACGCCGTCGGCCCCCACCAGCGCTGCGCCGCGCACCTGGCGGCCGTCGGCCAACGCCACGGTCACGCCCTGCTCGTCTTGCGCAAACGAGGCCACGCTGGCCCCCAGCACAATGGCCTGCGGCGACAGGGCCTTGACCGCATGGGCCAGGGCGGCGTGCAGGTCGGGCCGGTAGATCATGAAGTAGGGGAAGCCGTAGGTCTGCACCGCCGAGGCGCCCAGGTCAAACAGCTTCCAGGTCTGGCCGGTGCTCCACAGGCGCACTTCTTTGGCCGAGGGTTCGCTGGCCACGGCGCGAATGGCGGGCTCCAGGCCCAGGCCAAAGAGCGCGCGCAAGGCGTTGGGGCTGAGCTGCAGCCCGGCGCCTACCTCGCGCAGCTCGGCGGCCTGCTCGAACACGCGCACGTCAACGCCGCGCTGCAACAGGGCCAGGGCCGCCGTCAGGCCCCCGATGCCACCACCGGCGATCAGGATGGGTTCCGATGTCTTGCTCATGGGCGGCATCAATCCAGGCTAATCGACTTGTCTTTGATGATGCGGCGCCATTTGCTGCTCTCGGCGCTCACGCGCTGCGCCAGCGCCTGCGGGGTGGAGGCCTCGGGCGTGAACTGGGCCTTGCCGAACTGCTCCAGCACCGCCGTGTCGGACAAGGCCTTGCGCGTCATCTCGTTGAGCCGCGTGACCACCGCCGCCGGCGTGCCACGGGGCGCGAACAGGGCGAACCAGGTGCTGGCCTCCAGGCCGGAGAGCCCGCTTTCCTGCAGGGTGGGCACATCGGGCAGCTCGGCCAGGCGGCGGGCGCTGGTGACGGCCAGGGGGCGCAGGCGGCCCGCCTTGAACATGGGCAGGGGCGCGGTGGGGGTGTCGAACATCATCTGCACCTCGCCGCCCAGCAGGCCGGTCATGGCCGGCGCGGCACCCTTGTAGGGCACGTGCTGGGCCTTGATGCCCGCAGCGTCCAGGAACAACTCGGTCATGAGGTGCGGCGAACTGCCCTGCCCCGGCGAGCCGAAGTTGAAGGTGTCGGGCTGGGCCTTGGCCTTGGCCAGCAGGTCGGCCACGGTCTTGATGGGCGAGCTCGCGCTGACGAACAGCACATAGGGCTGCGAGGCCACCAGGCTCACCGGCGCGAACGAGTCCAGCCCGTCAAAGGTGAGCTTGGTGTAGAGGTTGGGCGCCATGGCGTTGGAGCTGAGGCCGCCCCACAACAGGGTGTAGCCATCGGGGGTGGCCCGCGCCACGCGCGCCGCGCCAATGGTGGTGCCCGCGCCGGGCACGTTCTCCACCACGAAACTGCCGCCGGTCTGCTTCTGCAGGGCCTGCGCCATCAGGCGGGCGCTGGCGTCGGTGGCGCCACCGGCCGCGTAGGGCACCACGATGGTCACCGGGCGCTCCGGGTATTCCGCCAGGGCCGAGCCGACGCCGGCCAACAAGGCCAGGCCAATGGCCGCCGAGCGCAGACGCGCGGGAAGTTGACTCCACATGTTCATGTCTCCTTATTGGGTATCGAAAGGAGCGATTGAACCGAATGCGGCCTCACAATACAAATGAATATATTTTGTGATTTCACATTCATTGCTTATGAATTTGACGCAACGCCAGATGCAAGCCTTTCTGGCCGTGGCCCGGCTGCGGCACTTCACGCGTGCGGCCGAACAACTGCACATCACCCAGGCGGGCCTGAGCGCCATGATGAAAGACTTGGAGGCCCAGCTCGACTGCCGGCTGTTCGACCGCACCACGCGCTCGGTCTCGCTCACCGAAGAAGGCCAGCAACTGGTGCCGGTGGCCGACCGGCTGGTCACCGAACTGCAGGCCGTGCGCGACGCCATTCACCACGTGAGCTTCAAGGCCCGGTCGGTGCTCACCGTGGGCGTGACGCCCATGGTGGCCGCCAGCGTGATGCCCGAGACCGCCAAGGCCTTCGCGGCCCGGCACCCCGAGGTGGCCCTGAAGGTGCGCGACATTGACCGCCAGGCCATCCAGGACGGCGTGGCCACCGGCGCCATCGACGTGGGCTTTGGCGCCTTCTTCCGGCCCGCCTCGGGCATCGAGCGCCGGCCGATTGCCGTGTTCCGCCTGATGCAGTTCAGCGCCAGCGCACGCGCCAGCACGGGCAAGGGCTCGGCACGGCTGCGCAAGCTGCGCTGGGCCGACCTGGGCGACGAGCCCCTGCTGGCCCTGCCCCGGGCCAACCCCATTCAGGCGCTGATCGATGAGCACCTGCACCGTGTCGGTCAGGGTGGGCGCGCACGCACCGAGCTGGAGAACATCCAGACCCTGCTGGCCATGGCCGAGGCGGGCCTGGGCAGCGCCATCCTGCCGTCGTTCGTGCGGCCGGCGGCGCGCCGGCTGGCGCTGGCCGAGCACCTGCTGGTGGAGCCCGAGGTGCCGGTGAGCTACTACCAGATCACGCGCAAGGGCAAACCACCGGCGCCCGCGGTGCAGGCCCTGGCCCAGGCCCTTCAGGCCGCGCTGGGCGGCGGCACGCGCGCTGCCAGGGCCTGACGCAGGCCGAAGGCGGCCCTACCCACAAGCCCCCAGAAACCCACAGGCCGTGCACTGCTCGCAGCCGTCTTTGCGGATGACCGCGTGCGCGCCGCATTCCGGGCAGGGGCGGCCGGCCATGAGGCCGGGCGCGGGGGTGGGCGCGGCCTCGGCTTGTGCGGCGGGTTCGCCGCGCTCGCCGCGTCGGCGGGCCAGGATGTTCTGCACGGCGTAGGCAATGGCGGCCACTTCCGATTCGTGCCAGCGCGGCACCTGGGTGCCGTCCTCCTTCACCAGGTGGCCCAGGCGCACAGGGCCTCGGTCCCAGGCGACCTTGCGCATGTCGCTGAGCGCGCGCTCCAGAAAGCCGCCGCGCGCGGCCAGCGAGAGCAGGCGCATGCTGGAGGTGATCCACTGCTGCGATTCGCCGTGCTGGCCCACTGGCATGAAGAACTCGATGGCGCGCTCGGCGGTGCCGCCGTCGGCCAGCGGCACGGGCAGAAAAGAGACCACCAGGTACGAGGTCTTGTGGCCTTCGTGCGTCCAGTACTCGATCTTCTCGGCCACCGCGTTGAGCGCGCCCTTGGGCCGGCTTTCGATGACGGCGCGCATCGGGTCGGGCGCGGGGCCGGCGTGGGTGGCCGCTGGCGTGGGCGTGGTCTGCAGCACCGCGCCCAGGATGGCGTTGGGCCGGTAGGTGGCCAGGCCCTTGAGGCCGGCGCGCCAGGCGCGGCGGTAGAGGTCCTGGAAGTCTTCGTACGGGCAGTCGGCCGGCACGTTCACCGTCTTGGAGATGGAGGTGTCGATGTAGGGCTGCACCGCGGCCATCATGGCGATGTGCTCGTCGGCCCCCATCTCCAGCGCCGACACGAACCACTGGGGCAGTTGGGCCACGTCGCCGCCGCGCTCGCGCCACAGGCGCCAGGCGTGGTCGGCCACCTCGTACTCGCGGGTGCCGCCATCGGCCTCGCGCTTCTTGCGGGTGTAGGTCCAGGCGAAGGCGGGCTCGATGCCGTTGGAGGCGTTGTCGGCAAAGGCCAGGCTCACGGTGCCGGTGGGCGCAATCGACAACAGGTGGCTGTTGCGAATGCCGTGTTCGCGAATGGCGGCTTTCAGCGGCTCGGGCAGGCGGCTGGCGAAGGTGCCGCTCTCCAGGTAGGTGCTGGCCTCGAACAAGGGGAAGGCGCCCTTCTCTTTCGCCAGGGCCACCGAGGCGGCATAGGCCGCGTCGCGCATGCGCTCGGCGATGCGCCGCGCCATCTCGCAGCCCTCGGGCCGGTCGTAGCGCAGGCGCAGCAGGGTGAGCGTGTTGCCCAGGCCGGTGAAGCCCACGCCAATGCGGCGCTTGGCCTGCGCCTCGCGCTGCTGCTCGGGCAGGGGCCAGAAGGTGAGGTCCAGCACGTTGTCGAGCGCGCGCACCTGGGTGGCCACGGCCTGGCCGAAGGCCTCGAAATCGAAGCTGGGCTCGCCGTCCAGCCCGAAGGGGTGGTGCACGAAGCGCGGCAGGATGATGGGCCCCAGGTCGCAGCAGCCGTAGGGTGGCAGGGGTTGCTCGCCACAGGGGTTGGTGGCGGTGATGGTCTCGATGGCGCGCAGGTTGTTGTCGCGCTGGATGGCGTCGATGAACAGAATGCCGGGTTCGGCGAAGTCGTAGGCCGAGCGCATCACCGTGTCCCACAGGGCGCGGGCCTTTACCGTCTCGTACACCCACTGGCCATCGGCGCGCTGGTGGGCACCGGCGCGCAGGCGCTCTTCGCCCGGCGCGGCCACGTGCGCCAACTGCCAGTCACCGTCTTGCTCCAGCGCGGTGAAGAAGGCGTCGGGCACGGCCACCGACACGTTGAAGTTGTTCCACCGCCCGGGCGTGCGCTTGGCGGTGATGAACTCGCGCACATCGGGGTGGTCGATGCGCAGCACGCCCATCTGCGCCCCGCGCCGCGCGCCCGCGCTTTCCACCGTGGCGCACGATTGGTCAAACACATTGATGTAACTGCATGGCCCCGAGGCGGTGGAGCCGGTGCCTTTCACGCGCGCGCCGCGCGGGCGGATGCGCGAGAAGTCGTAGCCCACGCCGCCGCCGCGGCGCATGGTCTCGGCGGCTTCGCGCAGGGCCTCGTAGATGCCGGGGAAGCCGGCCTCGTCGCGGCCCTGGATGCAGTCGCCCACGGGCTGCACAAAGCAGTTGATGAGGGTGGCCTGCAGGTCGGTGCCGGCCGCGCTCATGATGCGGCCCGCGCCAATGGCGCCCGCCGCCAGGTTGTCGCGGAACACGCGCTGCCAGTGCTCGCGCTGCTCGGGCGCTTCCACCGAGGCCAGGGCACGCGCCACGCGGTCGTACAGCTCGTCGATGCCCTGCTCCCCGTTCTTGAGGTACTTCTCGCGCAGCACGTCCAGGCTGATGGCCTGGGGCGCGGGCTCGGGGGTGGGGGGCACGGGCAGGTCGCGGTTCATGAAGCATCTCCAATGAAGACCACAGCGTAGGCCAGCGCCCATGGTAGGTTGTGTGCAACCGGATGGCGAGCAGGGGCTTGAAGGCTGGTGACAGGCGGGAGGCCTAGCATGGCACCCATGCCCACGTCCTCGTCCGTTTCCCTTCCCGGCTTTTCTTCTCCCGGCGCCAGCACCGAGGCGCCGCTGGAAATGCTGGCCGCCTGCCACGGCCGCATCGAGCGCCAGTGCGAGACCTTGCAGCGCCTGCTGCCCCATGTGCAGGCCCATGGGGCCGATGCGGCGGCCCAGCAGGCCGCGCGCGCGGTGATGCGCTATTTCGACAGCGCCGCCGTGCACCACCACGAAGACGAAGAGCAAGACCTCTTCCCCGCCCTGCGCGAGGCCATGGCCGGCTCGGACGCGGTGTGCATCCGCGAATTGACCGACGGCCTGGTGCAAGACCACCGGCGCCTCGAAGGCCTGTGGCGCACGCTGCGCGCCGCGCTGGACGCGCTGGCCGAGGGCCGCGCGCAGGTGCTGGACGAGGCCGTGGTGGGCGACTTCATGGCCGCCTACGCGGCCCACATGGCGCGCGAGGACACCGAACTGCTGCCCATGGCCGCGCGCCTGCTGGACGACGCCACGCTGGCCCGCATCGGGCAGGCCATGCGAGAGCGGCGCGGCATTCCGGCGCCCTGACCCGGCGGTGGATCAGCGCTTGGCCTCGGCCGGCGGTGGCGCGGGGAAGTCAATCACGGGCGTGCTCACCGCCTGGCCTGGCGGCACCCAGGCCGGCGCGGGCTGGCCCGCAGGGCCGGCGGCGCGCACGTAGCGGTAGATGGCGCGCAGGTCTTCGTCGGCCATGTCGCGCAGGCCGAACCAGGGCATGGGCGGGCGCATCTGCAGGTGGCGGGCGCGGTCCATCCACTCTTTCTCGGTGATCTGGGCCATGTACAGCCGCAGGTTGGTGGGGTAGGTCACGCCCCAGGGGCCACGCCAGCCCAGGCTGTCGCCGGTGAGCCATTGCGCTTCGGGAATGGCACCCGCGTTCAGGCCATAGCCGGCGGTGTGGCAGTCGTTGCAGCCATTGGTTTTCACGAGGTAGCGTCCCAGGGCCACCGGGTCGCTGGCGGGGGGACGGCGCTTGAGCGGGGCGTCGGCGGCCATGGCCGGCAGGGCCAGCGCCAGGCAGAGGGCGGCGGCGGCGCTGCGCAGCGCGCCGCCGGGAAAGTGCTTGTGCATGGTGTTCTCCTCCAGAAAAGGTGCTGCAGTCTAGGAAGCGGCACACCCCTGCGTTCTTAAATCTTCACTAAGCAGCACACGATTCCGTTGCACGCAATCCCATCGCGAAATGGACCGATTGCACTCGATTGATCGGATCAATGGAGTCAGAAGAAAAAACTCATTTGAACGAATGGCATCGCTGCGCTGGAATGCGGTGTTGGTTCACGGTTCAGGAGGTTCTGCATGGAAACACGCACGCTCGACCACCCGCTGGACACCGCCCCCAAGGCCAGGGGTTCGGCGCAACGCTACCTGCAAGGGTTGCTGGACACCGCCGATGTGCGCCTGAACGGACAACGCCCCTGGGACATTCGGCTGCTGCACCCCGGTGTGCCCGAGCGGGTGCTGGCCCAAGGCAGCCTTGGCCTGGGCGAGGCCTACATGGACGGCTGGTGGGAATGCGATCGGCTGGACCAGCTCTTTGACCGTCTGTTGCGCGCGCGCATTGACCGGCACATTCACCCCTGGACCCTGGCCTGGCACCACCTGCGCGCGCGCTGGCTGAACCTGCAGACCGAGCGACGCGCCTGGCAGGTGGGCCGCGAGCACTACGACCTGGGCAACGATTTTTACGCCGCCATGCTCGACAGCCGCATGACCTACACCTGCGGCTTCTGGCAGCGCGCGCGCACGCTGGACGAGGCGCAGGAACACAAGCTGGACCTGGTGTGCCGCAAGCTGGGCCTGGAGCCAGGCATGCGGGTGCTGGACATTGGTTGCGGCTGGGGCAGCTTCATGAAGTTCGCGGCCGAGCGTTACCAGGTGCAGTGCGTGGGCGTGACGATCTCGGCCGAGCAGGCGGCACTGGGGCGCGAGCGTTGCGCGGGGCTGCCGGTGGAGTTCCGCCTGACCGATTACCGCTCGCTCAACCAACGCTTTGACCGCATCGTGAGCCTGGGCATGTTCGAGCACGTGGGGCAGAAAAACCACGAGACCTACCTCGACGTGGCGCGGCGCTGCCTGGTGGACGATGGCCTGTTCCTGCTGCACACCATCGGGCGCAACGAAACCGGGCACGGCACCGACCCCTGGATCCACCGCTACATCTTCCCCAACGGCGAGCTGCCCACCATCGCGCAGATTGGCCGCGCCTGCGAGAACCGCTTCGTGGTGGAAGACCTGCACAACTTCGGTGCCGACTACGACCGCACCCTCATGGCCTGGCACGCCAATGTGGAGGCGGCCTGGCCGCGCTTTGCCGACGCCCTGGGCGAGCGCTTTCACCGCATGTGGCGCTACTACCTGCTGATGTGCGCAGGCGCCTTCCGCGCGCGCGACATCCAGCTCTGGCAATGGGTGCTGGCCAAGCCCGGGCGGCCGGGGGTGTACCAGCGCCTGGCGAGCTGAGGCAAGCGGCGTTCAGGGCTGGCGCAGGGCGTCGCGCTGGCAGTCTTCCAGCAGGCGCTGCACGGTGTGCACGGCGTCGCGAATCTTGAACGGGCGAAGCAGGATGCGGCGCACGCCGAGATCGCGCAGGGCGTGCGCGGTGGCCGCGTCGCAGCCATTCGCCATCACCGCCACGGGGGCGTCGGTGCGCGTGGGCCAGGCGCCTGTGCGCAGGCGGCGCAAGAGCGTCAGGCCGCTGTCGGTGTCGTCAATGGACACCAGCAGGCCATCGAAGGCCTGCTCGGTCAGGCGCTGCTCGGCGATCGCTACGCTGCTGGCCTGCGCCATCTGGGCCAGGTCCAGGTCACGGCAGACGGCACACAAGGTGCCGCGCACCAGGGCATCGGGCTCCACCACCAACAGAGCGCTTTCGGGCTGGCGCGAGTTCAGGAACATGCCGCCACCTTGGACTGGGTGAGTTGCTCCACCACCAGGTCACGCAGGGCGCTGAGCACGGCGATGTCGATGCGGTCCAACTGGCGCGGTCGGGTGTCAAACAGGCACAGGGTGCCCACCGCCTCGCCACCTCGCAGGGTGAGCGGGGCCCCGGCATAAAAGCGCACGCGCGGCGGCGCCTGCACGAAGGGGTTGTCAAAAAAGCGCGGGTCCAGCAGGGTGTCGGGCACCAGCATCACCTCGGCGCGCAGGATGGCATGGCCGCAGAAGGAAATGTCGCGGGCGGTCTGGCACATGGGCAGGCCGTGCGAGGCCTTGAACCACTGGCGCTCATCGTCCACCAGCGAGATGGCGGCCATGGGCACCTCAAATTCGTCGATGGCGAACCGAACGATTCGGTCGAAACGCTCCTCGGGTGGGGTGTCAAGAATGAGCAGGGCGCGCAGCGCCTGCAGGCGTTGCGCCTCATGGCGGGCGTAGGCAGGAGCGATCACAAAGGGGGCAGACCAGATAAGAAAGATAACTGGGGGGTGTATCGGCACCCCGCCCCGCCACTTGAGACTTCGCACCGCCAGCAGGCGGATGCCCACCTTCGCGGTCGGGCATTTGTCACGGCCTTGTGCAGGCCGGGCCCAGGCGGTCTCCAATTGGCGCCCAGAGCCTGGCTTGCCATGCGCCCGTGAAACGCCCATGACCCCTTACCTGCTGATTCTCAAAACCGGCGACACCTTCGCCGACATGGCCCGCGAACTGGGCGACTTTGAAGACTGGATTCGCCGTGGACTGCAAGACCCGCAACGCGAGGTGCGGGTGATCGATGCCCGCAGTGCCACCGAGTTGCCGGCGCTTGATGAACTGAGTGGTGTGCTGATCACCGGCTCACACGACATGGTGAGCCACCGAGCGCCCTGGAGCGAGGCCCTGGCCCGGTGGCTGGCCCAGGCGGTGCGGGCCGATGTGCCGGTGCTGGGCATCTGCTACGGCCACCAGTTGCTGGCCCACGCCATGGGGGGCGAGGTGGACGACCACCCGCGTGGCCTGGAGGTGGGCACGGTGCCCATCTGCCTGGACGAGCTGGCACAGGACGACCCGCTGCTGGGCGGCCTGCCCGTGACGTTTCTGGGGCAGATGGTGCACCAGCAATCGGTGCGCCGCCTGCCACCGGGCGCTGTGCGCCTGGCCCACAGCGCGCACGAGCCCCACGCGGCGTTCCGCGTGGGCCGACGGGCCTGGGGCGTGCAGTTTCACCCCGAGTTCAGCCCGGCGGCCATGTGCGGCTACATCGCCCACCTGGACGATGCCCTTCGCCGCCAGGGCGCTGACCCGAAGGCCATGCGCGAGGCGGTGAAGGCCACCGACTGGGCCGCCGCGCTGCTGGTGCGCTTCGGGCGGCTCAGTGCCCGCCGCTCGACGGTGGCGTGAAGGCCCGGGCACCGCTTAGGGCTTCCAGGCCTCCATGGCCTTTTTCAGGCCGCTGAGGTCGGCCTTCACCACCATCTGGCTGCCGTTGGCCAGCACAAAGGTGGTGGTGATGGGCTTCTCTTGCAGCAGGGCCTGCAGGGTGGCGGCGTCCAGCTCGGTTTCGGCGCTGCAGCCCGCGCCCGCGCACACCGCATAGGGCAGCATGACGGGGCTCGGGCCCAGCGCCTCGACGCGAACGCCCGGGGCGATGCGCACGCCCAGGGGCCCCAGAAAGCCCAGTTCCACCCGGCCGCCTTTGTCGGCACTGCGGCGCAACAGGCGCACGGTGAGCACACGCTGTGTCTGCTCGCCCTGGCGGATCAGGAAGGTGCGCTCGGCCAGGCAGCCCTCGGCGCGGCATTGCGACTGCCACTCCAGGGCCTGCATGGTGGGCGCGGCACCCGCCGCCGGGGCCTGGGCCCAGGCGCTGACGGCACCCAGGCCCAGGGCGCCAGTGGCCAGGGCAGACAGAAGGCGTTGCAGGCGAACCATGGGCATCACCACTGACGGCTGTAAGTGAACTGCAGGCCGCGGTCGTTGTTGCCGCCCTTGGCGTAGCCAGCGTAAGCGCGCAGGCTCAGCGCGGAGCGCGGGCCCTGATCGCCCACGCTCAGGCCCACGGTGAGTTGCTGCGGGCCATCGCCGGCCGAGCGCACGCCCCAGGCGCTGCCGTGCAGGCCCACGTCGGTGCCCACGCCGGCTTTGCCGCCGAGCTGGTAGCCGTAGGTCATGTCCAGCTGCAGTTCGCTGCGGCTCTTCTCGGTCTGCGACAGGGTGTGGTTGAGCACCGCCCCGATTTGCGCCAGGCCGTGCAGCTTGTTGTAGCTGGCCAGCTCCAGCGCACTGGCGGCGTCGCCGGCTTCGTTCTTGGCCGCGCGGTGCAGGTAGTCCAGGCGCAGGCCAACCACGCTGGACAGGCGCGTGCCACCCCACTGGGCCAGCGGGGTCTGCAGGCGGCTGTCGGCAAACACGCGGGCCGAGTTGTAGCGGCGCTCGTTGAGGGCGTTGCCGGCGGCGTCAATCTCGCGCTGCACGTCGTGACGGCCCAGGCCCACGCCGGCCACCTGGGTGAACTCGCCGTAGGCGGTGTCCAGGGTCAGGTAGGCCGAGACCTGCACCGAGTCGTTGTCGACGCGGTCGCTGGTGAAGGCCGAGCTCACCTTGCCCTGCCCCAGGCCCAGCGCCAGGCCACCGGTCAGGCCGGGGCGCACGCGGCGCTCAATGCCCACCGAGGTGAGGGTGCTCTGGGCGCGGGTGGCCGAGGTCCAGTCGTTGGCGGCGGCGTCGTGGTGGGCGCGGCTGACCTGTGCCCAGATGCGGCGGCAGTCATCGGGCAAGGCGGTGCTGGCCTTGTCTTGACGCGGCTCTTGGGGACCGCACTGGTCCACAGGCTGGCGCGCAAAGATGGCGTCGCGCAGGCCTTGGCTGTCGCGGGTGGCTTCGGCCAGTGCCGTGGCGTGGGCCTCACCCGAGAGGCTGGCCATGCGCACGGCCAGCGCCTGTTCGGTCAGGCCGGTGAGCGAGCGCAGCAATTGCGCTGGCGCGGTGGCGCCGTTGATGTCGGTGCGGTCGTATATGCCGTCCAGCCCGGTGCCGGCGTTCACGGCGTTGCGCTTGCCGCCGCCCAGGGTGGCGGCCTCGGCGAAGAGCTGGGGCAGCACCACCAGGTTGATGGTGGTGGCGCCGTAGATCACGTCAAAACGGGTGCGCGCCGGCAGGCCACCGGTGGTGGGCTGCACCAGGGTGTCGAAGCGGCCGGTGACGCTGCCGTCTGCGGCCTGCACGATGTTGAACACATCGCCGACCTGGGCGGTGAAGGTGTTGCTGGCCGCGCCGGTGATGCCACGCATGATGGGCGTGATCGTGCCGGCGGCGGTGAAGGTGTGGTTGCCGGTGATGACCACGCGGTCGTAACTGCCCGCACCGGTGCCCTGACCGTAGCCGTCGATGTCCACGTCGAACAGGCTGCCGCTGTTGAGCAGCACGTCGCCCGCGACGGTGAGCGTGCCCGGCGAGGCGCCCGGCGAGAGGCGGCCACCGCTGAGCACGGTGACGCCGCCGCCCACGTTGCCGGTGCCGCCCAAGGTGGCGCCGTTTCGCACCACGATGCCGCTGGCCGAGGCCAGGTTGGCCTGCACCTGCAGGCGGCCCTGCGACACGTCAATGCTGCCGCTGAAGGTGGACGGGCCGTTGAGCACCAGTGAGCCCGCGCCCTGTTTGACCAGCGCGCCGCTGCCGCCGAGCTGGCCGCCCATCACCAGGGTGGTGCCGGTGGCGGTGTTCAGCGCGCCACCGTTGGCGCTCACGTCAAAGCCTTTGGCGGTGGCCAGGTTCTGGGTGGTCTGCAGGGTGCCGCCATCCAGCACCACCGAGGCACCGGCGGCGCCCAGGTTGGCGTCGGCGCCCACCGAGACGGTGCCGCCCGAGACGCGCGTGGTGCCGGTGTGGGTGTTGGTGCCGCTCAGGGTGAGCGTGCCGGCGCCGGTTTTCTGCAGTTCACCGGTGCCGCCCACCACGCCCGAGAAGGTGCCCGCGCCCACGCCCAGGGTGTTGGCGCCCAGGTTGACCGCGCCGCTGCCGGTGATCGTGCCAATGGCCTCGTTGGCGCCCAGTGCCAGGGTGCCGTCGGCCACCACGGCGCTGGTGGCGGCCAGGCCGCCGTTGGCGCTGAGCAGGGTGCTGCCGGCGCCAATGCGCACATCGGTGGAGGCCAGCGAACCGGTGAGCGCCAGCGTGCCGGCGCTCACGTTGGTGGTGCCGGTGTAGGTGTTGGCGCCACCCAGCGTGAGGGTGCCGGCGCCGGTTTTCTGCAGTTCACCGGTGCCGCCCACCACGCCCGAGAAGGTGCCCGCGCCCACGCCCAGG
>FWPV01004370.1_pt1 | contig 30368 bp, 27 predicted proteins | sample 2228371 | NCBI WGS metagenome assembly FWPV01 (sample SAMEA103939776, study PRJEB20133) | metagenome | reverse complement strand
TATCCGGGGACGACTGTTGAGGTTACCAAAGGAACCGTTTTAAAAGAGAATGTAGAAATAGAAATAATTGACACGCCTGGAATGTACTCCATGCTTCCAATTTCTGAAGAAGAAAGGGTTGCGCGCGATTTCATATTTTATGGAAAGGCAGATATGATACTGAATGTTGTGGATGCAAAAAATCTGGAAAGAATGCTTCCACTTACATTTCAGCTTATCGAAACGGGCATTCCTGTCATTCTGGTTCTTAATATGACCGATGAGGCAGAACGTGCAGGTATAAAAATTGATGATAACAAGCTCTCAAGGCTACTGGGAATACCTGTTGTTCCCACAGTCTCTATCAAAAAAAAGGGAGTTAAGGCACTATTTAACAAGATTTTAAACTATGACTCCCTTAAACCAGCTGTTGTTATTAATTACGATGCAGAAATTGAATCAGCCATAAAAGCGGTAGAGACAGTTTTAAAGGTTGAACAGCCCATATCGAAAAGAATTATAGCATCTATGCTTCTACAACAGGACAGAGGTGTTACAGAAAAGATTATTACTTCAGAGGGGAAAGAAATAATAGACAAAGTTGACGAAATAAGACGCAATCTGCTGGAAAAGATTAAAATCCCCATAGACTACGCAATGGCGGTCAAAAGACAGTTAGAAGCAGCATCTATACTGCAAGAGGTAAGGAACACCACGACAGAAAAAAAACCTTCCCAATTTGTCAGTTTTTTAAGCTCAGTAACCATGTCTTATATATGGGGTTACCCTATTCTTTTTCTTGTACTATATTTCGGACTTTATAAATTTGTAGGTGTTTTTGGGGCTGGTTTTCTTGTTGATTTTATAGAGACAGAAATATTCGAAGAATTTTTGTTACCCGGCATTATCGGCTTTATTGAAAACAATGTCCCTTCCGATCTCGTAAAAGACCTCTTAATCAGGGATTACGGCATTATAACACTCGGTATAAAGTATGCAATCGCAATAATTTTGCCCATAGTTACAACCTTTTTCCTGTTCTTCTCTATTCTGGAAGATAGCGGATATCTGCCGCGCCTTGCCATGCTGATGGACCGTTTTTTCAAGAAACTTGGACTTACTGGCAAGGCTGTAATACCTTTAGTGCTCGGTTTTGGATGTGACACAATGGCAACTATGGTTACAAGAACATTAACGGGAAAAAAAGAGCGGATCATAACAACCATACTGCTTTCACTGGCTATCCCATGCTCTGCCCAGTTAGGAGTTATGCTTGCTGTTTTAAGCCACTCAACAGCACTTCTTTCTATATGGGCTGGCATCCTCTTTCTGGTTTTCGTACTGGTGGGTTATCTATCTGGGAAAATTATCAAGGGTGAAAAAACGTTATTTTTCGTTGAAATCCCACCTATCAGAATGCCAAAACTACACAACATATTCGTTAAGACATATACAAGACTGGTATGGTATTTCAAAGAGGTGATTCCGCTTTTTATTTACGCAAGTCTTTTTATATGGATTGGCAGAATTACCAAACTGTTTGATTTGATTATAGACATTATAGCCTTTTTCCTGAAATTTATAGGGCTTCCGAAAGATGCCGCTATTATATTTCTCTTTGGATTTTTCAGGAGGGATTACGGTGCAGCTGGCCTTTACGACATGCACAAATCGGGCGTGTTTAATAACAATGAGTTGTTGATAATGTCGGTTATGTTGACACTCTTTCTGCCCTGTATCGCACAGTTTATTATGACAATAAAAGAAAGGGGAGTTAAGACAGGCATATACATTGCATCCTTTGTGCTCATTTTTTCGATAGCCATAGGTTATCTTTTGAATTTGATATTAGTTTTGACAGGGATAAAATTATAGTATGTAGAGACGATAAACAATGGAAAAGGACACCAATAAAATAATTACATGTCCCCTTTGCGGAAAAAAATTTAAAGAAGAAGAGGCTGGAAAAGCCTGTCAGGCTTGTGGAAAGAAGGGATGCGGTCTGGTCAAATGTCCGAACTGTGGCTATGAATTTCCACCAGCTAAATAAGGAGGAGATATGACACCACTGCTTGAAAAGATTGAAGAGATACTTGAAATGTTATGGATATCAAAAAAGGAAAAAAACAAAAAAGACCTGTCCTTTAATGTTCTTGGCGTAACAAAAGACTCTGAGGAAATAATTGAACTACTGGCAAAAAAACTTGTAACCGTGGATGAAGACAATGTATCATTAACCGAAGATGGTGCTGTTAAAGGTGAAAATGTGGTAAGAAGGCACAGACTGGCTGAAAAGCTGCTTGTTGACGTCCTTGATGTGAGTGGCAGTTCAATTCACGAAACAGCATGCAAGATGGAGCATTACCTGAAGGAGGGCATAGAAGATAAGGTCTGCACCCTTTTGGGGCATCCAAAAATATGCCCCCACGGAAACCCAATTCCACCTGGTCCCTGTTGCTCCGCAAATCTGAAGGTGGGAGACAAATACGTTCAGCCCTTAAGCCAGCTTAAATTTGGTCAATCGGGCAAGATAGCATATATACAGGGTATTGCACAAAAAAACCTGCAGAGCTTAGCTTCAATGGGAATACTACCCGGGGTAAAAATCACGGTCAAACAAACATTCCCGAGCTGCCTTTTTCAGATTGGAAACAGTGAATTTGCCGTTGACAAAGACATTGCAGAGGCTATTTTTGTTAGGGTGGAAAAGGATTGATGTTAACCGAATTCAAGCTTATAGACAGGTTAAAAAAACAACTGGATTATAAAAGAGATGTATTCAAAGGCATAGGCGATGACTGTGCCGTGATTAAAGAAAAAAAATCATACAGATTATACACGGCTGATAATTTTGTAGAGGGCGTGCATTTTGACCTGAAATACACCAATAATTTTAAAAAAATTGGTTTTAAAGCCATCTCGAGAGCGGTAAGCGACATAGCCGCAATGGGCGGAACGCCCCGTTACCTTCTCGTCTGTCTTGCCATCTCTTCAAAGCTCACACAAAAAGGGTTTAACAAGCTGGTAAAGGGTTTTAAAGATGCCTGTAACTTCTACAACGTTGACATAATTGGAGGAGACATAACCTCATCTTCTGCTGTCACAATAACGATAACCTGCATTGGGGAATCAGACACAAAACCTGTTCTTCGGTCGGGCGCAAAAGAAGGGAACCACATCTACCTTACAGGCGAAACCGGACTGGCAAAAGGTGGTCTGGAGCTTTTAAAAAGAAACAAAAAAGCCTGTAAAAAATTAATAGATGCCTATGAATCTCCTACTGCCCGCATAGAACTGGGCTCTGTGCTCAGAAAAAATAAAATCGCAACAGCCATGATTGACATAAGCGACGGTCTTCTGGGAGACCTGAAACATATTCTTGAAGAAAGCGGCAAGGGTGCCGTCATTGAACTGAAGAATATTCCTCTGTCATCTTACTTAACTAAAAACTTTTCTTATGAAGAAAGTCTTGATTTTGTCCTGAACGGTGGAGATGATTATGAGCTTATATTTACAGCAAATAAAAATGCGGAAGAAAAGGTGTCTAAAATTTCGCAGTCTTTAAACATTGCCATCACAAAAATAGGAGAAGTCACAAATCACGGCTTTTTTATAAAACATGACAAAAAGCTGAAATTAAAGTCACGATCCTATGAACACGTTTTTATTTAGGTTTTGAGACAAGAAGGGCACGCCTTTTGTAGAATTCGTTGCAACGTAACATAATCTTTTCAAAGGACTCTTTCCTTTTCACCTCATCACCAAGCCTTGTATAAGCCTCAAAAAGATAATAGGATGCTTCACATATCTCGGGAAAGTTGGCTTCTATGCCTAACAAAATATTAACTGCATCTTTAATATTGCCCTTTTTTAGTTCCAGAACAGCCTTTGAAAGATAGATTCTGGGATCGGGAACAGAAAGGCTTTTCATAATAGTCTCCACCACTTCTTCTGCCTTATTCAGGTGCTTACCTTCCTCAGCCAGAAGAATTACAAGTGTTGCCCCGTTATATATGGTAGGCTGAATAAGATATATGTTTTCAAATAGTCTGGCAGCCTTCCTAAAATCCATACTTATATAGTGTTTTTCAGCTTCCTGCAGCAAATAGGGAATGTAAGGTGTGAGTAAAATTGCCTCTTCTGGATGGAGTGTAACTCTTCCCTCGAATGGAGAAATATCTAAGGGTGGGAAATTTTCTTTTTCTTCCTTTTCGCTTTTTATCTTATATACTGTCCCAAAAGACACAAGTTTTGCCGCTATGTCGGGACGATATATACGTGCCATTTCTGCAAAATCATATGTGAAAAACACAGGGGCGTTCATTTTGTTTTTTATATTTTCCGCAAGAAGATAAGCCTGATTCAGTTTGAACACCTCAAGGGCTGTAAAATCTATTTTAACCCCCTCTTTGCCACCGCTGTGGGACATTATGTCTGGCATCAACTCCTGTAAAAATGGCAATTTTTTCAGGTTCTGTTTCTGATACCAGGGTAACATGAAAAAGTCCGCATCCAGAACAGTAACGTCAGTTCTCAAATTGTCCACATGTTGCAGATAAAAAAGAGGAAACAGCGTATAGTCTGACTCACCTATCACAACTGCTCGTTCTGGTAGGATAATGAGCGAATCAACAGCCAGTTTTTTTGCAAACACATTTTTTTTCTGGTAAAGTTCGTTTCTTTGAATGTAATACTTGTAACCTATTGTAACCAGAATAACACCTATGATGCAGTATCTGGCTACTGGTTTTCTGGCAAAGGCTTCAATAGCCATTGAGAAAAAACAAACAGACACAATTACCGCAGGCGTTAAGAATTCATTTACCAGAAAATACTCATTTTCGTCAGGATTCAGCACATAAACTGTAAGAATTCCGTTCAAAAGAAAAATGGACAGCAACACAAATAATAGTCTGCGGTTATATTTAAATAAAAGATACAAACCCGCCAGTATAAAAAGCAGTAAAAATGGGTAAAACTGCTTGTTAAAAAAATCTACAAACTGAACCGTCTGATTATAAATGGCATCAAAAGAGTAACCTTTGCCACCAAAGCCAAACTGCCATCTGGTCAACACCTGCCAGAAGTTTTCCACACTTTTTGGGTCACCAAAATTTATGGCAGGCTCCCTGATAGCTCTTGCTGGAAGGTAAAGATAGACAGTAAATCCAAACATAAAAAACAGAACCGCCAGAGGCAACCGTTTCAGATTACCTTTTATAACAATAAAATAAAGAAAACCAACCAAAATCGCTGAAAGCGTGGTGTGATGATTTCCCATTCCAACTCCGAGCAAAAAAGCGGTCAAAAATAATAACCTTACATCCTGCCTTTTTTCATATATGACAGTGAGATAGATAAAAATCACAAAAAAAAGTGAGTTTAAACTATAAACCTCTGAGATTATCGCCTGTTTGAAAAAAATCTCAGCAAATCCAAGAGAAAGCACAGCAATGAAAGAGATAAACACAGATATTTCAAGCTCTGTTAGTATTAAAAATAAAAAAAACAGCACTGATGCCGAAAGAAAGGCAGAGAAGATGTTGCATTTAAAAGCATATTCAGTCACAGGGACAAAATAGGAAAAAAAACGTGAAAGAAGCGAAAAAAGCGGGTACCCCGGGGCATGGGCTATACCCAGTGATTTAGAGGCAAGGGCAAGTTCCGGCGCATCTCCGAAAACAAAGGTTGGGGGCATGTGAATAAGGTAAACAATAAAAAAAATTATGAAAGCCGCAATGGCAAAAAAAATTCTTTTCATTTAATGAAGCCTTTCAGGTAAGAAACCGCCTGCCCAAAACTATGGGGATGCAATTTTGACCAGAAATAGATGATGCCCGCCATCAAGAGGGCTGTAAATAAAAGCTTGCCCAGAAACTTAAGAAATTTAAAAAAAATAAAAAGGAAAAAGAGGGCTAAAATGGTTAATATTAAAAGTGTTAGCCCATCCATTATTTATTTTGCAGAGGGGCAACCGCCACAGGCAGGCAGATTTCCACAGGTATCTTTGGATTCTGATTTTGCAGGCACAGAAGATTTAGCATAGTCAGTAAGATACCATCCGGAACCCTTTAAAATAAAATTACCGTTAGAGATCAGCCTCTTTACAGAACCATCACACTCTGGACAGTTTTTAAGCGGCTCATCAGTAATCCTCTGATTTGCTTCAAATGTGTGTCCACAGGCTTCACACAAATACTCGTAAGTTGGCATACCAAACCACCTCTTTTTTCTTTTGGATTTTATTTTATTATAATCATCACAGCGAAAATTGTAAAGGGTTAGTTACGAAAAGAGCTTAGAAACCGCCTTGTTTTTTGCCTGTGCAACATAAGAAATATTGCCAAAAGCAACAATAGATAAGGGTATTTTATAACGAAAACAACAGGCACAAGCATGATAAGCACTAAAATCCTCAAAAGAAGGTTATGAGCCACAACCTGTGCCACAGCAGGAGAATAATTGTAATAAAATTCAACAAAAATTCTGCCAAATCCGTTTGTTAAAAGATACCTGTCTCTAAACTGTCTCAGGACATCTATATGGGTATGGAAAGGGGTACCGTATGCCGCTGTTGCTATAAAGCAGTTTTTGTTTGAAGTCGACTTTGAAGAAACAAGACTAATAAAAACTTCGTCAGAAAAATTGGAATAAACCGGTTGATTGTTATATGCCCGTACCTTGTAGTAATAGTAACCGCTTCCTTGCGTTGTGCTGTCGATAAACTGGGTTACATCTTTTCCCACTGTACCAATTTTTTGATAACTTTCTACCCCGCTCTGTCGCCAGATTTCGTAGCCGTCTTCGTTTGTTGTGTTATCCTGCCACGTTAGTTTTATGCCCTCAGCCATCCTGGTTACAGAAAGGTTTGTGGGTTTGTTAAGAGGTATCTGTAGATCAAGTAATACTGCCTCTGAATCACCATTATCGTTACAGGCAAAAAGACGGTAACCTACCCTGTCTCCTTCCTGAAGAATAGCTGAAGAGTCTGTGTAGTCTGAACTGTTCTCTGGAAGCGTAGTTAATAGAGAAAATACGGACTCGCTTCTTAAACTCCTTTCAATTTTGTAGCAGGTTTCTAAGGAAGAAAGGTCTGTCCATTTCAGTTTTATCGGCCCTCCCGCCTTAAGTTCACCATCCAAAGAAAAATTTTCTGGTTTTAAAGGTGGCATGTTGTCTAAATCTATTGTCAACGCCAAGTGGGCATTAAGTCTGCCGCCTGTAATGACATTGAGCCCATTAACTTTATCGACCGAAGCAAGAATACGTTCCTTTACTTCTTTATAGCTCAAGTCTGGATATTTACTCCAGATAAGTGCCGCAACCCCAGAAACCATGGGGGCAGCCATAGATGTGCCTGTTTCTGAAAAATACCCTGTTGAATAATTTTTAAAACCGGGCGCAAGTGCGCTTTGTGTACTATAAATATTCGTTCCAGGTGCTGCAATATGAACCACATTGGTGCCATAGTTGGAATGATAATCACGCTCATCTGAAGAACCTGTTGCCGCAACAGAGATCAGGTTTTCCATCCTAAGGGAGGCGGGATAGACATTTACATAGTTTAAATTATAGCCACTATTTCCCGCAGCAGAGATAACAAGTACGCCATTATTCTTTGCGTATTCTACAGCATCTTTTAAAGAATTGATACCAGCAACATTCTCTCCAGCCTCAAGACTTAAGTTTATTATCTTAGCCCCTTCGTCAACCGCATATCTTATAGCTGACACTATATCTGACATATATCCATCCCCATTCCTATCCAGCACCTTTAACGCCATCAACTTAATCTTCCAGTTAATACCTGTAACACCTACACCATTATCCCCTACAGCACCTATAATACCCGCCACATGGGTACCGTGTGATCCGGATCCATCAACATCATCATCCATAGGATCATTGTCCCCATTTACGAAATCTTTGCCATAAAACCCTTGGGAATCCTTCCACATATTATCCTTCAAATCGGGATGGTTATAGTCAATTCCTGTATCAACAACAGCCACGATAATATTTCCATCCCCTGTTGTTATGTCCCAGCCATAAGGGGAATCTATGTTGACGTGATGCCACTGTTGGGAGTATTTGGGATCATTTGGCGGTGCCGCCTTTTTGAAACGGTAGTTTGGCTCTGCATATTCTACATCTGGGTTATTTTTATATAGTGCCAATGCCTCGTCTACCGTCATACCTTCAGGTAACCCTATATGTTCAATATTTAAGCCCTCAAACCTTTTCATGACTCTGGCACCTAAAACTTTGTGCTGCGTCGAAGCCTTGGAGCCCCCAATGCCCTTTTTGAACTTAACTAAAAGCTCTCCTTCCTTATATCTCTGTTTCTTGCCAGCATGGTGAGAGCCTCCTGAAAAACCCGTAAGGATAGCCAATAAAACTAAAATTAAAAATGGGGTCAAGAGCCTGATTTTGACGTTTTGCAAGCTAAAGAAAGAAAAAGGGTTAAAAAACAAAAACTGCCCTCCCTTAGATTTTTTATTCTAAATGTTATTATCATAGCAAATTGCCAAAAAGGCAATGAAAAACCTTCTTGTTTCCAAAAAACAAAAGCCAAACAAGTTTATTGGGAGATATATTTTCTGATTGACGGCAATATATATGACGAAGAAATATGCTGCCCCCCCATAATGATGACGGGAACACCACCTGTTATAATCTTGCTTGCTTCTGCTATTTGTTGGTCCAGCCTTTCTTTACTTTTTTGGAAATATTTGCTGTTCTGGGTTTACTAAAATCCGTTCCGAAACAAAAACTAAGGTTGTTAATTTTTTTTCCTGTAATTAAAATAAAGGATATGGGAAGTTTTCGTCTAAACACTAATTTTAAACCACGTGGAGACCAACCTCAGGCAATAGATAAACTGACACAGGGCATATTAAAGGGACTTAAAAATCAGGTTCTGCTGGGTGTTACAGGTTCAGGAAAAACATTCACAATGGCTAATGTTATAGCAAACGTGAACAAACCCACCCTGATAATAGCCCCGAACAAAACCCTGGCTGCACAGCTTTTCTTTGAATTCAGAGAACTGTTCCCAGAAAATGCTGTTGAATATTTTGTAAGTTACTACGATTACTATCAGCCTGAGGCATATATACCTGAAACAGACACATACATAGAAAAAGACTCTTCCATAAACGACGAAATTGACAAACTGAGACACAGAGCCACTTACTCCCTCCTTGAAAGAAATGATGTCATTATCGTAGCTTCTGTTTCATGTATTTATGGCATAGGCTCACCAGAAGCATATCATGGACTGCTCCTTTTTCTTCAGGAAGGTGAAGAAACTGATATCCGCAGGGTAATGAGCAAACTTATCCAGATTCAGTACACACGAAATGATTACGATTTTTACCGTGGTGCCTTCAGAATGCGGGGAGACGCCATTGAAATATATCCTGCCTATGAAGACAGCAGGGCTATAAGAATTCAGTTTTTCGGAGACATGGTTGAGGCTATCTTTAGCTTTGACCCCATTACCGGCGAAGTTTTTGAAAGGCTCCCCAAAATTGCTGTTTACCCAGCCAGCCATTACGTTGCAACAGAAGACAGATTGAAAGAGGCTATAAAAAACATACGCCTTGAATTAAAGGAAAGGCTTGATTTTCTTAACAAAAACAACAAGTTACTTGAGGCACAAAGGCTAAAACAAAGAACACTTTACGACATTGAGGTTATGGAAGAGATGGGGTACTGCAAAGGAATAGAAAACTACTCCCGTTATCTGGACGGAAGACAAGCTGGCACGCCGCCTTTTACACTGCTGGACTATTTTCCGAAAGATTTTTTACTTTTTATAGACGAATCCCATCTGACGGTTCCTCAGCTAAACGGCATGTATGCAGGCGACAGATCCAGAAAAACAACCCTCGTTGAGCATGGATTCAGACTACCATCCGCTCTTGATAACCGTCCCCTTACATTTAAGGAGTTTGAAGATAGGCTTAACCAGGTGGTTTTTGTGTCTGCCACACCAGGACCCTATGAGCTTCAGAAAAAGGAACAGTTAGTTGAGCAGCTTATCAGACCAACAGGGTTGGTTGATCCTGAGGTGATAGTTAAACCTGCCAAAAATCAGATTGAGGACCTTTTAACAGAGATAAAAGCCGCTGTTGATAATAAAGAACGTGTTCTGGTTACAACATTGACAAAACGTATGGCTGAAGACCTTACCACATTTATTCAGGACAAGGGTATTAAGGCAAAATACCTGCATTCTGACATTGACACGATGGAACGTGTAAATATTATCAGAGACTTAAGAAAAGGTGTCTTTGATGTCCTCATAGGCATTAACCTGCTTAGAGAAGGGCTTGATATGCCTGAAGTTGCACTGGTTGCCATACTGGACGCCGATAAAGAAGGCTTCTTAAGATCAGAAACATCTCTGGTTCAGACATGCGGCAGAGCGGCAAGAAATGTTAACGGACGTGTAATATTTTATGGTGACACCATAACCAGATCAATGGAACTGGCAATTAAAGAGGCAAAAAGAAGACGTGAAATTCAGCTTGAATACAACAAAAAGCACGGGATTACTCCTGAAACCGTTAAAAAGGCGATTAATGAGGACTTTGGCATCCTGTGCGAAAAGGACTATTACACGGTTAAAGTTGAAGAGACCCATGAGTTTTACGACATTACTGACAAAGCACTGGAGAAACGCATTAAGAAGCTGGAAAGAGAGATGAAAAAACTTGCTAAAAACCTGCAGTTTGAACAGGCTGCTGAGATAAGAGACGAGATAAAGCGATTAAAGGAGAGTATAGTTATGGGATAAAAGGTCACAAAATCTTTCTTATATCAAGCATATTGTCTAATTTTTCCCTTAACAGGCTTACCTTCATTTCCTTAACAGGGTGAACAAAATCAGGAGCAATCTCACAAAGAGGGAAAAGAACGAATGAACGTTCTGAGATGCGTGGATGAGGAATAGTCAGGTTTGAGTCCTGATAAATAATGTTCCCGTAAAACAAAATATCTAAATCAATCACTCGCGGTCCATATTTAACTACCTTCTTTCTTCCCATCCTACTTTCTATATCTTTGAGCAAGACAAAAAGACCTGAAGGTGACAAATCGGTTTCAATCAGCCATACGGCATTTACAAATCTTGGTTGTTCTGACAGTCCCCATGGCTCTGTCTCGTAAAGGGATGAACTTTTTACGAATGTTATGTCCCTGCATGAGAGCAGTAACTCTTTTGCTTTATCTATATTGCGGGCGGGTTCGCCAAGGTTGGAACCCACCCCTATGAAAACCTGCAAAAATTTACTCCTTCAAAACTTAAATTTTTCAATACGGCTAAACGCCTCTTCCATCCTTTTCTTATCAACTGTCAGTGCGATTCTGAAATACCCTTCGCCGTATTTACCAAAACCTACACCAGGCGTTACAACAACCCCTGTTTCTTCAAGCAATCTGGAACAAAAATCGGCTGATGGCATATTATTAGGAGTTTTTACCCAGACGTAAAAGGTTGCCTTGGGATAGAAGAAGCTATAGCCTAAACGGGTGAGCCTTTCAACCACAAAGTCCCTTCTTTCCCTGTAAATTTTTCTATACTCTTCCACACATTCCTGACTGCCTGATAAAGCCTCTATACCAGCCTCCTGAACCGCCTGAAAAATGCCTGAATCCACATTCGTCTTAATTTTACCCAGACCTTCCACAATAGACTGATTACCAACGGCAAAGCCAATCCTCCAGCCAGTCATGCTATAGGTCTTTGAAAGGGAATGCATTTCAATGGCTACCTCTTTTGCACCATCCACACTAAATATGCTCATTGGTTCATCTTCATAAAAAAGCTCAGAGTAAGCCATATCATGACACACTATGAATCCATACTTCAATGCCAGTTCAATAACATCTTTGAAAAAACCTTTATTTGCGGTGGCTGAAGTTGGGTTGTTCGGATAGTTTATGTGCATAATTTTGGTCTTTTTAAGCACCTCTTCAGGTATAGCCTTAATATCCGGCAGAAAACCGTTTTCCTCCTTAAGTGGCATTATATAGCTCTGTCCGCCTGCAAATATTGTCCCTATATTGTAAACAGGATAGGCAGGATCTGGCACAAGCACAATGTCTCCTGGATTAACAAATGCCAGCGGTATGTGTGCTATACCTTCTTTGGAGCCAATAAGCGACACCACTTCTGTATTGGGATCAAACTTTACGCCAAACCTTTTCTCAACAAAGCTTGCTGCAGCAAGTCTGAACTCATAAAGTCCCTCGTAATCAGGGTATTTATGGTTCTTGGGATTCTCTGAAGCGATCTTCAGTCTTTCCACAATATGTTTTGGTGTTGGTAAATCTGGATCACCTATTCCAAGGCTAATGATATCAACACCTCTTGCAGCAACCTCCTTCTTTTTTCTGTCGATCTCAGCAAATAAATAGGGCGGTAAATGCTTTAATCTTTCTGCCTTTTCAAAAACCATTACTTACTCCTTGAAAATTAATTTTGATTTTTTGATATAAATTTTATTTAACAAAGTTGATTAGTCTGCCCACACCTTCAATATTAATCTCTATTTCGTCTCCGCTTTTTAAAGGACCAATCCCGGCTGGCGTCCCGGTAGTTACAACATCGCCCTCAAAAAGCGTCATAACACCGCTGATAAAACTTAAAAGTTCAAAGACATTGAAAATCATATCTGAAGTCATTGTTTCCTGAACAACCTTGCCGTTTAGAATCGTGGTCAACCTAAGGGAGGACGGATCAACATCCGTAGCAACGGAAGGACCTAACGGGGCAAAGGTGTCAAAACCTTTTGCACGTGTGTACTGAACATCCTTTTTCTGCAAATCCCTTGCCGTCACATCATTAAAACAGGTGTACCCCAGAATGTATTTATGTGCATCTTCAGCAGAAACATTTTTACATTCCTTTCCTATAACAAAGGCAAGTTCGCCTTCATAGTCAACCCTTTCTGAACATTCCGGCAAAATAATATAGTCACCATGTCCTGTTACAGCTGAAGATGGTTTAAGGAAAATCAGGGGCTCATCTGGCAGCTCCTTGTTCATCTCCTTTGCATGGGCTTTATAGTTTAGCCCTATGGCAACAATCTTGGTCGGCATTGAAGGTGGCAAAATCTTTATTCTTTCAAGCGGAATACCTTTTTCTGAAATAAACTTCATTGACAATCTGTTTTCACAGAAAAGCTCATAAACATCCTTTTCAAAGGGGTAAAATTTGTCGCTGATTATACCGGAAAAAATGTCCCCTGTTTCGTTATCAAGAATCCGATAAATCTTCATGTGCACCCTTTTAAAGCCCCAAAACATCCTTCATGCTGTATAGCCCATTGGGCTTGGAAACCAACCATTTGGCTGCCCTTAAAGCTCCTCTTGCAAAGTTTTCTCTGCTGTGTGCCCGGTGAATAAGCTCAATTCGTTCACCCATTCCGCCAAAAATAACGGTGTGTTCGCCAACCACATCACCAGCTCTTAATGTCTGCATACCTATCTCGTCCTTTGTTCTTTCTCCTGTAATACCTTTTCTTTCAAAAACAGCAACCTTCTCGTAATCCCTCCCCAGTGCCTGTGCAATCACCTGTCCCAGCTTAACAGCTGTGCCGCTTGGTGCATCCTTTTTCATCCTGTGATGGATCTCCACAATCTCCACATCATACTCGTCCTTCAGCACTTTTGCAGCCTCTTCAACAAGCTTGAATAAAAGATTGACGCCCATACTCATATTTGGTGACAATACGCATGGGAAAGCCTCCTTAGCCATTTTCTCAATCTGGGTAAGCTGTTCCCTGTCAAAACCTGTGGTACCAATAACCATAGGGGCGTTTTTTTCTCTGGCTATGGCTGCATTTTTAAGTGTGGAGTCTCTGTGCGTAAAATCTATAATTACTGTATCCTGAGCTGCCACATCAGCAAGTTTGGAGGATACAATAACCCCCTTTTTTCCACCAAATCTATAGCTATCCTCACCAATAAAGGGGCTATCATGCCTTTCTATAGCACCAACAAGAGAAAGACTTTCATCTTCACCTATCAGACGCATAATGGTGCTCCCCATTCTGCCGCAAGCACCAACAACAATTATTTTAGTCATAAACTACCCCACTTATTTTATAAGCCTGTAATCATTTAAACTTTTTTTCAGTTTGTTCAGACTGTTCTCCGATAACTCACACAAAGGAAGCCTGAACTCGTTTTTTATTAACCCCATCAGACTTAAGGCTGTTTTAACCGGCACAGGGTTTGTTTCTATGAACAGTATCTGCATAAGCTGATACAACTCATAATGCAGTTTTAATGCCTGTTCATATTTCCCCTCCAAAAAACTGCTGACCAGCTTTGCAATTTTAGAAGGAACAACATTGGAAGCAACAGAAATTACCCCTTTACCTCCAACAGCAAGTATTGGTAAAGTAAGAGAATCGTCACCGGAAAGAACGGCAAAACTCTTCTTCTTAACACCTTTACAAATCTCCGTAACCTGATTTATATTACCTGAAGCCTCTTTTATACCAACCACATTAGGTATTTCGGAAAGCCTGATGACCGTTTCCGGTAAAAGATTAACACCTGTCCTGCCGGGAACGTTATAAAGTATTATGGGAATATCAACCGTCTCTGCTATTTTTTTAAAGTGCCTGTATAATCCTTCCTGCGTCGGTTTATTGTAATAGGGCGTTACCTGCAACGAGGCGTCTGCACCCGCCTTTTTGGCATATGTAGTGAGCTCTATCGCCTCCTCTGTGCTGTTTGCACCAGTACCAGCGATGACAGGAACCTTCTTTGCAACAATTTTAACCGTTTCCTCAACCACTTTGTTGTGTTCCTCATAGGAAAGGGTTGCTGCCTCACCAGTGGTTCCGCATGGAACAATACCGTTAATGCCCCCTTTTATCTGAAACTTAATGAGATTTTCATAACTTTTCCAGTCCACCTCACCATTTTTAAAAGGTGTTACTATGGCTGTTATTGCACCTTTAAACATAGCTTTGCTCCTTACTTTTTTTGCTGTTTTCTTTTATCGTACAGATAAAACACGGGACCAGAAAGTGAATATCCTAAAAATAACACAAATAGCGTAAGTTCGTGCTTGGCAGCAATAAAAATTGCAATAATTATAGCGGCTGTTAACACCGAAAATGGCTTTCTTTTAATAGGGTCTATATCTTTAAAACTGTGAAATTTAATATTGCTTATCATCATCCCAGCCAGATAAAATGTAAGCAACAAAACAAAGTACTCTTTCAGTGTAGTTCCCTCTCCCGCAAGTTCATAGTAGAATATAACAGAAGTGGCAATAACCAAAGCTGCCCCTGGTATGGGCAAACCATTGAATTTCTTGCTTTCCACCGTATTTATCTGAATATTAAAGCGTGCAAGCCTCAGTGCCCCGCAAATCAAAAAAAGAAAAGCCGCAATCCAGCCGAGCCTGCCATAAGGCATAAGAGCCCATACGTAAATAAGCAGTGAAGGTGCCACGCCAAAGGCAACCAGGTCAGCAAGAGAATCGTATTCAACACCAAAACGGGAAACAGAGCCTGTCATTCTGGCTATTCTGCCATCTAACATATCAAAGACCGCAGAAACTATTATTGCATAAGCAGCATGAATAAATTCCTGATTCCAGATGGAAACAATTGCATAAAAGCCGGAAAAAAGGCTGGCTGAGGTCATCAGATTTGGCAGAATATAGACACCTTTTTTTATACTGTCTTTAGGATACTTTTTCTGGTCTTCAGACATTTTTTAGCTCTCCAAGCACAGTCTCTCCTGCTTTCGTTTTCTCACCGAGGACCACCTTTATGTCAATATTTGCGGGAAGATATATATCAAGTCTCGAACCGTAACATATTAACCCGTATGGTTCGCCTTTTCTAATATAATCCCCCTTTTTCACATCACAAACAATCCTTCTCGCCACAAGCCCTGCCACCTGAACAACAAGCAGATCAAAACCATCATCTGCCCTGATAAGCAGATAATTTTTTTCAGTATCCTCCGTTGCCTTATCCAGGTTTGCCGAAAAAAATTTGCCCTCTTCATGCAAAACATCCAGAACCTCTCCCGATACCGGTGCCCTGTTAACATGCACGTTGAGAATACTCATAAATATGCTTATTTTTGTAACATCCTGCTTTAAAAAACGTTCTTCAAAAACCTCCTTTACAAGTATCACCTCACCATCTGCCGGTGCCACAACATTCCTGCCTTCAGGCGAAACTCTCCGGGGGTTTCTGAAAAAAAACATGTTAAACAGTGCAAAAAAAACAAATAAAAACCCCAGAACTACATAATTAATGGCAAAAAAGAGCACCGCAAGCGAGGTAGAAATAAGTATTAATGCAATACCCTCGCGAGCAATAAAAAAATTCCGTCCGGAAGCCACTGTTAATCTTTCTCAACCAATCTGTTCTTTTTAAGCCAGCCCATCATAGATCTTAACTTTTCACCCACCACTTCAATCTGATGCTCATTTCCCATACGTGTTAAACTGTTAAAGACAGGTTTGCCTGCACGATTTTCAAGTATCCACTCTTTTGCGAACTCTCCTGTCTGTATTTCCTTCAGTATCTTTTTCATCTCTGCCTTAACATTTTCGTTTATTATTCTGGGACCTCTCGTTAAATCTCCATATTGTGCAGTGTTGCTTACAGAGTATCTCATGTTACTGATACCACCTTCATAGATTAAATCGACAATAAGTTTTAACTCATGGAGACACTCAAAATAAGCCATCTCAGGTGCATACCCTGCTTCAACAAGTGTTTCAAAACCTGCTGTTATTAATGCCGACACACCACCACAAAGCACAGCCTGTTCACCAAAAAGATCTGTCTCTGTCTCTTCCCTGAATGTTGTTTCTATGATGCCAGCCCTACCACCACCTATAGCAGCCGCATAGGCAAGTGCAATATCTTTCGCCTTACCGGAGGCATCCTGATATACAGCAATAAGAGTTGGAACCCCCATACCCTTTACGTACTCTGACCTTACAAGATGACCAGGACCTTTTGGTGCTGCAAGAAACACATCCACAAAATCGGGTGGTACTATCTGATTAAAATGTATGTTAAAACCATGGGCAAAAGCAAGAGCCTTACCCGGTTTCATGTGCTGTGCAATGTGATTTTTATATACATCTGCCTGGATTTCATCAGGCACAAGTATCATTACTATATCTGCATCTTTCGCCGCATCGCTTACCGACTTTACCTCAAGCCCTGCCTTTCTGGCTTTCTCTGCAGACCTGCTGCCTTCGTAAAGCCCAACAACAACATCAACGCCACTCTCTTTCAGATTATTTGCATGAGCATGCCCCTGGCTTCCATAACCTATAATTGCAATCTTTTTATCCTTCAATATCTCTTTTGATATGGTACTTTCATAATGGACCTTCATAACTAATCCTCCTGAATTTTCGTTTTTTTAAGTTTACTAAAAAAAAGCTTATAAATCAAAGGAATTAATGTTTTCTATGCTTTTTAAGTTCTATTTGTTTTTGTCCTCTCTGAGAATAGCGATGGGACCTGTCCTTACAAGCTCCTTAATTCCCAGCGGTCTTAGTAAATTAACAATCGCATCAATCTTTTGTTTGTCTCCTGTAACCTCAATAGTGTAAGTGGTGGGGCTGGAATCAACAACCCTTGCCCTGAAAATATTTGTAATTCTCAAAGCCTCTTCCCTGTCACTGCCTTTCGCTGACACCTTGATTAAAGCCACCTCTCTTAAAATGTACTCCTGATCGCTGTAATCACTGACCTTTATAACATCAATGGTTTTGTTTAACTGTTTGGTAATCTGTTCAATTACCCTGTCATCACCTGTGGTAACTATGGTCATCTGCGATATACTTGGATCAAGTGTGGGGGCAATGGAAATAGACTCTATGTTGAAACCTCTGCCGCTGAAAAGACCGGCAACTCTTGAAAGTACACCAAATTTGTTTTCTACCAGTAGTGAAAGTATATGGGTCATAAAAGCTCCTTTTATTTAACCACCTTCAGTTTTTCAGATTTCTTTTCTTTTTTCGGTAATAACATTTCGTTTATCGCCCCGCCTGCAGGAACCATGGGAAAAACCTTTTCCATCTTGTCAATTCTGAAGTCCATGAAAACCGGTTTTTTAACCTTTATTGCCTCCTTTAATACAGGTTCAACTTCTGATGGTTTTGTAGCCCTTAAACCCACGGCACCATATGCCTCAGCAAGCTTTACAAAATCAGGTGACTCCTCACAGAGTATTGATGAAGAGTACCTTTCGCCATAAAAAAGCTCCTGCCACTGACGAACCATTCCGAGACAACTATTGTTTAAAATAGCAACTTTCACGTTCAGTTTTTCCACCACCGCTGTTGCCAGTTCCTGAATGTTCATCTGAATGCTGCCGTCACCAGCTATATCAAAAACAAGCTTGTCCCTAAAGGCTGCCTGGGCACCTAAAGCCGCAGGAAAACCATAGCCCATTGTTCCCAGACCACCTGAAGTAAGCCATGTTCTTGGATATCTGAATTTATAAAACTGGGCTGCCCACATCTGATTCTGCCCAACCTCTGTTGCGATTATTGCTTCTCCTTTAGTTAATTCATAAATTTTTTCAATAACAAACTGGGGCTTAATTACATTGTCATCCCATTCATACCACAGAGGATGTTCCTTCTGCCAGGCATTTATCATACTTTTCCATTGCTTTCTTGCGGTAGCTATAACTTCATTTTCTGTATTTAAAGCCTTAAGCTCCTTTATAAGGTCGGTGAGAACAAGTTTTACATCACCCACAATAGGAATATCAACATGCACGCTTTTTCTTATTGAAGTGGGATCTATATCAATATGGATTATCTTTGCCTCTGGTGCAAAATCCTTAACCCTGCCTGTTACCCGATCATCAAATCTTGCCCCAATTGCAATAATAAGATCGGCATTATGTGTCGCCATATTTGCGGTGTAGGTGCCATGCATACCCAGCATGCCTAAGAACAAGGGATGGTCACCCGGAAATGCTCCCAACCCCATTAAAGTCAGCGTAACGGGAATGTCTGTAAATGTTGCCAGTTCTTTCAGTTCTTCCGAAGCATTGGAAAGTATTGTTCCGCCTCCTGCATAGATTATCGGTTTTTTAGCCCTTACAATCTCTTCAGCCGCCTTTTTTATCTGCCATCTGTTTCCAATGTAGGTAGGGTTATAACTCCTTAAACTTATGGTGTCCGGATATTTGTAATCGGCTTTTGACACAACGATATCTCGCGGTATGTCCACCAGAACCGGTCCTGGTCTTCCCTTAGAAGCGATATAAAAAGCCTCTTTTATAATATACGCAAGATCGTTAACATTTTTCACAAGATAGTTATATTTCGTACATGGTCTTGTGATGCCTACTATGTCTGCCTCCTGAAAGGCGTCAACACCTATCATGGGAGTCGGAACCTGTCCTGTAAACACCACTATCGGAATAGAGTCCATATAAGCCGTTGCAATTCCGGTAACTGTATTTGTCGCACCAGGACCAGATGTTGCAAGGGCAACACCAACCTTACCTGTTGCACGGGCATAACCGTCTGCCATGTGGACGGCAGCCTGCTCATGACGGGGGAGTATTACATTTATTGACTTTTCATTGTAAAGAACATCAAATATAGGTAGAACCACACCCCCGGGATAGCCGAAAATTGTGTTTACACCCTCTTTCTTTAACGATTCTACAAAAATCTCTGCTCCTGAAAGCTTCACAGAACCTCCTTAAAAACCGCCCCTTTTGAGGCAGATGTTACAAACTCTGCATATCTTCTTAAATATCCCTTCAGCTCTTTTTTCACCGGTTCATAAAGTTTTTTCCTTTTCTCAATCTCTTTGTCTGATAACAAAGCCTCAATTTTTCTTTTTGGAATATCAATCAGAATTTTATCACCATCTTTCAATAAACCAATCAGCCCCCCTGCAGCTGCCTCAGGTGATATGTGACCTATACAGGGTCCCTGTGTTCCTCCGGAAAAACGCCCATCTGTAATCAAGGCGGCAGATTTTGCAAGCCCCATTCCTACAAGGGCTGCCGTAGGAGAAAGCATTTCACGCATTCCAGGACCGCCTTTGGGTCCTTCATTCCTTATTACGACCACGTCTCCTGCCTTAATTTTGCCAGAAACAATCGCATTCATCGCATCCTCTTCACACTCAAAAACCTTTGCAGCTCCTTCAAAAACCAGCATTTCTTTAGCTACAGCAGACTGTTTAACAACGGCACCTTCAGGAGCAAGATTGCCTTTAAGTATTGCAATGCCCCCTTCGCTGTGATGAGCCTTTTCCAGTGGTCTTATAATATCGTCATCATAAACCTCTCCAGCCTTTGCAATTTCTTTAACATCTTTTCCAGAAACAGTTTTGTTGTTATGAAGTTTATTCTCAAGTCTTTTCATCACGCCCTCTATTCCTCCAGCCCTGTCCAGATCTTCCATGTAGTATTTGCCACCAGGTATCATACTGACAATGTGGGGCGTTTTTTTGCTTATTTCATCAAAAAGATCAATTTTTATGGGAGTTCCCGCCTCATAGGAGATGGCGGTAAGATGCAGAACTGTGTTTGACGACCCACCGAGGGCAACATCCACAGTTATGGCATTTTTAAGAGCCTTTTCGTTGACGATATCCCTCGGACAAACATTATTTTTAACCAGTTCAACGATCTTTACTCCGCTTTCAAAAGCTATGTGTTTTTTCTTACTTGATACAGCCAGTGCCGTAGCACAACCTGGCAACGACATGCCCATCGCCTCTGTCAGACATGCCATGGTGTTTGCCGTGTAAAGTCCCTGACAGGAGCCAGCTCCCGGACATGCATTTGCTTCGTAACCTGAAACTGCTTCCTCGGTAATCTCACCTTTTTTATATCTGCCAACCGCTTCAAAGGTTCCGCTTACAAGAGATAACCTTTCTCCTTTATAATAGCCTGCAAGCATGGGACCTGCTGTAACAAAGATTGAAGGTATATTGAGCCTTAGTGAAGCCATTAACATGCCCGGCGTGATTTTGTCACAATTGGTCAGAAAAACCAGACCGTCAAGCTTGTTGGCGGAAATAACACACTCTATTAAATCTGCTATTGCCTCTCTTGATGGAAGCGAAAACTTCATGCCACTATGACCCATCGCTATACCATCACATATCCCGGGAACAGTTACCGTAAAAGAGTAGCCACCCCCGGTGTGAATGCCTTTTTCTATGAACCTTTCCAGATCCCTCATGCCTACATGACCCGGAATCAGCTCATTATAACTACTTACTATGCCTATGAAGGGTCTGTCCATCTGGGTTCTGGGCAAACCGCAAGCCATTAACAAAGCCCTGTGCGGTGCCCGTTCAACACCTTTTTTAATGTCGTCACTTCTCACATTTACCCCCTTTTTTTAAACAAAAAACCCCTTAAGAAAAACTCATTTTCTATAAAAAATGTAAAAACCTGAAACTAATCAGTTATTTTTGCTTTTATAAGCCTTAAGCATCTCAAACATCTTATCTTTTCCAGCCAGCTTTATCTTCTGTAGACGTTTCTTTTCCATTTCTTCTTCTGCCGTAAGGTAGTGTTTGCTTTCAAACTCTGCAATTTTTGCCTTCAGCTCAAGGTGTTCTTCATACAGTTTTCTGAACTCTTCGTTTTCCTGAACCAACTTTTTTACCAGTACTTCATCGTTCATTAAATCCATATTGCCTCCTCCTTTTTGGAAATTAGGATTGGTACAGAATCTTCCTATTCTCTCTGCAGCCTTCTCCGGACTTAATCCTATTAAATCGAACACCTCGTCGGTGGCACCAGAAAAACAATAGTTTTCAACCCCCAGCTTAAGCAATGGACAAACTATGCCGTTTTCACCAAGATACTGTCCTATAATAGACCCCAGCCCTGTAAACACATTATGGTCTTCGTATGTAACTATTCTACCAGTCATTATAGCCTGCTTCAAAGTTATTTTGTCTATCTCCTTAGGTGAAGAGGCGTTTACAACCATAACATCAATTCCATTTTTTCCAAGAAACTCCTTTATCATCAGAGCTCTGTAAACCATCACCCCGTATGTGATTATAGCCACATCTGTGCCTTTTGAGAGGATGTCCCATTTACCGTATTCATACACATATTTTTCATCAAAGAAAGGACTGCCATCCTCTTTTGTAATTATTGGCGTAACTGATCTACCCATGCCGATAAAAACGTTACCGGGACTTGCCAAACTGCTCCTCACAACACTGAAGGTCTGATTGGCATCGGCAGGCAAAATCACTTTAAAACCATAAAGGTTTCTTAAGAGTCCCAGATAATCTATACACTGGTGTGTTTTACCGTCTTCCCCTACATCCACACCCAGATGCGTGCACACCACCTTGAGGTTGGCATTATTTATGTCATTGAGTCGTTGCTGATTATAAACCTCATCAACACCAAAAACCCCAAAATCCGCAAAAACAGATACCAGCCCACGCGTGGACACCGCTCCTGCTATAGTGCATGTGTTGTGCTCCTGAATACCGCTCTGGAAAAAATTTTCCGGAAAAAGTTTTGCAAAACCGTCAACCTTTACAGAACCGGCAAGATCACAGTCAAAGACCGCAAAGGGCAGAAAATCTTTCCCGGCATTTGCCTTAGCCAACTCCACAAGTGCCTCTCCAAAGGCTGTTCTCATATCAATCTTTTTGTTTTTATCGTAAACTCTGACAGGAGGCAATTTAATCACGGGAAATTGCGATTTTGCAACACTATACGCAGCCGAAAATCGCGTTTCCTGCCTTAAACTTTTATAATAATCCAGCCTCTTTTCACAGTTCAGTTCATCCATAGCCTTTTCATACTGTTCCCTTGTCAATGCCTTTCCGTGGTAATCCTTCACATTTTCCATAAAACTTACACCCTTTCCCATAACAGTATGGGCAAGGATTACCGCCGGTCCACCCTTTGAAACAGCAGTCTTGACTGTTTTGTAAATATCTTCAAAGCTGTGTCCGTCTGTTTCATATACTTCCCAGCCATCGGAAAGATAATTCTCCTTTATATTCTGCTTCATCACAGACTCAATGTTGCCGGAAATCTGAAGCCTGTTCAGGTCCACAATGGCAAAAAGATTATTCAGACAAAACTTTTTTGCAAACCTTCTTGCCTCTGATATCTGTCCTTTCTGCTGTTCACCGTCACCCATCACAACAAACACCATACTATCTTTTTGCTTTATTTTTGCAGAAAGGGCAAAGCCACAACCTGCTGAAAGCCCCTGCCCAAGATTGCCTGTCGACCAGTCCACCCCCTTCAGATGTCTCTCAATATGACCTTCATAAGGGCTTCCGGCTTTCCTGAAAAATGCAACCGCCTCCTCAATGTCAAAAAATCCTAATCTGCCGAGGGTGGAATAGACCCCTGGCGATGTATGCCCATGACTGACCACAACAAAGTCCCTGTCATCACCGTCAAAATTTTCCCTGTTGATATTGAGAAAATAAAAGAGTGTGAAAAACACCTCAAGGGATGACATAGAACCACCGGGGTGTCCGGAATTTGCGAGTGTGGTCATGGTAAGAATGTCACCTCTTGCCTTTGCAGCAAGCTCCTGTAACAAAGATAACGTTTCCGGATAAATCTTTTCGTCTGAAAATCTGTTATTTTTCTGGTTCATTCCTTTTCCTTATTTTTTTATTATGATTATTTTAGTATTTTTATCATAATTTTTGTATAATGTTTATAAAAAAATGAAAGAGCTTGCCAATTTTCTCTTTGAAGTAGGAATGCTGAAACGGACGCCGAGGTCTGGTTTTCAGTTTCTGGGCTCAGGGGAAGAGTCTGTTGCGGAACATATCCTGAGAACTGTTTATATAAGCTATACCCTTTCACACCTCTGTCCGGCTGCTGACAGAAATAAACTGCTACTTATAGCACTTTTTCACGATTTCCTTGAGGCACGCACGGGGGACTTAAATTACATGAACAAAAAATACAACACAACCGATGAAGAATCAGCTTTGAGGGACGCAACAGAAAAGTTACCTTTCAAGGATGAGATACAAAAGCTTTTAAGAACATTCTGGAAACAGGACAGTCTGGAGGCGAAGCTTGCAAGGGATGCTGATAATCTGGAGTTACTTTTACAGTTGAAGGAGCAGAAAGACCTTGGAAATCCATATGCCGATGAATGGATAGGATTCACAATACAAAGACTGACAACGAAAGAGGGGAAAGAGCTGGCTGAAACAATATTAACCACCGATTCAACACAATGGTGGTTTGACAAAAACAGCAACTGGTGGATTAACGCCGGGAAGGAGAATAACAATGAGAATAACAAATAGTTCAGAATACGCAATAAGGGCGGTTGTTTACATGGCTCAGCACCCTGAAACATCTTTTTCAGCAACGGTACTTTATGAAAAAGTGGATGCACCACAAAAGTTCCTCGCAAAAATCCTGCAAAAGATGGCAAGAAAAAAAATACTTAAATCCCACAGGGGGGTTACAGGCGGTTTTGAGATTGCGAAGCCACTTGAAAAACTGACTCTGTTAGATATAATAGAAGCAGTGGACGGACCAATAGCACTTAACAAATGTTTACTGACAAACTATAATTGTAAAAGAGAAGCCCTTTGCCCCGTTCATCCCATATGGGAAGAGGCACAGGAAAAATTAAAAGAAACGCTTACAAAAAAAAGCATCGCTGATATTGTAAAGGAGCTACAAAAATAGTGACTTTTTAAAGGGGGTTTTATGGCAGAAAATGTAAAAGCAATTAAAGACTCAGAATTTGAAACAGTTGTTCTTAAAGCTTCCAAACCGGTTCTTGTTGATTTCTGGGCAAGCTGGTGCGGACCCTGCCGCATGCTTGCACCGGTTATAGAAGAACTTGCTGCCCAATATAGTGATAAGGTGGATTTTGTCAAACTAAACGTTGACGAGAATCCTGAGACACCGAGGAAGTTTGGAATCCGTGGTATTCCCACATTGATTCTTTTCAAAAACGGTGAGGCTGTTAACACATCAGTGGGTGCAGTTCCCAAGGGACAGATTGAAGATATGCTCAAAAAGGCTGGTATATAATTATCAGCCTTCTTTGCTTATTTTTAACATAAAGCCTAAACCGGTCATGTGAACAAGAAGTGCCGTTCCGCCATAACTGAATAGTGGCAGAGGGACGCCAACGACGGGAAAAAGCCCGGTAACCATAGCAAGGTTTATCACAAAGTGAAGTGAGAAAAGTGTTATTATACCCGCTCCAGACAAAAATACAAACCTGTCCTGAACATTTCTGATCACCTTAAAAAGCCACTGTATAAGCAGAAGGTTGACTATAATATAAACGGTAACTCCTAAAAATCCCCATTCCTCAGCAAATACCGAAAAGGCAAAGTCTGTGTGCTTTTCCGGAATGAATCCGAGCTTGCTCTGCACACCTTTCAGATAGCCCTTTCCGGAAAAACCACCTGTTCCTATTGCTATGTTAGCCTGAATGGTTTGATAACCGGCGCCGAGAGGATCACTTTCCGGTGATAAAAATGAATAAACCCTTTTTTTCTGATAATCTTTCAGAAGGTACCAGAAAAGCGGTGACGTAAGGAGAAGGGTTACAAAACAGGTGATAAGCAGTTTTCTATTAATGCCGAGAAGCAGAACCATAAAAAAGGCGGTGAAAAATATAATCAGGGCTGTTCCCAGGTCAGGCTGTCTTGCAACAAGAAAAACAGGTATCAACACTATGCCAAAGGGAAGTATTAAATGACTAAGCCTGTAACCACCTTCACAGAGTGGCATAAAACGGTAAAATTTTGCCAGATAAAATATAAGAGCAAGCTTTATAAACTCAGAAGGCTGAAAAGAGAAGGAACTGGTTCCGAGCCACCTCCTTGCACCATAAACCTTTTTACCAAAAAGGAGCACACAAACCAACAAAAAAAGGCTTACAAAATAAAAAATTTGAACGGTGTTTTCGATGTAACTGGTATTCATTATCTGAACAAGAAAAATTAGAATTATCCCTAATCCGATATAAACAAGGTGTTTGTAAAACATTGGCGAAACATTGCCGTTATCATAGAATGCACTGAAAAGGTTGACAGTTCCCATTAAAAGTATTAATAAAATGAGAACCGCTCCTTCAATAAAAAGTCTATTGTTGTTTTGTATATTTTTCATCACCATTTTCCTTTTTTGGGGAAAAAAAAGTCTCCAACACCTGTCTTACTATCGGGGCGGCAACACCCCCACCATGTCCTCCGTGCATAACGAAGGCACACACCACTATTTCCGGATTATAAGCCGGTGCAAAACCAACAAACCAGGCATGGTCATTCTTAAACCCGCTTAACTTCACCCTTTCTTTTAATGCCCTCACCTGTGCTGTCCCTGTCTTTCCTGCAACCACCAGAGGTGATAAATGTGCTGCACGACCTGTGCCGGAAGCTTCATTTACAACACCTATCAGACTATTTCTCACAATTTCAATGGTTTCTGGTTTCAGATCAATCGTGTTTTTGATCTGGGGCACCTTTTGTGAAACTATTTTGCCTGTCTTATCTTCAAACTCTTTAACCAGTATCGGTTTTAACAAGGTTCCGCCATTGGCAAAGGTGGCATAGGCAACCGTCAGTTGTAACGGTGTAACAGCTAAATACCCCTGTCCTATTGCAAAGGGTAGCGTGTCTCCATCATACCAACGCTGGTTGTATCTTTGTTTTTTCCATTCCGGGGAAGGTACAACCCCGGCAAGTTCGCCTGACAGTCCTAAATCGGTTTTTTCTCCCAGTCCGAGTTTTCTGGCATAGTGAGCAAGTTTTTCAGGACCAACCTTTAAAGCGGTTTCATAAAAAAAGACGTCACAAGATTCTACCATTGCCTTGTGAACATCCACCACTCCGTGTCCACTATCTTTCCAGCATCTGAAATCCCTGCTGCCCACCCTTTTTTTACCATTACAGTAAAATCTGGTATGTCTGTCAATAACACCTTCCTCAAGACCTGCCACAGCGGTAACCAATTTGAATGTTGAACCAGGCGGATAAATACCCTGAATTGCTTTGTTCTGCAAGGGATGAAAGGGATTTTTCGCAATGGATAACCACTCCTCCTTTTTAAAACCTCTTACAAAAAGATTGGGGTCAAAATTTGGATGGCTTACCATAGCCAGTATTTCCCCCGTTTTTGGAGAAAGTGCAATTACAGCCCCGTTTTTATCCCCCAGAGCAGTTTCTGCAGCCTCCTGCAGTGACCAGTCTATTGTTAAATTTACGCTACCGCCGGCAACAGGGTCAAGTTTATAAAGCACTTTCTGCTTTCTGCCAGCAGCATCAACCTCAATTCTTTCAAGACCATCAAAGCCTCTTAGATAGGGCTCAAAAATATTTTCAAGCCCTGTTTTTCCTACTTTATTGCCAACATCATAATCTCTCAGCTTTTCAAGGTCACTTTTGCTTATCTGGGACACATACCCAAGCAGATGAGATGCTAAATTGCCGAAAGGATAATTCCGCTCTGAACGATAACTTATCTTTGTTCCCTTAAGCTTCCATTTCAGAGCCTCTATCGCCACTATCTGTTCTCTTGTCAGGTTTTCAAACATAGGCACCGGATAAAAAGGTGGTGTAATTTTTTCTCTGCTACGGAACAATTTTTCAACATCGGCAGGGGTCATTTCAAAAATTTTTGCAAGCTCCTTGAAGGTATCTTCTTTGTTTGTTAATTCTTCTTTTGTTATCTCAAGGACAAAATTAGGGGCACTAGATGCAATAATTTTACCGTTCCTGTCCCTTATGAACCCTCTTGGAGCTACAATTTTAAAGTTTCTGATCCTGCTTTTTTCTGATAAATCAAGATAATAGGCATGTTTGATAATCTGAAGGTACCAGAATCTCCCTATGAGTATGAGCCCTATTATCATTATAACATTAACAAAAAAAGAAAGCCTTTTTTCAAGAACCGGATGGGCATCAAGCGTAATGTAAACTTTTTTCATATATCTCCTTCATGCCCCTGTATAGCTTGTTTAACAAAACAAAAACCGGATAGGAAACAACAGCATTAATTATAATGTTAAATAAATATTCCAGCATTATTGTTGAGGAAATAACAGCAACTTTTCTCACATAGGCAAGATAAAACAGGGTTTTCAGAGACAAAAATAACAGGGTAAAAAAAAGTATAAAGTTTGGGTTATCCAGAATAAAGTGTTCCTTAGCCCTATACAACAAAAATGAAAAGGCGACAGTAAAAATGATATAAAATGAAAGTTTGCCATAAGAAAGGCCCAAAAAAACAGCCGTGATTACTGACAAAAAAAAGCCTCTGTGTCCATAAAACCGTGACATAAAATAAACCAAAACGGCAGGGAAAACATCAATTTTAACCATGTATCCTGCCAATACGAAGTTTACAATACTAAAAATCAAAAAGACTACACCTGAAGCCACCAGTACAGGAAACATTATCTTTTCTTCCCAAACTCTTTTATTACCATCACTTCCCTTATCTTTAACACGTCCACAACAGGAATTACATAGGCATCGAGAAAATAGGCTCCAAAAGGTTTATTCACCTCAATTAGATATCCCACAGGAATACCTTCCGGAAACGCCATATCAAGTCCTGACGTAACCATCATCTCCCCAAGCTTTAGTTCTTCAAAACGTGGCACATAATTTATCTTCATAATGGAGGTTCCAATTCCTGAACACAATGCAAGAACACCAGAGTTTTCACCCCTCACGTCAACAGAAAATTCTGGGTCAATGACAAGCAAAACCTGTGAATAGTCAGAAAAGACCTGAGTAATTTTTCCAACAAGTCCATCCTTAGTCATAACGGGCATACCGGGGGAAAACTCTCTGTCTTTACCACCTTCTATCAAAACATGCTGATGCCAGAACAGCGGATTTCTGCCAATTATTCTGGACGTTTCAATCCTGAAGGGATACTTTTTTTCTATTTCCTTCAGACTGTTCAATCTTTCAAAGGAACTGAGTTTCTCTTTTAACAGCCTGTTTTCTGCCTCAAGAATCTCTCTCTGTTTTTTTTCCATTACAAACATATCATAAGCACGTGAAAGCTGTTTTATTTTTGTAACCCTATCGGCTAAAAAATTAACCGCACCTAAGGCAAGTCTGGAAGGATAGAAAATTATCCTGAATACCGAAAAACCGGCAAACCTGTTTACAAGTTCAATTTTGAACAAAAAGAGAATATTGAATAACAAAAAGACTGCTATTAAAAAAAGTACCAGCCTTTTTCTGTTATCGGGCTTCATTCTCTTAGACAGGAACGGCTACTTCCCTAAGTAAATCAAGCTTGTCAAGCACGCTTCCTGAACCCTTAACAACGCAGAAAAGAGGGTCGTCTGCGATTATGATGGGAAGTCCCGTCTGCTCCCTCAGAAGTATATCAAGGTTTCTAAGCAGTGCACCTCCTCCCGCAAGCACAATCCCCCTGTCAACGATATCTGCGGCAAGCTCTGGTGGAGTTTTTTCCAATGCATCCTTTACCGCTGTAACAATGGAGTTTATAGGTTCTGAAAGTGCTTCCCTGACTTCATCAGAATTAATTTCCATCGTTTTTGGAATACCATCTACAAGATCTCTCCCTTTAATGGTCATTTTCCTCACTTCTTTTTCTGGGTAGGCGGTACCAATGTTAATTTTTATCTGCTCTGCTGTTCTTTCTCCGATCAGCAAACTGTATTTCCTTCGGATATACTGAACAATGGCGTCGTCCATTTTGTTACCTGCAACCCTTACAGACTGACAATAGACTATACCTGAAAGGGAAATCACAGCAACCTCCGTTGTCCCGCCACCAATGTCAACAATCATATTGCCTACAGGTTCTGTTATGGGAAGTCCTGCACCTATGGCAGCAGCCATGGGCTCTTCCAGCATATAAACCGCCCTTGCCCCGGCAGACTCTGCAGACTCTTTAACCGCCCTTCTTTCAACCGGAGTAATCCCTGAAGGTATGGATATTACAACCCGTGGACGCACAAAACTTTTTCTGTTATGTATCTTCTGAATAAAATACCTGAGCATCGCTTCAGTAACTTCATAATCGGCGATAACTCCGTCTTTCATGGGTCTTATAGCAGTAATATTTCCGGGGGTTCTGCCGAGCATCTCTTTTGCTTCCTGCCCTATTGCCAGTATCTTCTTGCTGCCTTCGCTGTCATTCTGTATAGCAACGACGGTGGGTTCATTACTCACTATTCCTTTACCCTTTATGTAAATTACCGTGTTTGCTGTCCCCAGATCTATGGCAACATCATTTGAAAACCAGCCAAAAAATGAGTCAAACAACATAAATAATTACCTCCTCTCACTATAAAAGAATGTTTTTCAAAGCCAAAATATTATTTCACTTTTTCTCTGGCATGCATTATTTTAGCT
>FWPV01004369.1_pt1 | contig 30376 bp, 27 predicted proteins | sample 2228371 | NCBI WGS metagenome assembly FWPV01 (sample SAMEA103939776, study PRJEB20133) | metagenome | reverse complement strand
AAGGGCTTTACGCCGAGCGGGGTTGGCGTGTGTTCGAGTTCCAGCGCTCGGTGTGGGCGTATCTGCAGCAGGGCCGCAGCGGATTGCTGCACGCCGGTACCGGATCGGGCAAGACCCTGGCGGTGTGGCTCGGGGCGCTGCTGCGGGCCGCGGCCCAGCCCGCCCCGGGGCTGCGCGTGCTGTGGATCACCCCGATGCGCGCGCTGGCTGCGGACACCGCGCTGACGCTGGGCGAGTCGGCGCGCGTGCTCGGTCTGGACTGGGATGTCGGCCTGCGCACCGGCGACACCGGTTCGGGCGAGCGCGCCCGCCAGGCGCGCGCGTTGCCGCAGGCGCTGGTCACCACCCCGGAAAGCCTCACGCTGATGCTGTCGCACGACACCGCGCGCGATCAGCTGGGCGGGCTGTGCGCCGTGGTGGTCGATGAGTGGCATGAACTGATCGCCAACAAGCGCGGCGTGCAGACGCAACTCGCGCTCGCCCGGCTGCGCGAGTGGAATCCTGCGCTGCCGGTGTGGGGCCTGTCGGCCACCCTGGGTAATCCGGACCACGCGATGCAGGTGCTGTGCGGTCCGGGCGGCGTACGGGTCGCCGGCGAAGTCGCACGGCCGGTCAAGCTGGACAGCCTGATTCCGGCGCGCACCGAACGCTTTCCGTGGGCAGGCCATCTGGGCGTGAAGCTGCTTGACGCCGTGCTGACCGAACTGGACGTCAGTCCGTCGACCTTGCTGTTCACCAACACGCGGTCGCAGGCCGAGCTGTGGTACCAGGCGCTGCTGGCGGCTCGCCCGGATTGGGCCGGGCTCATTGCGCTGCATCACGGCTCGCTGTCGCGCGACGTGCGCGAGTGGGTCGAAGCCGGCCTGAAGAACGGCACACTGCGCGCCGTGGTGTGCACCTCCAGCCTCGATCTGGGCGTGGACTTCCTGCCGGTGGAGCGCGTGCTGCAGCTGGGCTCGCCGAAGGGTGTGGCGCGACTGATGCAGCGCGCCGGCCGCTCGGGTCACGCGCCCGGCCGCACACCGCACGCCACCTGCGTGCCCGGCCATGGCCTGGAACTGATCGATTCGGCCGCCGCGCGTCGCGCGGTCGCGGCCGGGCGCATCGAACCGCGCCACAGCCCGGAGGCGCCGGTCGACGTGCTGGTGCAGCACCTGGTGACGCTGGCGCTGGCCGGCGGTTTCGACGCCGACGCACTGAAGGCGGAAATCCGCACCACCCATGCCTACCGCGCGCTGGACGACCGCACCTGGGACTGGGCGATGGATTTCGTCAGCCGCGGCGGCGCGTCGCTTGCCGCCTACCCGGATTACCGCAAGGTCGAACGCGATGCCGACGGCCGCCACCGCGTGCCGCGCGCCGACATCGCCCGCCGCCACCGCATGCAGATCGGCACCATCACCGCCGATTCGGCGGTCGATGTGCGCTGGGCAAAGGGTGGCAAGCGCGCCGGACAAGGCGGCGCTCAGAGCGCCCCCGCGTCCGGCGCTGCGGCATTGGCCGGCGGCCGGCTCGGTCAGGTCGAGGAATCCTTCATCGGCCGTCTGAAGCCGGGCGACTGTTTCCTGTTCGCCGGCCGGGTGCTCGAACTGGTCGCGGTGCGTGACATGCAGGCGCTGGTGCGCGCCGGCAACGCGGCGCGCGGCACGGTGCCGCGCTGGGCCGGCGGACGCATGCCGCTGTCCAGCGAACTGGCACAGGAAATCCGCACGCTGATCGCACTCGCCGCGCAAGACGACTACCCGGAGCCGGAAATGCAGGCGCTGCGCCCGCTGCTCGACGTGCAGCGCGGCTGGTCGGCGCTGCCGCGCGAAAACGAACTCCTGATCGAAGTCATGCAGTCGCGCGAAGGGCATCACGCCTTTTTTTTCCCGTTCGCCGGCCGGCCGGTGCACGCCGGGCTGGCCGCATTGCTCGCCGGGCGCATTTCGCGCAGCCGGCCGATCACCTTTTCGCTGTCGTTCAACGACTACGGCTTCGAGCTGCTGTCGGCCTCGCCGGTCGACTGGGCGCAGGAAATCGCGGCCGGTCTGCTGTCCGGCGACGCGCTGGATGCCGACATCGAACATTGCCTGAACGCCGCCCAGCTCGCACGCCGCCGCTTTCGAGAAGTCGCCCGGGTGGCCGGCCTGACCTTCCAGGGCTATCCCGGACAGGGCAAGAGCGCACGCCAGCTGCAGGTCAGCAGCGAGTTGCTGTTCGACGTGTTCTCGCGCCACGACCCGGACAACCTGCTCCTGCGCCAGGCGAAGCAGGAAGCCCTGCAGGACGAACTGGATGCCGAGCGCATCGCCGGCACGCTGGCTGAGATGCGCGCCGCCCGGCACTGCATCACGCGCCCGCCGTCGATGACCCCGTTTGCGTTTCCGCTGCTGGTGGCGCGGCTGCGCGAGCGGCTGTCGAGCGAACAGCTGTCCGAGCGGGTGGCGCGCATGGTGGCGCTGCTGGAAAAAGCGGCCGGGCCCTGATTCATGTTGCAGATCGACCTTGCCGGCGAATCGCTGACGCTGCTCGCCGAACGTGCGCTGTGGTGGCCGGCGCAATCCACCCTGCTCATCGCCGATGCGCATGTCGGCAAGGGACTGACCTTCCGCGCGCGCGGCGTGGCCGTGCCTTCCGGTACCAGCGACGACACGATGGACCGGCTGGCGGCACTGCTCGCCCGCACGGGTGCCGCCCGCGTCGTGTTTCTCGGCGACCTGCTGCATGCCCGCGAGGCACGCCAGCCGGCGTTGATGGAGACGCTGGCCGGGCTGCACGCACCGGGCGTCGAGTGGGTGCTGGTGCGCGGCAACCACGACCGGCACGCAGGGGTGCCGACCGAACTGGGGCTGACCGTGGTCGACGAGCCCCTGCTGATGGCGCCGTTCGCGCTGTGTCACCACCCGGATGCGCGATCGGGCCATTACGTGCTGGCCGGCCACGTCCATCCGGCGTTGCGCGTCGAGGCGGGAGGCGACCGGCTGCGCCTGCCCTGCTTCGACTTCGGCACGGACGTCGGTCTGCTGCCGGCCTTCGGCAGCTTCACCGGACACATGACGCTGGAGCCCGACGCCGGCATGCGCTGCTTCGTCGCCGCTGCCGACCGCGTGCTGGAAGTGCCGCATGCCTCGGCACGCCGGCGCGGCAAGGCCTAAAATGCAGCGCTTGCATGATCCGTCGCGCGGCGACACCCGTTTCCCGGAACCCGAATGCCAATCAGCCCGAACGCCCTGAACACCGCTTCGCTGCCTGCGCTTTACTGCGCAGAAGCGCTGCGGCGCATCGAGCGGCATTACGCGCCGCGCAGCTCGCCGCGCCTGATGGAGCGTGCCGGCGCGACCGGGGCGGCCAAGGCGATGGAAATCATGGGGGGCCGGCACGGCCGCGTGCTCGTGATGTGCGGGCCGGGCAACAACGGCGGCGACGGCTTCGTGATTGCCCGCCAGCTGCGTCAGACCGGCTTCGACGTGGTCGTGGCGTACATCGGCGACGAGCATGCGCAAGCCACCGACGCCGTATCGGCCTGGGCCTCCTGGCGCGCCATTGGCGGTGTCACCGTGCCGCGCCTGCCGCAGGGCGAGTACTCGCTGGTGGTCGATGCGCTGTACGGCATCGGCCTGACCCGCCCGGTCGAAGGCGAGCACGCGGCCTGGATCGACGCGGTCAATGACATGACCTGCCCGGTGCTGGCCATCGACGTGCCGAGCGGATTGAACGCCGACACCGGCCGCGTGCTGGGTCGCGCCATCCGTGCGTCGCACACGGCGACGATGATTGCGCTGAAACCCGGCCTGCTGACGCTGGACGGACCGGACCACTGCGGCGAGCTGTCGCTGCACGATCTGGGACTCGATTGTGCGCTGGTCGCGCGGCCGTCCGGCTGGCAGGTCGGCCGCGCGCTGTTTGACCACCTGCTGCGTCCGCGCGCACGCAACAGTCACAAGGGCACCAACGGCAACGCCGTGCTCATCGGAGGCGCGCGCGGCATGGCCGGTGCCGCGCTGCTGGCCGGGCGTGCCGCCCTCAAGGTGGGCGCCGGCCGGGTCTATGTCGGCATGCTCGACCACGCCGCCCTGCCGCTCGATCCCGAACAGCCGGAACTGATGATCCGCTCGCCGGGTGAAGTCCTGACCAGCGACCTGGCGACCTGTGTCGCCATCGGACCGGGCCTGGGTCAGAGCCCGGCGGCGCTTGAACTGATGCGCGAGGCGATCGCCACCACCGCAACATTGGTGCTCGACGCCGACGCGCTGAATCTGTTGTCGCAACACCCGGATCTGGCGCAGGCGGTGCACGATCGCAGCGCGCCGACACTGCTCACGCCTCACCCGACCGAAGCGGCGCGCCTGCTCGGCAGCACGACGCCGCAGGTGCAGGAAGACCGCATCGCCTCGGCCTGCGCCATCGCACGCCGCTATCACGCCGCGACCGTGCTCAAGGGCTGCGGCAGCGTGATCGCATTGGCCGACGGATGCTGGTTCATCAACACCACCGGCAATCCGGGCATGGCGTCGGCCGGCATGGGCGATGTGCTGACCGGGCTGATCGCCGGTCTGCTGGCGCAGGGCTGGCCGGCCGATCTGGCGCTGATCGGCGGCGTGCATCTGCACGGGCTGGCCGGCGACCGGCTGGTCGCGCTGGGCAAGGGACCGAATGGCCTGACCGCCGGCGAAGTGATCGAATCGGCGCGCGCTGCCTTCAATGCGCTGATCGCCGGCACCGATCTGCAGGAAGTCAGCCATATCCCGCTCTGACCGCTCGCAGCCGCTGATCGGCGTGATGCTGATGCTGGCGGCCCTGTTCTGCTTCGCCGTACTGGACACGACCGGCAAATACCTGTCGCAGCGTTATCCGGTCGGGGTACTGGTCTGGGCGCGCTATCTGGTGCCGGCCATCGTGCTGGGCGCCGTGCTGTACCCGCGCATGGGACGCACCCTGGTGGTCACCGCACGCTGGCGGCTGCAGATCGTGCGTGCCGCGCTGCTGGCCGGTGTGTCCTTCCTGATCATGGGTGGCCTGCGCACGATTCCGATGGCCGAAGGCACGTCGCTGTTCTTCATGGGGAGAACACAGAAAACGAAAAAAAAATAGCACGCTAAGCCTATGTCATGTTACGTCGAAGGTCTCATGACGACCTCACCTGCTTCTGACCTTTCGGACCAGTTGAAACTTGAGTGGATGGCTTCCAACAGCAGAGAGGAAGTCATGCGCAAGGGCCGTTTTTCGGAAGAGCAGATGGTCAAGATCCTTCGCGAAGCTGACAAGGCGCCGGTGGCGGAGGTGTCGAAGAAGCACGGGGTCAGCGAGCAGACGATCTACACATGGAGAAAGCGCTTCGGCGCGATTAACGCCGATGAGGTCAAGCGTCTGCGCCAGCTCGAAGTGGAGAACGCCCGGCTCAAGAAGATGCTTGCAGAAGGTAAAGGGTTGTCCAGGCGGCGTGCCTGCGCGCTGCTCAACGTATCGCGCTCCTGCCTGGGTTATGTGTCGCGACTGGATGTTAGGGATCGGCCGGTGATCGAGCAGATGCAGAAGCTGGCGGGTCAGTACCCACGGTACGGCTACCGGCGCATTCGTATCTTCCTGCGCCGTGCCGGACTCAGTCTGAGCATTGGGCGCACCTGGCGGCTGTGGGCCAAGGCGGGCTTGCAGGTGCCGCGCAAACGACCGCGGCGGCGGGTGGCAAGCCAGCGGGACCAAATGCAACGTGCGCCCGCAGCAAACCATGTGTGGGCGTACGACTTTGTGTTCGACACCTGCGCCAACAGTCAGCAACTCAAGTGCCTGACGGTGATCGACGAACACACGCGGGAGGCACTGGCGATCGATGTGGCGGGCAGCATTCGTTCGGAGCGCGTAGTCGAGGTACTGAGCCGGCTGATCAGCGAACGCGGTGCGCCGAAGTTTCTGCGCTCTGACAATGGCCCGGAGTTCGTCTCGACCCGGTTGTTGCAGTGGGCCGCGGACGAGGGCTTGCAGATGGCGCTGTCGCAACCGGGCAAGCCGTGGCAGAACGGTACCGATGAGAGTTTCAACGGCAAGTTTCGCGACGAGTGCCTGTCGATGGAATACCTCCGAAACCGCACGGAAGCGCGGGTCGTGATCGAACAATGGCGGCGCCATTACAAGGCAGTACGACCGCACTCTGCACTGGGCTACCTGACCCCGGCGCAGTTCGTCGAATCCCTGTCCGGCAAGGACCACGAAGCCACTTCTCTCAAGTAATTCGTGGTCCGAAGAATCGGGGCAGGTCACGACCTCCCTGAAATATTTATTCTATGGATCGTGCGGACAGCAAGATGAAATCACTCTCTTGCCGCCCGTCGATTTTGTTATTTGGCTGGTTCGAAATGGACGACTGTGATGGCACCATTTACGGTGTCGGCCATGAAGCGAATCTTATCGCCGGACTTCATTTGGTCCAACCAGACGGCATTGGAAACCTTGAAGACCATGGTCATCGCCCGCATGTTCAGGTTGGTTAGCGGGCCGTGCGACAAGGTCACCTTGCCAGCGGCCTTGTCTACTTTTTTGACCTGGCCGTCGACCATTTGCATTTCAGCGGACGCGGCGGCCGGTGCAGCCATGGCATGGCCGGCATGGTCGCCTGCAGCCTGGACCGAAACGGCACCAAGGGAGGCAAAGGCAATCAGGGAGGCGGTGATGAGTGTTTTCATGGATTTCTCCTGTTGGGATCAATGTTTGGCAAAGATGCTGGTTTCACCGCCGGACTGGACAAGCAGCGTGTTGTAGGGAACGGGTTTCGAACTTTCCATGCCTGGTGAACCGGGGGACATCGAGGGAACCACGATGCCGAGGGCTTTCGGTTTTTCCTTGAGCAGACGCTGGATGTCTGCAACCGGCACGTGGCCTTCGACCACATAGCCGGCTACCTTGGCGGTGTGGCAGGAGCCGAGGCGGTCTGGCATCCCCAAACGCTGGCGAGCAGCCGGAATATCGACGACATCATGAGTGCGCACGGGAAACCCCGCCTGCTGCAAGTGCTTAAACCATTTTTCACAACATCCACAATACGGACTCTTGTAGACGTCGACCGTATCGGCAGCGCTGGCTGTCAAGCTGATGCCGGCCCCCAGAAACAATACCGCCAGGAGAACAGTTACCGGCTTGACCATGGAAACACCCCTATCATTGAGTTAATGGGGGCAGTATGGCGAAGCAATACCAACAGGAGACTGACTCTTTGATTACATTTTTGTAATTTTCACGAGTGGCACTTGCTTCGACTTTTTCAGGTCAATGCTTATGCTCTTCATCATGCTCCGCTGCCAGCGGGGAAAACCGGGCCTGCTCGGTCTTTTTATCCGGGAAAACGATGGAGACAACCACCTTCATATGGCCATCGGAGACATACTTGCCAACCCCGCTCAGCTTGTTGTCGCCGGCCGGAGAGAGCGGCACCGTCACTTTCGACTTGCCGGCCAGAATCGTTGCCGTACCGCTGGCGCCGGCCGCCGGGATCTTTTTCTCACCATGGTCGGTGAGATAGACCGTAACCGGACTGTCCTTGGCTTCCATGCGCAGTTGGCCGCCATTCGGGGCCTTCATTTTGTCGAGCGTGGCATCGTCGTGGGCGAAAGCGGCGTTGCCGGCGAACAACAAAGCGCTGGATAAAAACAGACTGGAAATCAGGGGGAGTTTCACGGATTTTTCCTCATCAGGTGGGTTAGAAAGACTCTTGTGCCTTCTCGGCAAGCAAGCGTTGCAGCGGTTTTTCGCCGAACAGATAGAACATGACCGGGGTCAGCAGGGTATCGAGCAGGGTGGAACTGATCAGGCCGCCAAAAATCACCACGGCGACCGGATGCAGGATTTCCTTGCCCGGCGCGTCGGCGGAAAGCAGTAGCGGGGTCAGGGCGAAAGCGGCGACCAGCGCCGTCATCAGCACCGGGGTCAGGCGCTCCAGCGAGCCGCGGACGATCATCTGGCGCCCGAATACTTCGCCTTCGAAGGCGCACAGGTTGATGTAGTGGCTGATCTTCAAGATGCCGTTTCGGGTGGCGATGCCGGTCAGCGTGATGAAGCCTACCAGGGCGGCGACCGACAGCGGTTGACCGGAGATCCACAGCGCGACGACCGAGCCGACCAGGGCGAGCGGCACGTTGCCCATGATGATGCCGGTCAGCACCGCCGACCGGTAGCGGCTGTAGAGCACCAGGTAGATCATGGTCAGCGAGACGACGGCGAGCAGCGCAATCAGCTTGGCAGCCCGTTCCTGCGCCTGGAACTGCCCTTCGAGCAGCGTGAAATAGCCTTCCGGCATCGGTTTCTTGTCGATTTCGCCACGGATGTCGGCGATGATGCGGCTCATGTCCGAACCATCGGTATTAGCCGAGATGACAATGCGGCGCCGGGTGTTTTCCCGGCCAATCTGGTTCGGCCCCTCGCCATCCTCGATGCGGGCGAGCAGCGACAGCGGCACGCGGCCGGTCGACGTCTCGATCAGCAGGTTTTCCAGGCCACGTTCGCCGCGTGCTTCTTCCGGCAGGCGCAGGGTCAGGTCGAAACGACGATTGCCTTCGATGACTTGACCGACCCGCTCGCCGGCCAGCGATTGCTCCAGGCGTTGCAGCAATTCGCCGGAAGCCACGCCGTAGCGGGCGGCGGCATCGTAATCGAGATGAATCTTGTACTGCGGAATCAGCACCTGCTTTTCGATCTGCAGATCGGTGATGCCCGGAATCTTGGCCAGGCGGTCCTTGAGGTCGCCGGCCAGGCCGCGCAGGGTGTCCAGATCGTCGCCGAAAATCTTCAGGGCGATCTGTGCCCGGACGCCGGACAGCAAATGGTCGAGGCGGTGCGAAATCGGCTGCCCGACATTGACCACGGCTGGCAGCACGGCCAAGCGCTGGCGGATGTCGGCAATGATCGCTTCCCGATCCCGCCCAGAAGCCTTCAGATCGACCTCAATCTCGGTGTAATGGACGCCTTCGGCGTGCTCGTCCAGTTCGGCGCGCCCGGTGCGGCGGCCGACTTCGGTCACTTCAGGCACGGCGAGCAGGATATTTTCCGCCTGCGTGCCGATCTGGTTCGATTCGGCCAGCGATGAACCAGGATTGAGCACGACATTGACGGTCAACGTGCCTTCGTTGAAGGGGGGCAGGAAAGACTTCGCAAAGAAGGGAATGGAAGCCAGGGCGACGACGACGACGGCGACGGCACAGATCAGCAGCGCCCGCGCCCGGTCAAACGACCAGTTGAGCAGGCGTTCGTCCCAGGCTTTGAGTTGTCTGACCAGGGCGCTGTCGCCGTGATCGATATGCTTCATCTTCGGCAACAGGTAGTAGCACAGCACCGGCGTGATGGTCATGGCTACCGCCATGCTGGCCAGGATGGAGACGATGTAGGCGACGCCGAGTGGCGTGAACAGCCGGCCCTCGATACCTGGCAGGGCGAACAGCGGAATGAACACCAGCACGACGATCAAGGTCGCATAGACGACCCCGGAGCGGACTTCCTTCGAGGCGGCGGCAATCACTTCCAGCGCCGACCGGGGATTGGGCAAGATTCGGTTTTCGCGCAGGCGGCGCAAGACGTTTTCGACATCGACCACGGCATCGTCGACCAGTTCGCCGATCGCGATGGCCAGGCCGCCCAGGGTCATGGTGTTGATCGACAGGCCGAAGTAGCTGAAGACCAGCGCAGTGACCAGCAGGGAAACCGGAATGGCGGTCAACGAAATGAAGGTGGTGCGGAAATTGGCCAGGAACACGAAGAGGATGACGGCGACCATGATCGCACCATCGCGCAGTGCTTCCTCGACGTTATTGACCGAGGCTTCGATGAAATTGGCCTGCTTGAACAGGAATTGAGGCGTGTCGACGCCTTGTGGCAGGCTCTTGCCCATCTCGGCCAGGGCCTGTTCGACGGCCCGCGTTAACTTGACCGAATCTGCTGTCGGCTGCTTTTGTACCGAGAGAATGACAGCCGGCTTGCCCTTGAAACTTGCATCGCCGCGTTTGACACCGGGGGCAAAGGTGACGGACGCTACCTGGCGCAGCAAAATGGGCTGGCCGTTGCGCGTCGCCACCGGCTGGTTTTGCAGATCGACCAGGCGGGTTGTCCGCCCGATGTTGCGAATCAGGTACTCGCGACCGCCGGCATCGACGAAGCCGCCAGCCGTATTGCCGCCGAAATTCTTCAGCGCCGTTTCCAGTTCGCTCAGGCTTACCCCGACGGCCTGCAAGCGGGCTGGATCGGGTTCGATGCGGTACTGCTTGACCTGGCCGCCGATCGGGATGACCTGCGCCACCCCCGGAATGGTCAGCAGGCGCGGCCGCATAACCCAGTCGGCGTATTCGCGCACCTGCATCGGGCTGGCTTTGTCCGGATCGGCCGGCAAGGCGATGAGCAGGATTTCGCCCATGATTGAAGAGATCGGCCCCATCTGCGGCACGATCCCCTGCGGCAACTGCTCTCGCACGAGGTTGAGTCGCTCAGCGATTTGCTGGCGGTTCCGGTAAATCTCGCTGCCCCACTCGAACTCGACATAGACCACCGACAGGCCGATGCCCGACACCGAGCGTACCCGCGTCACGCCCGGCATGCCGTTCATCGCCGACTCGACCGGAAAGGTAATCAGTTGCTCAACCTCTTCCGGCGCCATACCGCCAGCTTCGGTCATCAGCGTGACCATCGGTTTGTTGAGGTCGGGAAACACGTCCACCGGCATCTGGCGCACGGTCAGTGCCCCGTAGATGATCAGCAGGAGCGAAACGCCCAGTACGATCAGGCGCTGCTTGAGGCTCGCATTGATTATGAAGTCGAACACGGCATCCCCTTAACGAATCTGCGCCAGGGAAGCGGCGCCCTGAACGACGACGCGTTCACCGCCCGTCAGTCCGTCGGTCACGGCCACCGAATGACCGTCCAGCGCCGCCACCTTGACTTTGCGCGAGACAAAGCGCTCGGCGCTTTCATGCACCCAGACCACCGATTCATTGGCCGCATTGCGCACCACGGCGGCGGCGGGAATCGCCACACCGGCCTGGCTGGCCTTGGTTTGCGCCAGGACCTTGAGGGTCTGGCCAACCGCGACGGCAGGCAAGGCTCCGTCTTTCGGCACCGCGACCCGGAACAGCACCGGCATGGCCTGTTCCTTCAAGGTGCGACCCAAGCCGACGAAGGTGAGGTCGAGGACGCCGCCGGCAATCGGGGCACTGGCCTTGGTCAGTCCATCGAGCAACAGTGGGTCGTAGGCCAAGGCCTCGACCGCCAGCCGCTTTGGATCGATGACCTCGAAGACCACCGCCTGCGCGTCGACTACCTGGCCGACCGCGGCATTGGCCGCACTGACCACACCGCTGACCGGTGCGACCAGGGCTTCGCGGCCGAGGCTGCCGCCGACGGCACTCTTGCGCTTCTTGACGGCGGCGAGTTCGATCTCCGCCTGCTCGATGTCTTTCTGCGGGACGCTGCCGTCCAGTTGCTGGAGGCGCGCCAGCCGTCGTTCGAGAACGCTTTCCTGCGCAGCCAATTCGGCCAGGGCCGACTGCTGAGTACCGCGTTCGAGGGCTGTTGCAACCGGCTGCAACAGCGCTAGAACGAGGTACTCAGCAGTCGGTGTTGGAAGAGTTGGCGCTCCACTCGTGGTGCTGACCTGTTGACCAAGTACGGCCAGTCCGTTCGGGCCGGCCTCGATCCGCCCGCTCTGGAAAGTCTGCACCCGGCCGCCGGCATTGGGATCGGCGACGATGCGGCCATTGAGTTCGACCGTGCGCGGGAATTCTCCCTTGAGTGCGGTCCGTGTGCGGAGGCTCAACTGCCGTTGGGCCGATTTCGGGACAAAGACGCTGCCGTCCGGCAAGCGCAAGGCCGGCTCGTTGAACGTTACCTGGCCTTGGGCGTCGACTACAGCGACCGGTGCGGGTTCAACTGGAGCTTTTTGCTCATCGCCATGGTCCTCGCCGCCATGGGCGGAGACCTGAACAGCCAGGGTGCTCCCCACAAGCAGAGCCAGGGCATAGCGGGTAAGGTTCTTGGTATCGATCATGCTGAATGAATTCCATATTGCGGTTGGCGACGCAGGCGACGCACGACCAGGCCGCCGGCCAGCAACAACAGCGGAGTGCCGGCGTAGAGCCACCAATTGCGAGCGGGATGTCCTGCGTCAGTCACGGCAGCCGCTGCTTCGCCCACCTCCAGGCTGGTGGAAAGCAAATCGACAATTTCACCGGCCTGGACGGTGATGGTCAGCGGGTACTTGCCGGCTTGTGTCAGGGACGGTGCGGATAATTGGTAGACGCCTCCCGCCATCTCGGTGGCCACTCCTTCGATTCCCTGGCCCTCGATTTCGATTTGTGCCCCGGGAATGGGTGCGTTGTCGGCGGCGCGGTCGAGATAAATGATCAGATCCTTTCCAGCGAGCACACCAACCAGTTCAAGGTCTTCGCTGCGCAGTTCGAAACGTGGCGCAAAGTTGACATCGGCCGGCTTGGTGGGGGCTCCATGGTCATGGCCTTCATGGGCGAGGAGCGGCATGGACAGCGCTAGCAGGATGGCTGCAATAAAGGCTTTTAGGGATGCCCAGTTCAGGATGAATGGCTTGTCGATCACGGTGTAATTCCTCGGGCCTGATTCAGATTGGCCTGAGCGGCCGACAGGCGGGCGCGGCTACGGCCCAATTCAATGCGGGCTTCGGTCGCCTGGGTCTGGGCGCGCAGTAACTCGACGAGCGCGGTTTCACCCAGTTCGAAAGAACGGCGCATCAGGGTCAGCCGCTCGGCGGCGGCTTGCTCGCGTTCGACCGCTAGTTCGGCACCGATACGGGCCGAATCGAGTTGCGCCTCAGCTTCCCTGACTTCGGCTTCAACGTCGGCCAGCAGCCGCTGATACTGGGCATCGGCCTGGATCAGCGCCGTGTTGGCGCTGGCAACCAAGGGCGCATTACGCACCTCGCCAGCGAAGGGAATGGTGATGGCGAAACCGATGCTGTCGCGTGGAGTGGCGCCGGAGGCATCGCGCTCCCGTCGATATTGCACGCCAATGCTGGGCGAATCGCGGCGCGACTCTTGGGCCAGTTTCATGGCGGCACGGGCACGCTCGGCAATGGCCTGCCCGGCCGCCAGGCGGGGATGAACATCTTCAGCGGCTGCTGCCATAACCAGCTCTTGCGGATTGTCCGGCAAGCGGTCGCTGCCGGTCAGGACCCGGTAGCGCTGCGTGCTGCGTACTACACGTGCGTTCGCTTCGGACGCAGCGGCCCGAGCGTTGCTGGTTTCCTGCTTGACGAGAAGCAGATCGGAGCGGGCCATTTCACCGACTTTGACCCGCTTGGCCACATCGTCTTCCAGTTTGGCCGCTGCCTCAAGACGTTCAACGGCAACCGCCGCTTCACTTTGCGCCAGATAGAGCGTCCATAGGGCCGTCCGCAATTCGCCGGCGACGGCCAGCCGGGTGGCGGCAATGCTCCGCTGACTCTCGTCGCTATCGGCATCGGCAACCGCTATCCGGGCTGATTTTTGACCGGGTAGCCAGAGCGGAACTGAAATGCCGATTTCGCTTTCTTCTTTGCCGAGATTGTCGTTCCAGCGGTCAGTGCGCTGCGCCAAGCCGATTCTCGGGGTGCCGGGAAACAAGGATTCGGCAACGGTGCGGCTGGCGGTCGCTTCCTCGCGTCTCGCGACTACTGTTTTCCCTTGAGGGGAATTGGCCCACGCTTTTTCAAACACATCGCGCAGGGTTTCCGCCTGAGCGGAACCAATTGGAGTGGCCAGCAAAAAGAACAGACAACTGATCCATGTGCTCATTTTTGTGGTTGGCTGATAGCAATTCATTGAGGTAAATTCACAATAAGCTTTCGTTCAAATGACAACATGGTACAGAGCACTCCCTAACTGGAAGCTGATCGATAAACTACGATCCGTCAATACATCTTGCTTCAACGCGCTCCGGCTAGAAGCACATGGTAGATATCATGCTTTCGCCGAACCAACATTTTGCTGACTTGCGGATTACATTTTCGTAATCTAGGCGTTTGGCCTTTAAAAGCGACGGAAAATGCGCCATCAATAGCCACTGGATGGCGGAGAAAGCGATGAAAATTCTTGTGGTGGAAGATGAAACCAAAACCGGCACCTACCTCAAGCAGGGCTTGGTCGAGGCAGGTTTCGTTGTGGATTTGGCCGTCAACGGCCTCGACGGGCTTCATCTGGCGCTGACAGAGGCTTATGATCTAGCGATCCTAGACGTCATGCTCCCGGGTATCGATGGCTGGCAGGTGTTGCAAGGCATTCGCCGGGCGGGCAAGGAAATGCCGGTGCTGTTTCTGACGGCACGCGACCAGGTGGAAGACCGGGTCAAGGGACTGGAACTGGGCGCTGACGACTACCTGGTCAAACCATTTGCCTTCTCCGAACTTTTGGCTCGGGTCAGAACCCTGTTGCGTCGGGGTGGAAAAGCCAAGGAATCCGAGTTTCTGCGCGCTGCCGACCTTGAACTTGACTTGCTGCGCCGCCGGGTCAATCGGGCGGGCAAACGCATCGATCTAACCGCCAAGGAATTTGCCTTGCTCGAATTGTTGCTGCGCCGTCAGGGTGAAGTGTTGCCTCGCTCATTGATCGCCTCCCAGGTCTGGGATATGAATTTCGACAGCGACACCAACGTCATAGATGTCGCGATCAAGCGCCTGCGGATCAAGATCGATGAAGGATACGAACCCAAATTGATTCGTACCGTACGTGGCATGGGCTATGTTTTGGAGATTATTGATTGACCCCAACCCGCCGTCCCTCACTGACGCTTCGCCTGACCCTGCTGTTTGCGCTGGCCTCAGCCTTTGTGCTGTTCCTGCTTGGCCTACTTATTGGCAATGCGGTTGAACGCCACTTCGAAGAGCAGGATTTGGATGTGTTAAATGGAAAAATGCAGTTGGCGAGGCATATCCTGGAACGAGATCCGGGCAGTCAGCCGAAAGAGACGCTGACCCAGCAATTGGACGATGCGCTGACGGGGCATCATGGGCTGATCGTTGCTGTCTATGACCAGAATGGCGAAACGCTGTATGCCAACGAATCCATGGTATTTCCGCAGGATCTACTGACCATTGGCGCGACATCAAGGCGCAAGCAACCCGTCAAATGGAGCACTAACGACGGCCAGCCATGGCGGGGAATTTCCTCGATGCTCAAGCTTGGTGCCGATGGTAGCGGCAGTTACGCCGTGGCAATTGCCACAGAAATCACCCATCACGAGCACTTCATGACTTCCTTTCGGCAGACCTTGTGGGGGTTCATGAGCTTGGCAACCCTGGCGATGGGATTGCTCGGCTGGTTTGTCGTCCGGCGCGGCCTATTGCCGTTGCTGGCCATTAAGCGCCAGGCTGCCGAGATTACCGCCAATCGCCTGCATACCCGCTTGCCGGTCGAAGCCATCCCATGCGAATTGGCTGATCTGGCCGACACCCTGAATGGCATGCTTTCTCGCTTGGAGGAGTCCTTTCAGCGTCTGTCGGATTTTTCATCGGACTTGGCCCATGAGTTGCGCACGCCGGTCAGCAATCTATTGACCCAGACCCAGGTCACGCTCTCGAAAGCACGCTCTGCGGACGACTATAGGGACATCCTGGCGTCGAATGCAGAAGAGTTCGAGCGCTTGTCGCGTACCATTTCGGACATGCTCTTTCTTGCCAAGGCCGACAACAAGCAAATCATCCCGAACCAGGAACCGATCAATCTCGCCGAGGAAATCGGCGATTTGCTGGAGTATTACGAAGTACTTGCCGAAGAAAAGTCGGTCGCCCTGTCACTCTCTGGTGGCGGCCAAATCTCTGGGGACCGATTGATGCTGCGCCGTGCAGTCAGCAATCTGCTATCCAATGCGCTGCGACATACACCGAACGAGGGCAAGGTTACCGTTCGAATCGAGAAAAACAGTGAAGGCAGGATTCTGGTCTCCGTCGAGAACACAGGGAGCGACATCCCGGCCGAACATTTGCCTCGTCTGTTCGATCGTTTTTACCGTGTCGACAGTTCGCGCCTGCGCACGACAGAAAATTCAGGCTTAGGGCTCGCGATAACCCAATCTATTGGGTTCGCTCATGGCGGGGATGTGGGCGTCAATTCGGAAGGTGGAAAAACACGCTTCACGCTCTCTTTACCCTGTATCCATCAGTAGTCGTTGGATACTCTGAAAAGACGACGACGATAAACCATGTTATCTCTTCCCCGATACCGCTGAAGGCTCCAACATCCAACGTAGTTAAGTGTCAACCATCATAGGAATACCTGAACTACTGCCATTGACCCGAAAATTCCGAACAGCGTCCGCAAACCAGCGTGTTGCCGACGTACTTAGGAGTAATGGCCAATGGCGGCATGGCCGGCCACTTCCTGCTGATCCGCGCGATGGCCTTCGCGCCGGCGTCGACGCTGAGCCCGCTCATCTATGTACAACTGGTCTGGGCGACGCTGATGGGCTGGCTGGTGTTCGGTGACCTGCCTGGCGCCAGTGCCATCGGCGGCGCGGCCATCATCGTGGCCAGCGGATTGCTGAGTGCCTGGCTGGCGCACCGACGCTGAGCGTGTCCGGTGTGACTGCCGCCGCATGGCGCGCACGGGCGCGATGCTAGAATTCGCGGCTTCGATCTACCGGTCACTGCCATGCGGGAAAATGAACAGCTGTCCATCGAAATCCAGCGCAATGTGTCGCAGGCGCTCGCCGAGGATGTCGGCACAGGCGATCTGACCGCGCGCCTGATTCCGCCCGGGCGTGCTGCGCAGGGTCTCGTGACGGCGCGCGAGGAAGCGGTGCTGTGCGGTCGCGACTGGTTCGAAGCCTGCCTGCGCGCGCTCGATCCGAAGGCGACGGTCGCCTGGCACGTACCCGAAGGCGAATGGGTGGCGCCGGACCAGAAGCTGTGCGAAATCCTGTCCGAAACCCGTGCCCTGCTGACCGCTGAACGCGCTGCGCTGAATTTCGTTCAGTTGCTGTCGGCCACCGCCACGATGACGCGCCGTTTCGTCGATGCCATTTCTGGCACGTCGGCGCGCATCGTCGATACGCGCAAGACATTACCCGGCCTGCGACTGGCGCAGAAGTACGCGGTGCGCATCGGCGGCGGGCTGAATCACCGCATGGGGCTGTATGACGGCATCCTGATCAAGGAAAACCACATCATGGCGGCGGGCGGCATCCGCCCGGTGCTGGCACGGGCGCGCGGCATCGCGCCGTCGAACGCCTTCATCCAGATCGAGGTGGAGACGCTGGCGCAGCTGCGCGAGGCGCTGGACGCCGGCGCCACCATGGTGCTGCTGGACAACATGAGCATCGACCAGATGCGCGAGGCGGTAGCGATCAATGATGACCGGGCAGAGCTCGAAGCGTCCGGCGGTGTGGATCTGGACCGCGTGCGCGCCATTGCGGAAACCGGTGTGGACCGCATTTCGATCGGCGTGCTGACCAAGAACGTACGCGCGATCGACCTTTCCCTTCGTCATGTCGAACGCTGAGCGTCCGGCACACTCGACCGACACCTGCGGAGACCCGGGCTGATGTGGTTCATCCTGTATTACATCGTTGCAATCACCGTACTCATCCTGCACTTCACCGGTTTTCTCGCCCGCAACAACATCGAATGGCTGGTGTTCGTGCTGGCCGTGACCGTGTTCCCCGCGGTGCTCTACCTGTAAGCCTGCGCGCCATACCGGTGCTGGTCACCAGCCACCATCGGCGCGAACACCCGCTACCCCGCAAATCCTGACTGCCCGTCAACCGGCCAGCAGTGACGACCCGTCACGTGCCTGGAAGCGGTTCAATCACGACACAAATAGAAATGGTTCTTTAAATATAGTTGAGAACTATTTACGATACGTTTACATTACGGAGCTGATTCAAGCCGTTCGACGACCGACGTCACTTCCCTAATGGAGCTACAGCCGTGAAGCACCTGCCCCGTCTCATTCCCCTCGCAGCCGCCCTTTCTGCTGCCCTGTCATCCCCCACATTCGCGAACGAGAGCCCGACGATACTCATGCCTCGCGTAGATGTCATCGGAACTGCCAATCGGCTACCGGACCTTGCCGGGACCGGGCAGATCATCGACAGCAAGGAACTTGAAGGTAGCCGCGTATTCACGGTCAATGAAGCACTGCGGCGCGTCACCGGGGTGAACGTGAGGGACGAGGAAGGGTTCGGACTGCGTCCCAACATCGGCATCCGTGGCCTCAACCCGACCCGTTCAACCAAGGTGACGTTGCTTGAGGACGGCGTGCCGCTGGCCTATGCGCCTTATGGCGACAACGCGAGTTACTACCATCCGATGGTCGATCGCTACGAGCGCATCGAAGTGCTGAAAGGTCCGGGGTCACTGCTGTTCGGTCCGCAGACGGTGGGCGGCACGGTGAACTACATCACTCCTGCACCGCCGCAGGAGGTAGGGGGGTACATACAGGGCGCTGTCGGCAATCGGGACTACGCAAATGCAAAGTTCAACATCGGTGGTCACGGACTGCTGCTTGATTACACGCGCAAGCAGGGAAATGGCGCGCGCGACAACCTTGATCACGAACTCGACGACCTGAACGTCAAATATGTGATGAACCTCACCCGTGACCAGATTCTCACGCTGCGTGGAAACTACTACACGGAAAACTCCACACTCACCTACACGGGCCTGACACAAGCCGAATTTGATCGCTTTGGTGCGCGCTACAACCCGTTCAAGAACGACCGGTTTGACATCAAGCGTCACGGCTTCTCTGCGACGCATGCAATCGCCGTCACCGAGAAAGCCGTGCTGACGACCAATCTGTACTACTCGCATTTCGATCGTGACTGGTGGCGACAGTCGAGCAACAGCACCGACACGCAGTGTGGAACAGGATTCCGCGATAGCCGCCTCGCCGGCATTGCAGTCGATCCGGACAGCTGCAACTCCATCCAGGGACGTCTGCGCGAATATGACACCTGGGGCGTCGAGCCCAGGCTGACCGTAGAGCATCAGTTCGGTGAATTCCAGGCCGGCGTCCGCATGCATTACGAGGAACAGCGCCGAGTACAGATCAATGCAACGTCACCGACCGGACGCACCGGCACCGTGACGGAAAACAATCTGCGCGAAACCAAAGCGTTCAGCGCCTATGTCTCGAACCGCTTCGACATCGGAACGTTCAGCATCACGCCCATCATTCGTCATGAGGACATCGATGCTGAACGCAGGAACCGGCTGACAGGTGACACGGGTGATACGCGAGTCAGCAAAACGACACCGGGCATCGGCGTTACCTGGAACCCATCCGATGCACTTACAGTGTTTGCCGGCGCACACAAGGGCTTTGCCCCTCCGCGCGTGGAAGATCTGATTGGTGGTACGGGGACAGTGACCGAGGTGGATACGGAGGAGTCGACCAACTTCGAACTTGGAGCGCGCGTGCGCCCGACCGACAAGATCGCGCTGCAGGCTGCCTATTTCAGGTCTGATTTCGACAACCTGATCGCGGTGGGTTCGATCGCTGGCGGCAACACGCCGCTGTCCCAGGGAAAGGCGTTGTTCGAAGGCGTCGAATTCTCAGGTCAGGCGTCGTTGGCAGGCGGTGCATTCACACGCGTCGCCTATACCTGGTTGCCGGTCGCCGAGCAAAGTACGTCTTTCAGAAACGTCGCAACGCAGGCAGTCATCGCCGGAAGCCAGTCCGGTCTGCGCCAGCCCTACACGCCGAGGAACACCCTCACTGCAGCGGCCGGCTACGAGAAGGGATCGTTCCGCGGAGAGCTCGAAGCGCAGTACGTCGGCAGCCAGTTTTCAGACTTTGCGAACGTGACCAATCCTACGGCTGACGGTCAGCGTGGCGAAATCTCGTCCTACACCATCTGGAATGCCAGCCTCAACTACCGCTTCGATCGTGCGTTCAGCGTTTTCCTGACCGCGAAGAACCTCGGCGACAAGACTTACATTGTCGACCGCACACGCGGCATCCAGGTTGGCATGCCCAGGCTGGTGTTCGCAGGTATTCGCTACACCTTCTGAAATCACCGACGTGACAGGCTGGCTGCAACCTGTGATATCTCCTGGATCCTTCCTCACTCGTTCTGCCCTTGCCCATTCATGTTGCTGACAATCGATGACCTGCTGCCGGGCGATGAAGTCGCCCTGGTGCGCGCCCTGCTCGCCCGCTCCGAGTGGTCGAGCGGTGCAGCCACCGCCGGCACGCAGGCCGTCACTGTCAAGAACAACCGGCAGATCGCCGAAGATGCGCCGCTGCTGCCGGAGTTGCGGCGCATCGTACTGGCGGCACTGAACCGCTCGCCGATGTTTTTCACCGCCGTGCTGCCGTACCGCATCGTGCCGCCCTGCTTCAACCGCTACGCCGGAGACGCCGACCGCTATGGTGCGCACATCGACAATTCGATGCGCGCACTGCCGGATGGCAGCGGCTATGTGCGCGCCGATGTATCGGCAACGCTTTTTCTGTCAGATCCGGCCGATTACGACGGTGGCGAACTGGTCATCGAAGATACCTACGGCCGCCAAGAAGTGAAGCTGCCGGCCGGCAGTCTGGTCATCTATCCATCATCTTCGGTGCATCAGGTGCAGCCGGTGACACGCGGTGAGCGCATCGGCTGCTTCATGTTCATCCAGAGTCTGGTGCGTGACGCCGAGCAGCGACGCCTGCTGTTCGATCTCGACATGGAATTGCTGGCGCTGCGCCAGCAGTTGGGTGAAACCCCATCCATGGTCAGACTGACCGGCGTCTATCACAACCTGCTGCGTCGCTGGGGTGACACCTGAACGTGACCCTGCCCGCGCCGCGTTCCATCGCCGACTATCGCGAGCTGGCGCGCGCGCGCCTGCACCCCGAGCTCTGGCAGTACCTCGACGACGGCCGCGATTCGCCGTGCGGACGGGCCAATCGCGCCGCCTTCGACGCCGCGCCGCTGATGCCGCGCCCGCTTACCGATGTGCGCGGCGGCCATACCCGCATCGAACTGTTCGGCGAGCTGCTTGGCCATCCGATGCTGCTCGCCCCGCTCGCCTATCAGCGCCTGTATCACCCGGACGGCGAGCAGGCGAGTGCCATGGCAGCGAATGCGCAGGACGGGCAGATGATCATCAGCTCCCTGGCCAGCCAGCCGTTCGACACCATCGCACGGGCCGCGGAACGCGCACCGTGGTTCCAGCTTTACTGGCAAGGCAGCCGCGACGCGACACGCCGGCTGTTCGATCGAGCCCTCGCTGCCGGCGTCCGCGCGGTGGTGTTCACGGTCGATGCGCCGGTGAAGCAGTCCGCGCTGGCGCTGCCGGCGCAGGTCGGTGCGGTCAATCTCGATGCACCCGCGCGTCCGATCGCCCTCGCCGACGGCCAGAGTCAGGTGTTCGACGGCTGGATGGTGCAGGCACCGACCTGGGACGATCTGGCCTGGCTGCGCGACCTCACGCCGCTGCCCCTGCTGCTCAAGGGCGTGCTGCACCCGGACGACGCGGTGCAAGCGGTGCGTCGGGGCTGTGACGGCATTGTCGTCTCCAACCACGGCGGACGCGTGCTGCCCGGTGCACCGGCCAGCCTGTCGGCGCTGCCGGCCATCGTGAGTGCCGTCGGGCCGGGTGTGCCGGTGCTGCTCGACAGCGGCATCGACAGCGGTATCGACGTGCACCGCGCACTGGCGGCGGGCGCACATGCAGTACTGATCGGGAGACCGTGCATCTGGGGGCTGGCCGGCAACGGTGCGCTCGGCGTTGCGCAAGTCATGCGGCTGTTGCGCGACGAACTGGAACAGAGCATGGCGCTGTGCGGCCATGCCAGCGTGGCGGCCATCCGCCCCGGCAGCCCCTAGCGCAGGAAAGTCCGGCTGATTTCGCGGAACTCGTCCGAGCCCGCCGCACCCAGCCATTCGAACGCCACCATTTCGCGCGACACCACGATCACGCCGTGCTGACGCATGCGGTCGAGTGCCACCTGGCGGTTGGACGGGTCGCGCGACGCGACGCAATCGGCCGCGACGAACACCTGCTTGCCGCTGGATTGCAGCGCCAGCGCACTCTGCAGCACGCAGATATGCGCTTCGATGCCGCAGATCACGACCTGCGGCCGCTGCAGCCCGGCCATCGTGTCCAGGCAGCCATCGGTGACGCACGAAAAATGCATCTTGGGCACGATGGATTGAGCCGGCACAAGGTCGCGCAGCGCCTGCACCGTCGCGCCCAGACCTTTCGGATTCTGCTCGCAGATCGAAACCGGCACCGACAGGCGTTGCGCGATGCGCGCCATCCAGACGACATTGTCGAGCAGGCGTCCCGCGTCATCCATCGCGGGCAACAGCCGCTCCTGCATGTCGATCAGCAGCAGCGACGATCCGTGGCGGTCAATCAGCATCGAACACTCCGTCGATCCATTCTTGCAAAGATGATTACCAGCCCTCGATGACAGCCGTCATCGCCCGGCTCAGAGCAGCAGCATGGACGCCACCGACAGCTCGTCCAGCCGGGCCAGCTCTTCGGTGGTCTGCCAGGCACGGTATTCGATCACGCCGAGCGCGACCGCGGCCAGCAGGGAACACAGCACCAGCCCGGTCATCCAGCCACGCAGCACGCGTGGGCGACGATGCGGCGTACCGGCAAGCAGCCGTCGCTGCAGGTCCGGCGACGGCGATGGTTCAGGCAATGCGCGGAGCGCACTGCGCAGCGCATCGTCGGCGAACAGGCCCGATGCGGCATCCGGTGTGATACCCGACAGTGGTTCAGTCATGTGCGTCCCCTCCTGACAGCAGGGTCTTGAGCCGGGTCCGGGCCCGGAACAACAGTTGATGGACTGCATTTTCGGCCAGCCCCAGCTCGCGTGCAATGGCTGCGATGTCGCATTCTTCCCACGCCCACATCATCAGCGCACTGCGCTGGCGCGCCGGCAGCCGTTCGAGGGCCTCGTGCAGGCGCGCGCTGCGTACGCCCGCCAGCCAGTGCTGCTCCGGTGTGGCTGCCGGATCAACCAGATCGTCGAGTACCGATGGGTCTGCGCGTTCCACTTCGCGGCGGAAGCGGTCCATGCACAGATTGCGCACGATGGTCAGGAACCAGGTCGACACCGATGCGCGGGGCTCGAAGCGCGGCGCGTGCTGCCACAGACGACAGAACGCCTCCTGCACGACATCCTCCGCGTCCGCCCTGTTGCCGGTCAGCCGCCACGCGACTGCATGTGCCTGTGGCAGCAGGCGTCGCACCAGTTCGTCGGAGGCGGCCCGCGTCCCCGCATGCGCCTGCTGCAGCAACGCAGCGTCACTGCGCCACGCACGCGGCAGCAGGCCATCGAGTGCCGGCAGGCCGAATTCAGCAGCCACGGATGTCTGCGGCCACGGGTCTAGCGTCCGATCTCGCGCTGCCATCGGCGACGCTCTTCGGGCGCCATGCGGTCAAGCAGTTCGCGCCGCTCGCGCAGCAGTGCCTTGCGTTCCTCCGCCGACAAGGAGCGGATGTATTCCCGCCGCTCGGCACGCAGGCGATCCCGATCGGCGTCACTCATGGCTTTCCAGTCTTCGCGCAGCCGGTCAGCGATTTCGCGCCGCTGCTCCGGCGGCAACGCCGACAGACGTTCGCGCAGACGTTCGCGAAACTGCCGGCGCTCGTCCGGCGTGGCGGCGCGCAGCTTCTCGCGCAGGGCGCCCGCACGCGCATCGCGCTCGGCGGCCGGCAGGGTGCTCCAGGCCTGCGGGTCAGGTACTTCGGGCAGCGCGGCCTGCGCGCTGCCCGGCAGCATGCCGAACGCGAGCACGCACGCGATCAGGAGCAGGATCGGGATCGGGCGGTACGGCCGGCACATGGCGTCGTCGGAAGAAAGTGAGAACAAGTCGGTTCCAGGCATCACCGTATTGAACGCGCGGGACAACGGATTCTTACGCGACATCCGGGGCCGCCGCAGAACCTTACATCCGCTTACATGCGGGCAACGTAAGGACCGGCGGGCGCGCAGCGTTCAAGCGATGCAGGCGATGCATCCGCACGCCGCCGATCTTCTGGAGACCACCATGAAAACCCTTCCGCTCGCCGCCCTGCTCGCCCTTGCCTTCAGCACCGCGGCACTCGCTCAGACCACCCCGTCCGATCGCATGGAAACCCGCATCGACAACCGACAGGACAGACAGGAAACGCGGATCGACCACGGAATCGAAAAGGGGACGGTCACCGCGCACGAAGCGGCCCGGCTGGAACATCAGCAGGCGCATATCGATCGCGCGGAAAACCGGGCACTGGCCGATGGCGCGATCGATCGCAAGGAAGCGGTCAGGATGGAACGCATGCAGGATCGCGCCAATGCCAACATCCGGCATCAGAAGCATGACCGTCAGATGCGTCGCTGACGGTCGGCCGTCCTTAACGCGCGCGCTGCTGGCCGAGCGCCTGGCTGACCGCACGGTCGAACATCGGCTCATTGTTGACCACGCGTGCTTCGCCGTTGGCCAGTTGCAGCGCCAGCGCGTCGGGTGCGATCGAGGTGGCCCGCGTCGAACCGGGATTGGTGAACAGGTAGATGCCGCGTTGCGGGCTGACCCAGTTCAGACGCATGCGCACGAAACTGCCGTCAGCCTGCCGGAACTCGATCCAGTCGCCGCGCTTGAGTTCGAATACGCGGTCCTGCTCCTGGATGTCGAGCGGCGCCGGCAGATTGAGTGAAATGTCATTCAGCTCGAGACCGTCCTGCTCGACATGCTCGCTGACGACTTCAGGCGCCGGCACATCGTCATTCGCGGAGTACGCGTCCGGCACCCACTGTTCGACCGCCGGCGGTGCGGCTGCCGCGCCGGGCTTGATCCACTGCGCATGCAGGTCGAACAGGCCGTTGAGCAGCATCAGCTTGTCGGCCGGATGGGCGCCTGCCAGATCGAAGCCCTGGTTGAGGCGGCGCAGCAAACCGGGCAGCGCCACCACGAGCGCGCGGCGTTCATCCGCATCGGCCTTGGCCTGCACGCTCCAGATCAGTTCGTCGATGGTGGCAAGCGCCTGCTGGTAATCGACCGCCGCGTCCGGACCGGCGTCGACGTGCTTGCGCAGCAGTCTGCGCCATACGCCATCAAGCAGACTTTGCACGACACCGGGCAGCGGCTTGCGCAACCGGTCATCGATCTCGTCGTCGGCAGCGCGCCGCGCGTCCTCGCGGTGCAGCCGCTCCTGCTCGCGCGCGCTGGCGATCAGCGCCGCAGCTTCCGCGCGCTTCGTCTCGTCCGCCTCGAGTTCGATGACGAAGGCGCGCAGGTCGTCGCTGCAGGCCTCGAACAGGCTCAGATCGCGGTCGAAGTCGCGCAGGATGCGATCGACGATTTCAGCCAGCTTGATGTACAGCGGGTCTTCATGACCGACGTCGCGCCCCCAGCGCATCATCGAATTGGAGATCAGGTCGAGCAATCGACGCGCCGGATGCGCCTTGCTGGAGAAAAAGCTGCGATCCAGCATGGCCACCTTGACCAGCGGAATCTGCAGCCGGCCGACCAGCGCCTTGATCGGATCGGCGATATCGGCGTCATCGAAGATGAGGTCGAACAGCATGGCGACGATGTCGACCGTGATCGCATCGAACTGCCCGAGGTGGCGGCCCAGTTCCGAGGTGCGGAAGTTGCGCAGCAGATTGGGCGGTATGCCGAGGTTGTAGGACGCGGCGGCCGGCACCGAAAGATCGGCGTCGGATTGCAGCGCGCTGAGGGCCTCGAAAACGAAGGGTGATGCCAGCCCGGCCGGATTCGCTCCGGCCGCGCCGATGGGCGGCAGCGCAATGCCCTGCGCCGCCATCTGGCCCTGGACCAGTTGCGACAGCATGGCGTAGATGTCGCCGTCCGCTTCGGCGGGGCCACCGAACGCAGCCTGCTCGCCGAAGCCGCCATTGACCGACGACATTCCGAAACCGGGCATTGATGCGGTGAAGCCTGAGTCCTGGGCGCCGCCTGTCGAAGGAAAGCCCCCCGGCCCGCTTGCCGACGGCGCAAAACCACCGCCGGCCATTCCCGCCGGATCGCCGGCTGCGCCAGCGCCCTGCGCGGGCGGCACGCCCGCCACGCCTGCACGCGCGCCGACATTGCGGCGGAAGCCGCGACGCAGTCCCGGCAGGACGTTCTGTCGCTGCAGTCGTACGTTGAGGTCCTGGTAAAGCTTTGAAAGTTCGCGTGAAATCTGCGATTCGAGCGATTGCAAAAGCACCAGCCGCATCTGCACGCTGGCATCGACCTCTTCGCACGCTGCGCGCAACGCCTTGGCGACGCCTTCGGTGCCGAGCGGATTGTCCTGATCGGTCGGGTCTGACTTGCCGAGCAGCGAACCCAGACGCTGTTCGACGCCGAACAGTTCCTCGTCGCAGTGTTCCTTCAGCTTGCGGGTCAGTTCATGGACAGCCAGATCCTGCGTCAGGTCGTCTTCGCCCACCAGGCTGAGTTCGTCGAGTGAAGTCGGTACCGCTGAGCGCGACGATTCGACCGGCTCGCCGCGTACGCGCGCGTCGAAATAGCGGGTCAGGTGGTCGATGAAGGTCTGTTCGATGCCGGCCCACTGCTGGCGGGCCTTGCCGCAGGTGAACATGTAGAGGTTGCGCTGGTCACGGTCGAGTTCCGCCTCGGCCCGGGCGACCAGATCTTCTTCGATCTTTTCCAGCATGCCGCGCAGCGAATCACGCAGGCGCCGGATCGTGAAATCGCGGCAGTCGCTGATCACCCGCCCTCGTTCGGGCGGTACGGCAGTCTGTTTCGGCAGGGGTACAGCGCTCATGATTCACCTTTGCGGCCGCGCACGGCGGTCGGTAAAGGCTGAAACGGGGCGCAAAGTCAGGACCGGACGCGAGGCGGGGTGCAGCTTCGCGGCGGCCCCGCTGTCGTGGGGCGCTGGGCACCCGGTAGACCGGAAACTTTGCGTCGCCACCTTTCGGTGGGTTTGCCCTGGTTCAGCTTCAATATGTCGTCACATCATTTAACGACTGCGCTGCGCCGGACTTTAGGGTCCGCAGGAATTTGATTCGTACATCACTTCTACAGTCGGCGCATCGCAGGGCAACGCGACGCACCGGTCAAACGAGAACAGATTCAAACCCTCAAATCTGCAATGTGGCAATGATGGAGTCGATCTCTTCCTTGGATTCCGCAACCACCGCTTCCAGCGTTTCGTTGTCGATGTCCGAGGTTGCCGCATCGGCAAGCAGACCATCTTCTTCCGGCGACAGCGTGGTGAATGGATTCGGAAATGCCGCCATGCTTTCGGCAAGGAACAGCACGTCGCCCAGCGAGCGGGGCGGCACGACGGCCCCTTCGAACGACGGAGCGTCGACGGCGGAAATGACCTGTTCCGGTACCTTGAGCGACTCGAGCACGGCGCGGCCGACGCTCTGGCTGAAACTGTACATCAGCCCGCCCAGTTCGGCTTCGCGCTGCAGCAGCGCCGGGAAGGCCGAGGCGCGGGCCAGCAGGTAGAACTGGCCGATTTCATGCACCAGACCTGCGAACATGGCTGTGTCTGCGTTCAGCCGCGACAGGCGACGCGCGATCACGTAGCTCAGCGCCGAAACGTGGATGGTGTGGCGCCACAGGTCATGCGTCAGCACGCGCAGGCGTTCGTCGGCGCGCGCATCGACCATCTGGCGGACGATGAGCGACATCGTGAGCATGCGGATCGGTTCGGTACCGACGCGCGTCACCGCGGTACGGACGTCGGTGATTTCGTTGCCGCTGCGGTTGTAGGCGACCGAATTGGCGAGGCGCAGCGCTTTTGCGCTGAGCACCGGCTCGGCGCCAACCAGCCGGCAGACCTCATTGACGTTGATATCGGGGTTTTCAAGCGCCTGCCGGATGCGCAGGGACACATCGATGCTGGTCGGGAAGACGATGTCGCCCGATTCAAGTTCGGCTGAAAGCCGCTGCAGTGCTTCAAGCGATGAATTCACCGGCTCACCCATGACATGTTCTCCGTGGCGCACCGCGGTGCGCATGTGGTTCGATGTCTGTGTATACGGCAGCGTGCGGGCCGGACTTGATCCCCGATTCAGCTCGCGCTGCCCCTGCCTGCCGGCAGATTATCCGGTATTGCGGGCAATGAAGGCCTTCATGGCGGCCACGTCCGTACCCATCACCTCGTAACGCTGCGGCAGCGACTCGAGGTGTTCCATGCCGCTCGGGCGGACCGGCTCGCAGCCCAGGGCTTCGACCACGGTTTCCGAGAACTTGGCCGGCAGTGCGGTTTCGAGCACCACCATCGGCACGCCGGCTTCGCGCCGCTCCAGCGCCACCTTCAAGCCATCGGCGGTATGCGTATCGATGGCGCGCCCCCAGCGCTGATGCGCCAGCCGCATGGTGGCCACACGATGGGCATGGTTGCTCGAACCGGACTGGAAGCCATACTCGGATGCGACCTTGCCGAACAGTCCGGTGCCCGACAGATCGAACGGGCGGCCGCGATCGACTTCGCTCCACATCGCCCTCACCTGAGCGGTGTCGCGACCGGTGAGATCGAAGATGAAGCGCTCGAAATTGCTCGCCTTGGAAATATCCATTGACGGGCTCGTGGTGTGCAGCGTTTCCGCATTGCCACGCGGCCGATAGATACCGGTACGGAAAAACTCGTCGAGGACGTCGTTCTCGTTCGTGGCCACCACCAGATGCCGGATCGGCAGGCCCATCATGCGGGCGATGTGACCGGCGCACACATTGCCGAAGTTGCCGGACGGCACGGTGAAGCTCACCTGCTGGTCATCGCGCTGCGTCGCGGCGAAGTACGCCTTGAAATAGTAGACAACCTGGGCTGACACGCGCGCCCAGTTGATCGAATTGACAGTGCCGATGCGGTACTTCGCCTTGAAATCGAGGTCGTTCGACACCGCCTTCACCATGTCCTGGCAGTCGTCGAACACACCGCGCACCGCGATGTTGAAGATGTTCGGGTCCTGGAGACTGAACATCTGGGCGCTCTGGAAGCGGCTCATCTTGCCGTGCGGACTCAGCATGAACACGCGGATGCCGCGCTTGCCGCGCATTGCGTATTCCGCGCTCGAACCGGTATCGCCCGACGTGGCGCCGAAGATGTTCAGCTCGGCACCATTTTTTGCCAGTGCATACTCGAACAGGTTGCCGAGCAACTGCATCGCCATGTCCTTGAACGCCAGCGTCGGGCCGTTCGACAGTTCGAGCAGGTGCAGGTCCGGCTCCAGCGTGTACAGCGGCGTGATGTCACGGGCGTCGGAGCCTGACACGGTGTTGCAGTAAACCTCGGGCCGATAGGTGCGTTCGATCAGCGTGCGCAGATCGTCGGCCGGCAGATCGTCGGCGAAGCGCGACAGCACCGCAAAAGCCAATTGGCGGTAATCCATGCCGCGCATGGAGCCGAGCTCGGCCGGTGTGAACGTCGGGTAGTGCACAGGCATGGCGAGACCGCCATCCTCCATCAGACCGCCCAGCAGGATGTCGGTGAAGCGCTTCTGCGGCGCGAGGCCGCGGGTGGATACGTAATACATCGCGTCGTGCATCGGAGTCGTGGTCGGGAGGCGGTCGGGCGCAGCGCGCTCGACAGCGTCAATACAAGGGGCATTAATCTAGCACAGCACGCCCTCCCCGCCCGCGCCGACGCTCCCCGGGTTATGGCGAAATGAATGCACCAAGTTAGGGCGCAGGGCTACACTGCAGCGTTTCGACTGGAAGCTTGCCATGATCGGCCTGTCCGAACTGCTGCGCCGACATCTGGTATCCGACGCCCCGCCGCTGTCGCCCGCCGAACGGTGGCGCAGCACGCTGGCCGGCCTTGTCGGCCTGCTGCTGTTCGAAGGCGTGCTCCATGTATTGCCGCTCGGCGCAGACGAGAAACGCATCCTGGCACCGCTGGGCGCGACGTCGGTCATCCTGTTCGCGCTGCCGCACAGCCCGCTGGCGCAGCCCTGGTCAGTCATCGGCGGTCTGCTGATATCCGCGCCGCTCGGTTACGCCTGCGGTTACTGGCTGCCGAGCGGGCCTTGGGTGATGGCGGTGGCACTGGCCGCATCGATCTGGCTGACCGCATGGGCGCGCTGCATCCATCCGCCGGCCGGTGCGATGGCGCTGACCATGGCGATGGCCGCCGCCCAGGGCGCTGCGATCGAGCCGGCGCTGATGGCGACCGCCGCGAACACGATTGCCATCATGGTGGCGGTCATGGTGGTGAATAACCTGATTCCCGGCCGCCACTATCCGCAGGGTACGCCACCCGCCGCGCAGCAGCGGATGCACCGGGCGCCGCCGGTGATCGCACACCGCGATCTCGAGGCGGCGCTGGGTGAAATCGACGGTTTTCTCGACGTGCGTGAAGACGACCTCGTCGACCTGTACGAACGCACGCTCAGACACGCCTTCATGCGCGTCCATCAAATGCGCTGCAGCGACCTGATCGAGCGTTCGGACAGGGCCGCGCCGGCGCTGGAGTTCGCCACACCGCTTGCCGACGCCTGGCGCTTGATGC
>FWPV01004368.1_pt1 | contig 30382 bp, 21 predicted proteins | sample 2228371 | NCBI WGS metagenome assembly FWPV01 (sample SAMEA103939776, study PRJEB20133) | metagenome | reverse complement strand
CCCTCACCTGGAGGCGGTGACCATCCATCCGCGGGAGCCGCTACTGTTCCTCAACATCGACGCGGCCCCCGGCAGTACGGCCCTCATCTGGGAGCACATCGAGGACGAGCCCGGCAAGCGGTGTCCGAACCCGCGCGTCATCATCCCCCGCAGGATCGTGCCGGGCGTGGTGGACGGGCCGGTGAAGGTGGACATCCGCAGCTTCGGAGTGCGGACGCCGCCGTGCACGCGGGAGAAGCCCACCTACGGCATCCTGGGGCTGTTCCACGTCCTGCCGCCTGCGCTGGCCTGGCTGTGGCGGCTGGTGGCCCCGCGCGGACACGACAATCCGAGCATCGTCGAGACGGAGGGGATGAGCAGCGAGGGGGTCGGCTCCTACTGGCCGTTCGCCACCGGCCGGATGGTGGACCAGGCCAACCTGCTGCTGAAGCAGTTCCAGGAGACGCCGCTTATGCGCCAGATCCTAGTGCCCAACCAGCACATCGGAGCGTGGCGGTCAGGCTTCATGCCCCAGTGGCTGGCGCGGGAGTACCTGGCCCGCCGCGGCGGGGCGTGGTTCACGACGGAGCAGCTCACCCCCGCCCGCTGCCCGCTGCTGGGATACGCGCTGAAGACGCTGATGATTGAGGGACAGACCATCACGAACTGGTTCCTCCGGGTGGACCGGCAGCCGGAAGTGGGAGAGGACGCCTACGACGAGGGGGCGAGGATACTCCAGGACTTCTTCCGCCGCCAGTTGGAGCAGTTCCTTGAGCCGGACCTGGACCCGCTGGGGCGCCGCATCATCGAATGCTGCATGGACGGCGGCTCTGTGGAGGACTACCGCTCGCTCCTGCACCCCGGCTCCGTGTTTCTGGAGGAATAGAGAAGGACTGCAACGCAGTGTCCGAACGAAGCCCCGGCGCCTGCAGGAGGCGCCGGGGCTTTCCGCACGGCCTCCGGTGGGTGAGTCCCGCTCCTATGCGGTCTTCCTCCGGCGCAGAGCGCTCACTCCCGCAAGTCCCAGACCTGCCAGCGTCAGGCTGGCCGGCTCGGGGATGGGATTGCACTGGGCCAGAATCCGCACGTTGTCGATGTAAAGTGCGGACCCCTCCGGCATCAGGAAGTTCCAGGAGAACTTCTCCCAGTCCGGCTGAGGCCAGATCTCGCAGTAGGCGGTCACCCGGTAGCCCAGGGGGCCCTGCTCGATGATGTAGTCTGTGCCCTGAACGAGCCGCAGCACGTTTGCCGGCGGCCATCCGAGCAGCGCTTCCGTGATCTGCGGCCACGCGCCGCTGACGGCCACGCGGGCATCGAACTGGAACCAGACCTGCTTCCAGAGGTCCGGGCGTGGGACGTTGTCCATGCGGACCGAGAAGTCCGCGAAGGCCGGCGCCGTCCCGTTGGAGTTGTCAGCCACGATGTAGCCCGGCCCGGGCGTCATGATGCCGCTCAGCCCGAGCAGGGGGACGTCCTGCGGGTCGAGGTAGTTGTACTGCCAGGCCGAAGGGGCGAGCCCCTGCTGGAAATCCCACTCCGCCCACTGCTTGAACTCAGGGCAGCGCTTGAACCAGTCCGGAGCCCAGTCCGGGTCGTGATAGGCGACCTGCGCCTGGACCTGCCCCGCCATGAGAGCGGCGGCAGCCGCGAGGGTGATGATGTGGAGGAGACGCATCTTCCCGCATCTCATCGGAGTTCCCTCCTTTTCTCTCATGAGCGCAGAAATGCGCCTCATTTGAGAGACTACAGATACGGGTTAGCACTCCGTCAAGAATCTGTCAATGCTCGGCCCCGAATTCCGGTATAATTGCGTACCCGATTTGACAGATTCCGGGGAAAGATGCCGGCAGGCGCTCCAGTCCGTGAGGCGCGGCGCGCTGATGCCCGGCCTCCACGGCCCCAGCACCGGAAGTCAGCGGAGGAGCCTTCAGTCCCCCAGGCACAGCCCGATGCGGCGCGCGGTCTGGATGAGCGGGTGGTCCAGCTCAACGGTCTTCTTCTTGCCCGCCACCTCTTCCAGCGGCACCGGCACCATCCTGCCGTTGCGCACCGCCACCATCACACCGAAGGTCCCCTCCGCGATGAGGTCGGCGGCCGCCACGCCGAGCTGCGTCGCCAGCACCCGGTCCGTCGGCGAGGGAGTGCCTCCGCGCTGGATGTAGCCCAGCGTCGTCACTCTGGTCTCGGTGTGCAGCGCCTTCTCGATCTGGGCCGCCAGCTGCACACTGTTGACCGGGGCGGGCGGGGTGTCGGACTTCTTGCCGGACGGCAGGGCGGGACGGGCGCCCTCCGCCACCGTCACCAGACTGAAACGGCGTCCCTTCTGACGGCGCTCTTCGATAGCCTCGGCGACCCGCTCGAAGCGGAAGGGAATCTCCGGGATGAGGCAGACATCCGCGCCCGCCGCCAGGCTGGCGCCCAGCGCAAGCCATCCGGCATTGTGCCCCATGACATCCACCAGGATGGTGCGCTGATGGCTCGACGCCGTCGTGTGCAGGCGGTCTATCGCCTCGGTGGCGATGCTCATGGCCGAGTCGTAGCCGAACGTCACGTCCGTCCCCCAGACATCGTTGTCGATGGTCTTGGGCAGCGTGATGACGTTCAGCCCCATCTGCTTCAGCATCAGGGCGTTCTTGGCGGTCCCCCCTCCCCCGATGCACACCAGGCAGTCCAGGTTCAGCCGGCGGTATGTCTCGACGGCGGCGCCGGTCATGTCCCGGGTGGTCCCGTCGGGCTGCGGCATCCTGTGGGGCTTGTTGCGGCTGGTGCCCAGGATGGTGCCGCCCAGCGTCAGCAATCCCACCAGCTCCCGGTCGGTCAGGTGGATGACCCGGTTCTCCACCAGCCCGTTGAACCCGTCCAGTATCCCCAGCACCTGCATCCCGTAGTTGGAGATGGCGGCTTTGGCCACTCCGCGGATGGCGGCGTTCAGACCGGGACAGTCGCCTCCCGACGTCAGGATGCCGATGCAGCTTGCCTTGCTCTGCGTGGCCATGGGTGCCGTGTTCCTTTCTGCCTCAGGACTCGCAGAGCATTTTATCGGTTTGGCGCGCCGAACGCTTCAGGCGGGGACGGGCCGGGGCCCGGGAGCATGGCCCGGAGGGAGCGGGGGAAGGAGGGGCTGCAGGTCTACGGCTCTTCCTGACCCAGCTGCTGCATCGCGAAGTCCTGGGCCTCCCTCTCGTTGTTCGCGTTCTTGATGGGAGAGAACGGCCAGACCCGGATGGGATACTCTCCGGAGACGTTCCACATGAAGCGCGGCAGGATGGTCTCCGAGGGCTTCAGCGACTTGGCGTGCCCGTCGCAGAACACCCAGTTGGCGCGCCCCTGATGGGCCTGAGCGCACTTTGCCACCCACTGCAGATGCCAGACCCCGATCTGGCTGATGCCCGTGGACATCTCTCCGAGGAGAATCTTGGAGGACGGGTCTTCGATGGTGACCTGCTTCATCCCGCGCGACGGGTCGTTGTCCGCTCCGTAGAACCCGGCGTCCGTGTAGCAGTTCATGGCGTATCCGAGCGGCCTGGTCATCCGTCCCCACCCGAAGTCATAGCCCAGGCCCTGCCCCTTCCAGGGTTCGCTCTGGGGGGTCGGGCGGGGCCGAGCCGGGCACACGTAGACCTCATAGTCCTTCACGTAGGGGAAGATGAAATCGGCCCAGATCTGCAGGCCGAATCCCCAGTCGCTCTGCCTGCCCACGGAGAATCCGTAGTAGAAGTTAGTGCAGGGGAGCTTGCCCTTCCAGTCGTCGGCGTAGAGCATCATCGCCGTCCCCAACTGGCGCGCGTTGGCCAGACACTTCGCCGCCCTGGCCCGGTGCCGCGCCTGGGCAAAGACAGGGAAAAGGATGGCCGCAAGGATGGCGATGATGGCTATCACCACCAGCAGCTCGATGAGGGTGAATCCGGGACTCTTCCTTCTGCCGACCATCTTTTCCGCCTCCTGCCTGCAAGGCACTGAGAATCTGGCACGGGAGCGGGCAATCGCACAGATCTTCTCCTTCAGAATATCGGATGCCCTGTCCGGAGTCAAGAGACGCCGGCATGCTGCGGCGCCGTTTTTCCTGCCCACCCCGCTTCCGGGGGAGCGGACCTGTGAGGGATAGTACCGAAGTCCTCTTTTCGCCACTGCCTGCGAAAGGCTATCATTGCGATGGAGGCGGGTGAATGGCGCTCCGCAGGCGGGGCGCGTCCCGCCCGCCGGTTCTTCGCCGGGGAAACAGCCGCCTGGCTCCGCGAGCACGAGATGACACCGGTCTTTTCGCAGCGTGACGCGGGGACCCGAGGCGGCCTCGCAAGCGCGAAAAGAGGTGTTCGCTCGTGGGTGACACGTTGTCCCTACAGTCTGCCCCCCCATCCGGAGAGGTGAGGATCGGCGGCCGCCCGACCGAGCCGGGCTTCGCGCGGCAGGTGGAACGCCTGAGCGGCCAGACGCTGTCCTCCTGCTATCAGTGTGGCGAATGCACGGCCGGATGCCCGGTGGCGTTCGCCATGGACCTGATGCCCAATCAGGTCACGCGGATGGCGCTGGCCGGGATGTCCGACGACGTCCTGCGCAGCCGCAGCATCTGGCTGTGCGTGGGGTGCAACACGTGCGTCACCCGCTGCCCCCGCCTGGTGGACCTTCCTAAGGTGATGGACTCGCTGCGGCAGCTCGCGGCGCGCCGCCGGGTGCCCTGCCCGGAACCCGCCATCCGCGCCTTCCACGAGACGTTCCTGACGGGTGTCGAACGCGGCGGCCGGCTGCACGAGATGGCGCTGGTGGCCGCTCTGAAGCTGAAGACCGGCAGGCTGCTGCAGGACGTGCCGGCCGGGATGGCGATGATGGCGAAGGGCAAGCTGGCCATCCTGCCCGAGACCGTGGAAGGCAAGGCGGAGGTCCGGCGCATCTTCGACGAGTGCCGACGCCGGGAGGACAGTGGCGATGAACGATAGCCGCGCCTACGCCTATTACCCGGGATGCTCCCTGCACGCGACGGCCCGCGAGTACGGCCTTTCCGCGCGGGCGGTCTGCGAGGCGCTGGGGATAGAGCTGCGCGAGGTCCCGGACTGGAACTGCTGCGGCGCAAGCAGCGCCCACGCCAGCAGCCACCTTCTCAGCACGGCGCTTGCCGCGCGGAACCTGGCTCTGGTGGAGGAGATGGGGCTGGACGAGGTGGCCGTCCCCTGCGCGGCCTGCTACAACCGCCTCGCGGTGGCGGGTCACGAGATGCGGCAGGACGCATCGCTGGCCGATGAGGTCCGCGAGGTGCTGGCGCGTCCGCTGAAGGGCACCGCGACGGCGCGCCCGCTGCTGGACGTCGTGGTGCGCGACGTCGGGACGGAGCGCATCCGGGACTCGGTGAAGCGTCCTCTGGAGGGCCTGAAGGTGGCCTGCTACTACGGTTGCCTCCTGGTGCGTCCGCCGCGCGCGCTGGAGACGGACGAGCGCATCGAGGACCCGCAGTCGCTGGACGAGCTCGTGCGGGCGCTGGGCGGGGAGCCGGTGGAGTGGCCGCACAAGACGGAGTGCTGCGGAGCCGGGCTGTCGCTCACGCGGACGGACGTGGTGCGCAAGCTCAGCGGAGACATTCTGAAGATGGCCCGCGACTGCGGGGCGGACTGCCTCGTCTGCGCATGCCCGCTGTGCATGACCAACCTGGACATGAGGCAGTCCGAATCGCTGAAGGCGGCGGGGGAGCAGTTCCGGATGCCGGTGCTCTACTTCACCGAGCTGATGGGACTGGCGATGGGCCTTCCGGAGGCGGAGCGGTGGCTGAAGATGCACTTCGTGGACGCATCCGCCGTGACGCGGCCGAAAGCCGCGGCCGCAGAAGGGGGGCAGCAGGAATGAGCCGCGCGACCGCCGGCGGCGGATGGAAGACGGAGCGAGGATAGGAGCGGACGATGGCGCGAGTCGGCGTATTTGTCTGCTGGTGCGGATCGAACATCGCCCGGACGGTGGATGTGGAGCGCGTCGCTCAGGCAGCAGGCCGCATCCCGGGCGTGGTGTTCGCCACGGACTACAAATATATGTGCTCCGAGCCGGGCCAGACCATGGTGCGGGACGCCATCCGGGAACACCGGCTGGACCGCGTGGTGGTCGCCTCCTGCTCGCCGCGGCTCCACGAGCCGACCTTCCAGCGGTGCATCGCTGAAGCGGGGCTGAACCCTTATCTTGTGGAGATGGCCAACATCCGCGAGCACTGCTCGTGGGTGCATCAGGACCGGGAGGCGGCGACGGAGAAGGCCATCGACCTGGTGCGGATGGCCGTGGCCAAGGCGCGCCGGGACTTCCCCCTGGTCCGGAACGAGATCCCCATCACGAAGCGCGCTCTGGTCATCGGAGGGGGCGTGGCCGGCATCCAGGCGGCTCTCGACATCGCCGACGCGGGATACCCGGTGACCCTGGTGGAGCGCACCCCGTCCATCGGTGGGAGGATGGCGCAGTACGACAAGACGTTCCCGACCCTGGACTGCGCCGCGTGCATCCTGACTCCCAAGATGGTGGACTGCGCCTCGCATCCGAACATCACCATCCTGACGCACGCCGAGGTGGAAGAGGTCTCCGGGTTCGTGGGCAACTTCAACGTCCGCATCCGCAGGAAGGCCCGCGGCGTGGACATGGAGAAATGCACGGGCTGCGGCATCTGCTACAGCAAGTGCCCGGTGAAGGTCCCCAACGAGTTCGAGGAAGGGATGGGCGAGCGGCGCGCGATCTACGTGCCGTTCCCGCAGGCTGTGCCCAACGTCCCCGTCATCGACCGCCAGCACTGCCGTCTCAACAATGGCCTGAAGTGCGGGGTGTGCCAGAAGCTGTGCCCCACGGGAGCCATCGACTACGAGCAGCAGGACGAGGTGGTGACGGAGCAGTTCGGGGCTATCGTCGTGGCGACGGGGTTCCGGATGTGGGACCATTCGCAGATCGGCGAATACGGCTACGGCAGCATCCCGGACGTCATCTCGGGGCTGCAGTTCGAGCGCCTGATGAACGCATCCGGGCCCACCGAGGGCAAGATCGTCCGGCCGTCCGACCACAGGCCCCCGAAGATGGTGGTGTTCGTGGCGTGCGTGGGCAGCCGCAGCGAGAACCACGGCCACGAATACTGCAGCAAGGTGTGCTGCATGTACACCGCCAAGCACGCCCTTCTTCTGAAGGAGAAGTACCCGGATACGCAGTCCTACGTGTTCTACATGGACATCCGGGCGAACGGGAAGGGATACGAGGAGTTCGTGCGACGGACCATCGAGGAGTACGGCGCGAACTACATCCGCGGACGGGTCTCCCGCATCTACCGCCACGGAGACCGCGTGGTGGTGAAGGGGGCCGACACGCTGCTGGGGCGGCCCGTGGAGATCGAGGCGGACCTCGTGGTGCTGGCGACGGCGATGGAGCCGCAGGAGGATGCGAAGGAGCTGGCGCGCAGGCTGGGCATCTCGACCGACCAGCACAACTGGTTCTCGGAAGCCCATCCCAAGCTGAAGCCGGTGGAGGTGCTGTCCTCCGGCATCTTCCTTGCCGGGGCGTGCCAGTATCCGAAGGACATCCCCGACACGGTGGCGCAGGCCTCGGGCGCGGCGTCGAAGGTGGCCGGACTGTTCTCGAAGCCTCATCTGCTGTCGGAGCCGATGATCGCCAACGTGCGGGAGGAGGACTGCGCGGCGTGCGGGCAGTGCGTGGAGGTCTGCCCGTTCTCGGCCATCGAGCTTGTGGAGCTGAACGGCAGGGACGGCGCCGTGCGGAGGGCCGCGCGGGTGAACGAGGGGCTGTGCCACGGCTGCGGCACCTGCGTGGCCGGCTGCCGCGGCAGCTGCATCGACCTGCGCGGTTTCACCAACGCCCAGGTGCTGTCCGAGATAGACGCGCTGGCGCTGGCTTGAAAGGAGACCCCTGACAATGGCGGAGACTCCGGAATATGGCGGGAAGGACGCGGTGAGCGGGCAGACGGCAGGCGCAGGCTGGGAGCCGAAGATCCTCGGCATCCTGTGCAACTGGTGCTCCTACGCCGGGGCCGACCTGGCCGGGTCGGCCAGGCTGCAGCATCCGCCCAACGTCCGCATCATCCGGGTGCCCTGCAGCGGGCGGGTGGACCCGCAGTTCGTACTGAAGGGATTCATGCGGGGATTCGACGGCGTGCTGGTGAGCGGATGCCATCCCGGCGACTGCCACTACGCGAAGGGCAACTACTACGCCCGCCGGCGGCTGACGCTGCTCACCCGCTTCCTTGAGACGATGGGCATCCCGAAAGAGCGGTTCCAGTTCCAGTGGGTGTCCGCCTCCGAAGGCGCGCGCTGGGCCGAGAGCGTGCAGGAGATGACCGAGCGCATCCGGAAGCTGGGTCCGTTCCAGGGTGTGGGGAAGCCGGTGCCGCTGCTCATCCCGGTGACCGGACAGCAGGACGGGGCGCAGACCGTGGGGGTTCAGGCGCAATGAACAGCCAGACCGAGCAGATCCGCGCAGAGGCGCGCCGCCTGCTGGAGACGGGCGAAGTGAATGTGGTCATCGGCTACGCTCCCGGCAGCACTCCTGCCCGCGCGACACCCGTCTTCGTGCGCAGGCCCGAGGATGCGGAACGCCTGTTCTGGTCGCCGGCCTGCGCTCAGAACCTCTCGCTGTATGTCCGGGAGCAGGCGGCGCGCGGGAAGGTGGCCGTGGTCGCCAAGGGGTGCGATGCCCGCTCCCTCGTCACCCTGATGCAGGAACAGCAGGTGCGCCGTGAGGACGTCCACATCATCGGGGTGTCCTGCTCCGGGGTGGTGGACACCGGACGGCTCGCGGCGGCGGGAGTGGACGAAGGCGCGCTGAAGTCCCTGGACGCCGCCTCCGGCGGCATCCGCGTGGACTGCGGCGACGGGGAGGTCTCGCTGGAGCGCGATGCGGTGCTGAAGCGCTCCTGCCTGGTCTGCGATGTCCCGCAGCCTCCGGTCTGCGACACGCTGGTGGGCGAGCCGGAGGACCGCCAGCCCGCCGCACTTCCGCCGCTGCCGGAGGACCTGGATGCCCGGCGGGAGTTCTGGGCGGAGCAGTTCGCCAAATGCGTCCGCTGCTACGCCTGCCGGCAGGTGTGTCCCGCGTGCTACTGCAAGGAGTGCTTCACGGACAGGCTGCCGGTCGGGTGGGTCTCCCGGCGCATCGCGGGACCGGAGAACTGGATGTACCACACCACGCGCGCGATGCATCTGGCGGGGCGGTGCGTGGGATGCGGGGAGTGCGAGCGCATCTGCCCCGCGGGCATCCCCATCCAGACGCTGATGCGGGCCATGGCCGGGGAGGTGGAGGACCTGTTCGGCTACCGTGCCGGGATGGACCCGGACGCGGAGCCCGTGCTGGCAACGTATCGGGACGACGACGAAGGCCCGGCCGGTTGAGCCGCGGGCCAGGTTGAAGTTCAGAGGCACAGACTTGGACAGACTTTTACCGAAGACGGCGCTGAAAGAGTGGCTGGAATGGGCCTCGTCCCGGTATCACCTGCTGGGACCCGTGGAATCGACGGACGGCACCCGCGCCTTCGCCGCGGTGTCGCCGGAGCGGCCGCCCGTGCTCGACAACCGGCGGTCGTGCGCCTCGCCGAAGGAGGCCGTCCTGCCCTCCTGCGAGACGCTGTTCACCTTCGACCCCGGTGACGGAGAGCCGCAGATTCTCGCCCCCGCCGGGGAGTTTGCGCCCACCCTGATGGTGGGGCTGAAGCCCTGCGACGTGCGCTCGCTGGAGGTCCTGGACCGGGTGTTCCTGGACGGACGCTTCCGCGACCCCTACTACCAGGCCCGGCGCGAGCGCGTGGTCACCGTCGCATACGTCTGCGAAAGCAAGCGGTGGAGCTGCTTCTGCTCCAGCGTCGGGGACCCGGTGGAATGGAGCCTGTCGGCGGACGTGGCGCTCACCGACGTGGGAGAGTCCTACCTTGCGACGGCCAACACGCCCGCCGGAGAGGAGCTCCTCAGCTGCCCCGCGTTCCGGGAAGCCTCCGCTGAAGACCTGGCGGCCCGGGACGTCGTATGGAACGCCCTTCGCGAAGCCGCCGAGCCGTTCGACCCGGAGAAGGTGGCGGCGGGCGTGGACTGGGAAGAGCCGGCGTGGGAGGCGGTGGCCGAGAAGTGCATCGGGTGCGGCATCTGCTCATTCCTGTGCCCCACCTGCACCTGCTTCGACATCCAGGACGAGACCGTGTCCGGCGGCCGCGTGGAGCGCTTCAGGGTGCGCGACTCCTGCCAGTTCTGCGACTTCACTAAGATGGGCCACGGTCACAACCCCCGCCCTTCCCGGCGGGAGCGGGTGCGGCAGAGGATCTCGCACAAGTTCAAGTACATCGTGCACCAGTGCGGCATCTGCGGGTGCGTCGGGTGCGGCCGCTGCGTGGAGCTGTGCCCTGTCAACGCGGATCTGCGAGGCATCCTGACGGAGATCGTGAACGGAAATGGCTGCGAACCCGTATCAACCTGAGCTGGCGACGGTGGAGGAGATCATCGAGGAGACCCCGGACACCCGCACGTTCCGGGCCGTCTTCCGCGACCCCGGACTGCGCGAGGGCTTCACCTACGAGCCGGGGCAGTTCCAGGAGGTGTCCGTCTTCGGGGTCGGCGAGGCGACGTTCTGTCTGACCTCGACGCCCACGCGCCCGGGTGTGGTGGAGTTCAGCGTCAAGCAGGTGGGACAGGTCACCACCGCGCTGCACGAGATGAGTCCCGGCGACGTGGTGGGCATCCGGGGGCCGTTCGGCAACTGGTTCCCCTACGAGGAGTGGAAGGGGAAGAAGCTCCTGTTCATCGGGGGCGGCATCGGGATGGCGCCGCTCCGGTCGCTGCTGAACTTCTGCCTGGACAACCGGGCCGACTACGGGCCCATCGACCTCATCTACGGGGCGCGCAGTCCTCAGGACCTCTGCTTCCGCAGCGAGTTCGACGCCTGGCGCTCGGCGCCGGACTCGCGGGTGTTCCTGACGGTGGACCGGGGCGACGAGAGCTGGCAGGGCAACGTGGGATTCGTCCCGGCTTATCTGATGGACCTTGCGCCGTCTCCCGAGAACACGGTCGCCATCACCTGCGGGCCGCCCATCATGATCAAATATGTGCTGGAAAGCCTCGAAAAGCTGGACTTCCAGCCCGAGCAGATCTACACGACGCTCGAGATGAAGATGAAGTGCGGCATCGGCAAGTGCGGGCGCTGCAACATCGGCGAGAAGTTCGTCTGCATCGACGGCCCGGTGTTCTCCTACGCCCAGTTGAAGGAGCTTCCGCCCGAGTTCTGAGGGACGCCGCCGGGAGTCAGCTGGCTATGCCCTGACAGCGGAAGGCTTCGTCCAGCATCACCCGCAGGTTTTCGGGCGGGATGTAGTTGGCGATGGAGTTCCCGCTGCCCAGGGCATATCCTCCTCCCGGGCCGCACTGCTCCACGATGCTGCGCACGTAGCTCCGGAGCGCCGGCTCGTCCGCCCTGCAGAGCATATCGACATCCACCCCGCCAAGGATGGCGACCCGGCCGCCCCACCGCCTCTTGACCTCGGCCACCGGCATGATGACGTCCTCGTAGCTGTGCTTGGCGTCTACGCCGACCATGTCGATGAGGTCGTCCATCACCAGCGTCAGGTTCCCGCAGGAGTGCAGGATGAACGCCTTGCCGCTTGCGTGCACGGCATCCGCGATGCGCCGGAGCCCGGGGAAGATGAGCTCCCGCAGGACGTCCGGCGGGAGGAAGGTCTGCGTCTTGAAGCCCATGTCGTCGCCCAGCGCGCAGGCGATGACGTCCGGATGGGATGCCGCCTGACGGGCGACGGCCACCTGCTGGTCGTTGATGCGGGCGATGATCTCCCGGACGAGCTCGGGGTCGTCATAAACCATCAGGCAGAAGTCTTCTGCGCCCACCAGCCACATCGCCCACTCGAGCAGCCCCCCTCCCAGGTTGGCTACCAGCTTCATCCCCTCCGGGAGATGCTCCGAGCAGTATTCGACGAGTTCGAACGTGACCTCCTCCGGAGTGGGCCAGTCGAACGCCTCGAAGCTCTGCCGGTCCTTGATGGGCGCGTGGCGGTCGTCCAGGTAGTTGCGGTCGAAGCCGCTTGCATCCCGGAGAGGCTGCCGGCTGAGCCGCGAAGAGAAGCCGAACCCGACCCCCGGGCTCAGATAGTCGTAGCCCAGCAGATACTGGCAGCGGATGTGAGGGTCGCAATCCGGGCGGCCGCCCAGCGGGAGACTCGGCTCCTCCCGGACCTCTCCGATGGCGCGCTCCTGCACGGCGACGTCGCTGAAGAACTCGTAGACCGGCACGTAGTCCGGCTCCTCCCTGCGCAGGACGGCCTGCAGGCGGCGGTAGTCGGGCTCGGTCCCGAAAATGCTGGGCACGGTGAGGCCTCCGTTCTCAGAACTTCTCCCAGTGCAGCACCTGCGAGAGCGGCTTCTTCTCCGGCTCGGGGACGATCTCCGGGTGTCCGATGGCCACCAGAGAGACCAGCCGCACACCTTCCGGGGCGCCCAGATACTGCGCTACGTCCCGCGCATACGGCTTCTTGTCCCCCGCCACCCAGCAGCTGCCCAGCCCGTGGGCCCTGGCGGCGTTCAGGATGTTCTGTGTGGCCGCGCTGCCGTCCTCCAGGTAGTACTTGGTGTCCTCGCAGAGCACCGCGACGCACGCGGACGCGCTGGCGATGAACTTGCCGTAGTCCGTCATATCCGCCACGCTGCGGAGCCGCTCGCGGTCGGTGATGACCACGAAGTGCCACGGCTGGATGTTGATGGCGGAAGCGGCAAGGCGCCCGCAGTCCACGATGTCCTCCAGCACTTCGCGGGCGACCTCACCCGGCCGGTAGCTGCGCACACTGCGCCGTGTCTTCATGCACTCGATGGCGTCCATTCCCGGAAACCCCCTCGAATCAGCTCGGTCCCGAGCGTTCGGCATTTGCCTCTGCCGAAATGCTTCGTCAGCCTTTTCGCGTGTCCCTGCCAGGCCAGGCGCTGGACCAATGAGAAGGCGGACAAAACCGAAAGACCCCCGCAAAAATGCCAGGCTTACAGCCAGGACGATCCTGCAATACTCCGGAAATCCCCTGCGTGGGCCGCACGGGACTGCCGGCCGGGCTCCCGCTGCGCCCCGGTCGCGGCTCCGAACGTGTCCCCGGGCGCTGGACGGACAGTGAGCGCCTTAGACCGGAAAGTTACACTGAAACTCCCCTGAAAGTCAGGCCGTCTCCGGGGTGCGTCGCAGCTGCTCGCGCGGGTTTCGGAAGCGTTGTCCCCTTTCCGTCATATTTTGATAGACCCTTGAGTCCTCCCTGACAGGCCGTTGACGCGACGACCCTAGACTGGCACCGGAAACACCTGTCAGGGAGGACTTCCGAATGTCTATGCGAATCTGCCGGCGCGAGGAGGGCTTCACCCTCATCGAGCTCCTGGTGGTGATTGCGATCATCGCCATCCTTGCGGGGATACTCTTCCCCGTCTTCAGCTCCGCGCGCAAGACCGCGCAACGGACCGCGTGCCTGAGCAACATCAAGCAGCTGGCCCAGTGCATCGAGATGTACAAGGGGGACCACGACGGGTTCTTCCCGCTGGGCGGCTTCAAGTTCGCCACCAGCGACTACAGCAGGGAGTGGCAGAACGCCTGCTACCGCTATGCCAAGACCGAGCAGGTCTTCCGCTGCCCCTCCTCTCCCGCCCCTCTGCCCGACCCGGCACAGCCCGGGAGTCTGGGGCCTGATTCCCGCAACCCGCGCACCCCGATCACCTATCTTTACAACGTCTACCTCGGCGCCGAGAAGAGCTCGGCCTCCGCGGCGGTCCTGACTCCGAAGTCGCAGCGCGAGAGCTCGGTCGCCCGCCCGGCGGCCTGCATCCTTCTCATCGAAGGAAATCCCGGCTTCGTCCCGACGGGGGCCGGCGTGGACGGGGCGGGCCGGACGAAGACCCTCTGGCTGCGCGACTACACGTTCGCCCAGTCGGCCAGCGTCATCACCGGGGGCGACGGAGCGAACAAGTCCTTCGGACTGCCGCACCACCGCGACGGCGGAAACGTGGCGTTCGTGGACGGTCACGCCGCCTACTTCAAATACCGGGACAGCCGCAGCCTGCAGGCGGTCCTGCCCTGGATGCGTCACGTTCCCAAGGAGTCGGACACCGTGGTCACTGACGTGGACAGCAATCCCTGGAAGCCGTGACGCCCCGTCTTGGCTTGCCGACGCCGCTCACCCGCAGCCGCGGCCCGGGAGGCAGACCGCCCCATCAGCCGCGGGACACCTGTAGCGAACCGTCTCCCGGTCCACGCGAGGGTGCGCGGGACGAGGCAAGCCGGAACAACGGTCCGGTCTTACTCAGGCCGGGCCCGGTCTCGAGGACGCGGGCGGTGCCTGCTCCGGCAAGCCCGCGACATCTGCAACAGCAAAAAGGAGAAAGGTGACTGAGATGAGACTCAGAGCAATGCTGGCCGCCGCCGCGGCCGCGACCGCCATCCTGGCTGCGCCCTCCGCCGCCGAGGTGAAGTTCTTCACCTGCGTGGGTGGAGCCAGCGGTATGACGCTGCAGCTGAATCCGTTCGCTGCGGGAGGAGTGCAGCGGGGCTGCGCTCCCAAGATGATGGACATCACTCTCAAGCAGAAGAACGTCCCGCCGGATACCGGCACCGTGAAATACGCCTACACTGCCGCCCGGATGCGGGCGGAGCAGCCGGAGTGGTCCGAGCCGACCACCTTCGCCCCGGGTCAGGTGAAGTTCACCGGTGACAAGTCCCAGTGCGAGATCGCTTATCTGAAGCTCTCGAACGGGGACATCCTCTACGGGCTGACCATCCGGGCGGACTCCGTGCTGGGGCTGCGGTTCGTGGTGAACCGTCAGAAGATCTACGAGTTCGCACCCCTGTCCTCCGGCAAGCCCACCTTCGTCGACATCAACGGCGACGCCATCAGCGACCCCGACTGGGCGCAGGTCCTGGCGGACATCAACGCCCGGCTGGCGGCGGGAGGCATCCCCATCGAAGGGGGGCTTGCGGAGTGCTACATCGACTCCGGCGTGCGCGCCATCGATCGCTACAACCGGCTGTTCCCGCCGCCTCCCGGCGGCACGCTCCAGCCCCAGCTCAACCCCGCCAACTTCCGAACCACGAAGGACAACATCCTCGCCGTCGCCGTGCTGGCGATCATCTACAACAACAGCGTGGAACAGTGGACCGGAGGGCAGCCGCTCAACATCACGAATCAGATGATGCGGCTGATCGCGAGCGGTTCGGTGGACAACTGGGACGTGTTCTTCGGTGCCGAGAACGGCCATATGCCGCTTCTGAACTACTACCGGGAACCGCTCTCCGGCACAGGCATCACGTTCCTGAACCTGCTGATGCGGGGCCTGGAGACGAACCCGAACGGCACGGTGTTGACGGAGGTCAACGGGCAGCCGGTGGCCATCGCGGACGACGGGACGAACTACCACCGCAGCGGCATTCCTGACCTGACCTGCGTCGTCAAGCCTTCCGACAAGGCACCCGGCTTCAAGCCCGGCGGCGGCGCGGTGAACAACGCCGTCGACCTGAACCCGGGCTCCATCGCCTACACGTTCCTGCAGAAGTTCACCCCCGTCACGGCGCCGGCCCTGCAGAACATCCGCGTGGCGAAGTTCAACGGCTACGAACCGTACGACTTCTCCCACGGGAACAGCCTGCCGGGCATCAACGGCGTCCCGGACGTGAACACGAACACCAGCCCCAGCCTGGACAACCACTACTTCAAGAACGTCATCGACGGCAAGTACCCGCTCTGGACCTACAATCACTGCTTCGACGCGACCAACGGTGAGAGCCAGAACTTGAGGGACTACGTGGCCAACTTCAGGCTGGTGGGCAACGCCCCGCTGGTGCGGGAGGTGGGCCTCATCCCGCTCGACGATATGAACACCTTCGCCGCGACCCGCACCGTGAGCACGTCCGGCCCGAACGCCGGCCGCGGCCCGGGACTCGGCCGCGCCGGATTCGTCTCGCCTGTGACCGGCGAGGTGGTGCGTGACGGGATGATGATGCTGCTCAACGACCCGGACGCCCCGGATGGCCTGCCCGGCGAGGGCTATGTGGAGATGCGCCCGTAACCGGAGGGGCGGACAAGGAGACCTGAAATGCGAGACTCGATAGAAAAGCGTCTCCTGCCGGATCTGGCGCGGGCGCTCCTCGCCGGGGCTCTGGCCGCCGGCGTGGCGCTCCACGGCCACAGTCCGGCCAGCGCACAATCCGTCCTGCTGGACACCATAGGCGACGGTTCGCGCTTCCAGATCGGCAAGGAGCTCTCCCGGTGCGTGTCGCTCGGATACGACGCATATCCGGTGAGCGGCGACCTGACCGGAGTCAGACCCACCTTCATGACCGGGGGGGTGACCTTCGACGGCACGACAGGCGTCCCGGTGGCACAGCTCTGGAATCCTGGAGCGCCGGGTCAGCTGGCGCCCGAGACCGGACAGTATGCCGCCTGGATCGTCCAGCCTTTCGTCCCGCAGACCAGCGGACACGTCACGGAAGTGGAGTTCATCGCGCAGATGCGTCAGACGGCAGGATATGGTCAGGGACCGGGCCGCACCGCGTTCCTCGACATCCTTCCGGCGCCGGATGGCGACACGCTGCCGGCAGGCTTCGCTCCCGTGGCAGTCAATGTCGGACAGGCCTTCCTGGGAACGGTGGTCCGTGCGCAGGGGCTGTCCCGGACGGTGGAGGCGGGACGGCGGTACTGGCTCGTCTTCGCTCCCGTGAGCGAGGCGGGAGTCTGGCACTCCAACGGTCTGGACTACGCCAACCTCAACTGGCGCTGGTACCGGCCGTCGCTGGACGGCTCCTCCGTGAGCGACGCGCTCTACAACAACCGCAACGGGTCGGGGGAGTTCGTCCCGATGCCGGGCCGCGTGCTGGGCGTGCGCCTGACCGGCTCCGCCACCGCTCCGCAGCTGGTCCGCGTCGGCGAAGCTAAACAGCTGGCCGACGGGACCTTCGTTCGGCTGGAGGGAGCCGTGGTCTCGGGGACGACCGGCGCTGTGGGTCCGGGCTTCTTCTATGTCCAGGCGCCGGACCGCAGCAGCGGCATCCGGGTGGTCGGCACCTCGCCCTTCGGCGCTGGCAGTCTGATCAGCCTGACGGGCACTGTGTCCTCCGTGGGACCGGAGCGCGCCATCCTGCTCGGCTCCGTCTCCGGGTCATCCGGCAGCGCGGCTCTGCGGCCGCTCTTCACCGGCGCGAGCCACGTCGGAGGAGGAGACAGCGGGCTGCAAGCCGGCATCACCGGCGGAACAGGCCTGAGCAACGTGGGTCTGCTGGTGCGCGTGGCCGGCATCGCCTCGCCCGCAGGCGAGCGCGAGTTCACCGTCAATGACGGTGGCCGCGCCGTGAAGTGCCGCGTGGGACCCGGGATGAGCAGGCCCGAAGCCGGCTTTGTCGCCGTCACGGGCATCGTGTCGCTCGAGGAATCCGGGGGACAGATAGTGCCCGTGCTGCTCGTGCGGCAGCAGTCCGACCTGCTCCGCGTGGACGAAGAATAACCACTGAAGGACGGAGCCTACCAGGCTTCCGTCCTGCTACGGGAAAGGAGAGGACCCGCCCGCCGGCAACGGTGCCGGCGGGCGGTCTTTTTGGACATTACAGGGCGGGCTTCCCGGGCGGCGACCAAGTTCCCTGACCGGGCGCCCACTCCCTCTTGATGGGACTGAATTTCACTGGCGCACCAGCTCGAACCAGTCGATGTTCACCGTGCCCTGGTCGAACACGAGGGTCAGGATGTGCTGACCTGCCGGGATGGAGACGCTGGAGCCAAGGCCGGACTCGTGGTAAGTGTTCCAGTTGTCGTCCGGGTCGTCCAGGTACATCGTCCATTTGGTCACGCCGTCCACCAGGAGCCTGACCTTGCTGCTGCCGGACGTGCCTCGCGAGAAGCGGAACTTCAGCCGGTAGTTGCCCCCTCCGAAGAGGCTCTCATACTTCAGCCATTCGCCCGCCGCGGTCCATCCCACGAAGACCGTGGTGTAATAGGGGTCGACCCCGACATCCACATCCTCGAAGCGGTAGAAGCTCCCGGAGTTGCCAGGGGTGGTGTCGTAGTAGTCGATACCGCTCACGGCGTTGTTCACTCCGCGCCCGCCCTGCGTATCGCTGTTCAGGTAGTGCTCGGCCTGGATGCGGATGTTCCCTCCCGGGTTGCCGGGAATCAGGTTGGTGTTGTAGGTCACCCAGAAGTAGTCGTTCCGGGCAAGGTTCAACTGGTAGTTGTCAGTCCGGCACAGAGCATTCTGGAACTGGTCGCACCCTTCGACGCACTGATACTGCCAGACATACCAGCAGAGGGCGCATATCTTGAGGTCGTTCGCACGGTTCCAGTCATCGACGGCCTGAAACGCCTCCTTGAGCCAGTTGGCCCTGTAGCTCTGCTCCGAGAATCGCATATCGGTGGCCCACTGCCCGAAGTACCACTGGGTGTTCGTCTCGGTGATGTAGACCGGCTTGCTGGCCCCGAAGATGGAGTAGATCCTCCGCATATAGGGCACGAACCCTTTGAAGTCGCATTCGTCACCGTAACGGGGGTCTTCCGCCGAAGTGTCGTAGATGGTGGTCGCCCCGCTGTAGGCGTGCAGAGGGAAGCAGTCAATCTGCGGCTTCCCGGCGGCATCCTTCTTCACCTGCGCCACCACGGTATCCCAGAAGTTCAGGTTCGCAGTCCCGGGCCAACCTCCCGGGGCGTAAATCCCCACCTTCAGGTTGGGGCGGACGCTTTTGACCAGCGGGTAGACCGAGTTCGGGTCGCCAGGGTCCGAAGTGTTGAACACCTTGGCGTACCAGTCGCCGGTGAAGCCGTAGCCATCCAGCAGCTCGTTGCCGATGATCATCGCCTCGAGCAGGTCGCCGACCTTGGACGCGATGAGCTTGCAGTCGTGAGCGAAGTAATACTTCTCGGTCCAGTCGTTCTGCGGCGGGATTGTACTCCACCACGCGTAATCCACGCGGAGGATGATGCGGAAGTTCCTGTTCCGCATGTTCTGGAGCTTCGCCCGTTCCTGCTGCCATTTGGTCTCGTTCCACGTCCTGGCATCCTGGGTGTAGTAGAGCTCCACAGTCCACATGGGCTTTCCGTTCTGGATCTGCAATGAACCCTGCGACACCGAATCGGAAAAGAAGTGGATGCCGTAGATGGGGTAGCTCCCCTGGGCAAAGACAGTCTGAGCGAACACGCCGCCAAACACCGCCAACGCGACCAGGACACCTGCGGTCCGCAGCCAGCCAACACGAGACGGGCGGCTTCGCCGCTGCACCTTCTGCATCTCTCGAGTCCTCCTCTCTGTAGCAGTCTCGCCCTCCCGGCCCTCGCAACGTCCCCGCACCGGAACCCGGCGGACCCACAGGCATCCTGAGCACCTTCTCCCTCTCGCCTGCTCCGGAAAGCCGGCTCCCTGCATTGTCCGCCGCGGGCAGGGAAGCGCGAGGCCGGAAAGGCTATTGGTCTCTCTCCATCCGGTAATGTTCGGCGCGCTACCGGCCTTCTCCTGCCGCCCCGACAAGCCGGGCCCGCCGGCGCCAGGCTCAGCAGGCTCGCAGCTTGGACACTTCGTCAGAAACGGCCCGGCTTCCCCATCCGGGAAGACCGGGCCGCCCTTGGAAGGACTGTGAGACCTCGCACGGCCCCACCGCGACCTACCCGCTCACTGCGGGCCGCCCGTGACCGGAACAAGCTCGAACCAGTCCAGATATACCTGCCCGTCCCGGATTAACACTTTCATCTCGTGCCTACCAGGCTCCAGATAGACGGAGTTCCTCGACTCAGCTACGTGGAAAGTCTCGCCTTTCTGATCCGGATCCTCCAATGCTAATTCAAACCTTCCAAGACGGTCAATTTGCAGCCTGACCCGGCTCGTTCCCGCATACGGCCGCGCGAAACACACACGCCACTTGTACCGCTGTCCCCCGAAAAGACTGTCATATCTCAACCACTCGCCCGGGGACGTCCGATACACAAAGTGCCCGCCATTTGCGTCCCGCATGATATCGACTCCATCATTCCGAAACCATCCACCGATATTCCCAGAGGTAGTATCCCTGTAGTCAACATCCTCCATCGCATTAAACCATCCCCTCCCATCCCTCACATCGCTGTTCGTATAATGCTCAAATTGAATACGGATGGGACCTCCGGGATCTCCAGGGGTCAGATATCGGTATTTCGTCACATGCCAGTAGTCGTACCGTGCAGCGTTCAGCAACTCGTTGTCTTCACGTTCTAAAGAGTTCTGAATCTGGTCACACACTTTATCGTCTGTACACTGGGCGTGCCACACATACCAGCACAAAGCGCAGACTTTGATGTCGTTTGCTTTGTTCCAACAGTCTATGGCCGTGAAGGCTTCTCTCAACCAGTAAGGCCTGTAGCTCTTTTCGGAATGTTTTGCATCCTCGCCCCACGGCCCATAGTACCAATAGGTGTTCGTTTCAGTTATATACACCGGTCTCGTCGTACCAAACAGCGAATAAATTTCTGTCATCCACACCGTGAAGCTGTTGAAGTCGTATATGCTGGAAAATCTCGGGTTCTCGGCGAATTTCTCCGACGTCGTACTTGCTCCGCTGTAGGCGTGAAGCGGAAAGCAATCTATCTGAGGGAGACCGTCCGGGCCTCTTTTCACAGAATATACAACACTTCTCCAGAAATATATGTCTTGTTGCGAAGGCCAGCCAGAAGGTGCGTAAATCCCCACTAACAGATTCGGTGCATAGGTCTTAACCTGTCTGTATACCGTCCACTGGTCGTTAGGGTCGGGGCTGTTAAAGACCCGCGCATACCAGTCAGCAGAGATGGACGGGTTGTCGCCTTTAATCTCGTTACCGATAATCATGGCATGGCAGTATGGGCCGAGCCAGTATGCTATCTGCCCGCACCATAGAGCAAAACTCGTCTTTGCGCTGTAATCGCCAGTGCGAGGTATCGTGGAGGTCGGTGAATAATCCACACGGAGGATTATACGGAAATTGTATGACTTGATTCGGGCAAAGTGATTTCTTGTCTCGACGAATTTCGAGTAGCTCCAGGTCCGCACATCCTCCGTGTACAGCATCTCTACTGTCCACATAGGCCGCCCATTCTGGATCTGGAGATTCCCCTCGGAGGCACTTGGAGACCAGAAGTGGATGCCGAACACCGGATAGGCACCCTGTGCGAGGGCTCCAGCGCACGTGAGCAGCGCGAGGAGCCACGCGAAGACAACGATGCGGAGGCCGCGGCCTCCCGACTGCACCCGTCGTGAGGCACGGCGGATGCTTCCCAACACGCTCTTGGACATTTGGTGATACCTCCTGTTTTCTCTCGTGGGCGCCAGGATATCCGTCGCGCCTCTCGAGGGGCCTCCCCTGCCCCCGGGGCCCGGCAGATGATGCGCCCTGCAACCAGTAACAGGTTTCGATGGCGTTACGCAATCTTCCTTCCTGCAGCAGAGATTTTTGGTGCATTGCGTCCACTATGGCTGCTCACGCCGGGGGAAGGACTCCGGCGCGTCCGCCTTGAAGGAAACTGGCGGTGAACTCTGCGGAAAGGGTATCGGACACGATGAGTTCGGAACGGACAGGACAGGCATATGAGCTCGCGAAGGAGCGGTACGCGGAGCTGGGCGTGGATGCGGACGCGGCGATGGAGCGTCTGGCCGGGATTCCCGTCAGCCTGCACTGCTGGCAGGGAGACGACGTCGGGGGCTTCGAAAGCGAGGAAGGCCTCACGGGCGGCGGCATACAGGCCACCGGCAACTACCCGGGCAAGGCGCGGAACGCGGACGAACTGCGCGCCGACCTGGACAAGGCGCTCTCGCTCATCCCCGGACGGCACCGGCTGAACCTGCACGCCATCTACGCCGAGACTGGCGGACGAAAGGTGGAGCGCAACGAGCTGGCCCCCGAGCATTTCTCGCGCTGGATCGACTGGGCCGCCTCGAAAGGGATGGGCATGGATTTCAACCCGTCCTACTTCTCGCACCCGCTGGCAGAGAGCGGGTTCACGCTGGCAAGCCGTGACGAGAGCGTGCGGAAGTTCTGGGTGGAGCACGGCATCGTCTGCCGGAGGATAGGGGCGGCCATCGGCAAGGCCCTGGGCTCCCCCTGCGTGACCAACGTCTGGATACCGGACGGCTACAAGGACATCCCGGCGGACCGTCTGACCCCGCGCAGAATCCTCGAGAAGTCGCTGGACGAGGTGTTCGCCGAACCCATCGACCCGTCCCTGAACCTGGACTCGGTGGAGAGCAAGCTGTTCGGCATCGGCTCGGAGAGCTATGTCGTCGGCTCGCACGAGTTCTATCTGGGATACGCCGTCAAGCGGGGAAAGCTTCTCTGTCTGGACGCGGGTCATTTCCACCCCACGGAGGTCATCTCGGACAAGATCTCGAGCGTCCTGCTGTTCGTCCCCGAGCTTCTGCTGCACGTCAGCCGCGGGGTGCGCTGGGACTCGGACCACGTGGTCATCCTCTCGGATGAGCTGCGGGCCATCGCCGAAGAGCTGGTCCGCGGGGGGTTCCTGCCCAGGGTGCACATCGGGCTGGACTTCTTCGACGCCAGCATCAACCGGGTGGCGGCGTGGGTCATCGGCACGAGGTGCATGATCAAGGCCCTGCTCATCGCCCTGCTGGAGCCCACGGAGCGGCTGAGGGAGATGGAGGCGGTTGGAGACCATACCGGCCGGCTGGCCCTGATGGAGGAGCTGAAGACCCTTCCCTTCGGGGCGGTGTGGGACTACTACTGCGAGAAGCAGGGGGTGCCTGCGGGCGAAGCCTGGCTCGAGGAGGTGCGCCGCTACGAGCGGGAGGTCCTGCTGAACAGGGCCTGAAGGCAGGAGCCGCCGCCCGGAAGGCGGCAGCAGGTCAGGTCGCCGGACCCGCCGGGTGAAAGGAGCCCCTGGCTCCCGCCCGGCGGGACAGCCGTACCGGGGAGGCCGGAGAAGGTCATCGGCCCGGGACGGGACGGCGGGAGGGGTCAGGAAGCCAGGCGGCGCTGGCGGCTGGAGAGGATGTTCATCGCCTCGCGGTACTTCACCACCGTCCTGCGGGCGACGTCGAGCCCGCGCTCCTGCAGGATATCCGCGATCTCCTGGTCCGACAGCGGATGCGAGGGGTCCTCAGAGGCGATAATCTCCGCGATGAGGTCCTTCACGGACACCGAACCGTCGAAGAACAGGTCGAAGCTGACCACTTCCTCGCTGGGCAGCTGCACCCACTTGTTGGCCGTGGCGCGGCTGACGGTGGACTCGTGCATGTTCAGCGCGCGCGCCACACGCGTGCGGGTGAGCGGCCGGAGGAAGGACTTCTGGCCCGTCTCGATGTAGCCCTGCTGGTGCTGCGCGACATACAGGGTGATGCTCCGCAGCGTCTTGCGCCTCTGGGCGATGCTGCGGATGAAGTTCTCGGCGCGGTCCACGTACTCCACGATGTGGCGGCGCTCATCCGGCGAGAACGAGCGCGCCCCTCCGTTGCGGATCTTCTGGTAGGCTTCGCGGTAGCGGGCGTTCAGCGACAGGAGCTGGGATTCGTGCGTGACCACCTCCACGTCGTAGCCGGACAGGGTGCGGCGGATGATGACGTCGGGCCGCACCGCATCGACGGCCTCCGCCGGGTCGTCCCAGGGCTGACGGAAGCACTCCCCGGGATGCGGAGTCAGGGTCCGCGTGATGAATCGCAGCGCCTCCTCCACCGACTGGACAGGCACCCGCAGCGCCCGCGCCAGCCTAGACGTCCTGCGCGCGGCCACGTCCGCCCAGTGCCGCTCCACCATCACGCGCGCCAGCCGCGACGCGTCCGTCTCCTCGTCCAGGTTCCTCAGCTGGATGAGGAGGCACTCCTGAAGGCTGCGGGCCCCCACCCCGACCGGGTCGAAGGTCTGGATGAGACCCAGGACCTCCTCGAGGAAGCTCTCCTCGCAGCCCAGTTCCGCCGCCATCTCGCAAAGCGAGCCTTCCAGGTATCCGCTCTCGTTGATGCAGCCCACCAGGTATTCGCCCGCCTCCATCTGCTCCGGCCGGGCGGATGCCCGGAGCTGGTCCATCAGGTGGTCCTGCAGGGTCTGCCGCGCGCAGGCGTTGCTGATGGGGTCGAACTCGGAATCCTCGGGAGACGCGACGACCTCCGGCCAGTCGCCGTCGCGCGCGTAGTAGTCCTGCCAGTCGAACTCCTCCGTCTCCTTCTCGGCGGGGCGCTCGGCCTTCAGGGGACAGGTGGAACACATCTCGCGGGGGAGCGAGCAGGAGCCGCAGACGTCCTCGTCCGCCCTCTCCAGGGCGGGGTTCTCCTCGAGTTCGCGGTCGATGGCCTGAGCCAGCTCCAGGGTGGAGCAGGCCAGGATGGTGTTCGCCAGAATGATCTTGGGGTCGATCTTCTGGGACAGGTTTTGCTTCAGGCTCTGTCTGAGCAGCACTTCCCGACCTCTTCCCGCCGGGACGCTTCCCGGCGCTTTCCGGCGGCCGAACGGAACGGAGCGGGCAGACGGTGGCGCCCCTCTCTCATACTCGGAGAGACGAGGCGGCTCGCCTTTTCGGGGGCAGGGGGCGGGTCCGGCCCACCTTGCCCCGCGGACGCGCGCAGCGGCGGCCTGCGGTCGTGCGGACCGGCTTTCCGCGCGACCGGGCTTCTCCGGCCGCGCCAGACGGCCCTCCACTGGGATTGTACCGGCCGCACAGGGCCCTGTCAACGGCCCGTGGCTCCGGCCCGAAGGCGCTCAATGGGATTGTTCCACGAACCCGCGAGCCACGGCACTCCGGGATGACCTCCAACGAGCGGCCCTCCCGGCACCGCAAGCCGTCAAGGAATGTGCCGTCCTCTCCGATAATGATACTCGCAGGCGGCTGGAGGGCCGGCTGCGTCCGGCCCGTCATCGCTCGGGTCAGGAGGGACTGCGGAAATGCTGTGGTGGCGTAAGGCATTGCTGTTCTGTCCGGCTCTCGCGTTCGCGGGGGTCTTCGTGCTTCCGGGTGCGGTGCTTGCGGCGACGACGGGCACCATCTCGGGCGTCGTGCTGGACAACGAGACGCAGGAGCCGCTCGCAGGCGTCAACCTGAGTCTCGCCGGGACCGCGCTGACCACCGTCTCGGACGCAGCGGGGGCGTTCTCCTTCCTGAACGTGCCTCCGGGGGACTACACAGTATCGGCCGTCCTCATCGGCTACGCCCCGGCGGAGGTCACCGGCATCGACGTTCAGATGGACCTGACCTCGCGGGTGACCGTGCGGATGGAGCGCACCGTGGAGGAGGAGCCCGAGGTCGTGGTGGTCCAGAACCGCATCCTCACCAATCCCGACGCCACGCAGACGCTGTATCTGCGCTCGTCGCGCGACCAGCAGCTGGCCAGGACCTCCCCCCACGCGTTCAACCAGGTGCCCGACATCGTCAGCACCGTCCCGGGCGTCGTTCAGGACGGGCTGGGCAACCTGCACATCCGCGGCGGCCGCGACGACGAGATAGGCTGGATGATCGAGGGCATCCCCGTGACCAACCCCGTGGACAACACGTTCGGGACCAATTTGGTCAACGTGGGGATGTCGCGGCTGCAGGTCTATACGGGCGGCTATCAGGCGGAATACGGCAACGCCATCTCCGGAGTGCTGAACGAGATAAAGAAGACGGGCAGCGAGGTGATGGGCGGGATGCTCGACGTGACCGCCGGCTCCCGGCAGTTCCTGGGAGGCCTGGGGGAGGCCGGAGGTGTGCTGCCCTGCGGTCTGGACTGGTACATCGGCAACTACACCTGGCGGTCCGACTTCAGCGAGTATGTGGCCCGGGCCGCGAACTCGCAGGACACGACCGTCAAGCTGGTGTATCCCGCCGGCCCTGCCGACCGGCTGACGTTCCTGTGGGCCACGGGGTTCGCCCGCTACCTGCTGCCGGTGGCGGAAGGCGCCGTGCCGGATGGCCAAGACCACACCACCCAGGGATACGGGCTGGCGGGGCTGACGTGGAGCCGCGACCTGGGAAGCGGCGCCAACGTCCTCTTGCGGCCGTACTACTTCATGAGCAAGAACCGCATCAACGCGCTCTCCACCGACCTGGGCGACTCGGCCGTGAGCAGGTCGCTGCAGCGCGGCATCCAGGCGGAGTTCCGGAAGGCCTTCGGAGCGCGGCACAGCGTGACGGCGGGAGTGTGGTACATCAGCGGCTCCAACTCCTTCCGCAGGTTCATCCCCGACCTGGCCCTTCGCCTGAGCGGAGACCCGGACATCGCCGAGATGTTCGACCCGTTCGACTACACGTCTCAGGTGGGCACGAGGCAGCTGGCCCTGTTCGCGCAGGACAAGGTCCGCATCTCGGACGAATGGGTGGCGGACGTGGGCGTGCGCTTCGACCGGATGCGCTACGACAAGAGAGTGGGCCCCGACTTCTCGGATTCGCAGCTCTCCCCGCGCGTGGGAGTGGCCTGGTCGCGGGACCCCCGGACGGTGGTCCGGGCGAGCTGGGGACGCTTCATCCAGTTCATCCCCACCTCGGTGCTGGACAGGGTCTACACCAACCCGGCGTGGGAGATGATCTACGCCTCCGACGCCATCCTGGACCCGGAGCGGGCCACATCCTGGGAAGTGAGTCTGGAGCGTCAGTTCCGGCCGGACGCGGTCCTGCGCGTGACGCCGTTCTACCGCCAGTACCGCGACCTTCTGGACCGGGTCCCGCTGGACCCCTCGGACCCGGACTCGCCGCTGACCTTCGCCAGCCGGGCCAAAGCCAGCGCCCGGGGTGTGGAGGTCTCCATCGCGCGGCGGACGGGACCGGGCATAAGGGGATGGGTCAGCTACACGTGGTCCCGCGTGCGCGTTCCCAGCGCGTTCGACCCCTCCGCGTGGACCTATCCGGACTGGGACCAGCGGCACACGCTGGACGCGACACTCATCCGGGACTTCGGTCTGGCCGAAGCTTCCGCGCGCATCCAGTGGGGCAGCGGGCTGCCGTGGACCTCGATGATGGACCCGGTGGAGAACACCCGCCGCGTCCGGGACAACTTCGTCGTGACGCTGGGCGTCACCCGGCCGGTGACCGCGGACCCCTCCTCGGGACGGGTGGGCATCCACGTCTACAACGTGTTCGACAAGAGGACGCCCACCACACTGGGCCCGGACGCTTCCGTATCGACCCGGGTGCTCCCCAGGGCCATCACGGTGAGCTTCATCCGGAGCTGGTGACCGGCGCGCGGGCCTCAGGGCCCGGCGAACGGAGCGAACATCTCCCCGGACACCGCGACCTCGCGGCCGTTGACGAGCGCCTTTTTCCGGCCCAGCGCCGCCACTCGAAGGCTCGGCTCGGGCTCGCGGAGCGTCACCGTGACCTCCTGGGGCCCGTACTCCACGCTGAGCCCGGACAGCTCCCGGTCCGCCGCGGCCAGGAGACGCCCCTGAAGCACGAGCCTTCGCCCGCCGGTCATGCCGAACGAGCGCACCGTGCGCCCGTCCGCTGCGGCTCTGACGAGCCAGGCCGAAGGCCCTCCCTCGCCTGCTCCGGGGTCGTAGAAGACGAAGTCAACCCCGGCGGGATTGCCGATGCGAAGCAGCCGGGCCTCCCCGCTTGCCGGGAGGTCGCGCACGTCCAGCGCCTCCACCACCTTGCCTTCCGGGAACGGATACAGCACGGTGGCGAACCGGGCGGACGCCACGCCGTCCTTCCAGAAGGTGGCCACCGGGATGTCGTCCCGGACGCCGCGAAGATCCAGCGTGCCCTTGCGCATCGCGAGCCGTATGCCCGGCGCGTCCGCGGACTGCAGGAGGACGTTGGCCCCGCCCGGCGTGGTGGAGCGGACCGTCCCGCGCGCGGGGTCCACGGCCGCATCCGGCGGGGTCAGCCAGAAGTTCAGGCCGTAGCTGTGCCCGGCGCCGGATGAGGCGCGGTCGAAGAGGACGTAGTAGTCCGGCCGCACGAAGACCACCGCCCGTCGGTGCTCGACGCCGGGGTACAGCTCTGCATAAGAATTGTCCACGAAGTCCATCACGCGGGAGGTCTGCCACGCCCGCAGAGCCGGCGCGGGATGCTGCATCATCAGGTCGTCCACGAGCAGCACATTGTGCGACCTGTTCCGGGTCAGTTCGAACATCAGCTCCGTGCCGTATTCCGTGCGTCCCGGATCGATGAGCAGAGGGCGGCCGTAGGCGTACAGCGTGACCATGTTCAGGTCGTCGTGCCCGTGGCTGCCGAACCGTCCGGCCCGCAGGAACAGCCAGCGTTCATCCTCGAACCCCGCGCCGTCAGCCCCACCCCATCCGCTGCGCAGGATGTAGTGACCGGTGTCCGGGAAGCAGTAGGAGTCCTCCGCCGGACGCTCGCCCTCGCGGCCCACCGTCGCGATGAACAGCAGGTCCTTGCGGTCGAACATCCTCGCGCCGGTCATGGCCTCGCCGGTCCGCCAGCCCTGCCACCTCGGGACGCCGGGTCGGAACTCCTCGCAGTCGGTGTCCCCGTAGGAGGGGATCTGTCCGTCCGGCTTCAGCATGTAGGCGGTATAGGCGTGAGCTGCCTCGACCCGGCTCATCAGTTCGGGCGGCGCGTCCAGTCCGAACCGCCCTGCAGTCTCCAGGCCGGCCATCAGATTGGCCAGCGAGAACCCGTGATAGTTCATCGCAGGCTCCACGCAGCCCCCGTCGGCCCGGAAGAGCTTCAGCGAGTTGTTGACCAGAAGCTCGAACCCGCGGGAGAACCACTCTCTGGAGTCCGCGTACACGGGGAATCGCTCCGCGAACTTCATCAACGCTTCCGCGACCGCGTTGGCGTGGTTGCCGCCGGAGGGCTCCTTGAGGGCAAAGTGCGCCATCCGCGCGTTGTAGTCCAGCCAGGCCAGCTTCACGTCGTCCGTGAGCCCGGTGGAGTCCATCGCCAGAGCGAAGCCGTCCCACGCATCGCCCAGCCGCCACGCCTGGAACATGGCCACCCATCGCCCGCCGCGCATCCCGCCCTCGAAGGGGGAGGCGTTGTCCTGGACGAGGTCCAGCATCAGTTCGTTCAGCTTCCGGGCAAAACGTTCGTCTTTCGTGGCGGCGTAGGCCCGCCCCAGGTCGGCGAACAGGTCGTTGTGGCGGACATAGCTGGCCGACCCCGGCCACACCTCCCGCCAGGTGGTCTGCGGGGACATCTCGATCCAGTGCCCCTCGCCGTCTTCGCGCGTGGAGTACAGACGCCCCTCCTCCACCACCTTCTCCATCCGTGAGGTGTCCACCTTATCCCCGGGCTTGAGCCACGGGAGCCAGTCCGCCTTGCGCAGATGCCCCTCGACGGCCCGCAGCACCTCGATGCACGCCCGGTCGAGGTCTCCGGCATCGAACGCCTCACGGGCCTTCTCGAGGAGCGGATGCTGCAGGTCGAAGCGGGAAAGGAAACGGCGCAGGTTGGCCTCCCGGTCGGCCTCGGGCTTCGCCGTCACGGTGAAGGTGAGGTCCAGGTCGGGCTGCTGGACTCCGCCGACCCATGCGCTCCCGCCCGGATACACGTTGCCGGGCACGGCGGTCACGTTGATGCGGTCGTCCCCGCCCCCGTTGTGGGTCAGCTCAAAGTAGAAGGTCTGCCCCGGCGCGGTCTCCACGTTCACGTCGAACGCGGTGTCCCATTTGCTCCACTTGTGCGCAAAGTCGAGCGTCCGGGAGTACAATCTCTTGCGTTTTTCCGGCGAGTCGTAGAGGGTGAAGGTCACCTCCTCCCCCTCCTGCCAGCTGTCCGGCCAGTGGCTGATGCCCACGAACACTCTCCACAATCTGCGGGCGCGCTCGCTGAGCGTGAAGGTCTGCCCGACGGGGCTCCTGCTGGAAAGCTCCACCCACTGCGCTTTCCCCTGCGCCACCAGCACCATCCCCTCCTGGGGAGGGTCCAGCGGAGGGCAGGTCTGGTCCACCACCGCGTAGTTCAGGGCATCTTCGAACACGGGACCCACGGCCGCCGGGAGCGGACCGGCGCAGAAGACGAGCAGACAGGCCGCGACCGGCACAAAGGCGCGAACGGGATTCATCACGGAATGGCAACCTTTCGTATCGGATGAGAACGGACCGGCGCACGCCCCCGGTCCGTCCCGCATTCTACCACACCCCGCCGCGGAGCGTGCCTGAGAACAATCCGGTTGACCCCGGGCAGGGTGTATGGTAAGCTGAATTCAGGAGTGCCGGTCCTGCCCGGACGTTGCCCGCTTTCCGGTTGCCCTCCGAGAGGGGAGAGCGAGTGCGGCCGGGGCCTCCTTTGGCACAGGTCACACCTGAAAGGGAATCTTCGACATGCGCAAGCTCCTCATCGCGGCTCCGCTTGCCGTCATCTGCTGCTTTGGCGCCCCGGCCTGCGCGCAGCAGTGGTCGACCGCCAGATTGCTGCACTCGCCGGATACCGAGAAAGCCGTCAAGAATCCCGTCCTCTACCCGGCCGCATCGGGGGGCGTCCACGTCCACTACAAGCCGACCAAGTCCTCCACCACCGTGCGCTACAGGCGCCTTGTGGGAGACATCCTGTCAGGGCCCAGCG
>FWPV01003700.1_pt1 | contig 30402 bp, 27 predicted proteins | sample 2228371 | NCBI WGS metagenome assembly FWPV01 (sample SAMEA103939776, study PRJEB20133) | metagenome | reverse complement strand
GAAGCCGTCCGGATGCGGTGCGAAGCGCTCGGCGCCCTTCGGCGCGTCACCGCGGAGCGCAACGATTTCCGTCACCCCCGCTTCGGCATAGGCATGGGCGATCTCCAGCGTTTCGGCCTTCGTCGCGTCCACGCAGGTCAGGTGCGCGGCGACGTTCAGCCCGTAGTGGCCTCCGATCGCCGTGACGGCCTCGTGCGTCAGCTTCCGCGTCGTGCCGCCGGCGCCATAGGTCACCGACACGAAGGACGGGTTGAGCGGCGCCAGCGTCTGGGCCGTTTCCCACAGCCGGAACGACGCATCGAGCGTCTGGGGCGGGAAGAACTCGAACGAAACGCTGGGCACGGGCATCATGGTCTCCATCCTGACGAGCCTGTTGTAGGCACCGCGGTGATGTGAGACAAATTCATAATCCTCAACTTCATCATGAGTCCGACCGCAAGATGCATCTGGAGTTCCGGCACCTCCGCACGATCAAGGCGATCCACGAGGCGGGGGGTCTTGCCCGCGCCGCAGACATCCTCAACATCACTCAGTCTGCGCTGAGCCATCAGGTGAAGGGGCTGGAGGACCAGGCGGGGGTCGAGCTGTTCGTGCGGCGCTCGAAGCCACTGAAGCTGTCCTCGGCCGGAATGCGGCTGCTGAGGCTGGCCGAGCGCGTCTTGCCCGAGGTCGAAGCCCTGGAGGAGGACTTCCGTGCACTCAGGTCGGGCAAGTCGGGGCGGCTGCACATCGCCATCGAATGCCACGCCTGCTTCGAGTGGCTCTTTCCGGTGCTGGAGCAGTTCCGCCAGAAATGGCCCGATGTCGATGTCGATATCCGCCCCGGTCTTGCCTTCGGCGCGTTGCCCGCACTGCTGCGGGAAGAGGTGGACCTCGTCGTGTCGTCGGACCCCGAGGAGCTGTCCGGTGTCACGTTCGTGCCGCTGTTCGACTACGAACCTGTATTCGTCGCATCGTCGCAACATCCGTTGGCAGCGAAGGAGTGGATCGAGGCAGAGGATTTCCGGGACGAGACGTTGATCACCTATCCGGTCGACCGCACGCGCCTTGATGTGTTCAGCCAGCTTCTGATCCCGGCCAAGGTCGAACCGCGCGCGGTGCGCCAGGTGGAACTGACGGCCGTCATCCTGCTTCTGGTCGCTTCCAACCGCGGTGTCGCGGTGCTGCCCGACTGGGTTGTCCGCGAGGTCAGGTATTCTTCCGATTACGTCACGCGGCGCCTGACCGAAGGAGGCCTGACCCGAAGGCTGTATGCTGCCGTGCGTGACGAGGATGCGAAGAAGCCCTTCATGGCGCATGTCCTGAAGCTGGGCCGGACGATCCCGGTGCAGCTTCAGCGACGCTGACCGGGTGCTCAGCGCGAGGGCGCCCGCCAGAAGATCCGCAGGAGGTTCCCGGCGGGGTCGCGCGCCTCGATCCGGCGGTCGCCGTTCCTGCCTACGATGCGTGGCGCGGACGCCTCCGGCAGGCGCGCCATGACCTCGTCGAGATCATCGTGGTTCAGGTCGAAGTGCAGTGCCCCGCCTGGCCGCGCCCCCGTGTAGAGGAGAATGTCGAGCCCGTCGACATCGTAGCGCAGCGCCCCTTCGGCCACGCTGCCCTCAACTGGGCCGCGATGCAGAACGGCGGTCCAGAACGCTTCCGACTGCGCAAGGTCGGCTGCCGGCACCTTCAGGAGCTGGAGTGCGAACATGCCCAACCTCCTTTCCCTTGACCATCATGCGGCCTAGAAGGGGCAGGGCGCAAGCGCGGGGAAGCGGCATGAAGAAACCGGCCTGGGTGATCGAGAAGGAGCGTGCGAAACGTGCCGCCGCGGCCGAGACGGTTTGGCTCTTCGGCCTGCATGCCGTCCGCGATGCGCTGGTCAACCCGCGACGCGAGCGGCTGCGCCTGATCGTCACGCGGAACGCCGCCGACAAGTTGGCCGACGCGATTGCCGAAGCCGGGATCGAACCCGAGATCGCCGACCCCCGGAAGTTCACGGCCCCGCTCGACCCCGCATCGGTCCATCAGGGTGCGGCGATGGAGGTCAAGCCTTTGTCCTGGGGCAGCCTGCCCGAGGTCTGCATCGGCGGCGAGGGGGCGCCGCTGGTCGTGCTGCTGGACCAGGTGACCGACCCTCACAACGCCGGCGCCGTCCTGCGGTCGGCCGAGGTCTTCGGCGCCCGCGCCGTCATCGCGCCCCGCAACCATTCGGCGCCCGAGACCGGCGCCCTGGCAAAGACCGCCTCGGGCGCGCTGGAGCGCCAGCCCTATCTGCGCGTCAGGAACCTGGGCGACACGATGGAGGAACTCAAGCGCATGGGGTTCGTCCTCCTGGGGCTCGACGGGGCCGCGGACCGCACCCTGGAGGAGGGGCTGCATGCGGCGCGTGGCCGGCCCATCGGGCTGGTGCTGGGTGCCGAGGGTCCGGGCCTGCGCGAACGCACCCGGCTGACCTGCGACGCGCTGGTGCGCATCCCGGCGTCCGGTAGCTTCGGATCACTCAACGTCTCGAACGCCGCCGCCGTGGCGCTTTATGCCGCGCGCGGCGCGATGGGTCCGGCATGAGCGTGCGCGACCTTTCGCATCACGTTTTCGTGTCGTCCCTTATTGGCCCGGAGTGTGATACACATATGTCACAGTGCTGGCAGGAGAACGGAACTCTCCTGCCGTGCTTCACTGTCCCTCGTTCCGTGACTTGGAGCCCGGGCTTACGCTTCGGGCGCCTTTTTCTGGAGATATGAGATGCCCGGTTACTCCGACGCTGTCCTCCGCGGGATACTGACCTCCACGAAGATCGTCGCCGTGGTCGGCGTATCGTCGAACCCCGTCCGGCCCAGTTACTATGTCGCGCGATATCTGGGACTGAAGGGGTTTCGCGTGATTCCGGTCAATCCCGGTCTGGCCGGCCAGACCCTGTTCGGCGAGACGGTTCACGCGTCTCTCGCCGACATTCCCCGCGACATCGCGGTGGACATGGTCGACATATTCCGCCGATCCGACTTCGTGCCCGGGATCGTCGCCGAGGCGCTGGAGCACCTGCCCGCCTTGCGCACCGTCTGGATGCAGCTTGGCGTTGAAAGCCCTGAAGGCGCGGCTCTGGCCGAGGCGCGGGGCGTGGCCGTGGTCCAGAACCGCTGTCCCAAGATCGAATACCAGAGACTGTTCGGCGAATTGCGGATGGGCGGCTTCGCCACCGGGATCATCTCGTCCAAGCTGTAGCACAAGTGTTTCGGCGACGCCTTCGGCGTCCGGTTCCTTGTCTCGCGGCCGGCGCGTCGCGCCGGCAGCTCGTGGCCTCCGGCGGCGGTATTTGGAACACGGGGAAGGGGTCAGCCCTTGCGCGCTGCCTTCTCGTCAAGGCCCGAGGTGCCTTCGCGGCGCGCGAGCTCGGACTCGATGTCGGCGAGCGTCACGTCGCGGGCGGCGCACATGACCAGCAGGTGGTAGAGCGTGTCCGCCGCCTCGGACGTCAGGCGCGCGCGGTCGCCTTTCACGGCCTCGATGATCGCTTCGACCGCTTCCTCGCCGAACTTCTCGGCGCATTTCTCGGGACCCTTCGCCAGGAGCTTCGCCGTCCAAGACGTGTCGGGGTCGGCGCCTTTGCGCGCCTCGATCGTCGCGGCCAGACGGGCAAGCGCGCTCATGTGAACCTCACCGGGATACCGGCCGCGGCCATGTGGGCCTTGGCCTGGGGGATCGTGAATTCGCCGAAATGGAAGATCGAGGCCGCCAGCACGGCACTGGCATGGCCTTGCGTCACGCCTTCGACCAGGTGATCGAGCGTTCCGACCCCGCCCGAGGCGATGACCGGGATCGGCACGGCGTCGGCGATGGCGCGGGTCAGCGGGATGTTGAACCCCGCCCGTGTTCCGTCGCGGTCCATCGAGGTCAGGAGGATCTCGCCCGCGCCCCTTTCGGCCACGGTGCGCGCGAAATCGACGGCGTCGATCCCCGTGGGGCGCCGCCCGCCGTGGGTGAATATCTCCCACCGGCCGGGCTCGACCGTCTTGGCGTCGATGGCGACCACGATGCACTGGCTGCCGAAGCGGTCGGCGGCCTCGGCCACGACGTCGGGGTTTGCGACGGCAGCGGAATTGAAGCTGACCTTGTCGGCGCCCGCCAGCAGCAGCGCCCGCACGTCGGCTTGCGTCCGAACCCCGCCGCCCACCGTCAGGGGCATGAAGCACTGTTCTGCCGTGCGCGTGACGAGGTCATACATCGTGCCCCGGTTCTCGTGCGTGGCGTGGATGTCGAGGAAGCAGAGCTCGTCCGCGCCGGCCGCATCATAGGCGCGCGCGGCCTCGACCGGGTCGCCCGCGTCGCGCAGGTCCACGAAGTTCACGCCCTTGACCACGCGGCCGTCCGCGACGTCGAGGCAGGGGATGATCCGGGTCTTGAGCATGGGCGGTCCCTCAGGCGCGGCGGCGGGTCAGGAAGGCGAAGATCGTCCAGGTGATGCCCGACATGATGATGACATAGGCGAAGAAGATCACGCCCCAACTGCTCAGCATTCCCATCGTGTAGGCGAAGTCGCCTGCGTCGCGCCCCGCAACCACGCAGGCCTGGGCGCCCGATTCGTTGAACCGGCAGTCGAAGACCGTGCCAAGCAGAAGGGTTGCGGCGATGCACAGCAGCCAGATGACGGTCCGCCCGAGTGTCGTGACCGCGAAGACCCGGTGCATCCACTTCATGTAGCCGAACTCCCCGTGCGGTTGCCGACGACCGGCCCGCAGAAGGCGGGTTAGCGTAGTCCGCTGCGAAGGTGTAGTGGGGAATGCCCGCCTTGCGGATCGGCCCTTGGGGCGCAGCGGGGATTGGCGTAAGGCGACGGGATGGATGGCACGTTCGAAATCTTCCTTGCGACCCAACCCGGCCTCGAACCCCTGTTGGCGGAAGAGGCGCGCAGCGCCGGGTTCTCGGTGATCGTCGAGATGCCGGGCGGGGTCACGATTTCCGGCGGCTGGCCCGAGGTCTGGCGTGCGAACCTTGCCCTGCGCGGCGCCTCCCGCGTGCTGGCTAGGATCGGCGGTTTCCGGGCGATGCACCTTGCGCAGCTCGACAAGCGGGCGCGAAAGTTCCCCTGGGGCGAAGTGCTGCGCCCGGACGTGCCGATCCGCGTCGAGGCGACTTGCCGAGCGTCGCGCATCTATCATGCCGGGGCCGCGGCCCAGAGGATTTCGCGCGCGATCCACGAGGAACTCGGCGCCCCCGTTGCCGAAGACGCGGCGGTTCGCCTCATGGCGCGGATCGAGGACGACTTCTGCACCTTCAGCCTGGATACCTCGGGCGAACCACTTCACCGCCGGGGCCACAAGGCCGCCGTGGGGAAGGCCCCCCTGCGCGAGACAATGGCGGCAATGTTCCTGCGCGCCTGCGGCTACGACGGGGCCGAGCCTGTCGTGGACCCGATGTGCGGATCGGGCACCATCGTGATCGAGGCGGCCGAGATCGCGGCGGGTTTGATGCCAGGCCGCTCGCGCCGTTTCGCGTTCGAGGATCTCGTGACCTTCGACCCCTCTGCCTGGACGGCCATGCGCGCCGCAGGCCTGCCAAGGGCGCCCGCGGTCGTCTTCTTCGGCTCGGATCGCGATGTCGGCGCAGTCCGCATGGCCGCCGAGAACGCAGCGCGCGCGGGTGTGGCGGGCTGGACGACCTTCACACGCCACGCCGTCAGCGACCTTGCCCGGCCCGAAGGCCCGCCCGGCCTCGTGATGGTCAACCCGCCCTATGGCGACCGGATCGGCGAGCGCAAGCTGCTCTTCGCGCTCTACGGCAGCCTGGGCAAGGTGCTGATGGACCGCTTTGCCGGCTGGCGCGTGGGCCTCGTCACCAGCGACGATGGGCTTGCGCGTGCGACCGGGCTGCCGTTCGGCCCGCCCGGGATGCAAGTGGCGCATGGGGGGCTCAGGGTGCGGCTGTGGCGGACGGGTGTCCTGCCCTGATTTCAGGCCCTTAGCGCGGCCAGCGCCTGGGCGAGGTCAAGTGCGCCGTCGTAGAGCGCCCGGCCCGAGATCGCGCCCGCGATGACACCGGTGTCCCGCAGCGCAATGAGGTCGGGCAGCGATGACACGCCGCCCGAGGCGATGACCGGGATGGATACCGCCCGCGCCAATGCCTCGGTCGCAGCGACGTTGGGGCCCTGCATCGCGCCGTCGCGGTCGATGTCGGTGTAGATGATGGCGGAAATCCCTGCATCCTCAAAGGCTTGGGCAAGGTCGGTGGCCATGACGTCGGTTTCGGTGGCCCAGCCCTTGGTGGCAACGCGGCCCTTGCGGGCGTCGATCCCGACCGCGACGCGGCCTGGAAAGGCGCGCGCGGCCTCGCGCACGAGGTCGGGGTTCTCGACGGCGACGGTGCCCAGGATCACCCGCGCAAGGCCCTTCTCGAGCCACATGGCGATGGTGCGCATGTCGCGGATGCCGCCGCCAAGCTGGCAGGGGACGCCCACGCGGGCCAGGATCGCCTCGACCGCCGCGCCGTTGACCGGCGCGCCGGCAAAAGCGCCATTGAGATCAACGAGATGGAGCCATTCGCAGCCCGCCGCCCCGAACTTCGCGGCCTGTGCCGCCGGGTCGTCGCCGAAGACGGTCGCCGCCGACATCTCGCCGCGCAGCAGCCTGACGCATTGGCCGTCCTTGAGGTCGATGGCGGGGTAGAGGATCATGGCGCGGGTCTCCGGCGGGTCGGTTCGGAGGGTGTCTGGCACGGGGCGCGCGGGATTGCAAAGGGCGATGCGCGCTGCTGGAGCGAATCGGGGGTTAACGCGTTGATCCGGCAGGAAAAGCGGCTGCACGGAATGTGCACCGGATGTGCACCGGACGTGCACTGTGGGCGCAGCAGGGGGCCGGGAGGCGGGCCGTTAACGCTGCGCGCGGTGAGGGTCCGGGCGCACCGGCCCTGCGGCCCGTCGGTCGCGCCCCCCGCCCGGCGGACGGGTGCAGATCCTTGGGGGGTGACGGGGCGGTGGCACGAGGGTGGGCCGGATATCACGCGCCGAGCCGCACAGAGCGAGGACCGGGGGGTGCGGACGCCGCCACTCCGGCCTCACAACTGCCCCTTCAGCCACTCCATCAGGGCGGGCCGGGCGCTCATCTCGCCCCTCGCGCGGGCGTCGTCGATGACGCGGCGGGCGTCGGTCAGGTCGACGCGGCGGATGATGTGCTTGACCGGGCCGATCGAGGCGGGTCGCATCGAGAGCGTCCTCAGCCCGATGGCAGCCAGCGCGACCGCCTCGACGGGGCGGCCGGCGTCCTCGCCGCAGAACGAAAGCGGCGTCTCGAACGCGGCGCAGCGGTCCACGATCTGGCCAAGGAAGCTCAGGTAGCTGAGGTTCAGCGTGTCATAGCGGCGGCGGACGAGTTCGTTTTCGCGGTCGGCGGCAAAGAAGAACTGCTTGAGGTCGTTGCCGCCGATCGACACGAAGTCGGCGGCCTCGAAGAAGCGGTCGGGCGCGAAGGCGAGGCTGGGTGTTTCCAGCATCGCGCCGATTTCCAGCCGCTCGGGCAGGACGTGGCCCAGCCGGCGCTCGCGCTCGATCTCGTCCAGGAGGTGCTGGCGGGCACGGAAGAATTCGTCAACCTCGGCCACGAAGGGGAACATGACCGCAAGCGGGCGGCCCGCCGCCGCCCGGATCAGCGCCTGCAACTGCATCCGCATCACGCCGGGCTTGTCGAGGCCCACGCGGATCGCCCGCCAGCCGAGCGCGGGGTTCGGCTCCTCGGGGCGGTTCATGTAGGGCAGGACCTTGTCCGACCCGATGTCGAGGGTGCGGAACACGACCCGCTTGCCGCGGGCGGCATCCATCACGCGGGAATAGAGCGCGGCCAGCTCGCCGCGCTTGGGCACCTGGTTGCGGATCAGGAATTGCAGCTCGGTCCGGAAGAGGCCCACGCCTTCGGCCCCCGAGGACGGCAGCGAGGGAAGGTCGGCCATCAGGCCCGCGTTCATGTGCAGCGACACGACCGACCCGCAGAGCGCCTGCGCCGGCAGTTCGCGGATCGAGGCGTAGCGTTCCTGCGCCTTGGCCTGCATCGCCATCTTGTCGCGGAAGGCGTTCGACAGCGTGTCCTCGGGGCGAAGGTGCACGATGCCCTGGTCGCCGTCGACCAGAATCGGGTCGCCGTTCAGCGCCTCGGTCGTGATGCGGCCCGCGTTCACCACCAGCGGAATCGCCAGCGCCCGCGCGACGATCGCGGCGTGGCTGCCGACGGACCCTTCCTCGAGCACAACGCCCTTGAGTGCCCGGCCGTATTCCAGAAGCTCGCCCGGCCCGATGTTGCGCGCGACGAGGATCGGGTTCTCGGGAAGCACCGCGCCGGTGGACTGGCCCTGACCGGTCAGCAGCCGCAGAAGCCGGTTCGAGATGTCGTCGAGGTCGTGCAGACGGTCCCGCAGATAGGGGTCGGCGGCCTGGCTCATCCGGGCACGGGCGGTGGACTGTTCCTTTTCGACTGCGGCTTCCGCCGACAGGCCGCGGGCGATGTCCTCCTCCATCCGCCGCATCCAGCCCTTGGAATTGGCGAACATCCGGTAGGTCTCAAGCACCTCCAGATGCTCGGCCCCCCCGGTGGTGACGGCGGTGGCAACAAGATCCTCGACCGAGAGGCGGAGCTGCTCCATCGCGCGTTTCAGGCGCTCGAGCTCGACCTTGGGGTCGTCGGCGACCGGATTGGCGATGACCACGCGCGGCTCGTGCAGCCAGACGCGGCCTTCGGCGGTGCCCTCCTGCGCGCTGGTGCCGCGGAAGGTCACGGGCTGCTTGTGGCGGGCCGACAGCGCCTCGCCCTCGCCGACGAAGGCGCCGAGCTCGGTCATCTCGGCCAGCACCATGGCGACGACTTCCAGCGCGTAAACCTCGTCTTCGGAGAACTGCCGCGCTTCCTTCGATTGCACGACGAGGACGCCCAGCCGTTCGCCCAGGCGCTGGATCGGGACGCCGAGGAACGAGGAATAGATCTCCTCGCCCGTCTCGGGCATGTAGCGGAAGCCCTTTTCTGCGGGGGCGTTGCCGGTGTTGACGGCCTGGGCGGTGCGCGCCACGCGGCCCACCAGGCCTTCGCCCAGCCGCATGCGCGTCTGGTGGACGGCCTCCTTCTTCAGGCCCTGGGTCGCGCAGAGCTCCAGCGTGTCGCGGTCGCGGAACAGGTAGATGGAGCAGACTTCGGTCTGCATCGAATCCGCGATGATGTGAGTGATGCGGTCAAGCCGTTCCTGCCCGGCGCCGGGCTCGGCAAGGGTGTCCCGCAAGCGGCGCAGCAGCTTGCGACTTTCGGTTTCCATCCGTTCGGGCATAGGCCCCCGCGTTCAGTCCCGAAAGGCGTTCAGCCTGCCTTTTCGAGTTCGAAGGCATCATGAAGCGCCTGCACGGCGAGTTCCATATATTTCCGGTCGATCAGCACCGAAATCTTGATCTCGGACGTGGTGATCACCTTGATGTTGATGCCTTCGGCCGCCAGCGCCTTGAACATGCGCGAGGCCACGCCCGCGTGGCTGCGCATGCCGATGCCGACCACCGAGACCTTGGCCACGTCCTTGTCGGCGACCAGTTCGGAAAACTGGATCTCGCCGCGGTCGCGCGCCTCGGTCATTGCCTTCTCGGCCCGCTTCACCTGGTCGACCGGGCAGGAGAAGGTCATGTCCGTCCGGCCTTCCTCGGCGATGTTCTGGACGATCATGTCCACGTTCACGCCCGCCTCGGCGAGCGGGCCGAAGATCGCCGCGGCGATGCCGGGGCGGTCGGCGACCGAGATCAGCGTCATCTTCGCTTCGTCGCGCGAATAGGCCACGCCCGCCACCACGTTGCTTTCCACGATGTCCTCCTCGGCACAGACCAGCGTGCCCGCGTTCTCGTCGTTGTCCTCGAAGCTCGACAGCACCCGCAGCTTCACCTTGTAGCGCATCGCCAGCTCGACCGAGCGGGTCTGGAGCACCTTGGCGCCCAGAGAGGCGAGCTCCAGCATCTCCTCGAAGGCGATCCGGTCGAGCTTGCGCGCCTTCGAGCTGATGCGCGGGTCCGTCGTGTAGACGCCGTCCACATCGGTGTAGATGTCGCAGCGTTCGGCGTCGAAGGCGGCGGCGAAGGCAACCGCCGTGGTGTCCGACCCGCCCCGGCCCAGCGTGGTGATCCGCCCCTCGGGGCTGATGCCCTGGAAGCCCGCGACGACGGCGACCTTCATGCCTTCGGCGAACTTGCGGTCGATGTTCTCGCGCGGGATTTCCTCGATCCGGGCCGAGGAATGCGCCGAGTTCGTCTTGAGCGGCACCTGCCAGCCCTGCCAGCTGCGCGCCGGGATCTCCATTTCCTGGAGCCTCAGCGCCATCAGGCCTGCGGTCACGTTCTCGCCCGACGAGACCACGGCATCGTATTCGCGCGCATCGAAGAAGGGTGAGGTGTCCTCGACCCAGCGGACAAGCTCGTTGGTCTTGCCGGCCATCGCGCTGACGATGACGATGACGTCGTAGCCGCGTTCGACCTCGCGTTTCACCTTCTCGGCGGCATTGGCGATCCGCGCAAGGTCGGCCACGGACGTGCCGCCGAACTTCATGACCAGAATGGGCATCGCATCCCCGCCGGGCTTGAGAAAACGCGCGCTGCTTATGCGATGCCGTGGAAGGGCGCAAGCGCTGGGCGAGCCTTGTCCTCAGATCAATCTGCGCTGGATCGCCAGCGCCACGGCCTGCGTGACGTTGCGCGCGCCCAGCTTGCCACGGGCCTTTTCGACCCGGGCCTTGATGGTGGGGACCGACACCTCCAGCAGCGCCGCGGCCTCGGGGTAGCTCATCCCGTCGCGGAGGCAGCGCAACGTCTCGGCCTCGACGGGGGTCAGGCCCGCGCCCGTGTCGCGGTCGATTCCCTCCATCACCTGGCCGAACGTCGCGCCGAGGAAGGCCATCTCCTCGTCGGTGAACTCGCGGTCGGGGCGCGCCAGGGTCAGGATCGACTTCTTGGCATTCTGCGTCCGCGCGAAGGCGGCGCCGTAGTTGAGGTCGTGCCTGCGCGCGGCCTTCATCACGCCGCGCAGGTCGGGCAGCTTGATTTCGGACCAACGCTTGTCGCCGGTGTTCATCAGAATCCACAGGAAGATAGGGTCGAAATAGGCGTAGCTGCGCCCCTCGTATTCGACTTGCCAGGGCTTGGGATACTCGGAATGGAAGAACTCCGGGCCCCGGAAGGTGATGTTGTAGGCGAAGATCAACCCCTTGGTCCCAAGCAACCTGAGCGCCGGAAGGGCGAGGTCCAGGGCGGGGATGCCGCTGGTGATCGGAAAGTGGGCCGTCATGTGCGGTCATCCCTTCGGCGGTTTATACTAAAGTATAAGCCTTTCGGACATCTTATCAACCTATGGTTTGCGTTGCCGTGATCCTTTCGGGCAGGGTCGAGTCGAATATGCAGGCGAGTCTCATGGCGCAACCAAATCTGTCCCGTTTCCACGTCCGCCTTACCAAGGACATGGCAGAAACCCTTGTGGAATACTTCGACGGCTTCGCGGGCAACGGGGTCGTGACGCTCGAGGTCAATGCCGCCGGAGTCTGGTTCGTCGATACCGAAGCCCAGCGCGTGCGATTCCTTGGCCAGGCGGACTTCACGGCCGATCAACTCGCGCGCATGCGGGCACGGTGCCACTGATGAACCTTGCGCCGGTCGAGATCGCCGTTCTCCAGTTTCCGCAGGACTGGCCCCGCTGGGACCTGGTCACGCGATTTCTGGAGCTGCGCAAGTCGGTGTTCGTCGACCAGATGCACTGGGACCTCTATCACCGCCAGGCGATGGAGTTCGAGCAATACGACTACTTCGGCGCGGTCTATGTCATCGCCCACCGCGCGGGCGAGGTCATCGGCGGCGCCCGGCTGATCCGCACCGACTGGAAATTCGGGTCAGGCAAGCTGGTCTACAGCTACATGATCCGCGACGCCTATCTGGACAACCTGCCCGGGTTGCCGCGCGACCTGTGCACGGACGAGCCGCCCGTGGATCCCGACGTGTGGGAGCTTACGCGCCTCACCGCGACGGAACCGGGCGTGGCCGAACGCGTCCTGACGGCGACGAACGACTTTCTCAGGACGGTCGATGCGAAACGGTGTCTCTTCCTGGGTCCTCCCGCCTTCATGCGCATGGCGCAGCGGATGGGTTACAGCCCCGAGCCGATGGGGGCCATCACCGGCAACCGGGACGGGCGCTTCCTGGCTTTTGCGTGCAACGTGTTGTGAGGTTTCGAAGGGGTTGGTTTGATTAGCTTTTCGGTTTTGTGAGGTGGTGTGTTGCGAGTGGTTGTGGTTCCCCGTTCACGAGTGAGGTTGCGGTTTCCGGGTAACGAGTGAGGTTGTTGCGCAAAAGCTGACGCCCCGCCTGGCAAGGCGGGGCGTCGGTCCTTTCGGGGCTGGCGTCAGGCGCCGATCACGCCGCCGTCCTCGCGCGTGATGACCAGCGTGGCCGACCGCGGCACGGTGCCGTTGTAGTCGGGGAAGCCCGAGCCGTAGTCGCCGGCGGCGAACTGTTCGGCCGTGGCGTGCACGCCCGGATGCTGGATGTTGACGAACATCGTGCGCTGGTCGGGCGTGGTGATGACGCCCGTCACCTCCTGGCCCCAAGGACCGGTCAGGAAGCGGCGGATCTCGCCGGTCCTGGGGTCGGCGGCCAGCATCTGGTTCATCCCGAAGTCCTTGAGCGGGCCCGAATAGTCGGGGCCGATGTCGCCCATGTCGGTCTGGATCCAGAGCCGCGAGTCGTTGTCGCACCAGATGCCGTCGGGGCAGGCGAAGATGTTGTCCTCGCCCAGTGCCATCCCGTTGAACACCGCCGACTGACGCGGGGTGCCGGCGATGACGAACAGATCCCAGTCGAAGGTGGTCTGGGCGTGGTCGCCGTTCGCATAGCGCCAGCGGACGATCTGGCCGAAGTTGTTTTCGGCCCGCGGGTTGACCGCGTCGACCTGGGTCTGGCTGCGGCGGCTGTTGTTGGTCAGCGTGAAGTAGACCTCGCCCGAGTTCGGATCGACCGTGCCCCATTCGGGGCGGTCCATCTTGGTCGCGCCGACGAAGTCCGCCGCAAGCCGTGTGTTGACCAGGATGTCGGCGAGGTCGGCGAAGCCGTTCTCGGGGGTCAGCCCGTTCTGGCCCGGCGCCAGCGCGATCCATTCGCCGGTTCCGTCATCGTTGAACTTCGCGACATAAAGCGTTCCCTCGTCGAGGATTTCACCCCGTACGCCTTCGGCGTAGGGGGCGGCCGACACGAACTTGTAGATATACTCGAAGCGCGAGTCGTCGCCCGAGTAGCAGACCACGGGCTGGCCCGGGACGGCCGGCGCGAAGACGACGCCCTCGTGCGCGAAACGGCCCAGCGAGGTGCGCTTGACCGGCGCCGCGGTCGGGTCGAACGGGTCGATCTCGACCATCCAGCCGTAGGTGTTGGGTTCGTTGCGGTAGTCTTCCGCCGCCGAAGCGCCCTTGATGCTCGCGTCGAAGCGGATGTATTCGTCGGCGCCCGAGGCGGCCTTTTCCCAGGAATAGCGGCTGTTGTCGTCCGGCACGCCGTAGCGGTCATGTTCGCGCGGCTGCTCTGCGTCGGTGTTGACGAAGTAGCCCGCCCAGTTTTCCTCGGCGGCCATGTAGGTGTTCCACGGCGTGACCCCGTGGGCGCAGTTGTTCAGCGTGCCCCGGGTCTTCGTCCCGTCGGGCGAGAACTTGGTCACCAGATGGGCCGACCCGCGGACGGGGCCCGCGATCTCGATCTCGGTCAGCGCCGTGATGCGGCGGTTGAGCGCGTCCTGGACGACGCCCCACGACCCATCGGCCTGCTTCTGCACGCGGACGACCGAGACGCCGTGGGCGTTCATTTCCTTCAGCACCTCGTCGTCGTCGCGCATGCCGTTGGCATCGAACACGACGTCGTCGCCGGTCAGCGCCTTGCCTGCCCACCTGGCGGCATGGAGGAAGCGCGGCTCGATGTATTCGTGGTTCATGACCAGAAGGCCGTCCTCGGACGAGCCGTCGATGCCGAAGAAGTGCATGCCGTCATGGTGCATGCCGACCTGCATGCCCTGCTGGGCGCCGGTGTTGTCGGCGGCATAGGCAGGCATGTCGCCGGTGATCGGCGTGCCCCAGGCGGCCAGCACCTGGACCTTGTAGCCCGGCGGGACGACGACGGCGTCCTCCATCGACACCGGGACCGGCGTGAAGCCGAGAAGCCCGGACGGCGCGGCCGTCTGCGCCAGGGCGCCGCGGCCCGACAGCGCGCCGCCGAAGATGCCCGTGGCAATGGTGGCCATGCCGCCCATCAGGAAGCCGCGGCGGCGCACATGCGCGTCCATGACGTCGTAGAAGGTCGGGTTGCTCGACCGGTTGCTCGGCCGTTCGTCCCCATGCTCGTAGAACGGCGTGTCCTTGTGGTCGGGGTAGTCGCGCTCGAAATCCTTCATGCCTTCCTCCGCTGCGGTGGGTCGGTAATCGACTGCGGCAGCGGTGATGCGCTGCCGTCGAGCGCGGCAGTAGGCGATTCCCGTAACGCCCCTGTCACCGGGATGTAACACTTCTGTGTCGGGGCGGGGTCAGTTCGTCCTGGACCTGGGCGTGAAGGGGAGGGGGGCCACGGGAATCCCGTCCTCGATCAGGCGCCGCGCCTCGTCCGGACGCGCCTCGCCCCATATCGAGCGCACGGGGGCGGTGCCTTCATGGATCGCCCGGGCCTCGGCGGCGAAGTTCATCCCGACATAGTCGGCCCCTTCCTCGACCTTGCGGCGCAGCTCGGCCAGCGCACGCTCGCGCTCGGATGCGCTGGGCGCCGAGAGCGGGCGGTCAGGCTCCCCGTCGCGCCGGCCCGACAGGACCTGGGGCGCCATGAGCGCCTTTTCCACGCCGGTTGACCCGCAGTCGGGGCAGGCGACCATGCCTGCCGCCCGCAGCTTGTCGTACGCATCGCCCGACTGGAACCAGCTTTCGAACGCGTGGCCGCGTTCGCATTTCAACGCGTAGCGGATCATGCCCTTTCCCCGGCTGTCATCCCGGTGACACATATCGACCCGGCGGCCGAATTCAATGTCACGCAGATCGCTTTCAGCCCTTGATCTGCGATGGTTCGAAACCGCGCAGCAGATCGGCCAGGTCGGGTTCCGCCACCTTCTCGGCCGCCTTCGCCGGACTGAACCAGCGACGCCTGCGCTGCGAGCGTTCCGGAAAGCGGTCGGCGAGTGTCTTGACCTTCATCGGATACACGGCGACGACGCAAGGAAGCTCGGTTTCCTCGTCGATGACCTTGGCATAGGGATAGAACCCCAGGCAGATCGGGCTGATCTTGCCGGTGGCGCCCGCTTCTTCCCATGCCTCGAGGCGTGCGGCCTCGGCGTCGGACTTGCCCGCCATCGGCCATCCCTTGGGCAAGACCCAGCGCCCGGTGTCGCGGCTGGTGACCAGAAGGATCTCGGGCCGGCCGTCCTTTACACGCCAGCACAGCGCCGCGACCTGCGCGTGCGCGCTTTCGCCCTCGGATGACATATTGCTGTCCTGAAGCATCAGGTCTGCTCGCTCTCGATTGCGGTATGCCCGCTCTGATCTTGGTTGGTGCCGTCGCAGGTCCTGCCCCGGTTGTGGACAAGATAGGCTGAAATCTGCCGGATTGCCACGTTCTTGAATTGGCGCGTCCGTGCGATACCTCTCTCTCCTGCGACGTGGTGGCCGAAAGGTGTGGCGGATGCTGAAAGTTCTTGCGGTCCTGGCCGGGGCGGCGCTGGCCTTGCCGGCGCAGGCGGCGGGGCCCTTCACGTTCGGGGCGATCGACGGCGGCACGCTTTCCAGCGCCGATTGGGCAGGCCGGCCGGTGCTGGTGGTCAACACGGCGTCGCTCTGCGGCTTCACCAAGCAATATGACGACCTTCAGGCGCTGCACGACAGTTACGCGCCGGAAGGGCTTCTGGTGCTGGCAGTGCCCTCGGACGACTTTGCGCAGGAACTCGGGAGCGAGGCGGAGGTGAAGGAGTTCTGTGCCGTCAACTTCGACCTCACGATCCCGATGACCGAGATCACGTCCGTCCGCGGACCGGGTGCGCATCCGTTCTACCGCTGGCTTGCCGAAGAGCACGGATTTGCGCCGAACTGGAATTTCAACAAGGTGCTGATCGGACCCGAGGGCGAGGTCGTCGGGACCTGGGGCTCGATGACGAAACCCACGTCGCGTGCCATCACCGGCCCGATCGAGGCGCTGCTGGCCGACTGACATGCCGGACGGAGCGGCTCTTTCCGCGCCTCTGTTCCTTGGGCACGAGATCTATCGCCGGTCCAGCTACGGCCCCTGGCATCCGCTGCGAGTGCCGAGAGTCTCCACGGCCATGGACCTGGCGCGCGCGTTGGGCTGGCTGCCGCCGGCACGCTTTCGCAGCTCGCCCCGCGCCAAGCCCTCGGCTCTGACGGTGTGGCACACGCCCGAATATGTGGCGGCCCTGGAGCGGGCCGAGGCGGCGCAGGAGGTCACCGACGAGGACCGCGCGCGGCATGGTCTGGGCACCGTGTCCAACCCCGTCTTTCCCGAGATGTTCCGCCGGCCCGCGACCTCGGCCGGGGGTTCGCTTCTGGCGGGCGAGCTGCTGGCGCGGGGAGGCGTGATCTACCACCCGGCGGGCGGGACGCACCACGGCCTTCCCGACCGCGCGAACGGGTTCTGCTATCTCAACGACCCGGTGCTGGCCATCCTGTCGCTGCGCAGGGCGGGAGCCGTCCGGGTGGCCTATGTCGATATCGACGCGCACCATTGCGACGGCGTCGAAGCCGCCTTCGCGGGCGACGCCGAGGTGCTGATGATCTCGGTCCACGAGGAGCGGCGCTGGCCCTTCACCGGGCGGCTTGAGGACGATGCGGGCGGGAACGCCTTCAACCTGCCCGTGCCGCGCGGCTTCAACGACACCGAGATGCGCGCCGCGCTGGAGGATCTGATCCTGCCGCGCGTCGCCGCCTTCCGGCCCGATGCCGTCGTCCTGCAATGCGGCGCCGACGCGGTCGAGGAGGATCCGCTGTCGCGGCTTTCGCTGTCGAACAATGCCCACTGGTCCGTCGTCGCGGCGCTGCGCCCGCTTGCACCGCGCTACCTGGTTCTGGGTGGGGGCGGCTACAACCCCTGGACGGTCGGGCGGTGTGGGGCACACTTGCGGGTGCCGAGATCCCCGACCGTTTGCCGCCGGAGGCGGCGGAGGTGCTTGGCGCGCTGACGTGGACGCGGCGAGGCCGGCCCGATCCCGCGTTGCTGACCACGCTGCGCGACGCGCCGCGCGAGGGGCCAGTCCGCGCCGAACTGCGCGAGCGGCTGGCCCACCTGGCGCGCCGATGATCCGCTGCTTCGCTGCCATTCCTCTGCCCGGGGACATCCGCGACCGGCTGGCCGGGCTGATGCAGATGCTGCCCGTGCCGCGTCGGATCGAGTCCGAGAACCTGCACCTGACGCTGGCCTTCCTGGGCGAGGTGACCGACGACGTGGCCGAAGAGGCGCACCATGCCTTCGACGCGATCAAGGCAGAACGCTTCGCCCTTGCGCTGAGGGGTGTGGGCAGCTTCGGGGGCGACAAGCCGCGCTCGGTCCATGCCGGCGTTCTGCCCGAACCTGCGCTGGACCGGCTTCAGTCGAAGGTCGAGACAGCCGCCCGCCGCGCCGGTGCCCCGGTCGAGGCGCGACGCTTCGTGCCGCATGTCACGCTGGCGCGGCTGAAGCCGGGGCAGGTCGATCCGCGACGGCTGGAACATGCGATCCTGGATCTCGCGGGCTTCGCGGCCGGCCCCTTCACGGTTGACCGCTTCGTCCTCTACCGCTCGCACCTGGGCCGCCGGGGCGCGCTGTACGAGGAACTGGCCAGCTACCCCTTGCGCTGAGTTCCGTCGCCCATGCGCGCGCCGGGCGTGAAATGGGCGCGCAGAAGGCGAACCAGCCGGCGGTGGCTGGCGCGGTGGCGGTTCCTGAGCAGCATCGCGGCATAGACCGGCTGCCCGATCGTGGGCGCGTCGCGGACGGCGCGCACCTGACCCGACGCGACAAGGCGGCTGGCGGTATCCTCCAGCACGTAGGTCGTCCCGCCCAGGGTCGCCAGAAGGCCCGCGACGGCGGTGTTCTCGCCGCTCGAGACCAGCGAGCCGGACAGGCCCGGATGCAGTGCCGCATGGGTGCGCGCGAAGGCGGGCGAGAAGTTGGGCAGGATGTAGCGGCCCACCGCGACCTCGGCCATGCGGTCGGTGTCGGTCGAGACCATGCGATAGGTGATTTCGCCCACCGTCTCGAAATGCAGGTCGGGGTTGGGCCTGGGGGTGAAGAGCATCGCGAAGTCGAGGCTGCCCGCGTCGAGCTCGGCGCACATGTTGGCCGAATAGTCCGGCTCGACATAGAACGACACGCCAGGAAAGGCGTTCAGGAAGGCGTTGACCCAGTCGCCGATATGCGTGCCCGCGAGGTCGTGCTGGATGCCGATGCGCAGGGTCAGCGCGCTGTCGCCCGCGTGGCGCGTGGCGTGCAGCGCCTCGGCCCAGCCCAGCCGCAGGGTCCGGGCGTGGGGCGCGAACATCAGCCCCTCGGTCGTGAGCTCGGTCCCCGACCGACCGCGGGTGAAGAGCCGCCGGTCCAGCAGCCGCTCCAGCGCGCGGATGCGCCCCGACACGGTCGATTGCGTGACGCCCAGCCGGTCGGCCGTGCGGTTGAAGCTGCGGGTGTCGCAGAGGTCCAGGAAGGTCTCGATCAACTCGATCTGCATCGGCGCCCCTGATCGGTATTTCCGATCAATATCGATGCGCCGTCTGAATTGAAAGCCTCCGGAGCCGGTCGGATACTTCGCCAGGAAACCAGACGGGAAGGGCAGATGGCCGGACAGGACACCGCACGCGTCGTCATCATCGGGGGTGGGGCGGTCGGCGTCTCGGCGCTCTACCACCTTGCGAAGGCAGGGTGGACGGACTGCGTCCTGCTGGAGAAGAACGAGCTGACGGCCGGCTCGACCTGGCATGCGGCCGGGAACGTGCCGACATTCTCGACGTCCTGGGCGATCATGAACATGCAGCGCTATTCGACCGAGCTTTATCGCGGGCTCGGCGCGGCGGTCGATTATCCGATGACCTACAACGTCACCGGCTCGATCCGGTTGGCCCATTCGCGCGAGAGGATGCAGGAATTCCAGCGCGCCCGCGGCATGGGCCGTTACCAGGGCATGGCGCTGGACATTCTGGGGCCGGACGAGATCAAGGGGCGCTATCCCTTCATCGAAACGCACGACATCCGGGGTGCGCTCTACGACCCGGCGGATGGGGACATCGACCCCGCGCAGCTGACCCAGGCGCTGGCGCGGGGCGCGCGGACCCTCGGCGCGCGGATCGAACGGTTTCGCCCCGCGACCGGCGTCAGCCGCGAGGGCGGGGAATGGATCGTCCACACCGGGAAGGGCGACATCCGCTGCGAGATCGTCGTGAACGCCGCAGGCTATTACGCGCAGCGCGTGGGCGAGTGGTTCCGACCCTTCGGCGGGCGCACCGTGCCGATGGCGGTGATGAGCCACCAGTACCTGGTCTTCGAGGAGGTGCCCGCGGTGCGCGCCTGGTCGGAAGGGGCGGGCCACAAGCTGCCGCTTCTGCGCGATGTCGATGTCTCCTACTATCTCAGGCAGGAGAAGTACGGCTTCAACCTCGGCCCGTATGAACGCAACTGCCGCCCGCACTGGGTCACGCCCGACGATCCCCTGCCCGAGGACTTCAGCTTCCAGCTCTATCCCGACGACCTGGACCGGCTGGAGCCCTATGTCGCGGACGCGATGGCGCGGGTCCCGGTGCTGGGCGAGGCGGGCCTTGCCAAGGTCATCAACGGGCCGATCCCCTATGCACCCGACGGCAACCCGCTGATCGGCCCGATGCCCGGCGTGCCCAACGCCTTCGAGGCCTGCGTCTTCACCTTCGGGATCGCCCAGGCGGGCGGGGCGGGCAAGGTGCTGGCCGAATGGGTGACCGAGGGCGCGACCGAATGGGACATGTGGTCCTGCGACCCGCGGCGGTTCACCGGCTACACCGACCACGAGCTCTGCGTCGCCAAGGCGGTCGAGGTCTATGGCCACGAATACGCCATGCATTTCCCGTGGCACCGCTGGCCGGCCGCGCCGGACCGCAAGGTCTCGCCCGTGCACGACCGGGTGAAGGCGCTGGGCGGCCAGATGGCGCCCTATGGCGGGTGGGAGCGGGCGAACTGGTTCGCCCATCCGGGCGACGACACGTCCGAGCAGGCGACCCAGACCTGGAACCGCGCGGGCCCTTGGGAACCGCGCATCCGCAAGGAATGCGAGGCGGTTCGCGACGGGGTGGGGGTGCTGGACCTGCCGGGCTTTTCTCGGTTCACCATCTCGGGCACGGGGGCCGCGGACTGGCTGTCGGGCAAGATCGCGGGTGGGCTTCCGAAGGTCGGGCGCATGAGCCTGGCCTACTTCCCGGATGCCCGGGGCCGGATCCTGACCGAGATGTCCGTGCTGCGTCACGACCCGGACGCCTTCACGCTGATCACGGCCGCCGCGGCGGAATGGCACGACCGGGATGTGCTGACCGCGGACCTGCCCGCCGGCCTTCGGTTCGAAAACCGGTCGGGGGCCTGCACCACGTTCATCGTGACCGGCCCGAAGTCCCGCGACCTTCTTTCGGGGCTGTCCGACGATGCGGACCTGTCGCTGCCCTGGCTGTCGGTTCAGGGTGCGCGGGTCGCGGGCGCCGACGCGATGCTGGCCCGCGTCAGCTTTGCCGGCGAACTCGGCTGGGAAGTGCACGTGCCGAACGAACGCGCGGCCCCGGTCTACGACGCGATTCTCGGCGCGGGGGCCAGGCCCTTCGGGATGTGGGCGCTGAACAGCTTGCGGATCGAGAAGGCGTATCGTGCGTGGAAGGCGGATCTTTCGACCGACTACACGCTGCTGGAAGGCGGGCTGGACCGGTTCATTCGCTTCGACAAGCCGCAGGACTTTCCCGGAAAGGCCGCGCTGCTGGCCGAGCGGCAACGCGGTCCGCGCAGGCGCTTCGTCGTGATGACCGTCGATGCGGTCGAGGCCGACGCGCCCTACATGTCCACGCTCTGGCACGACGGCCTGGTGGTGGGCGAAACGACCAGCGGCGCCTGGGGCTACCGCGTCGGGGCGTCCATCGCGCTGGGCATGATCCGCGCGGATCTGGCAGAGCCCGGCACGCGCGTCGAGGTCGAGATCTACGGCGACCGCCGCGCGGCCGTCGTGCGGGGCGACGGTCCGCTCTGGGACCCCGCCAACGAACGGCTGCGCGCATGACGCCCGCGCTGCCCGCGACAATGTCGGGCGTTCAGCTGATTGGCCACGGCGGGCCGGAGATGCTGGTCTGGAACGATGCGATCCCGCTGCCGCGCCCGAAGCGGGGCGAGGCGCTGGTGCGCGTCCTCGCCGCGGGGGTCAACAACACCGACATCAACACGCGGACGGGCTGGTATTCCAAGGCCGTGTCCGGCGCGACGGACGCCACGGGCGCCTTCGCCGGGGAGGCGGGCGGCTGGGCCGGGGCGCTGCGGTTTCCCCGGATCCAGGGCGCCGACCTCTGCGGCCGCGTCGTCGCCCTGGGGCAGGGTGTCACTGCGCCGCACGTGGGCGCGCGGGTCACCTGTGCCACCAACCAGCCCGCGCCGACGCCCGGCAATCCCCTGGGCATCGAGGCCATCGGCTCGGAATACGACGGGGCCTTCGCGGAGTATTGCGTGGTGCCCGCGGATCGTCTCCACGATGTGACGGCCTCGCCGCTCGGCGATGTCGAGATCGGCGCGATGCCCTGTGCCTTCGGCACCGCGATGGCGCTGCTGCGCCGGGCCCGGGTCATGCGGGGCGAGACGGTTCTGGTCACCGGGGCCTCGGGCGGGGTGGGTCTGGCGGCTGTGCAGATCGCCGCGCATCTGGGCGCGGAGGTCGTCGCGCAGACTGCACCCGACAAGGCCGACGCGGTGCGCAGGGCGGGCGCGGCACGCATGCTGGGGCGGGGCGAGACGCCGGGGCCGCGCAGCGTGGACGTGGTGATCGACATCGTGGGCGGGCCGGCGTGGGGCGCCATGATCGACGCGCTGAGGCCCGGAGGGCGCTATGCCGTCGCGGGCGCCATCGCGGGCCCGATCGTCCAGGCGGACCTGCGCACGATCTATCTGAACGACCTGACGCTGTTCGGCGTCACGCATCAACCCGAGGACGTCTTCGCCGCCCTCGTCGCGCTGATAAACGAGGGGCGGCTGCGGCCGCTCGTGTCGAAGACATACCCCCTGCGCGAGATCCGTCGGGCGCAGGAGGATTTCGCCTCGAAGCGCTATCCCGGCAAGCTGGTCCTGATCCCATGAGCACCCTTCCCACCCATGCCCGCGCGGTCATCATCGGGGGCGGCGTCTCGGGCTGCTCGGTCGCCTATCACCTCGCGAAGGCGGGCTGGGCCGACATCGTGCTGCTGGAGCGCCGGCAGCTGACCTGCGGCACGACCTGGCACGCGGCCGGGCTGATCGGGCAGCTGCGCGCCAGCCAGAACATGACGCGGCTGGCGAAGTATTCCGCCGATCTCTACGTCCGGCTCGAGGCCGAGACGGGAATCGCCACGGGCATGCGGCAGGTGGGCTCGATCTCGGTCGCGCTGACCGAGGCGCGCCGCGAGGAGCTGCTGCGGCAGGCGACGCTGGCCCGCGCCTTCGGGGTCGAGGTGCACGAGATCGGTCCGGACGAGGTCAGGGCGATGCACCCGCACCTGAACGTCGAGGGCGTGACCGGCGCGGTGCACCTGCCGCTCGACGGGCAGTGCGACCCGGCCAACATCGCCATGGCGCTGGCCAAGGGGGCGCGGATGCATGGCGCGCGCATCGTCGAGGGCGTGAAGGTGGACGCCGTGACAGACGACGGGCGCCGCGTGACCGGCGTCGACTGGGTGGCGGGCGGCGAGCGGGGGCACATCGCGGCGGACGTGGTCATCAACTGCGGCGGCATGTGGGGCCGCGACCTTGCCGCGCGGTCGGGCGTGACGCTGCCGCTCCATGCCTGCGAGCACTTCTACCTCGTCACGGAACCCGTTGACGGGCTTGGGCATCTTCCCGTCCTGCGGGTGCCGGACGAATGCGCCTATTACAAGTCCGACGCGGGCAAGATGATGCTGGGCGCGTTCGAGCCCAAGGCCAAGCCCTGGGGCATGGCGGGAATCCCCGAAGACTTCTGCTTCGACGCGCTGCCCGAGGACTTCGACCATTTCGCCCCGATCCTGGAGATGGCCACCGCCCGGATGCCGCTGTTTCAGACGGCGGGCATCCACACCTTCTTCAACGGCCCCGAAAGCTTCACCCCCGACGACCGCTATTACCTGGGCGAGGCGCCCGAGCTCGAGGGTTACTGGGTCGCGGCGGGCTACAACTCCATCGGGATCGTGTCGTCGGGCGGGGCGGGCATGGCCCTTGCCCACTGGATCGCCGAGGGCGAACCGCCCTTCGACCTGTGGGAGGTCGACATCCGCCGCGCCCAGCCCTTCCAGCGGAACCGCCGCTATCTGAAGGAACGCGTGACCGAGACGCTGGGGCTGCTCTACGCCGACCATTTCCCCTACCGTCAGGTCGAGACCGCCCGCGGCGTGCGCCGCAGCCCCGTCCACGAGCATCTGAAGGCCCTCGGCGCCGTCTTCGGCGAGGTCGCGGGGTGGGAGCGCGCGAACTGGTTCGCCGCACCGGGGCAGGAGCGCGAATACCGCCATGACTGGGGGCGGCAGAACTGGTTCGACAACCAGCGGGCCGAGCACATGGCGGTGCGCAAAGGCGTCGGCGTCTTCGACATGACCTCGTTCGGGAAGATCCGCGTCGAGGGGCGGGATGCCTGCGCGCTTCTCCAGCGGCTGTGCGCCAATGACGTGGACGTGGAGGCCGGCCGCATCGTCTATACCCAGATGCTGAACGCGCGCGGCGGGATCGAAAGCGACCTGACGGTGACGCGGCTTTCGGAAACCGCTTTCCTGCTGGTGGTGCCGGGCGCCACGCTGCGCCGTGACCTTGCGTGGATCAGGCGCCATCTGGGCGAGGCTTTCGCGGTCGTGACCGATGTGACGGCGGGGGAAGCGGTGTTCTGCGTCATGGGCCCCAGGGCGCGCGAGCTGATGCAGTCGGTCAGCCCGGACGACTTCGGCAATGCCGCGCATCCCTTTGGTATGGCGAGGGAAATCGAGATCGGCATGGGCCTCGCCCGGGCGCATCGCATCAGCTATGTCGGCGAGCTGGGGTGGGAGATTTACGTGCCCACCGACCAGGCCGCGCATGTGTTCGAGACGCTGATGGAGGCGGGCGGGCCGATGGGCCTCCGCACCTGCGGGATCCATGCGCTGGACAGCTGCCGGATCGAGAAGGCCTATCGCCATTTCGGCCACGACATCACCGACGAGGACCATGTGCTGGAGGCCGGACTGGGCTTCGCGGTAAGGACCGGCAAGGGCGACTTCATCGGGCGTGACGCGGTGCTGCGCAAGCGCGAGGAAGGTCTGTCGCGCCGGCTGGTCCAGTTCCGGCTGGAGGACCCGGAGCCTGCGCTGTTCCACAACGAGGCGATCGTGCGGGACGGGCGCATCGTCTCGATCGTGACCTCGGCCAACTACGGCCATGCGCTCGGCGGCGCGGTGGGGCTGGGTTACGTGCCCTGCACGGGCGAGACGGCCGAGGATGTCCTGGCCTCCTCCTACGAGATCGAAATCGCGGGACGGCGCCACCGCGCGGTGGCGAGCCTGAGCCCGATGTATGACCCCAGATCCGAAAGGGTGCATCAATGACAGACGCGTTGGACAGTGCCGCATGTGCGCCGCGGGCGCGCAGGACTGGCGGGCGGGCGGCGCAGATCGCGGCCCGCGCCGCACCGAAGAGCGGGGCGAACCGCCCCGTGCGGCCGGGCATGTCGGGCGGGCAATACCGCCCGCTGAAGGACAGCGACGTCCTGCGCATCCACGAGGCCGCGCTTCAGGCGCTGGAGGTCGTGGGACTTGCCAACGCGCCCGCCTCGGGGGTCGAGATCCTGACCGGCGCGGGTGCGATCCTGGGCGACGACGGGCGCATCCGTTTCCCCCGTGCGCTGGTCGAGGACATGCTGGCCGTGGCCGCGCGGGACATCACGCTGTTCGCCCGCGACGCGGCGCACGACCTCCATCTGTCGGGGACGCGCGTGCACTTCGGCACGGCGGGCGCGGCGGTGCACATCGTCGATGCCCTTAGCGGCGATTATCGCGACTCGACGGCGCGCGACCTCCATGACGCGGCGCGGCTGGCGCATCACCTGGACAACATCCACTTCTTCCAGCGCACGATGGTCTGCCGCGACGTGACCGACAATTACGACATGGACGTGAACACGCTCTACGCCTGTCTGGCCGGCACGACCAAGCACGTCGGCACCTCGTTCTCGGACCCGTCGCACGTGGCGGGCTGCATGGAGCTGATCCACACCGTCGCGGGGGGTGAGGATGCCTGGCGCGCGCGGCCCTTCGTCAGCAATTCGAACTGCTTCGTCGTCCCGCCGATGAAATTCGCCGAGGAAAGCTGCATCACGATGGAGCACTGCGTGCGCGCCGGCATGCCGGTGCTGCTGCTGTCGGCCGGGCAGGCGGGCGCGACGGCGCCTGCGCCCCTGGCCATGACCATCGTGCAGGCGGTGGCAGAATGCCTGTCGGGCGTCGTCTACGTCAACGCCATGAGGCCCGGCCACCCTGCGATCTTCGGGACATGGCCCTTCGTCTGCGACCTGCGCACGGGCGCCATGTCGGGCGGGTCGGCCGAGCTGGGCCTGCTGACCGCGGGTTGCGCGCAGATGCACCAGTTCTACGGGCTTCCCGGAGGCGCCGCCGGCGGCATCAGCGACAGCAAGGTGCTGGACATGCAGGCCGGGTGGGAACAGGCGATCACCAACCTGCTGGCCGGGTTGTCGGGGCTGAACCTGGTCTACGAGGCGGCGGGCATGCATGCCTCGCTGCTGGGGTTCTGCCCCGAAAGCCTGATCCTGGGCGACGACATCATCGGGCAGGTCCTTCGCTGTGTCCGAGGGATCGAGGTGACCGAGGACAGCCTGTCGCTCGACGTCCTGAAGGAGGTCTGCCTGGGCGGGCCGGGGCATTACCTGGGCGCGGCGCAGACGCTGGGCCTGATGGAGACGGAATACCTCTACCCCAAGCTGGGCAACCGGATGAGCCCGAAGGAGTGGGAGGAGGCGGGCCGGCCCGGGCTTCTGGAGCGGGCCGTGGCGCGCAAGCACGACATCCTTTCGCAGGCGCCCTGCCAGGTCGCGCCCGACATCGACGCCGCCGTGCGCAGCGGGTGGCGCATCCATTTCTGAGGGACGAACATGCACTACGGCTTCATCGGTCTGGGCAACCTGGGCGGGCACCTCGCGGGCAGCCTTCTGCGCCACGGCTTCGCCGTCACCGTCAACGACATCGACCCCGCACTGGCCGAACGGCATCTGGCCGTCGGGGCGGTCTGGGCGGCGTCCCCGGCCGAGCTTGCCGGACAGGTGGATGCGGTCATCACCTGCCTTCCTTCCCCCGCCGTGTCCGAGGCAGTGCTGCGGCAGGTCCTGCCCGCCCTCAAGGGGCGCGACTGGATCGAGATGTCCACGCTGGGCCGGAACGAGATCCTGCGCCTGGCCGGCATCGCCGAGGAGGCAGGCGTGCGCTGCCTGGAAAGCCCTGTCACGGGCGGCGTCCACCTGGCCCGGACGGGCGAGATCACGGTGCTTGCCGGGGGCGACCGCGAGCTTTTCGACCGCCACCAGCCCGCGCTGGCCGCGATGGGCAGCCGGATCTTCCACATGGGCCCGCTCGGGTCGGCGGCGGTGATAAAGGTCATCACCAACATGTTGGCCTTCATCCACCTTGTCGCGGATGGCGAGGCGCTGATGCTGGCCAAGCGCGGTGGCCTCGACCTTGCCACGGCGTGGGAGGCGATCCGCGCGTCCTCGGGCACGTCCTTCGTGCACGAGACCGAAGGGCAGCTGATCCTGAACGGCAGCTACGACATCGCCTTCACGATGGACCTGGCGCTGAAGGACCTTGGCTTCGCGATGGACTACGGGCGGGAATTCGGCGTGCCGCTGGACGTGGCGGGGCTGGTCAACCAGACTTTCGTGCGGGGCAAGGCGGTCTACGGCGGGGCGGCGCAGTCGACGCAGATCGTCAAGCTGCTGGAGGATGCGCTGGGCACGGACCTCAGGGCGGACGGGTTTCCCGCGCGGCTGGAGTAGGGGGCGCCCCGCCGGCCCGACGGACCGGCAGGGCGAGGCATCGGGTCAGCCGATGATGGCGTTGAACGTGGCCGACGGGCGCATCACCGCGGCGGTCTTCACCGGGTCGGTGTGGTAGTAGCCGCCCAGGTCGACCGGCTTGCCGCGGTCGGCATGCAGTTCGGCGACGATCTTCTCCTCGTTCTTCGACAGCGCCTCGGCCAGCGGGGCGAAATGGTCGGCAAGGCCCTTGTCGCTGGTCTGCGCGGCCATCGCCCTTGCCCAGTAGAGCGCGAAGTAGAAATGGCTGTCGCGGTTGTCGGGCTGGCCGACCTTGCGGCCCGGCGATTTGTTGTTGTCGAGGATGCCCTGCGTCGCCACCTCGACCGCTTCGCCCAGGATGCGGGCATGGGGCCGGCCGTGGGTGTCGCCCAGGAATTTCAGGCTTTCGGCGAGGGCGCAGAATTCGCCCAGCGAGTCCCAGCGCAGGTGGTTTTCCTCCATCAGCTGCTGGACATGCTTGGGCGCCGAGCCGCCGGCGCCGGTCTCGAACATGCAGCCGCCGTGCATCAGCTTGACGATGGACAGCATCTTGGCCGAGGTCCCGAGTTCGAGGATCGGGAACAGGTCGGTCAGGTAGTCGCGCAGAACGTTGCCGGTGACGGAGATGGAGTTCTCGCCCTTGCGGATCGTCTCGAGCGTCAGCCGCGTCGCCTCGCGCGGGGGGAGGATTTGGAAGCGGTCCGCGACCCCCGCGGCCTCCAGGATCGGCTTGACATAGGCGATCAGCTGCGCGTCGTGGGCGCGGGTTTCGTCCAGCCAGAAGATCGCCTGGCAGCCCTCGGCGCGCTGGCGTTCGATGGCGAGCTTCACCCAGTCCTCGATCGGGGCCTTGCGGGTGCTGGACGACCGCCAGATGTCGCCGGCCTCGACCTCGTGCGAATGCAGGACCTCGCCGTTCGCGAGCACCATGCGCACGGTGCCGTCCTTCGGGATCTCGAAGGTGGTGGGGTGGCTGCCGTATTCCTCGGCCTTCTGGGCCATCAGGCCGACGTTCTGCACCGTCCCGGCGGTCGAGGGGTCGAGCGCGCCGGTTTCCTTGAAGTAGCGGATCGCCTCGTCATAGACGCCGGCATAGGAATTGTCGGGGATGACGCAGTTGGTGTCGGCTTCCTTGCCGTCCGGGCCCCAGCCCTTGCCGCCGGCGCGGATCAGCGCGGGCATCGAGGCGTCGATGATGACGTCCGAAGGCACGTGCAGATTGGTGATGCCGCGGTCGGAATCGACCATGTAGAGCGGCGGGCGCGAGGCCATCACGGCGTCGATCTCGGCCCGGATGGCGTCGCCGCCGGGCATCTCGGCCACGCGGGCCAGCATGTCGGCCAGGCCCGAGTTCGGGTTGACGCCCGCGGCCTTCAGGGCGGCGCCGTGCTTGTCGAACACGGGCTTGAGGAAGGCGCGCACCGCATGGCCGAAGATGATGGGGTCCGAGACCTTCATCATCGTGGCCTTGAGGTGCAGCGAGAACAGGATTCCGTCCTTCGCGGTCTTCTCGATCTGCTCGTCGAGGAACGCGTCGAGCGCGCGCGCCGACATGTAGGTGGCATCGACGACCGTGCCCTCGGGGAAGGTCAAGCCGTCCTTCAGCACCGTCACGCCGCCGTCCCTGTCCACCAGTTCGATCCGCACGGGGCCGGCCTGGTCGGCGCTGAGCGTGGCGGATTTCTCGTTCGCGCGGAAATCGTTGCCGGGCATCGAGGATACGTGCGTCTTGCTGTCGGCCGACCATTTGCCCATCGAATGCGGGTTCGCCCTGGCGTAGTTCTTGACCGCGACCGCCGCGCGCCTGTCCGAGTTGCCTTCGCGCAGGACCGGGTTCACCGCCGACCCCTTGATCGCGTCGAAGCGCGCGCGGGCGGTCCTTTCCGCCTCGGTCGCGGGTGCCTCGGGGTAGTCGGGAATGTCGTAGCCCTGGCCCTGAAGCTCGCGGATCGCGGCGACGAGCTGCGGCACCGAGGCCGAGATGTTCGGCAGCTTGATCACGTTCGCCCGGGGCGTCTTGACCAGTTCGCCCAGCGCGGCGAGGTCGTCGGACTGGCGCTGCGCCTCGGTCAGGCGTTCGGGAAAGGCCGCGAGGATGCGCCCGGCCAGCGAGATGTCGCGCACCCCGATCGTGATGCCGGCGGCAGAGGCGAAACGGCGGATGATCGGCAGGAGCGAGGCCGAGGCAAGCTCGGGCGCTTCGTCCACCTTGGTATACACTATGTCCGGCGTCTTCCCGTCTGCCATGATCCGATGTCCTTCCTTCGTCCTAGTGGCCAGATCACCCGCGCCCGGGCCCTTGTCGCACGCGCGGCGCGGAAGACGCCCGAAATCGCGGCCTGCGCGGCCGCGTGCGTCCTGGGCCCATGCTTATCGGGATCGGACCGTCCCTGCGCAAGAGAGATGTGGAAGACGCGACATCGTCGCGCTGCGCCGCCCCTTGCGCAGGGCGCCGCGCCTCGGGAATAACCGCGGGCGCAGCACAAGGGGATATTGCCAGCCATGTCGCACTTCGCGGACGCCTTCGTCATCGCGCCGCCGCCCGTCGCAGCGCTTCCGGTTGCCGGCAGCGACAGGGCGTTCCCCGTGAACCGGGTGTTCTGCATCGGGCGCAACTATGCTTCCCATGCCGTCGAGATGGGGCACGACCCGGAGAAGGAGCCGCCGTTCTTCTTCCTCAAGAGCGCGGGGTGCGTGACGTCGGACGGCGTGTTTCCCTATCCGCCCATGTCGCAGGACGTGCATCACGAGGTCGAACTCGTCGTCGCCCTGCACAAGGGCGGCAGCGACATCGCCGTCGCGGATGCGCTGGACCATGTCTGGGGCTACGGCGTGGGCCTCGACATGACGCGCCGCGATCTGCAGGGCGAGGCGAAGAAGCTTGGCCGTCCGTGGGAAGTCGGCAAGAGCTTCGAGCATTCGGCGCCATGTGGCCCGCTGGTCGAGGCAGCGAGGATCGGCCATCCGACATCGGGGGCGGTCACGCTGGACGTGAACGGGGAGCGACGGCAGACGGGCGACCTCGACCAGATGATCTGGAAGATCCCCGAGATGATCTCGATCCTCTCGGCGTATTTCGAGCTTCGCCCGGGCGACCTCGTGATGACCGGCACCCCGTCCGGGGTCGGGCCGGTCGAACGCGGCGATGTCCTGGTCGCGCAGGTCGAGGGCGTGG